>JFJP01037974.1_pt1 | contig 20699 bp, 18 predicted proteins | sample 431651 | NCBI WGS metagenome assembly JFJP01 (sample SAMN02602958, study PRJNA72255) | Microbial mat metagenome, whole genome shotgun sequencing project. | biome: fresh water; feature: sink hole; material: water; isolation source: purple microbial (photo- and chemosynthetic) mats found in...
ATTTTAAAAATAAATATTGTCAATATAAAAACTATAATAATAATGAACTGTCTCAAGAGTACATGAATTATGTGTATAACTCTAGTCCATTAGTTATTCACGGTCGTATATTAGAGAATAATATAGAAGGGACGACAATGGTTATTGAGGATAAAATATCCGAGGCTGTACCAATCCATAGTTTGATATTAACTTTAGCAATAGACAATTTTATAATAGATGAATTTAACCATCTGGTAGGAGATATAAATATAGAAAATAGAGAGTCTTGGTAATAGGCTTTGTTTCTTTACCCCCTAATGAACACTCGAATTTCATTTGAATGCAACAAAGCCCGTCGCTATCGCTCCTCGCAATGACGAATACTGATAAAATTATTCTTTTGGTTTATTCAGCATAGAAATAAATTCTCTGGTCTTAGCCAGTCTTGCAAATCTTGCAAATGCAAAAATTACTGAATCAACAAATCCATCAAACCCAAAAATAAAATAGCGTCGTATTATAAATGCTTTTAAAAAACATAATGGCAACTCAAAAGTTATTCTAAGTAAAGATGGTTTCCGTGACAGCGAAATCATATCCTCAGCCTGTTGACCAGAATAAAAGTTAGCTTTATTTATCAACTGTTCTATAGATGTAGCAGATCTGTGATAAGCTGGATTCTTAAAACTACGAACTACACTCCTTCTTGCAATTGCTTCGCTATTAAATGTTACTGCATCATGAGTAGTGGTTTTCTTCGTATTAGAGAAACTACAAAATTTACGATTATATAATCTTATAAATCGATTAGCTGGAGCAAACAACCTAGCTTCTTTATCGTTTCTATGCAGAATAACAAAGTTTATATCGTAAGCGTTAAAATCGTTGTAAGTAGGCAGGCTGAACATATGTTGTATTTCTTCTTGCAACTTATCAGTCAACTCTTCATCTGCATCAATATTTAAAATCCAATCGTGCCTACATAATGATTCAGCAAATGATTTTTGTTTTACATAGCCAGGCCATTCATTAAAAATAACTTTTGCTCCAAGTTTTTCAGCAATTATTACAGTATCATCATTGCTTCCGCTATCCACAACTATAATCTCATCAACAATATTCTTAATACTATTAATAGACTTTGCTATTCTTTGTGCTTCATTCTTGGTAATGATGAATGCTGAAATTTTTATCATATATTACGTTTTATTCACTAAGTAAAGGGATGGTAAACGAAAAAGTTACCCCCTTAGTTTTATCACATCTTGACCAGATTTCTCCTTTGTGAACTTCTATTACTTTTTTACATAATGCAAGACCAAAACCCCTTCCACCAGCAGAAGTTTTTGTTATAGAACTAACTACTGAAGGATTGAAGACAGCTATTAGCTCATCTTCTGGTATACCTATTCCTTCATCTTGTACACTAAATTCTATTTTGTTAGCTTGTTTTTTACATAATCTTATGGTTATAGTACCCTCCTTACAGTATTGAATCGCATTAATAACAATGTTGTCTATAGCTGTGGTAATATAGTATTTGTCACAATTAGTGATTATATTATCCTCAATTTTTAATATAAACTCCTGCAAATCACTAGCCTCCTCAATATACAATTTTTTACAATGATTTACCCTTTTATATATTAATTCACTGAGATTAACACTGGTAAATTTTAGTGAATTATCCAATGAGTTTAATTTAGATAAATTCAATATGTTATCTATTAGACTACTAAGACGCTCAGAACTTTTAGAAATATTTCGTATAGCATCATAACGTTGATCTTCTGTTAGTTTATAATAATTCTCATATAGAACCTGACCTAAACTGCTGATCCCTACTATAGGAGTTCTTGACTCATGCTCTAAATTACGCAAGAACTCTTGCTTTATATTCAAGGAACTATTTAGTTCTTCTTCTTGAGACTTAAGTTTATTTTTTAAATACTCATTTTGTGTTTCAGATAATTCCTGTAAATATTGCTTTGGCTTAAGAAAAAGTACTATGGAACTACTAACTAATAGAAGTAAATAAACAATTTTAAATTGCGACAAAGAAAAACTATTATCCCCTTCTACTATTATATAATTTGCATAATAAAAACTTGTAATACCAACGCCAATAACAATATTAATAAACGACCATTGCCATTTTGCAAGAGATGATATAACCATAATATTTACCATAAATGCCATTAACTGAATTTCTGAAAAATCACTGATTAATGCCATTAAAAAACCGAAGCAAATTAATATAAAAAACATAATAATGTTCCAAAATATAGCAACTAACTTGGTATTTTTCCAGCTTTCTAGCCATAACGGATATGTCATAAGAATTGTAGCACTGCAGAGTGTTATTGGATAGAAAATGCTAAGTAACTGCTTATATTGTACTTGATACTCCTTGTCTAAGGTATGAGCACTACTAAAACTAGAAATCATTACAAAAACTCCAAGGAGCGCCATTAAACCTTCGCCTTTAGGGTGATTATCTTTAAAAAGCCTCACTATACTAAAATTCTTTAAGCTTGATAGAAATCTTTGAAATTTTATCTTTCTCATTCTACGAATAGTAACAAGCTCTGTATCATCTTTAATACCTACCCATCCGCCTTCTTGTCTAAGAAAATAATGGCTACCGAAAAGCACCATAAGATTAGCTAATGTTCCTATAAAAATATTATTTACATCAGGAATGTCTAGTACAAATTCCAACTACTACTGTTATTAATCCTGCTAACATACCTAATATGACAGGCTTTTCAGTGCTTCTAAAACCAAAAATTGCCATAACAAAAGGCGCGCTAACAATTGGCATATATACTAATTCAGTAATAACCAAAAGTTCTAGTAAGCTACCCTCGTGCAATGATAGTAACAGCGATAATGCACCAATTATCCAAGAGGCTATACGAGCAGAAAAAAGCTCACTCTTGATCAATTTTATTTTTAATGGCTTGCAAAAATCATGAACTATAATAACTGCAGTAGAATTTATACATGAGTCGACTGTAGACATTATCATAGCCATGATCCCAGCTAAAATAGCACCTTTCAATCCTATATAACTAGAGTTTAGAATAACCTGTTTAACAACATCATCAGCTTCTAAATCAGGACTAATCGATAAAGTTAATATACTAATCCAATTGATAATTATTTCAAAAAACAAGCACGTAATTGCAGCAATTATAAAAGATTTAGCAACTTGCTTAGTATTTCTTGCCATAGCAATTCTTTGGAACATCGATGGATTAAATCCTGGAATAACAAAAAGTAAAAATAAAAGAAGCTGCTTAAATGCTAGTGGATTTGAAAAATCGAAAACCTGCTTATAATCAAATAATGGGCTTGTATTTAAAGTATTTTTTACAACATCAAGATTATCAATACTGGTCAATAAGACATAAGCTATTATTGGTATTATAACACCAAAAGTAAAGAATTGAATTACGTCTGTGAACGTTACTGATCTAATACCTCCCAATGCTGAATACATAGTTACTATTAGCGTTGCCACAATAATACCGTATACACCAGGAATACCAAGCGCATACTCAAAAATCAGTCCTGCTAATTTTAATTGGACTCCTATTAATCCAGCAGTACCCACTACGCTAGCAACGGCAGTAATAACTCTGGCGCGATCACCATATAATCCACCCATAGCATCAGCTATTGAAAGTTTACCTAAAAACTCCCTCATTCTTGGAGCAAAAAATAATCCTATAGTTAAAAGATATATGGGATCTCCTAAAGCAATCCACATTGCATACAATCCTTTACTATAAGTCTCAAAAATATTACTATAGAAAAATTCACCACTAACCCACGTAGCAACAATTGTTGCTACAAGAGTTGCTGTACTAAAATTTCTATTACCTACGGCATACTCCCTGATGCTTTTAACACCGTGACTAGAAGTAAGACCAAAAACCACATTAGCAATTAGGAAACCAATGAAAATAAAACTATCTACACTAAATATCATTATACAATCTCACAGATAAATCAAACCAACTACATTGCGTACTATATAGCAATTAACAGCGAGATGACAAGCATTAATTTAATCGGAAGTTGAAAAAAATCTGATGCCTAAATTTGAAAACCAAACTAAAATATACTAATAACACTAATATTTTAGCCAAGTCCTAGACTTTTTGGTTTACTATATTTAAGCCATAAATCTATCATTAATTTGGTGATAATTAATGCTCCATACATTGAACATATAATTCCTATTGTCAGAGTAACAGCAAAACCCTTTGTTGCACCAACGCCAAATGTATATAATAAGAAAGCTGCAATTAATGTTGTAATATTTGAATCCATAATTGTTGCAAAAGCCGACTCAAATCCAATTTTTACAGAATATAAATTAGAACAACCCTTAGCAATTTCCTCTCTAATTCTTTCATAAATAAGAACATTAGCATCAACCGCCATGCCAATTGTTAAAATAATACCAGCAATACCAGGTAATGTTAGAGTTGCTTGTAGCATCGATAATAGCGCTAGAATAAAAAACAAATCTATCACAAGGGTAATATTGGCAAAAATACCTAGTATTCCATATGATAAAGCCATAAACACGACTACTAATAAAAATCCAACTAAAGCTGCAATTTTACCAGATTCAATGGAATCTGTACCAAGATTTGGTCCAATTGTTCTTTCTTCCACAACTTTTAACTGAGTTGGCAAAGCCCCAGCTCGGAGTAAAAGAGCAAGTTCAGAGGCTGAATCAATAGTAAAATTACCAGAAATAATACCATCACCTCCTAAAATAGGATCATTAATTACTGGATCACTAAGGACCTTACCATCTAAAATAATAGCTAACCTTTTTCCACGATTTTTACTCGTTACTTCAGCAAATTTTTTTGCTCCAATATGATTAAAAGAGAAATTTACAGCAGGCATTGAATCTTTGGTAAAAGAAACAAAAGCATTATTTAATTCGTCGCCACTAACAATAATTTTCTTTTTGACAACTATTATCCTTTCTACATCACCTTTTTCAGATTTCATGATCATTGATCCGTTTGGAACATACCCATTAGCTGCTTTCGCAATATTAGCTGTTTCATCAACCAAGTGAAACGTCAGCTTTGCAGTCTTGCCAAGAAGGTTTTTAAGTTTTGTAGGATCATCTTCTCCTGGAACTTGAAGTAAAATATGTTTAACCCCTTGCCTATGTATTACTGGCTCTTTTGTACCAGTGCTATCAACACGCATTCTTACAATTTCAATAGATTGATCAATCACTTTATCTTGCAATTGATTTAACTGATATTCATCATAACCAATTGTTACAATATTATTAACAATACCAATATCGAGATTTGCATCAATTTTGCTAACGATTTTTTTTATCTCTTTAAAATCATCAATTGATTTTATGTCAAATTTTACGTTAGCCTTGTTACTTACTAAATTTTTGTAACCAAGTTTTTCTTGACGTAAATATTTCTTCAAAGCCTCAGCGATAGACTGTCCAACACCATCTAGATAACTTTCAAAATCAACATCGAGTAACAAGTGAGAACCACCTCGTAAATCTAGTCCCAGATTTACTTTATCTCCTGGTAACCAATCATATTTTTTCTCAGTAAAATTTGGTATCACATATATTGTTGCAATAATACTAAGTACAATTGTTAATATTATTTTCCAACTAGATATTTTTTGCATGGTTTTTATATTTAGCCAATTAGTTATGAATATTTGATGATGAACGTCTATACATTTTCCAGTGAATTACAAAGAAGATTAACCCTGTAATAAGCCAAGTAGCACAGTTGATAATACCACTAATTGCACTATCTTTAACTTCCTCTATATACTCTCTCTTAGCAGCAATTCTTTTTTCTTCTACTAATTTCATACTAAGTGATTCCCACTTTTCTTTATCATTAGGATTTGTGTGTTTTTGATAATCAATATATTTCTCATTACTAATAAACCTATTTAACTGATTTTTGTATTTGTAGTTTGTAAATATTAGGTCTGTTGCGCTGATAAGCATAATACCAATAGTGACCATCATCACTATAGACGCCACTAAACATATAATTAAACAATATACTTGAGTTAAATTTTTGAGCATTGCGGAACAAATCTCCTCACAATGGTTAATTGTGTCATTTTCCTCTACTTTATTTACTTGAATTACTCTTCTTTTTCTCTGATTTAATAGTTTTCACTTCTTCTTTTTTTGTTCTACTTAATATATCCGAAATTGATGTTTTTAAGATTTTGATTTCAACATCTTTAGCAATTGATAGTAATACAGTATTATCACTATCGTTAATTTTACTGACAATACCAATAATTCCAGAATTAGTTAAAACTTCCTCTCCTTTCTTGACCCCTGACACAACATCTTGTTGAGCACGACGACGTTTTTCTTGTGGACGAATTAACAAAAAATAAAAAACAGCAAAAATTAAGACCATTGGAACAAGGCTTGTCCAATTACTTCCTACTGATTCTGGTGCTTGTGGCAATGCATCACTATCTTTAAGTGTGATAGTATCTACTTGAGCACTCGCCTGCTCATCCTGTGCATAAGCTTGGTTAATAGTCATACGAAATCTCCTTGTAATTTAATTTTATACTTAAATATATTGTACTTAATATTTATATCTTTGGGTCATTATACAGTTTTAACTTTTTCTTTCAATTGCTTATTATACAACTTGTAATATTCTCCTTTTAAGTTGATTAATAACTCGTGATTACCTTGCTCCTCTATTGCCCCATTTTTCATCACAATAATTTGATCTGCATCCACGATACTTGCAAGTCTATGAGTTATAACCAACGTCGTCTTTCCTTGTCGAAGCTTAGAAAGAGAATGAACTATCGACTGCTCAGATTCAGAATCAAGAGCGCTTGTTGCTTCATCAAATAACATGATAGAAGAATTTTTCAAAAAAGCTCTAGCTATAGCAAGTCTTTGTTTTTGTCCACCAGACAATGTTGACCCACCTACCCCTATAATAGTATCATAACCATCCGCTAATTTCTGGATAAACTCATCAGCATCTGATTGTTTTGCAGCATTAATTATATCTTCCCTAGTTGCTGTTAAATTACCGTAAGCAATATTATCAGCTATGCTCGCATCAAATAATATTGTGTCCTGAGCTACCATGGCTATCTGATTACGTAAATAATTTAGCGAAATATCTTTTACATCACAAGAATTTATCAGCACCCTACCTTCTGTTGGATCATAAAAACGTACTAATAAATTGGCTAAGGATGTTTTACCACTACCAGATTTGCCAACAATAGCATATGTCTTAGCTTTTTCTATTTTCAAATCAACAAACTTGATAGCTTCTTTCGAGCCAAATCTAAGAGAAATTTTTTCAAAAATAATCTCCGGACATGCAAAATTAGGTTTTAGCGCTTTTTCATTATCTTGAATCAATGGTTTTGTATCAAGAATATTAAATATTCTATTTGCCGCAGAAATACCCTCTTGTAAGTTTACATTCAACGATACTAAACTCTTAAAAGGTCTGTAAGCAGAAACAAAAGCAGCGATAAAAGTAAATAATTCACCAATTGTCATATGCCCAGAAATCACTCTAAACCCGCCATACCAAAGAACACAAGCCATAGCTAGACCACATAAAATTTCCATGACAGGAGAAGTAAGAGAATCAAGCATTGCCGCTCTTTTATAAAATGCTAAAATTTTTGCAGTTATTTCTTTTGCTCTATTAGATTCTATTTTTTCTGCTGCAAAAGATTTTATTATTTTTATAGACTGAAATGTTTCATCTAATCTTGCAGTATAGTTACTCAGCTCTTCTTGAGCATCACCTGTAACTTTCCTCATTCTTCTGCCAAGCTTTTGAATAGGATAAATAGCCATTGGAAAAGCTAAAAAAACAAAAATGGATAAAAATGGTTCTAGAGTGAACATTATAATAATTAAAAACAGCACAGAAAGAAAATATTTTGCACAACCAACAAGCAAGTTAGAGATAGCTCCGCGCATCAATATTATATCGTTAGTAAACCTTGAAATCAATCTACCAGAAGATTGAGATTGAATGTAAGAGAGATCAGCTGACAATAAATGCTCGTACATTTGTATTTGCATATCAGTCAATATCTTCTGACCGACATATTTTATCATATATCCTTGAAAATATTCTGCTATTCCTTTTATTAAATACACACCAAGCATTACAAACGGAATAACAACAAGCATGTACTTGTCACGATCAACTAATATTTTATCAATTGCAGGCTTAGTTAACCAAACAATCAACGCTGCACAAGAAGCAACTACAACCATAAAGAAAATCGCAACAAATATCTCCTTCTTATAAGGCTTAACATGATCTAATAAAAGCCTTTTTATAACTTTCGATGATTTGATATTTTGTTGCAACATTAAGAATATTCCATAAATAATAATATTATTTAATTATAACTATTTCTCTAATAACGCAATAAATATTCTAAACTCACAATCTTAATTGTGTTATTTGCATTACTTAATAATATTCTTATTTCAAGTGCCACAGCAAAAACAATTGAACAACATATGTTAATGCCAAAGCGACGCTAACGAGCTTATCTCAATACGTGAGATAGACAAAACTTAGAACAATGTAATTATACTATTCAACTAAATAAATCTATAAAATGCTAAAAATTTAATCCAAACAATAACCAGCGGCTCGAATCGTTCTAATAACTTGCCTACCATCATTTAAATCCATTACTTTCCTGATTCGATTAATATGCACATCTATAGTTCTGTGCGCTATTTCTTTATCAGCCCCCCAAACATAATCGATTATTTCTTTGCGAGAATAAACATTATCTGGATTCATAGTAAAAAGTTGTAATATTTTAAACTCAGTAGGTCCAAAGTGAATTTGTTTTTTACCACGGAACACTTTGTAAGTAGACAAGTCCATGCTAATATCTTTGTGCTTAATGAATTTGTCCTGAAATATAGGACTAGATTGTCTAAGTAAAGATCTAATATTAATCATGAGTTCATTTGGAGTAAAAGGCCTGAATATAACCTTAATAAAATCATCATTAGTTATATTATAATTTTCTACCGATTCTCCTTGATCAACTAAAAACGCTATTGGAAGACTCTTCAATCCTTTTATCCCTCTAAGCCTTGAAGACATTTCTACAGCAGAAATATCTTTCAATCTGGAACTTATTATAGCAACATTTGGTAAGTTTATAGACGCAGCTTTTATCGCTGCTTCAGAGTCTTTGGCTCTTGTTACATCAAACCAATATCTTTCTATAGTATTACACAAAGCAGCATTCAATAATTCATCATATTCTATGACTAAAATTTTAGGTGGTAATTTATCAGACACAGCTCAAGTCTCCTGAATTTATTTATTATCTATACAAAATTAGCTAACTACGAAGCATTATAGAGCTAAGCAATTTTACAACCAAGTAAAACTTGATTAACAAAGGGCTTTATATGTTCATTTAATTCGAATTACAGACATTTTTGCATTATTTAGTAAGATTGTACTTGAATAAATTAGTTTAAATTGCTATAAATGCGCTTAATTATTTAAATTTAGTAGATTTTTTTGGAGACTCTTTGTATGGCTTTTTATGAATCCATTATTATCATTCGTCAAGATATTTCGTCAGCTGATGTTGATAAAATTGCGGATGATTTTGTTAAAATTATTAAAGATCATAAAGGCAATGTTCTTAAAACTGAATATTGGGGATTAAGACCTCTTGCCTATGAAATCAAGAACAATAAGAAGGGTCACTATTATTTCATGGGTATAGAAGCTGATAATATCCTGGTAAAAGAACTAGGTAGAAAAATCAAATTAAGCGAAAGTATTATTAGATCATCACTAGTTAAGGTAAAAGAAATAAGCAAAGATCCGTCTCCAGTTTTAAGAACTAGAGCGCTAGATCTAGAAGAAACAATCGATGTCACTATTAACCCAAATAAATAGATTAACTTACATGTCTTACGAAAATAGTATGGATGGCCTAGATCAAGATTCGAGATCAGGTTCAGATAAAAATAGTTCAAAAATGTTTTTTAGAAAACGCAAAGGCTGTCCTTTGTGTTCAGAAGCTTCTCCAGAAATAGATTACAAGGATCCGGAATTACTTGGGAAATTTATTTCAGAAGGTGGTAGAATGTTGCCAAGCAGAATTACGAACGTATGTTCTAAGCATCAGCGTAAAGTAAAAAAGTCTATAAGGCATAGCCGTATTATTGCTCTGTTACCTTTTGTATTCAGTAGTAAGTAATAAGTTTTAAGTTGTTTCTTATTTAGAAGCTGGTTATATATTTAATTTTTAATTAATTTTAGTTTTGGGTTCATGCAAGTTATTTTAATAAAGCCAGTTAGAAAACTGGGAAAAGTTGGCGAAATAGTTAATATAAAAAATGGCTATGGCCGTAATTTTTTAGTGCCACGTGGTTTCGCAATAAGAGCAACAAAGGAAAATTTAGGAAAATTTGCCGCGCTTCAAAGCGAGCTTGAAGCAACTAATGCTCAAGATAAACTAAAAATGGAAACAGCTGCGAATGCTTTGAATGGCAAACATTTAATTTTCGTTACCCAATCAGGCGCAGATGGCAGATTGTTTGGCTCAATTTCTTTAAAACTACTTGCTTCTTCACTTTCTGAGCTTAGCGGCTACAAACTTAATTACTCAAACATAATAATTGATAGCCCCATAAAATTTAATGGTGTTTTTAAAATTCAAGTCATGTTACATCCTGAAATTTTTGCATCGGTATTAGTGGTGGTAGCAAAATCAGATTCAGAAGCACAAGATGCTCTGCGTGAATATAAAGAAGCTGGGACTAAAAAGTCTGAGACCGAGAAAGAGCAAGAATTAGATATAATTGAAGCTATTTCTACAAAAGAGTAGTAAAATATTATATTTAACAATAAAACAGACTAGGAAGCCTATATTATAAGCTCGTTTGCAAAGGCTTTTATTGTTTAATGAAGTTACAATCAAAGCCAAGTAAATGTAATTTTGATAAACATCTTTATTTATATAAGACATTGCAAGATATAATAATAAAAATTTCTGGACTTTGCGTAGATCAAAGTATATAAGATATCAAAAACTTATTGCATGTAAAAGCTTCCAAAGTGCTGCGTGCGTTGAATTTTAGGTAATTATTAGGGCTTGTAGCTCAGTTGGTTAGAGCGCTCCGCTCATAACGGAGTGGTCGCAGGTTCAAGTCCTGCCAAGCCCACCATCTAAAATTTTATCGTGAAATAAAATTACATTAGATGTGCTAGCATAATCTAGAAATAGTTAGAAAATTAAAAAAAAAACGCAGACGAGGATCTATTAATTTAGATATATGTGAGAACTATAGTCAAATTTTGACAACAAAATTAGCAACTATAGTGATCTGAAATTTTAGAGCAGTCGAATTAGCATATGTTAATTTTAAAACGAGACTGAGGAGCGTCAAGACTTGCTGCTAAAACGCTTAAAAGCTATATAGAATAAGACTATGCCAAGGATGTCTAGTTTTGTTTTAAGCCATATTCTCCCTTGTATATAGATAAATAAATAACTTGAGTTTTATGTTATTTTGCTCAACCATTACTAAATATTTAACTCGTAAATTTTTGTGGTATTTACTCTCAATATCTCTAGTGATAATTGTAGTTCTTATTGTGTCCAGCACTTTTGGAGTATTACAAAAATTTAAATCTGTCTATATACAACCTCAAGATTTTTGGCTTTTAATCTTACTAAAGATACCTTATTTATTTAACGAAGTAAGTACTATAATAGGTTTTATTAGTACGATATTATATTTAAGATATTTATCTAGTAATAACGAACTAATTGTAATAGTGAGCAGTGGGTTACCAATATGGCATATTTTTGCAATACCAACTATTCTAAGTTTTATCTTTGGGCTTATTATAGTAACAATAATAAATCCAATAGCCTCTTATAGCTTAAAAGAACATGAAAAAATAGAAGCAAAATTAGCAAACAACCAATCTCAAGATAGTGTTTTTATTTCTGATGCAGGGATTTTCTTTTATGAAAAATATAAAAATACTCACCGAATAATTCAAGCAAGAGCGATTAATGTACCTAAAAAATCTATTTCAGAAATGATAATACTCATAGTTGATTCTAAAAATCAACTAATTCAAAGAATTGACACTCCTTACGCCGAACTTAATAATAAACAATTCAATATACTCACACCTATCGTATCTACATTAGACAAAAGCACAACTCTTCCCAAACTATACTTACAAACAAACTTATCAATTGATGCATTGCTTGAAAAATTCACACCTCCAGAGATGGTGTCTATATGGAAGTTATCAGATTTAATCAACAAATTAACTGGTTTAGGGCTGCCAACCTTAAGTTATCAATTGCATTTTTTTAAACAATTATTTAAACCTATCTCAACATCAGCCATAGTATTATTAGCTTTTTGGTTTTTGAATTTTGATAATAGAACCTCTAAAATAAAAACCATGGCTTTGCCTCTCGTTATAGCTATTTTTACTTACTTTGCTTTGGAAATAAGCTTGCACACTTTAGCTTATGGGGGACTTAGCCCAATGTTTGCAACTTTATTACCAATTTTATTTATAATTCTGATCAGTAATTTTGTTATTTTACATTTTCAAGAATCCTGATATGATCTCTATTTTGCAATATATGTCATATTGCATTTTAACGGCATGTACAAATAACAACTAATTTTTAGGAGCGCAATTAATAATGATAAGGGGATTTCTAGAATTTATTAACAGGTTTTCGGCAGATATTGCTATAGACCTTGGGACAGCAAATACCCTTGTTTACGTAAAAGGCAAAGGTATAGTACTGAATGAACCTTCTGTAGTTGCTTTAATAGAGCAAAATGGCACCAAAAAACCTTATGCTTTTGGTCACGAAGCTAAAATGATGCTTGGAAGAACCCCAGCTGATATTGAAGCTAAAAGACCTTTACGAGATGGGGTCATTGCAGATTTTAAAGGAGCCGAAGAAATGATTAAGTATTTCATACGCTCGGTAAGCGAAAGAAGATCATTTACTGGTCCTAGAATTATTGTCTGTGTACCATCTGGTTCCACGCCAGTAGAAAGAAGAGCTATTCAAGAAGCAGCGGAAAGCGCTGGAGCAAGAGATGTTTTTTTAATTGAAGAGCCTATGGCGGCAGCTATAGGAGCTGGGTTACCGGTAACAGAGCCTACGGGATCAATGATTGTAGATATTGGTGGTGGCACAACTGAAGTTGCTGTTTTATCTTTAGGTGGCATAGTGTACGCTAGGTCAGTTAGGGTAGGAGGTGACAAAATGGATGAATCTATTATTTCATATATTAGAAGAAATTATAATTTATTAATTGGCGAATCAACAGCAGAAAAGATAAAAAAACAAATTGGTACTGCTTATGTAGCGCCAGGAAGCGTGTTACGAGAAATGGAAATCAAAGGACGTGATTTGATTAATGGTATACCAAAAGAAATGCTACTAAACGAGCAACAAATCTCTGAAAGTCTAGTAGAGCCTATTAGTCAAATAGTTGAGGCAGTAAAAACAGCCCTTGAGTGCACTCCCCCTGAATTATCATCTGATATTGTAGATAAAGGAATAGTGATGACAGGAGGTGGTTCGTTACTTAATAATTTAGATCACGTGCTCAGAGACGCTACAAAATTACCAGTGTTTGTAGCTGATCAAGCCTTAGCTTGTGTGGCCCTTGGAACTGGTAGAGTTTTAGAAGATTTTTCAAAATTAAAACATGTTTTATTTAAGCAAGACTAGTTATGGCAATTACTGCAAACAGAATAAGGAGTAAAAATTACTTAATAGAACTGACAAAACTTATCTTGCTGGTGTTAAGAAAGTTTTGTGTTGTGTTTCTAATTTGCGCTTGTTCATACTTACTGTATTTTCCTATTAATAATATATCTAAATTGTCTTTAGAAGCATATGGAGTGATATTATCGGTTGGATCTTTTGTATCAGATAGTGTAATAGGCAATATTAAATTATTACATGATAGATTATCTTACTTTAAAAACTTGGAAGCTGAAAATATAAAATTGAAACTACAGCTATCTAACATGTCTGATTTAGACAAAGTAACAGCAAGTACTTTGTCTGAAAACAGGGAATTAAGAAAATTGTTAAAAGTTACAGATAATTTAGAGTATAATTACATCACTTCAAGGCTTGTAGGAGTAAGCATTACTCCTTTTTCTAGTTCTGCAATAATTGAAGCTGGTGACAGTGATAAAGTTAAAATAAATGATTTAGTAACAAACCAAGATGGTCTTATTGGTAAAGTCGTAAATATAAGTAGTAATTATTCTTCAATAATGCTACTCAGCGACCCTCACTCTAGAGTTCCAGTTGTAACTTCATCATCCAGAGAGAAAGGTATTCTTGCAAAACAAGGTGATAATATGTTATTAATTTACCTACCAGAAGAACACAACGTGAAAACTGGAGAATTATTATACACCTCAGGAGATGGTAAAGTTTATCCTTATGGTCTCTTAGTTGGTAAAGTTGATAAAGTAACAGATGACGGTGTTTTTGTAGAATTAAGTGCAAGTTTAAATAAAATAGAATTTGTTGCTATAACATCAACATCAAAATAAAAGTTTATTCAAGGTAATTACTATATGGCGCAAGAAATAACTGAAACAGTTCAAAAGCAAAATATTTTGCTAAATAAATTGCATCTTCTAAGAAGTGATAAAGAAGATATTGTAGATGAGGTTTTTAAAATTCATTTAAGTGAAGAAATTCATGAACTAAGTAATAAATTTTGTAAGTATTATAATGCTTCAAATATTGATGATGAATCAAGATTTTTTGCTATTGTTTATGAACTATCTTTTGTTGCACCAGTTAAAGCCATAGATTATCTTTGTAAAAATCCTATTGACGGTGTGAATAAAATTATTTCATGGTCAATTGTAAGAATTTCTTCAGATAATACGGAGCGTTTGGTTGTAATAGTAAATAGTTATGATTATAACAATACTTTGCTATCATATGTAGAAAAAAATGGCCCTATTTCATTATCATCTAATGAAAAAATCATTACAAAATTAACAAACGTGATCCGCGAACTTAGTATACAAGGTATATTCGGCTACAATATATCGCCATCTAACATTTTGATGAATGAAGAGGAAGATACGATTTTGAATTTACGAGAATTCATTAATTCCTACCCTTATTTTCACGAAGAGGATCAATATATTGCGCCAGAGCTGATAGAATGTTTACAATCATCAAGGAGAACTAAAAATTGCAAACAAGATATTTACGCACTTGGAATTACAATTTTTTACTCATTTTCTTCTCACTCCCCTTGGACGAATTTTTTGAAGCCTGAAGAATATAACGAGAATAGGCTTGAGCATGGTAGCTATAAATATTTGATGAACAAACTCAAAACTACAGAAAGGTTCAGAAGTTTTTTACGTTTTACAATGCATGATTCTGCATTAATACGTTGGGATACAAGACAGATATACGATTGGCTTGGTGGTAAGGTAGATAAAATTGTATATGATAGTTTAAATAATAATAAATATACAATTGGGTTTATTGATAAGAACTATTCGAACCCCAAATCACTTTCTTATGCAATGTTTCGTTTTTGGGAACAAGCTAATAAGTTTATTAGGGATACAAAATTTCTACAATGGGCTGGAAAACAACAATTAAGTAACGACGCTCTTGCATCTATTAAATCTCTAATCGATGCAAGGTCTATCGACTCAATGATTAACCTAAATGGTGTTTCGATTCATTCCACTCAAAAACTAGCAAAATTACTTTCTATACTTGATCCAAACGGCTCTCTGAGACATGACACAATTGCCGTCTCTGCTGAATCTATTCCTGAAACGCTACAATATTTACAAAGTTCAAAAAGAAAAATTCTTCTTGAACAAGTGATAAAAATTATGCAAGATAAAAGCTGGCAAAATTATTTAAATATCAATTCAGCTGGTTTTTTAGAAGAAGCTAAAAGCGATGACTTTCATTATTTTGCAGCGCATAATAATAACACATCATTACACAAAAATAATGAAAGGCTTATATATTCACTTAATCCATACCTGCCTTGCTTAAGCTCTATTCTAGACGGTAAATATGTTACTGATATTAAGGAACTATTGTTAGCACTTGACTCTCATGCTCAAAAAAAACCTAATAATTTTACCGTTGATCGTCACATTTCAGCCTTTATAGCAGCGAAACTGGATTTAAAAGATAATATTAAACCTGTAATTTTGTCAAACTTTCCTAAATTTGCAGAACATCTTACTGTTAAGAGTTTAAGCATAATAAACCTTTTGTATCAACATGAACCAGATATCAAAATTACCTATATCTGCAAAGCTATTGGTTTAGAATTGGTCAAATTATTCGACCAATATTTACATAACACAGAGTTTAAAAAAACCATCTTAGCTAAAATACAATCTGTGGCACAGGATGGGGATATTTCACAGATAATTGCAATATTCTCTAATCAACAACTGTTCATTGATGATTATAATGGCTATTATGAAGCTTGTAAAAAAGCGAAATCTCTTGAAGAAGAAATAATGACTTTAAGTACCAAGACCAATAGTTTTAATGATGCGGCTATACTTTTAGGACAAAAAACGACAGTACTTGCTTCTTACATTCTATGTCTTGTAGCAATAGTAACAATAATTATATAAAGATAAGGTATTTAAACATGGCATCATCTAATATTGACAAAGATTTTATATTTGCTTCATCATTAATTAAGGTTATTGCAGTTGTTATTGCATTAATAGTAGTTGTGATTTCAAGGTATGCTTTTATATTTTTCTCAGCCGCAATGTTACCAACTATATTTGCAATATTTTTTGATAAGAATGAGCATAAATGTTTATCTGCAACTATTTGTAGTTTTAATCTTATAGGTGTTTTACCTTATCTAATAAGAATATGGGATAGTAGTAATATAGATTATGTTTCAAAACATGTCTTATCCTCCCCTGATACTTGGATGGTTATTTATGGCGCTGCATTCGTAGGTCAATTGATATATTTTTCATTACCACTATTAATAGCAAAATTTTATACATCAAGAACTAAAGCGCAAATCGGAAAATATAAAAAACAACACGAAGAACTCTGTAATAACTGGGGCATAGAAACCAAAAGTTAAGATTGATTCTAAATGTTAATTTATAAAAAATATATTGCAAAAGCTATTTTCTATCCTTTTATAGCATTAAGTTTTATATTAACTAGTCTAGTATGGATTACACAAATACTAAAATTATTACCTTTGTTAGATAAGGGTATAAGTTCTATTGATTTCCTAAAACTAATTATATTGATATTACCTTCCCTTTTTTTTATGATATCACCTTTAATCTCTGTGATATCCGTAATATATGTTTATAATAAGTTACAAGAGGATAGGCAATTAATTATACTTAAGACAAGCGGCCTTACGAATTTTGCTATAGCAAAACCTGCTCTTATAGTTGCTACTTTTATAACTTTTGTCTCTTATTACGTATCTTTATATTTAACCCCTTTATCTTATAGTAAATTGAAATGCGAACTTAGTAATTTTCGTGAAAATTATGTGTCAAATATTATAGCTGAAAAAACATTTAACCAGCTGTCTAAGTATATTACAATTTACGTTGAAAAAAAAAATGCTAACGGTAGTTTGAATGGTATAGTTTTATTTGATAATAAAATTCCTCAAAATCATTCAGTACTATTTGCCAAGACCGGTAAAGTAATTATGCGTGGTACAGTCCCATTATTTCAATTACAAGATGGTTTCAGACAATCTTTCGACGACAACAATAATATAACAAAATTACATTTTGATGATTTATTGATAGAAATTCAAAAAAACGACTCCGCCAAAGAAGATCGTAACAAAACTAGTCTTGAACTCTATATAAATCAAATGTTGTGGCCAGATAATAAGCTTTCAGAAGAAAGAAAAACAAGACTGATTATAGATGCCCACCAAAGATTGGTTTGGCCCTTATTCAATTATGGTCTAGTCTTTTTAGCGTTAAGTATGTTTTTAACCATCACCCCTAACAGAGGAACAAATATCAAACAAATTATTGTTACTTTTTTCCCTTTGTTGATAGTTGCTTACTTTCACTTTTCTTTACAAAAAATTGCTTACCAAGAACCTTTATATATTTTTGCCTGTTACCTCAATATATTTCTTTGTATAGTTTTCAGCATTTGGAAAACTAATAAAACAACAATATGATTTTTAAAGATTTATCAACTTTTTTACAATATTTAGAAAAACACTCTCATTTAAAGAGAATCACAGAAGTGGTTTCAACACATCTTGAAATAACAGAAATTAGCAGAAGGTTTTTACATGCTAATGGACCTGCTTTGTATTTTGAAAACGTGATAAAAGAAGATGGTACAAAATCTCTCTTTCCAGTTATAACTAATTTGTATGCACATCCAGAAAGAATCAGAATGGCCCTTGGTCTAAGCTCTAAGACAGAACTTAGGGAACTTGGCAAATTATTAGCCTTTTTAAAAAACCCTGAACCTCCAGCTTCTATTAAAGAAACATTTTCTATGCTACCGCTAGCAAAAAGAATAATCTCAATGTCGCCTAAAAATGTAAAAAAAGCAGCGTGCCAGGAAATAGTTATTATGGAACCTAATTTGAATATTTTACCTATTCAAAAATGTTGGCCATCTGATGTTAGTCCTTTAATTACTTGGCCTTTAATAGTTACTAAAGGTACTGGCAATGATAAAACAGATAATTATAATCTTGGCATATATCGCTTGCAGCCAGTAGCCAAGGATAAGCTAATAATACGTTGGCTTAAAATGAGAGGTGGAGCCCATCACCATTCTAAGTGGAAAAATCTAAAAGAACCAATGCCAGTTGCTGCTATTATTGGGGCGAATCCTGCTTTAACACTAGCTGCTGTTATGCCAATTCCAAACACAATGTCTGAATATAATTTCGCTGGATTATTACAAAGTAAATCCATAGAGTTAGTTCAATGCAAAACTATTGACTTAAAAGTACCAGCTAATGCTGAAATTATCTTAGAAGGTTATGTAAGTTTAGAAGAATACTTACCAGAAGGCCCATTTGGCGATCATACTGGTTATTATAATGATGTGGAGTTATTTCCAGTATTTACAATCAAAGCAATAACAATGCGCCAAAACCCTGTGTATCTCAGCACTTACACCGGAAAACCACCAGATGAACCTTCTATACTAGGAGCCGCCTTGAATGAGATATTTATTCCTCTAATTCAGGCTCAATTTCCAGAAATTGTCGATTTTTGGCTTCCTCCGGAAGGATGTTCTTATAGAATTGCCATTGTTTCTATAAAAAAAACTTATCCTGGTCAAGCAAAACGTATAATGATGGGAATATGGTCTTTCCTGCAACAATTTATGTATACAAAATATATCATTATCGTTGATGATGATATAGACATAAGGGATTGGAGCGAAGTCATGTGGGCTATTTCAACCAGAACTGATGCAAAACGTGATTGTAGTTTTATCGAAAATTCACCAATTGATTATTTAGATTTCGCCTCTCCTTTTTCTGGCTTGGGTAGTAAACTAGGAATTGATGCTACAAACAAAATCTTTCCAGAAACTTTAAGAAACTGGGGGGAAAAAATCGAAATGGATGAAGAAATTGTTAAAAAAATTGATAAGATCTGGCCTTTTTTATAGTTATATCATGGAACTGTCCCATCATAGTTAAAATATCTCAATACATATTATAACAACCCTAATTCTGGATAATAATTATGCGCCATTTTGGCTAAATTAATAAATTTGGGCAACATGAAACTAGTACCAAATTTAAGAGCAAAAAAAGTTCTTGCACCATAATATTTTTTCGAATAATATTGCCGCTCAAGTTTGTGCCCGCGTGATGGAATGGTAGACATAATAGACTTAAAATCTGTGGAGCTTAGCTCGTGCCGGTTCAAGTCCGGCCGTGGGTACCACTTGGGTGGTTTATATTGATAATTATTTATAACCACCTCATATCAATTTAATAGCCCTAAAATATCAACTGAAGCAAAAAATATTTTTTGCTCTGTAAAATAACTTTTTTCGCAGTAGACTAAGCATTTGCTTAATACTACAATTGCGACAAGACTCCATTTATAAACTTCTCAAATAAAATGACTGAATCTACCGATAAATTTATTCACTTCCGCACACAAAGCTCATACTCGATGCTTGAGAGCGCAATCAAAATTGAGGATCTTGTAGATCTTACAAAAAAATGTGGTATGACTGCTGTTTGTCTATCTGACAGAGGCAATTTATTTGGATCACTAGAGTTTTCTTTAGAGGCAACTAAAGCACGAATCCAGCCTATTTGCGGCGTAATTCTAAATATTTCTTTTAGTCATAAAAAATTAGAGCAGGATTTTGCTGAAATTCTAATAATTGCCAAAGATGGTGTTGGCTATAAAAACTTACTAAAATTAGTCAGTTATAGTTTTATTAAAAATGACCGTAGCATCTGTAATCATATTACTTTTGATGACTTAAAAGATTGCAATGATGGCCTGATAATTTTATCAGCTTATACAAAAGGAATAATAGGTAAATTACTATTAAATGGATCATATGAT
>JFJP01027308.1_pt1 | contig 20697 bp, 19 predicted proteins | sample 431651 | NCBI WGS metagenome assembly JFJP01 (sample SAMN02602958, study PRJNA72255) | Microbial mat metagenome, whole genome shotgun sequencing project. | biome: fresh water; feature: sink hole; material: water; isolation source: purple microbial (photo- and chemosynthetic) mats found in...
TTTAAATTTAATTTAATTTTTTTAGCCCATGTAATATATTTGAAATTAAAATTTTATAAATGATGTCTTTCTAAAAAGCTATTTTTTTATAAAATATAAATGGTTTTTTTTTTTTTTAATAAATTTAATTTTTTTTTTTTTAATAAATTCAATTTTTTTTTTGAAACTTAAAGAAAATGTAAAAATTTACTTTTAAAAAAAAATTAAACCATCAGCCAAACACCGATTTACATCTTCTTTTTATCAACCTTACCCAAATTAATATATATTTCACCTTTCCTCTTAAATTTCCATAATGTATCAAAAATTTCACCCAAACCACAATGTAAACGAAATTAATAAAGAAAATCATAAACAAAAAAAATGTTCCAAAATCTCTCATGAAATCCGAAAAAAGCAAAATCCCAATATTCCCAGTCAAAAAAGCAACAATCAAAGAATAAGCTTCTAATTTATTTAAATATTCAAACTGATAAGGTTTAAATTTTATTTGAATATAGATATATCCAACCAAAATAACAATTAAAATAGTTGGCTTCGTCTGTTTCGGGAAAAACTCAGTAAATACTCCAATAAAAATCAAAAGAAACTTTCTTGTGAACATAACAGCTTCCCAGAAATAAAACTCAGGCCTATAGCCTCTATAAATAAAGCCCAGATTTTTGATTATTAAGAAGGTTTTGGGCATAATTTGTTCTTTTTTTTGCGTTTCTACATAAGATTTTTTTAGCAAAACATCATTTTCGTTGTTTTCATGAATTTTTGTCTCTACAAAAGCATATTCTTCTCGAATTCTGACTATATTGTCTTTCAAATCTTCCTTTGTCAGAGATTTCTCTTTAAGGTTTTCACTGAATGCCGCAAGGTATTCAAAAAGTACAATAGGATCTTTGATTATTTTTTCATCGTTATTCATTACAAATTCCATTTTTTCTGCTAGGATATTCACGTTTTCAGGGGTATCTTTCATAGGAACTCTCATTTCTTCAATGATGGTTTTTCTGGATTTAATATGAACTTCACTGATTTCCAAGAACAATTGATTGTTAGTTTTATATTTTATCTCGTTTTTTATGGGAAATTCCTTGGTTAAGAAAATATTTTCTTGAATAGTCTCTTCAATATCAAGATAAATGTTTTTCTGAATATGGTTTTCTATTTTAATATCCACAGAAGTGGTTAATTTCTTTTGTGCCAAGCTTTGATGAGTTTCAAAAATGAAGTTCTGTATTTTTTTCTTATATTTATGCAAAATAAATAAAATTGTCACTGGCGTAAAAATTCCCCATATAACCAATCCTGGAATTGAAACTGTTAAAACCCAAGTGGTGTGATCTCCACTCCAGCATTGAATATTCGGACTTGCAGTTAAAACAAAGTATTGATCATGATCATCAATAAGCAAACAATTAAGCAATGAAAAACATTTTCTTAAGATTTCTGGATAAAGAATAAACAATAAAATTAATAAAGTAATTCTCATTTTTTCAGAGATAAATAGAATAAATTTCATATTTCTTTCTGAATTCTTGCTTTTTCCATATAAGATAACCACAAAACTGAAAAGCCATACTAAGATCATCACCAAAGAAAGTATTATTGGTAATAAAATGGTGAATATTATCTTTTGCACTAGCAAATTCTGGTTGATTTCTTGAACAAGACAATCAATGATAAAGAAGTCTTGTGATAAAAAGGAGAGATAGTCTAAAAAATTAAAATAAAAGTTGAATTCAACAGTCCAGTGAAATTCTATCAAAGTGATCATAGAAATTGTCTGAAAATGATTAAGTAATAATTTCATCATAATAGCCAAATTCGGATCTTTTTTATCGATATTGCTGAAAATCTTTGCCTGAACTGTAATATAACTCACAATAAATATCATAGATAAAGCCATTTTAATATAAATGAAAGTCAAACTACTGCATTCTTCACAATCTTGATTCACCTTGTATCTCCCATACCCTTTTCGACACATATAGCATAGATTTCCCCAATAATTAGGATGACAAACACCACTAACTGATTCTTCTTCATTTAATTTACTTAAATCCATCAAATTCTGCAAATTTTTTCCAATTCCCATGCAAGCTTGTTGCGTTGGACATTCTAAAATTAATGAAGTTTTATCTGAAAATCTCCAATATCCTGCCAGTGGAGAAACATTTTTTCCTCCTTTACAATAAGCATTATCTGGACAATTATTGCATTTCATCGAGGAAATTGATAATTCCATCGGATTTTCATTAAAAAAAGTTCCTGGTAAACATTCGAAACATGTGTTATCTTCCATTAAAAGTTCACCTTTTGTGCAATTTCTCACATAAATTATCCAAAAAAGTTTTATATTTCGATCTACAAATTCATTTATTCCTAATTCTAAACTGCTTTTAAAAAGCAGAGTGTCTTCAATTTTGATTGTAATCGTACATGAGAGATTGTTATGAGGAGGCATCACAATCCTAGCTCTTGAAAAGGTGAAGATTCCATTGTTTGATTGTGAATTGCTTTTTTCAACGAAAACATTTTGATTAACATCTGAATTAGTTGAATTTGTTAAGGTTGTGTCGTTGTTTTTTGTTAAATTATAAAAAAAACAAGTCAATTCTGCAGAGGCTTTTGATTCAAATAAAAGCAACTGATCATAGAAATCTGTTAGAATTGCTGAAAAGTTGAACTCTTGTCCAGAAGCTATCGCTGCGTAATCTATTTGAAAATCCTTTAATATGCTCTTAATTTTGTCTGAATTTTTGGTCAGATTGAGAAGTCTTTCATAGTTTTCAGCCATAAAACCTGAAGATAATAAATAAGCTTTGATTGGCGAGCCTGATATTTGATCAGTAAAATTTAAACTATCCCAATTTTTTTCAAAGGTGTTATTTGAGAATATTAATGTCTCATTTTTAAACATACTTTTTAAAAGGATGGTGGGTCCATATTTCTCTGCTTGATTGTTTAAAAAAATTGAATCGTTGATTTCCATGCTATATTGAGAGAAATATTCAAAATCAGCTAAGATACATCCACCTTTTCCGCAATCTTCTGAAGTGACTTTCGAACTAGAAGCAGTCGAATTTTTTGCAATATTTTGCTGGAAAATTGATGATATAATCTTCAAATAAATAGATCCTCTCAAATAGATACTTCCGCCGAAATAAGCACTGTTATTGTAAAAAGTGCAGTTTTTAATCATTAAAATCATGGGATTAGCATTATTTATTTGATATAAAGACAAGGCTCCACCTATTTCAGCATATAGATTATTAAAAATACAGGATGTTAAATTAATTAATTTATTTTCATCTAAATAAATTGCTCTAGAAAATGAGTTATTTTGGCTGATGCCAATAGAACTAAATAAAGTATTCTCTATTGTCACATTGCACGCTTTTTTAATAACCAATGAATTTTTATCCTGATGATAAAAAGCCGAATTCAGAATAACGATATTGTCCTTAAGTATCTTATCATCATCGAAAATTATGTCACTTGCTTGATCATCTCCCATTGACCTCAACGTATTCACATTATTTTTAAAGGTGCAATTGTCTATATTCACACTGCTTGTTTTTAATGAAATTGTTCCAAAACTACCACCTAAATTCAAGAATTCCACTCCATATAAAAACAAATAAGAATCCACAGAACTTATAATAGCAAGATCTGGGGTTTTTGAGTCATAAAAAAAGCTTTGAAGAATTTTAACAGTTGAACTTCTGATTTCTAGGATCATGCAAACCAATAAACTTGAATTTGAATAAAAAAAAGAAGTGTTGTTTATAAGGATTGATGCATCTGATACATAAAGAAAACGGGATGAAATGGTTGAATCTGGAAAAGTATTGAAAAAATTAGAGATTTTAGAATCAAGTATTTGAACATAAGCAGAGTTAATTTTTATGAGATTGGCTTCTGCTGTATTGTTTTCAATCGAAAAATTGGATAGAGTTAAAATTAAATTGATAAAAAACATTAAAGGATTCCTAAGATCAATGCCAAGGTATTTTTCTTCATATGAAAAATAATTACTTCGCTGAATCATCACGTTTTTAAAGATAAAAGTAACAGAACTATCAGATTCAATGTTAAATATTGATCCACTGATATTAGAAATAATGAAATCTTGCAAGTATAAGTAATTGTTTGATGAATAATATAAGCACCCACCTAAACTAGCTATGTTATGCATACAACTGATATTTTTTAAAGAAAAAGTACCGTAATTCTCTTTTTCTCCCTGTTTAGTAATGTAAAATCCACTCAAATTTATTATTCCATTGCCATTAGCTTTCGTCGAAGAATATATGAAGAAATTATTAAAAATTGTCAAATTCCAAATATTTAAAGAAGTTAATATGCCTCCATCACTATCAGAAGAGCAATAAATAAAAGTATTGCTCTTCATTAAAACGATCGTAGTTGAACCTAAAATAGACAAAGCACCTCCACTTTGACTGCTTTTGCTTAAAACACATTTTATTTGAGAAATAACCAGATTGCAATATTCTATATAAATCATTCCACCAGAAGAAGATGAAGAATTAAAGCTTTGAAAATTATACAAAGATACATTGAAAGAGTTCGTAAGAAAAATAACTCCTCCTTTTTGAACAGCAACAGAATTTTCAAAATTTATGTTCATAATGATAGCATTTGTGGTTGAAGCGATATACAAGGCACCTCCCTTTGAAGCTTTTGAGTTTAGGAAATAAACATTATTAAAAATAAACTCTTTTGATAAATCATAAACGTAAACTCCTCCACCTTCAATACTCTCACTATTATTTACAATCAAGTTTTCAACATATAGATATGATATCGAAGAAAGTGTAAGAGCTCCGCCATTCGTTCCTTGACTATAATAAAATGAATTATTAAAAATGTAAGCTTTACTACAGGCAAATACCCCAAGAACACCATATGTGTTTCCAATATTTCCATAAAAATAATTTCCTATAATAGTCACTTCTTGATTACCTGTCAATGATTGATAGAAACTACCTGAAGCTAAAACAGAAACAACACCAGATTCATCAGTAATATCCGTTAAAGTATTAGGAGCAGACATGTTGATTACCGAATTATTTATAAAAGTGAAATTCACAAAATATTGAGCACAAAACGCCATTACTCTGGTTATTGTGTTATCGTGTTTTCCTTCAAATATGTTATTCTGAATTGAAATATAATCAATAGTAAAAATTGTTATCAAAGAAACTATAAAAGAATTTTTGGTGAATTCGAACTTGGAATTTTCAACCAATAAAGATCCAATGTTCATCATAATAATCCAATAAACACGCAATATTTCAGGAATTTTTTCATTAAAACTGACATTTATGTATGAACATTGATTTATAGTTAAAAATCCAAAAAGGCCCAAATAAAATAAATCAATACTTCTATTTAAATTAATATTTTTATAAGTCACATTTGATAGTAAAATAGAGTTTGTTTTTCCAATATTTGTTACTTCTGGGCCAAAAATTAGAAATGAATAATATTGTAAACCAATCATATTTTCTACAAGAATATTTTTGAATTCAATTTTGTTGAATTCACTGAGATGCAATATTATTTCCAAATTGCTTGTATTTGTTGCTACAAGATTGGAGACTATAATTTCATTGCTAGCACCTGCACCATTATCAAGGAAAAAAAAATGTCCCCATTTTGGATTTCTTATTCCTTTGGTAAAATTCAAAAGAATATCTGAAAGATAAAAGTTAGGAAGAGGATAATAACATTCAAGAAGAAAGATATGATAACTGGTGACATGATGAAGTTTAAAATTCGTGACGTTTATTTCAATGTTCGAAGTTGCAAAAAAATAAAAATAAACACTATATGTATTAAAGGAAGTTGAATTAAGCATCACAACATTTTCTATATGTAAATTCGAATCCGTAAAACTGAAGAAGTTGTCAGAGTTGGGCGTATCAATAGCAAAGAAAATGCAATCTTTTAAAGTGAGACTTCCATTCACTAAGATAGCAAAATTATCACTTATGTTTAATAAATGGGAATGATAAATATTGATCGTAAAATTTTGAGAGGTAATATAATTGTTGCTTGAAGTCAAAATTGTGTTTGAAAATTTGCTTTGATGAAATAAGAGAAACCCTGATATAAAAAGATGAAAAAACGGATAATCCTCTTGAATAAAATTATCATTTTCGCAATCCAAAAAACTTAATTTCCTATTATTTTGAATTATAGTATTGTTAAATTGGATTGTTGGGATGTATGTTGATTTGGCTGGGACCAGATAAGTTAGAAAATATAATGAGGTTTTAAAATCCAAGTTTACTAAATTGATCTTGTCGAAAGAATATTGTGCATTATAGCTTTGTTCTAAATAGAAATTAATGAGTCCAGGTGCAAAAGTTCCAGAATAATTTTGAGCTATTTGAAAATTGTAAATATTGTAGTTAAAGATGATAATTGAGGAAATATTAATGAAATTGTTATATAGATTTGAATTCGGATATTTCGAATACAATAAATTTATCTCCTCAACGTTTAAATATTTGTAATATGGATCATCTTCTAACGAAACAGAGTTCAAAAAACCAAAAGGAAAAAAAGTATTTTCAAGAACAGCTTTGTTTAAAATGATATTATAACCCAAAGTATTGAACATAATTAACGAAAGCCATGAAAAGTCTCCTTTTACTGAATAAAAGTTTTGAAATAAAACATTGGTAATATTTAGAAAAGGAATTGGAGTTTCTTTCAAATTAAGTGTTTTGTTTGAATCAATATCATAAAAAGATCTCAACCGAAAAAGGGAAGTCATTGTTATTAATTTAGTTTTATCATTAAGATTGATGCCTCTCGATAATAAACCGCATTCTTCTTCTGAAAAATCTCTTTCATATAATGATGAATCACAGCAAATTGAGATGTTATTATAGCATGATTTCGAAGAAAAGGGAGATAAAACAATATCATTTCCAAATATATTCAAATGATAAAGAGTAAAACTTCGATAAATTTCGAAAGAAAAACTGTCAGATTTAATATATAAATCTACTTTTTCAATACGAAATCCGAAAACACAGCCATTGACAGATTCATTTTCGCAAAAAACAGGACCGATTTTAATTGTTGCATTCATTCTTCTAAAAAGTCTCATATTCAAATATGGGATTTCTGATGGAAATATATAATGTGGACTTCCAAGCAATAAAATTTCAATGTTTTGTTCTAAATATTTTCCAGCAATATCAAAATTATGCAAATTATTTATTGCTTTCATAAGGCTATCATATGGAGAAGTTATTGTTCCCAAACAGCTTGTTTGATCAATACAAGTCTCATTCGAAACATAGATTTTTCTGGTATAGAGAAGATCTAAATTAGATTTTGGAAGGCATTCAGAGGTTGAATTAATATAGGTATTGGATGAAAAGCTGGGCATGAGATATGAATTTGGGGCACATTCTAAACATAATTGTTTGTCTTTGTCATATCCTGTTAAAAATAATTTTTTATAGTGATTTGTTTGAAAAAAAATTTGGATACCGATGCAATTTTGGCTTTTGATTTTTGGAAAGAGGAAGAAAAGCCAAAAGAAAAGGTAAATGTGAATCATATTTTGGAAAATTATAAAATTAAATAAATTATTTTTTATTATATTTTATATAAAAAAATTATTCTTATTTTCTAAAAAGCCCAAAATTTTTCAATTAAATGATTAAAAATTTTGAGAATAAAATTTCAAACATGCCTGAATTCGGTCATGATCATTCTTACTGGTTTAGGCGCTTGCAAGACGACATTCTCGATCTTCAAAATCGAGAAAATGATATAAAGAAATGCGAAACATCCTATTTCATAACAAAATTAAGCGAAAGCTGTGTGCGAATACTCATAAACATAACCCCAAAAGAAGGAGTTTTTGCAAGCTATGAATTTCAAGTTTAATTTTTATTTTTTCTCATAAATTTTCATGGTTTTTACAGTTCAAAACCTATCTCAAAAAAGACTTTCCTTTCAGGCCTTTGCAAATTTTTTCACAAAATTATGTATATCATCCAAATATTCATTCAGAAACCAAAGAAGTTTATTTGCCTTTGCTTTCAAAAGAAATATGGTCTCCTAACACCAGCCTTTATATAATAATTTTATCCTTGGAATTTATGGCATTAGAACCGAATTTTTATTTGATCCCGAACACTTATGAAAATATTGAATGTGCGCTGTTATTTCAAAAAGATCCTCTTAAATTTAAAACGAAATTCAATCAATTGACAAGCCAGTAAGAAAAATAATTGTGTTTTTCATTGTTTTTAATTCTTTTAGAAAGCAAGAGTGAAGAAATTGATATAGAAGAGAAAAAAGAGTGTTTTTTTGATGGAGGAAAAGCGGAAAACTTCGGACATTTCACATCTGAAATATCAAGAACATTTTCTACATTGGAAATAGAAAATTATGGCAAGGAGTTTTTAGAAAACGAAATGAATAATTTAAATATCAATCCGAAAAAAAGACGTTTGGATTGCTCTTATGATCGATTCCAAATCAAGAAAATTCATTAAAGTCATTTGTTTTTTTATTTTTTTAAAAAAAAGGATCTTTGACATTATTTTTTTTTGAAAAATAAGCATTAAACTCTTAATAATTTATTTAAAACATATATGCAATTAAAACTCTAAAACCAAATAAAAAAAACAAAAAAATCATTCATTTCAAGCTTATAATATTTAAAAATAATAATTTTTTGTGAAAAAACAAATATATAAATAATCATTTTGTTTTGTAAATATTGATTTCTCCAAAAATGAATCTCCAAATCAAATGGAATTTTATGAGGGATTTTGTAAAAATTCTCTTAAGGAATCATATTCCTCTCTATCAGAAATTACTTGTGTTCCCTTCATTTAGGAACTTTAGATTGAGTGAAACTTTATTGAAGCCTGTTTTTAATGAAAATTCATTCGTTTTGAATATACCTAACAACAAAGAAATAATTGAAAATGAAAGTATTCTTCAAGTGAGCACATTTCGAAGAAAAAAGACGAAGCTAAAAAGAGAAAAAAGGAATCAAAGAAGGAAGAAAATGAGAAACCTGAGTTGGAAAAAAAAAGAACAAAAAAATTATTAATTGCTTTTTTCAATAACCGAAACAACAAAAACAATAGATTTCTTGTTCTTACAAAAAAAAAATTAATCCAAAACCCCCTTCATATTTTCGCTATTTTTTTGAATAACATTATATTTTTGATTTTCCAAAAATTTTCATCACAACTTAAAAAATTCAAATGTTAAGTTTTGAAGTTTTATTTAAAAATTTATATAAAATAAGGAGAGAAAAAAGAACATTTTTGAGGACTTTTCATTTTTGCGAAATTCAAAAAAATTATAGTATGAACAAAAAAAATTCTGTAAAAGAAAATTAATATGAAAAAATAAATAAATTATGGCAGCAAGTCCTCACATTAGAACCTTAGCAAAACCATTTTCAAAATCTGATTTTTCTTTGGATATAAAAAAACAATCTATTTCCCATCAATTTCAAGAAAAATATACTTTGAAAAAAGTTGATTCCTACAAAGAAGAATCAGCCAAAAATCCATTTTTTTCTGAAGCCCTCCAAATGATGGAAGAAAATGAAAAAACTGAAGAGATTTTTATTGAGATAATGATGAATTTGCTTAAAACTCAAAAGCAATTAATAAAAAAGGTCTTCTTTATTTCTTTTGATTTAAGTTTAAATGAGTTTATAACGAGCTAAGAAAAAATTCAAGGAAGCTTTCAATAAATTTTGCCAATATTTCGAAGATAAAAACCGAAGGTTTTTCTTAATCCTTGAAACAAAGTTCTATCGATTATTCGTTGAAACAATTATCAAAATTTCCAAAAATTCTATCGCTAAAAAGGAGAAAAATATTGAGACAATTCAAACTTTGCTTGAAAATTTTGAACTTCCTTATAGGAATTGGAAGAGTAATTTATCTGATTTTATCACAAAACGAACCGAAGAAAAATATACTTGTAAAACAAATACTGCAGCTACCATTTTCAAAAAAAGTTTAAAAAAAAAAATGAAAATCAACGATGAAAAAAATAAAATAAATGGTTTCGTTTTTATTAGTTTTTTTTTTTTAAAAATTAAAGTTTACGGTTTTTAGAGAAATTTGAGTTCACGGAATTCCTCGTTAAAACTTTAGAAGCTGTGATAGTCTTTAGTGTGTTTTATCGAGAGAAGAAAAACTTTAAATTGGAATATTTATATGCAAAAGAAGGCTATAAATTAGGAAATTATTGCTTAAATTACTCTTTTGTAAATTTTTGGATTATTGATTTTTTCAATTTCAATAAAGCATTCAGATTTATTGCATGTTATATCAAAGAATTTTTTGCTCTATGCCTTGTTTTTTCTGAAGTTTAAAAAGTATAAAATACATAATTTTAATATAATTAATTGATTTTTTTCGGTATTAAGGTTTGAAAAATCTTTAAAGATCCTCAAAAAAACCTTATCGGTCATTTCATATGAGCTAAGTTTAAGATTGAGCAGTAAAACGAAAGAAAACAAGAAAAATGAGAAAATATTGATTCGAAGAGTGGTAAGATAAATTAATTTTCTTTTTTATAAATTACTTAAAGGCCAAAACGTTAATTTTCTGTCTTTTCAACATGATCCTTTGCTATGAATTTCTGCAAAACCCAGGAAAAATAGTTGAAGCCATCAGGTAAATACAGCAATTCAGCTTAATTTCATGAGTAATTTAAAGATTAGTTGATTTCATCAGTTCAAAATTACTTGGGTCAGTTGATGAATTCATTAATTTTTCAGAAGAATTAAAGTTGCGAAGAATTTTCTATGAGAAAAAACTAATAGAAATTCACACAATTCATAATATTATAGAAGAGAAATTAGGTGGCAGTCCAGAAAATCAAGAGAAAGTCGAAATTTCTTCACAGGACAAACGAATGTATAAGCTCTTCAAATACAAGGATCTGAACAAATTCCAGAAAATCTTGTATAAAACCAATCCTATTAATGAAGAGGATGAGAAAGAAAAATTAACAAATGAACTGAATCTTAATGAATTCAATTCATTTGATTATAGCTCCACTGCAAGTGTTCAAAGAAGAATGAATCTGTCTTCCAAAAACAATAAAATCTTAAGTAATCGTCCAAAATCAGCTTTGAGCTCTTATTCTCGTTTTCAAGCTGATCACGATAATAAATTCATTAAAATCAATGATCAAATTGACGAAAAATTCAATGAAGAGAAAGAAATAAACATGTCTCCAAATAGCAAAATGGTAAAATTATTGCTTCCAGAAAATTTTAATGAAAACGACATAACTTCTGTTTGTTCGAACAAAAAAATTTATGCGATGCAAGAATCTTTTTGGTCTCGTGTTTTGACTTCTGATATAAGAGACAGCACTGAAATATCAGGCTTTTTGTTTGACCCGAAAAATATGGTATCTTTGAAAAATTTCAAAGATATCTCAAAAAAAGGACAGCCGAAAAACCCTAAGATTTATTTCAACCATAAGATTTATAGAGAGTTTGGAGAAGATTATAAACCCAAAATTTTAACAAATCGAAATTGTTTTTTATTCAAATTTCATTTATTCATTAAAATTAAAATTTGTTAGATTTTAAAGAAAATGAAGTAGAGAACTTAATTGCAAATGATTTGAAAATAAAAAAAGATGATGATGAGATTGGAATTTTAACCAATTCTTTGAGATATTATCCGAGAAAAAAACTTGCGAAAGATGAAAATGATTTATTTAAAGAAGTGAAAGAAAATTTGAAAAGGTATCAAAAATAAAAGACATTTTTTATTTTACGTAATTGATAATTTTTTTATTGAAAAATGTTGAAAATTTGCTTCAATAAATTTTTTATAGAAAAAAAATCAATAATTCTTTTTAAAATTCGTTCAAAAAAAGAAATTATAATTGAAAAAGGATCAAAATTTTTTTTTAAAGAAAAATTTCTGGTTTAATCTAATCAATAAAAAATTTTATTCACATATTCTTCAAAAAATTTTTTATTGAAAATTTATTCAAAAGTCACAACCAAGAATTTATTCAAATTTTGAAAAACGAAGAATTCGACAAAAATGAATTCAATTTTGGTAAATCTATGCTTTCGTTCAAATGGCATGAAAACTTGAATTTTCCGAAAAATAAATTCGACCGGTTTGCCCCAAAACACACTTTTATGAACAGTGTTGAGAACAAAGCAATTGATCAAACAAATTTTTTAAGTTCACAAGGAATTCTTGCAAAATTAGTCAAGCGACATTTGAAAAAAAAAATCGAAGAAAAAATTAAAAAAAATAAGAATTTAGAAGAAAGAGAGAAGAAATTTCTTGAAATGGAAGGAATTGCGAGTTCTGAGCCAAGATCTCTTTCGAATATGATCAGGAAATATCAATCTTTGTTCAATTTACAAAAATATTCGAAATCAAGAGAAAGAGATAAAGAATTAAGAGCCAAACAACAGGTGAAAAGAGAAGAAATGATGAAGAGAATTTCGATTAAAAAACAAGAAAGAGGGGTTTTCGAAGAAAAGATACAAATTTCGAATATTAATAATCCTAAATACGAGGATTTATTACAAAAATCTTTGAAGAAATCAACCAATGATTTGCAGAGTAAGATTTCGCATAATATTACAAAGACTGTGAATGTAATGAATATGATAAGAGCAAAAGTGGAGGATGAAATGCAAAAAAATAATGAAGAAATTGAAGAATTTGATCAAAGTGCCACCAGGAAAAAACATTTAAATCTCAGAAAAAACCAATCTTTGAATAGAAAGTACAATATTTAAAAATAATAAATAGTTATTGTAATATAACATTTTTATTATTAGTTTATCTGAAGCGAAGGATTTATCGAATTCAGTGAATTCTTTTTTCAAGAAAAGTAGTAGAAAAATTAGTTGATTTAAATGGAAAAATTTCGAAATTTTTAAAAAATTAATAAATCTAAAATTCTGTTTGATTATAAAAAAAGTCTCTTTTCTTTTTTAAACGTTAATTTTTCCATATTGATTTTATTGATGTTTTGGAAATGTTTCAGCCTTTGTGGACGATCATGTTCAAACAGTGTGTTTTTCAGTTCATCAACTCCAAAAAACTTGCTTTCTTTGATCGTATTATAATTATTCTTTTGGAAAAGAGTCCTTTGATTTAAGAAACTATTCTTCATATTGTTGATTTCTGGAGAGATATAGCTTCTTTTAATAACAGTGGCCTTCGCATTAAAAGAAGAATAAGAACTAACTTTTATGCTTGCTTTATTCTTATCGAAATAATTAGAAATTTCTTTATGAGTTGAAGAACTTATAGGGTTATTGATATATTCATGGAAAATTTGCTTTGTTGGGGACATAGATTTAATTTCGTTTCTGAGTCTTGATAATGTAGGGTTTTCTTCTTTGGGTGGGGAGTTATTAAAGGCCTTTGTATTACGAAAACTGATTGAATCTTGCGCTTTTTGCAATGAAACCAAGACAGTTTTTTCTTCGGGTTTTTCTTCTTGTTTGTTATATTTACTGAACTCTTCGAAAATTTTTTGCTTTCTTTCAATAAGATTGTGGTTTATTATAGAATCTTCGAACTTTATATCACAATTTTCTAAAGAATCATTTATTTTAACCAGAAAATTATTGATTTTCGACATAGTTTTATTCAAAGTTTCTTCATCTTGAGTCTGGCTTTTATTTAAATTATTCGATAAATTCTCATCAAAATTAAATGAATTCACATGTTTCAATAAATTCTCTAAACTTCCATCTAAAATCATCTTATATATCAAAAATTCATCAGAATTCGATAAACTCCCAAGGTTTTTAAGGTTATCATCGATAAAGTTGATGTTTTTTTTGATATAATCATTTGTATTTTGATGGTTTAATAGGTCTTTTTTTGAGATCTCCTCTATTTTATTTATGAATTCTTTTTCTTTTTTTTCGAAATTGACACGAATTTCTTGAAAAAAAACTCTAATCAAATGTTTATTATGATTGAGCATACTGTTCGAATTCTCAATTTGTTCAATAATTCTTTTATCTTTTCTCAAAAGCTCTTCTTTTTTATCAAGAATTTTCTTCAAAATTTCCCCATATTTCTGCTTTAAATTCAATTGATTATTTCTCAAATTCAAAACATCATGACTTTTATGAAAGCCTTTCACGATGCATTGAACACATATATTGAAACTTTGGCAGTCTCTACAATAGAAAAACCCTCCTTCTTCATCGTGAACACTGCAATAAATCATCTCTTTATTCGGCTCGATTTTTTTTGTATTTTTTTCAATTTGTTTTTCTTCTTTAAGGACTTTTATTGATTCTATTTTTGGATTTTCATGCTTTTGCTTCTCATTCATTTGATGATTTGAAAGATTTTGTTGGGAAAATGGGTTTGAATTGGGGTTATTTTGATTCTGCTGCTGAAAATGATAACTGAATTCTTCTTGAGAAAAAAGATTTTCTTCAATTTTGTTTTTGGAGTTCTCGAAATCTTGACTTTGAAGGAGATCCTCACTTTTTTCCTTTTCATCTGCTTCGTTTTCGAAATTTTGAAAATCGTCGAAGTTTATAGCCTGACCTTCATCCTTCTTCGTTTTAAGAGGCTGAACGTTGTTTGGAATGTTTTCTTCCTCATTTTTCCAAAAATCCATTAATTTTTAAAAATATTTACGTTGGTTGGTTAAAATATGAAAATCGATTTTAAATTAAAAAAAAAATTAATTTTTTCAGTTTTTTCTTAAAAATCTAAAAAAAATATTTTTATTTATTATCAAGCCCAAATATTCAAAATTAAGAAAATAATTCAGCAAAACTTTGATAATAAACTTTTCATATCATAAGGGGATATTTTATTAAAGGTAATAACTTTGGATTAGCAATTTCATCAAAAAACTTAGTTTTAAACGCAACCATACAAAGCTCAAAGGAGTTTAGTTTCTTAAATATTGATTCAACTTACATAACAGATAATCCTCTTCATATAATATCAACAATTGATAGAAATCATTAAAGGCCATCTCATTGGATTTAAGCTTTCATTTAACAAAATGTGAAAATCTTTTAGAAATTTTTTAAATTTAATTGGAAGGCAGGATATTTCATTTCAGATTTTTTAGCAGGGATTACACATGTTTTTTAATTTTTTTTAAGAATTTTGGATTAATTTATATTTTTAAGGTATTTTTTTGTTTTAAATTTTATTTTATATTTTTAAGAAACTTTTATATTTTAAGTATTTTTTTAAAAATTTTCTAAATTTTAAAGAATTATTTAGTTATTTTTTTCCTTTAATCCTTTATTACATGAATCAAAAAAATGCTCTTTATTTTAAAATAATTTCCTGTAAGGGATAACTGATATTTTTAAAATCTTCCTCAATGAACAAATTTTCAAGGATAGCAATGTCCTTTTTGCTCCCATTTCCCTTTACGGAATCTTCACCATCTCCATTTATTTTCTTGCTGCCAAAGCTATTGTTATTTCCATCAATGTTATTGACCTCTCCTGAAACATGTATTGGAATTTTGTAAGTAAATCCTGTTGCAAAACAGCTTTTGGCTTTCAGTGCAATAAAAATATAATATTTACATTGTATTATTTTTCCTTGACAACTGGGCATTCTTGAAAGCTTTATATCAGAATTTCCTTTGAATTTGAAATTCACATGAACTGACATTTGGTTTTTGTTGTGAAAATCATTGACCTCTTGTTCTTCAATGAGTGTTTTATTGATATAATACTTTTGTGTCGACGATTCACATTTTATTTCTCGATAGAATGCATACTGTATATATTCTAGAGAAATATAGCCTCTAATTTTATTGATCATTTTGAAAGCTTCTCCTATAAAAACCGTAGATTTTTGCAGCATAAAAGTCAAAGTCAAAGATTTTTTTATGAAGCAAAAAAATGAATTAAACACTATATTATATTCATAAAATTCTAGTTTGGGGTCCAATTCATTATTCTCTATTGTGATCTTATCATCATCATTTAATAATTTCTCTTTTCCACTCCAAAATCCCACAGTTGAGTCTGTACATGTATTTGTTTTATCAACAATTGTTTGAGCAATTTCCGAAACTCTTTTTTTCTCATAAACATAGAAAACCTTTTTCGCATGAATATCCTCCATTAAATTCTTATTTTTCGAAATCAATGATAAACTTATTTCATACTTAACAGAAGCATTACAGAAAGCATCTTGATAGGCAACAGAAGCTGGAATGTCATTTGGAAGCGTGAATTGAAAAGGAAAAACATATTCTTTAGCAGGGATTCCGTTCTCTGATTGCAATAAATATACTTTCTTATAAAATAATTTATTCAATCCTTCTTGCTCTTTGACATCATGTTGCAGTTTTAATGTAAAACTCGTTTCTTCTGAACCAGAGATGATCAAATCAATTGAATCACATGGGATATTTTCAGAAAAGTTCAAATAAACATAACCATTCACAATGTCTCCTGGAAAATAATAATTTGAGTTTATTTGAATGACGATTGAATGGGAGTCATTCAGAGTTTTTTGAACGTTGAAAGTAACTGATTTAAAAGCTAGAGATTTTTTGTTTTTGTTTGAAAATTTTTTCATTTAATGAAGGTATGGGATGTAAATTTATTGTTTGTTTTTTGAGTTTTATGTAAAAATTGAAAGGTTTAATATTTTTATAATTTTTTGTTGATAAGCAATTTTAAAGTTTAAATTTATATTTTTAAAAAATTTTAAAATATTATCAGACTTATTTTTTGTTAATATGAAACCAAAAAGTATGCAAATCGAAGACGAAGAAGAAAAAAGGTGAGTTTTTTAAATTTATAAATTCTTTTTAATTAAGCCTTTAAACTAAATAGACCAGCTAATTTTTGTTTCAATCGACCACACGAAAATTCTAATCCACAAAGAGAATTTTTTCAAAAGCCACAAATTTTTCAAGGATTTCAATCCCCACAACAAAATCAAATCTTTGAAAATATGAAACCAAAAAAGAGGATTTTTGAGATAGAAAATCATCGTCATCGAGAACCTCAATTTTTCCCTATGCCTGAGCATTTTCCAGAAAATAATAGAATTCCTTTTGTTCCTGCAATGATAAAACCAATCGAATCAATAATTCCTTGCGAAATCTGCCATAAATGCATACCTTTTAACAAATTTCAATTACACATCACTTTTCATCAAGAAAAGGAGAGAATACCTTCTGGAAACAACATCCAGATGAATTTCGGAACAATATATCAAAGAAACCATTCTGCAATGAATATTTATAGAAACGATAGAAATCGAATAAATGAAGAAGTTCCTTCACACCATTTTCCAATGGATTTGGATTTAATCCCTCATGAAAGACCATTTATGCGAAGAAATGAGAGGATCTTCAATGAAGGGATTGGACCTGTAAGAAATTTAGAAATTCCACATAGAAGAATTATTTTTCAAAATATGAGAAGACCACATGAAAAAAAGAAAAACAAAAGGTTTAGAGAAAAAGATATTGAAATATTATTCCCTATTGTAAAATATGAGGAAGTAAGAGGAAAACTCCTTGATGAAGAATTGAAAAAATGCAGTATTTGCTTAAGTGCTTTTGTTGAAGCAGAAGATGTCAGATATTTGACTTGTCTGCATAGGTTTCATAAGGAATGCATTGATCATTGGCTTGTCAAAAACGTGACTTGCCCTTTATGCAAAAAAGATTTAATTAAATTGGTTGAATTGGGAGAAAAAATTTCACAATAATTCTTTTTAAAGATTTTCATTAATATTTTTTTGAGTGCTGAAAACTTTGAATTTAGAATAAATATTTATAAAGATGGTGACTTTTTTGCATTTAATATTTATTTTTTTTATTCTTATTTAATAAAAATACCTTCCTAAAAAAAATAATATTTATAATTTTGAAAAAAATTGTCTTGACTTTTCAAAAATTGAATAATACTGCTTTTTTTTTTATAAAAACCTATAAAATTAAAAAAAAAATTCGAAAGAGGAAATTTTATAAAACAAAAAAATTCAAATTTAATCTTTATAAAACAAATGGGTAATTGCAACACTCCTTCCTATTCAACTAAGAGTAAAGATGCTCAAATCTCGCATTTTTCAATGTACATACTCAGAAATAAAAAAATAAAACTCATTAATAAAATTTTCATTTATATTAAAGGAATATAGTATGCAGCATATGGAATAAAGAGTCTCATGGATTATTTGATTACGAGAGCAAGAGTTCCAATAAAATAACGATTAAGGCACAAAGTACAGGAGGATTATTAAAGAATAAAAAGATGCTGACTTATTGTAAAGATGAGGAAATCATCAAAAAAAATGTAATTTTTTTCGAAAAATTAACCATAAAAAAAAAAAAAAGAGTGATGTAGACCCCGAAAATAAATTATTGTTTCAAATCATTAATTCAAATTCCGGATATATATTTGATTCAAAATGTTTTCAAATCTCAGCTAAAGAACTCATAAGTTTGCAAGAAAATTCCATATGGCAAGTGATTAAATCATCAAAAGATGCTCCTCACTCTTCAATTGTAAAAATAATCGAAATTGCTTTTACAAAAAAAATTCATTTTTAGGGTTACAAACTCTCTATTGGAGATTATATAAAATTAGGCAGAATTCGGTTCAAAGTGAAAAGTTTTAAAGGAAATACCTTGGAGAATTATCATATCAAAGAGGAAATCATTACTCAAGGTGAATTTTTGGAAGAAGTTCCTGCAACTCACAAAAAAAAAGAAAGTTTAGAAGGAAATAGCATCAATAATATAAATAATAGCAACAAAGAGGATCAACTTTCTTCAAGCAATTTGAATTTGACTTGCAGAATTTGCTTAGAAAAATCTGAATCTGAAGAGAATCCACTGTTGACTCCTTGCAAATGTGCTGGAACAATGAAGTTTATCCACTTGAAATGCTTGCAAAAGTGGTTGAGAGGGAAAACTGTTATGAAGCAAAATTCAGTCTCCACTACCATCATTTACAAATCACTTTCATGTGAACTCTGCAAAACAGTTTTTCCAGGTTAATTATATTTTTGATCCAAAGCTTAAGTGTTTGACTAAAAAAAAAAAAGAATTTTTAATAGGAGATGGGGGTAAAAAATTTCCAACTTTAGAAATTCAAATGCCAACAAACAATTTCATTGTGTTGGAAATTTTGAATAGGGATAGTAATGTTCCAAAAGGTTCGCAACAACAACAAAAAAATTATTTAAATGTATTTATAATTTTTTAGGCATGCATATTGTTGATATGAAAACGAAACAAAACATTCGGATTGTAGGGAAATTATTTTATGAACTTTTCAAAATATATAATAGGGAAGGGCTCATGACAGTGATTTGAGATTTTCGGACATTTCGGTCTCAAGAACTCATGCAATAATTCATTTCAGCAATGGAAATTTCTATATAGAAGACAACAAATCTAAATTTGGCACATTGGTTTTGTTAAGACATCCAATAAATTTAAAAAGAATTAATACAAAGAATTTTTCTATCCAAATTGAAAGCACAAGCATAACCTTTCAAAATATTCTGTTTTCAAAGCAAAACCGTTGTTTTGGGTTCAATATTTTATTTTTTTTAAAAAATCATAAATTTTTATAATAAGTTTTAAATGCAATAATGAAAATACTGAAACGAGCGATGGTTTAAAAACAAGAGATTTTATCACTCTTCCTGATGCTTTAAGTAAACCAGTAAACATATTGGTTCCCAATCAAAATATATATGATGATGGTGATTTAAATAGTCATGATTTAGCAGCCCATTTAGATAATCATTTGAATAATAGCATAGCCATAAATGAGGAGTTTGCAAATCAAAATATTCAAAACAATGGTTTGCAGCAAAATATTGCTCAACATGCACAAATTATTAATTTTCATCCAGGCATATTGTTACCTAATGCTGCTATATTACCAGATATTGCACAAAACCAGCAGAATAATGCAAATCAAATTCAAGAAAATAATATTGAATTCAATTTTGATAGTGATAATGAAGAAAATTATAATGAGTTTTCAATAGATTTTCGAGAGGTATTTTTTTTTTTTTAAAATATTGTTTATTTTTAAATTATAGGGTCAACATAATCTTCCAATTCCAAGCTTATTGTAAAATATTCAGTTTGACATGAATATTCCAAAATAAATTCTTAATTTTTTTTTTTTAATTATTTTTGATTGAAATTAATTTATTTATCTAATATTTTAATAATTTCTTTTTCTTTCGCTTTCAAAAACAGCATTTTCTTCCATACTTTTCCATTCATTGATGAGATCTTTTAATTTATTCAACGGTAACTGTTGATTATTTATATCAGTTCGATTGAACATCAAAACCATCTCTTTTTCAGTAAATCCAATCGCTTGAATAAAAACATTAGGTTTTTAACGAAATTTAATGATTTACGTAATTCTTTATTAATTTTCAAAACATCATTATAAGAAATATATCTGGTTTCGAATTCCATTGAACCCACTTTATCAAAAATAAAAGTATAGTCTAAATCCTTTGAAATAAAGAAAGTTTTAGGTAAAGAATTAATTTTTGATAAAATATACATCATTCATATCAAAAGAAAACATTCCCTTGAATTCTTCTAAATTTATTTCTTGTGAAATTTTGTTTTTCAAATTTATCTGATTTTTTTTCAAAAGCTTTTGTT
>JFJP01031721.1_pt1 | contig 20697 bp, 17 predicted proteins | sample 431651 | NCBI WGS metagenome assembly JFJP01 (sample SAMN02602958, study PRJNA72255) | Microbial mat metagenome, whole genome shotgun sequencing project. | biome: fresh water; feature: sink hole; material: water; isolation source: purple microbial (photo- and chemosynthetic) mats found in...
CAACAAATGCAATGGAGTCCGAAAGGAGCGCATTTACTCTTGCAGATGCGTACACGGGTACTCAATGGTGAATTGGAACAAACATTTCGACAGTGGCATCCAGGCTTTCGAGCTGCGAATGATGAAAAACTCCAAAAGGTGGCTTAGCTGCCTCCCACGGTTTTGTATGCTCTCCTTCTACCTTAATCCAATATGCTTCGATCTAGCGTTGCGCGTTTAATGCCTGGGCACAGAGTCATTAATATACCTGAGTTTGAAAAATTCGTTGCAAAGCTTTACTGAGTTGTTCAATGGTTTCTGCTTTAAATAAATCCTTACGATAAACAAAATAACCTGCCAGTATCAAACCCTTGTCAGAATGAGTTTCTTCCCAAAATGTCAGTGTAATATCAACATTAATTGACCTTGAAGCCTGACTGTTAATGGTTGCCACAAGTCCTGGCATAACCCTTTCCGGGTAGGGACTGGCGATGAAATTGAGTATGGCGCGGACATTGGGCTTTTCAGGCAACCCGTCATCGGCAATACTGTGTATTACTTGTTGCAATGTTATATCCTGATTAGCCAAGGCAGCTAACAATACCTCCTGAACATGTCTCAGTAATTCTTCAAAAGTTAAACTGTCGTTCACCTGAACGCGTAACAAAGACATACTGGAAAAAAAACCTATTAACTTATCAAGTGAGGAATGATTGCGTTTACTCATGGGCGCGGCAATCCACATATCATCTGAATCACTGAATTGATGTAGCAAGAGCGCGTAGCCAGCAAGCAATGTCGTGAACAGCGTTACTTCATGTGTCAGACTGAACTTCTTCAATTGTCGGGTTAAATCAGCCGTGAATTCAAAGGATTCAACCCCACTTTCAAATTTATGCTGTCGCGATACAGGTTGCCGTGGAAAATCGGTATGTAATGCCAGAGGCAATATTGGATTTGACAACAATTGTTGCCAATAAGTCAGGCGTTTTGCTAATACTTCCTGTGTATAATATCGGCGTTGCCACCAAGCGAAGTCGGCATAGTGTATCGACAGGGGAGCAACAGGTTTTATGGCATTATTAGCTACTAAATCAGTGTAATATGAAGTCCATTCTTCATGTAATAGCTGTACAGACCAGTCATCAGCAATGATGTGATGCAACGCGATTAGCAACAAGTGCAGTTTTTTACTTAATCGCAATAGCGTAAGGTACATAAGAGGGCTTTGAGTCAAATCAAAAGTACAAAATCCTCGCTCAATCTCCAGCCGTTCCAGTTCCTGCATTTGCTCGTGCGCTGATAATTGACTTAAATCAATAATATAAATATCGGCTTTGCAGGCAGGGTCTATGATTTGTACAGGGTCACCATTTACTGTAGAAAAACTTGTGCGCAAAGACTCATGACGCTGGATAACCAAGTCAAAACTTTGGCGCAAGGCTGTTAAATTCAACACACCTGTCAGGTTTACACGTTCAAGGATGGTATAAATCCCTTTAACGTCATTTTCCTGGCTAAAGTGCCAGGTTTGTTCTTGCATAAGGGAAAGTGGCATGGGACGATTACGCAAGACTGGAACAATAAGCTTACTGGTATCGGACTGTTCATGCCTGGAGGCAATATGTGCAGCCAATTGGGCAACAGTGGGTCGCTTAAACAGGTCGAGAACCAAAAAATCGTGCTTAAAATGCTTTTGTAGCTCATTAATAACTCTAACCGATTTGAGAGAATCGCCGCCTAGTCTGAAAAAATTGTCATGAATACCTATTTCATTCACATCTAAAACCATGCGCCAGATTGCCACTAGTTTGATTTCTGTCTCCGTTTCAGGTGGTGCAAAACTCTCAGCTAAACCTAATGCTTCCCTGTCGGGTGCTGGCAGGGCATGACGATCAATCTTGCCATTTGCAGTCATGGGTAACGAATCCAGTATTACAAACGCCGATGGAATCATATAGTCGGGTAATTGCTGTTTTAAGTAATCGCGTAAATCGTGGATTGCCAATTCTTCATTTATGTTCTTTTGACATTGAACGATATAAGCAACCAATAATTGTTGCGTGCCATTTTCCTGGTAAACACTCACTACCGCTACATGTACTAGCGGATGACTGTCCAATAGCACCTCAATTTCCCCCAGCTCAATTCTAAACCCGCGAATTTTAATCTGATGATCAACTCGTCCAATAAATTCGATGTTGCCATCGGATAACCAGCGGGTCATATCACCGGTTTTGTAAAGACGCTCATTAGTAGACGGATGGGTGATAAAGCGTTCAGCAGTTAAAGCAGGTTGATTTAAATAGCCGCGTGCCACACCCATGCCACCAATATATAATTCTCCTGAATCACCCGTGACAACGGCTTGTAGATTCGGGTCGAGGATGTAAGCCTTTCTATCAGAAAAGACTTTACCTATCGGTAAATTTTGCGATAAATCCCGAAGCTGATAATTGGATAAATCAAAATGCGTGGCTGTAATAGTGGTTTCGGTCGGACCATAGGCATTGATTAATTGAGGCTTGGACTGAGGTAATTGTTGCCACAGAAGTAACAACTCGGGACGAATTTTTTCGCCGCCGATAAGAATCAAACGTAACTGACTCAAAAAAAACGGTGGTTGCTCCAGCCATTTTTCTATGAGCAAGTGAAAATACGTGGGCGGTAAGTCTACTACGGTAAGATGATGCTTGATGAGTTGCTGGTCAAACTGTTCCTGACTCCAGATATCGCTACCCCGAATAAGTAACATTCCCCCAACACACAATGCCGAAAATATCTGCTCAAAGGCAACATCAAAACAAATCGAAGCAAATTGAAGCACCCTGTCTTGTGCTGTAAACTGGTACTCAGCCACAATCGTGTTAATGTGGCTAACCAGCGATCGGTGTTCAATCATCACACCTTTAGGTTGACCGGTTGAACCCGAAGTGTAAATAACATAAGCTAAATTGTCAGCTTCAATCGCTACGGATAAATTGTGACTACCTTGCCTGTCAACTTCTGACCAGTCGCTGTCCAGACAGAGTGTCGGAATGGCACTCAAAGACAGCTTTTGAGCAAGGTGTTCCTGGGTCAGAATCACTCGGACACCCGTATCCTTAAGCATGAACAGCAGTCGTTCCTGTGGATAATCTGGTTCCATCGGCACGCAAGCCCCGCCAGTTTTGAAAATAGCCAATACAGCTACTACCATCGCCAGCGAGCGTTCCAGACAGAGGGCTACCAATGTCTCATGTCCAACATTCATGGCTTGTAGCTGGCGAGCCAATTGATTTGCCTGGGCGTTGAGCTCACAATAAGTTAAACAATCCTGATTCCAGGGTACTGAGCTGGGTTTTAACCAGTCTGAGGTGAAAAGCGTTGCATTTTGGATGGCAATCGCAGTCGGTATTTGCTCTGCCTGCTCCTCAAACAATTGGTGTATATACTTGTTTTGAGGATGCTTGTGGACTACATTCAAGCCGTTATAGTCAGAAATAGAGCCTTTGGCATTTACAGGGTTAGTCATTCGGAAGCGCGTTAGTAAAAGTTATACGGGTTCAAACATTAATTAAGCAATCTGTTTGCTGTCGGTTTATACGGCATACGGTATCAGTTGGCCTTTTTCTACTTTCAATACGCGATCGGCAAATTGAAAATAGTGGTCATCATGGCTGACCGCAATAATGGTTTTACCTTGGGCTTTTAAATTGGGCAGAATAGCTTCGTAAAATTGTTTCCGAAATTGTGGATCTTGATCTGCCGCCAGTTCATCAAAAACATAAACGGGTTTATCTTCGAGAACTGCCAACACAAACGCCAAACGTTTCCTTTGTCCCGTGGACAAGTCGAGATGAGTAAATTTACCATCGGAGTATTTTGTCTTTTTTTCCAGTTGCATTAATTTTAGTAATGAATTAACCTGTTGTTCATCCACATGACGCAAGCCATAAGGTCTGTCAAATAAATGAAAATCGGTAAAAATGACCGAAAATAATTCACGGTAGCCTTGATAATTGGACTCTTCAACAGGTATTTGATCCACCAGAATTTCACCCGATAACGGATAATACAAACCCGTCAGCAATTTTAATAGTGTTGATTTACCACTGCCATTACTACCGATAATAAACAGCAATTCACCACTGCTTAGCGTTAATTCCATAGGACCTACACCAAAAGTTTCCCGTCCACGGTCATCGGTGTAATTAAAACACATATTACTCAGTTGAATTGTTTCAAAGGCTTTAATTGGGGTGATTGATAGCGATTCTGGATGTTTGACAGCGAGGTTATCAAGCTTTTTTTCCAGTTCATAAAGATTTTCTACAGCGGCATTAATTTTTATTACATGGAACTGCGAAATCATTAAAGTACGCATAAAACCTAAAATAAACAGAATGGTGGAGGTAATTTTAAAAATAGTGTCCGAATATTCATGGGCAAGCGTTGGAATAATAAAAACCAGCACAACCAGCAAACTGTTATAACATAAGGTAACATAGGTCATATCCACGACTATCTGACGTTCAATACTCACCTTAAAATCTTTTATGTCATGAGCGATTTGGGTGAAATTCGCAAAAGCATCATTGCTCTTGTCGGTATTAATTTTTATCTCTTTGAAGCCACCTAAAATATGACTCAAACTTTCGAGAAACAGCATCTCTTTTTGTTTGGCTGCCTGCATGCTTTCCGAAAAAAACCTGTGATGTGTTTTGTAAATTAACTGAACGATGGTCATGGTAATAACCGTGGCTATGAGACTAAAAACAGATAGCCACGCCAAATAGAGGGCACTAATAAGCAGCATGGTAAATGACTGGATAATAGTTGCCAAATAATTGGAGGTATCCGACATCAAATTAGCATCCTGAGTCAACGGTGATTGAATACTTGCCACACCAATTTCTTCAATCTGGCGCAATTCACTATGACGAAGCTTGTCAGCTATACGCAAACGAACCTTACAAATCGCGCCTTCAATCGCTTTTTTTAACTCAAAAAACGAATACTGCTGGGTGTAGAGCGATAAAAGAACGGCAAATATTGTAAAAATAAATAAATGCGTTTCAACAGTCGTGTTTGAAAGCTGTTGAGCTGCCATATTAACAGCGATCAACACGAGTCCATTCGACAAGCCTGATACAGCCACCATAAAGATAATTTTGCCTTTTGGAGCATCAGATTCCTTGGTAAAAAGTTCTAATAGCTTCATTAAAATATAGCCTTAAAAACTGAATCCTGGTGAACCACTTTGCCACCAACCATTGTGAGCAATGAGCGTATGCGTTTGATGTTTTCGACAGGCACTGTCATCAGATCATCAGATAACACCAACAAATCGGCGAGCTTTCCGGGTTCTATAGAGCCTTTCACTTTTTCCTCGAAGCTTAAAAAGGCATTGTTGATAGTGAGAAGACGCAATGCCTGTTCGCGGGAAATTGCCTGCTCTGGATTAACTGCACCCCATTTCCAGGTATTGCGGGTATGTAAAAAGTAAATTGCCACGAAATAATTCAGAGGAATCTGTGACACATCACTACCCAGTCCCATTTTAACGCCAGCCTCCAGTAATTCCCGAAATGGATCCATGGTTTGGGCAATAGCCTGACTATGATAGGCGGCAACCGCAGGATAGTAGTAATAATGATGCCACATCGGTGTCAGTACGATACCTAAATCCTTAAGTCTTTGATGATGTCTGGGTTTGGGATAAACCACCTGTGACATGACCCAGCGTCTATCCTTAAGCGAACACACGGCATTAGCCCGCTCAAGAATATCAAGTATGTAATCAATCATCGCATCGCCACCAGCGAGGATACCGCCACTGATACCCAATTTTGCCATTCCGGTCACAATATGCTCTATCTTGTCGGTCGAGCTTTCGCGCTCGTGCTGAAAGCGTGTAATTCTGTCTTCGGGTACGCGCTGATTGTAGATAGGGGTACTCATCCCCATACGGTTATAATCATCATCAGCAAAGATATAAGCCGCCCTGTCCATCCGAAACCAGTGATCACCGACCGGATTATTGAGTTGCAAACGCTCGAAATTAGACAGTATTTCCTTAACTGGCGGCATCATGCTCAAGGCAAGTTGTGCCGAAACACGAATGGGCAATTCACCTCTGCGATAAAGCTCATGGTAACAGCGCAGATCTGACATTGCGATCCCACCTTCACGAACACCGGTAAGACCAGCGCGTGCTTTTTCCTGCAAAGCCCAGCTAAGTGCTTCCATTTTTTGTTCGTGGCTAAAGCTAAGGTGCGCTCTTTTTACCAGCAATGCCGCATCGCCCATGAGCACACCGGTAGGTTCGCCGTTACTATCCTTTTCGATCCAGCCATAATCGGGCTGTGGGGTATCTTTGGTAATATTGAACTGTTTGAGAGCCAAAGAATTGAGATAAATAAATTCGCCGCGCAGAATCACCGGATGATTCGGTGCTGCCGCATCAAGTTCACTACGGGTTGGATCGCGCCCTTCGGTAAACATGTGCGGATACCAGCCGGAATTGCTGGTAATGACCTGACCTTTGGGGATTCTTGCGGCGGCTTCGCGCACTGTGTCGAGCAAATCGGCGACACTGTGTGCGAGTGACACATTGGCACCAAAATATTGTGCCGTAGCTCTGTCCATCAGGCGAAAATGCCCGTCAATCAGACCTGGAATGACTGTGCGCCCTTGCAGGTCAACACGCTTTGTTGTTCCTGATGCAGCGAGTGCAAGCACCGTGTTGTTCTTTCCTACCGCGATAAACTTACCATCCTTGATGGCAATTGCCTCAGCGATAGTAGACTTATCATCCACTGTCACGACTTTAGCATTGTATAAAATCAGATCAGGTGCCAACAGGGATTCTAAACCCCGCTCGAAACCACTGTCGGTATTCCCGATATTTGGGTTTTGTCCATTAGTCATAAGTCAAAATGCTCCGCATAAGCTGAATTAATAAAATAGTGGTGAACTTCGTCATAATTGGACAGTGCGTATTTCAGGTCATCACTGGTGACTTTTTGGCTTTTTTGGTAAGCAGATAGTAAATGATAGGTATCAATGGGTCTATCCAGATAACGACTGATTTTCATAAGCTCAGTGACAAGGTCGGCAAACAAATCTTCATAATATACAGAAAGTCTGGCGTTGCTTAATCGCTGCAAAAACTTCCCGGTTTCAATTTTAAAATCTTCGATGAATTTCATGTGCTTTTCAATCTCGCCTGGGCTGATGGCTACAGGAGGCAGAATTTCTTTATATTTAAAATGCCCAAGCTTCATTCTGACTCTTTTGATCACGGATATTGCATGCTTGATTCGCTCTACGCTTCAACCAAATAATGGGAACTTGACTGGAGTTAAAACGACTAAAAAAGGGTTTGTACCAAGCTTGCAACTTCATGCCGACTACATATTTTCAATGTCCCTATCGTTATATAAATGTTTTGTGATAAGGGGAAGCGTATTTTCGATTTCTGCCTCAATCGTCATTGCATGTGCTAATTGGTATCCTGCCTCAGCGATGCTTTTGGCAAGTTCATCATTATTTTTCAGCAAAACAATGTTTTTTTCTAAATCCGACAAATCCGATTGCACAGGAACAAAATTTACCCAGGGAATAAGTCGATGGTGAAACCATTGCCGAAAACTGCGTCTGGAATTGACCTTAAGTACCGTACTGCCCGCGAGCAAACGCAAAAACAGACTAGTCCAGGTGCTGGAGTGACCGTCAATATCAATCAGATATTTGTAGTTTAACTGTTCAACAGCTGGGGCATACGTGGTCATAAAACCACTTTGGGTAATTTCTTCAATAACCTCGGGTACGGAAAAACGGTTGGTAATGCGGGTAATTTTTGCGTCAATTAACTCAGGGTTATTAAAGTCAGAAGCGACCTGGCAAAGCTGAAAGCGTTCCATAGTCCGCCATTCCAGATCGTGGCTTTTATCACCCGTTGTCGAACCCCGCCAGTACGCAACTGGCTGGCGCATTTCCCAGGGTATCCATGCCGATGCCCAGGTATCCTTGAATTCCTGATAGGCATGACGATACAAAAAATCAGAATCAGGAATCAACACATGATGATCAAAGTTGCTGTCATAACACAGCACGCTGCCTTCGCCCCGACCTTTGTCCGCATAATGAAAAGGGATAATTCCAGAGGCGTGTGGGTATTTTTGACTAAAGGCATGAAACAACATTGCCAGGGGAATCAGTCTTAGCAAAATCAGACGGGTCGTTTCAGTTACATGCCGTTCTTCTTCAAGCAGGAAAGGATAGTCCTCTGAGTGTTCAATGTTCATGATGAAAAAAGAAAATCTGCCACCTTGTTCAACTTTTATAAACTGGGTAATCTGTCGGTCAAGCAGTTTTTTAATCACAGGAACAATGCGAATTTCCTTAAGATTGGCAAGATAGGGATATTTTTGCCTGACTTTCTCAATACATGCCTGCATATGGAAACTACCCGTTGTTACCAAATGTTCATCAATCAGATCAAGCAGTTGATTATCAAAAATATCATTAATATAGGTTGAGCTAATGTTCCGATTTTCAGATGAGGGTGTGGGGAAAATTTCAGTATTCTCTGACTCTTCAACAGACAACTGGGTTGTCGCGGATTTATTTAAAAGCATTGGGTTTGCAATCATGGTGTCTCTCATGTTTCGTTTGCCTAAGCACTCATCTCTTCGACCCAGCGATGAAATTTCGGTGTGCCCTCACTCGCCAGTTTTTGACGCGCTTCAAGCCAATGTCTGTTCCATTCAGCGGGATCGTGGCTTTCAGTTTCAGGATGGGTACGGCTTCGGGCGATGAAACCAGGAAAATAGCTACGCACGGGGGGTTGCTCAGTCGGGTTGTAACGCAGATCAATACTCCAGCGAATATCATCACTCTGGTTGGCATAAGACGCATGAACCAGCAGTTTGTGCACAAACAGCACACTGCCGCGTTTAACGGGTACAGGGACAGGCTCGCCGATGTCTTTGAGCATCTCGTCAGGAATATAGGCTCTGCCCGGAATAAGCCGATGAGGTAGAAGACCGTAACGATGGCTACCGGGCCACACACACAAACAACCATTCTCAACCGTAGCATCGTGCATCGGAAACCAGACAATCAGCATTTCGGTATTATCGGCATTCGGCAACAGCCCGGCATTATCCTGATGGATAGCGGTCTTGCCGAGTAGCACATTGCCGGAGGTATCAGTTGGAGTCTGGTGCTCGGGCGGTTTTATTCGTCCATGAAGTATCGGTGTCGCATAAATTTCAGAACCTATGAGCGATTCTACGGCATCAAGCAGCGATTCATTGCGCAACACATTAAACACCGCCTCTCCCGCCCAAAAGGGCGAATCTTCTTTCACATCATCAGGTGGCAATGAAATAGTGAAATATTGGCTGTAAACCTTGCCGCTGTCCCGATAAACTGCAATCAGGCGTTTATTAAAGGGTAGCTCGGCATAAAGGGATGAAATTTTCCCCTCGGTATAAAGTTTATGAGCGAGTCTGTCCAATACGCCATAGTATTCTTCCATAATAGGTTCTAAATTTTTTTTAAAATCCAGAATGTTATCAACAACAACATAGCCCTGTTGGTTAAATTCAGCGATTTGCATTTCTGTGAGTTGTGACATAATTACCTTTGCGTGTTAAATAACCTGACGTTCATACTGGAAAATCTCCGCCTTCATCGCACCATACTCGCAAGGCATTATCAGGAATCTGTTGGTAATGCAAAGCATCCCAGCGAGCTTCCTGTTCAGGGCTAAACCAGACGCTGTGTTCTCCCGAATTACCTTTACGAATCATGCCACCACTTTTAATCATTGCCGCATGTTTTCCCATGCTCTGCTCTTCAAATTTATCCGAATTATCACGCATCCACTGAAAACCACATTTTTCCAGGATACACTCCCGTTGCAAAGGCGCAATATCAATATTCAGAAAGTCTGCAATTTTTTCAATATTGCCCGGGAGGTCGCGTTTCAAATCGGCATAATGAATAAACAGGACATTGCCTGCTTGACGATAAGGCAGCCAGTTATTGAGAAATTTCCAGTATGACTCAAGCTCCAGATACCATTCAAAACAGACATCGAACGATGGAAACAGGGAGGGTCTTCCGCCCCAAAGTGCCCGAAACTCCTCGGTGGTGTTATTACGGAAAAAGTAAAAAGACACCAGCGTGTCTTTACTGTTGCGTACCGGAATTATATATTTAACTTCCGGTTGAAAGGGCAATGTCGGCGGTGAGGCATGGGTCTTAATGACACGGAACGCATATTTTTTGAATACGCCATGCTCCCAACGTTGCAGACGTTCTGTGTCGGGCTGACCTGGATATTCAACCGCTTCAGGTCTTGGACATTCATCCAAAAGCCCGTCAAAATCGCCAATGCCACCAGTGCGCAGGTGATGGACAATGTTGACTACCCAGGTCGAGCCCTGTTTTGCACCCGAGGAAATAACGACATCGCCAGAGTGCCACTCAAATGATTGAAAAATGGTGTTTGACCAATTTAATGGCAGATACTGCTGGTAATTGTTGTTGTTCATGTTGTTTAGGTATTGATTTAGTAATCAGATTTAAGATATTGCATTTTTCTCAAGAAAATCTACTACCAAATCTTCTGAGCAAACATCATAGACCTCGTTAATGGCTTGAATCCCTCCTGGTGAATTGACGTTGACCTCAGTTAGATAGTCGCCAATCACATCCAGTCCCACCAGACGCAATCCGTCTTGCAGCAATCTGGGTCGAAGCCTCTCAACTATGTAATGGTCACGCTCGTTCATTGCTACCGGCAACGCGGCAGCACCAGCCGAAAAGCTCGCACGTATTTCAGGCCATTGTGGCATACGCAAAAAGATTCCCATAGGCTCACCATCCAGCAACAAAATGCGCTTGTCACCCAGTTTTTCGATGGGCAAATAGGCTTGTGCCATGACCGCGCATTGTTCACCCTGAGTGATAGAGTCAAAAATAGTGGCAGTATTGGGATCATCCTCATGCACATAAAAAATCCCCGCTCCACCATAACGGTTAAGTGGTTTAAGTACCATTTTTCCGCCATGCTCACACAGGAACTCCCGCAATTCACGGTGACGGTGTGTGACCAGTGTTGGAGGCGCAAGGTCTTTGAAATGAAAGATATACAGTTTTTCGTTAGCTTCACGTAAACCGCGTGGATCATTCACTAACAGCGTTTTACCCCGCGCATATTCAATAATAAGCATCGCCAGATGATAAGCTGTGTCATGAGGTGGATTTTTGCGTATCAGCACAGCGTCGAAATGCTCAAGTGGTTGTGGAACGCGCTCGCTACTCACCGTTACAGCAGGAGCTTCTGTGCGACTCAAAGCCAAAACTTCACGAATATTGGCACCGGGGTTGCCATTGCGTAGCCAGAGATCGCTTAACTCGCAAACAAATAACGTATGACCACGCCGTCTGGCACCGTCAAAAATCGCAACAACGGTGTTACTTTCCGGTTGCAGGGTATGGGGCGGATCGATTAAGGCTAGAATTTTCATAAAGCGTTGTCCCGTTTTATCAGTGGTCGTAGGAAACAACTATAGTCGGGTCTGCTGGCTGTTTTTCCATGACTGCACGTAAATCAAGCAACTGTTTACAGATTGCATCCAGCTCGGCAATCTGGAAACCTTGTGCCAAAGAAGGAATCAGTTCCTCCAATGCCTCGGTAGCGGTTGTGCTGTAAGCTGAAAAACCCTGTGCATCAATAACGGCGGTTCCCATGTCATAAGCACCCTGGGCATTCAGGGCAATCGCTTCTGCCTCGGTGCAATCGCTGGGTAAATCAAGTTCGACCCGACCTGAGCAAATTTTAACCGGATAACCACCCGGCAAACCATTAGCCCCCGGAACATGGGTGTATACGGGTGTATCTCCGAGCAAGGCAAGTAGCACTTCGGCACTGACCGTACCTACCAGTTCGTTAATGATTTTTCCAAGTGAGTTGACAGAGCGCAAATCATAAAAAGAATCAGCCAGCGTTTTTTCAACATTCTGTACTTCTTTACCATCAATCCAGACCCTGGGACCATCGAGTTCGGTATTATGGGTTTTACCCAGGATTTTAAAATAGTGATAGAGGTGACCTATGATCTGCACCTTGTGTTCAGGTTGTGGATAGCGCGATTTCAGGCAACCAGCGAACATGGCAACATTACCGATTCCACAGGCAATGGGCAATTGCAGATACTTGAGGATTGGATTGACGTGATCGGGAAAACAGGCATTGACGATGACGGGGGCAGGTGTCATCGCTTTAGCGATGGTGGCTACTCGTTTTACCAGTGCAACCTGTAAGGGTACGACTACGGCATTGCCAGCTGCCCAGACAAACTGTCTCCAGCGTGTTTCAGGTGCTGCGCCCAGAAAATCCCAGGGAGTTTGCAGGGAAGCGGTTTGAAAAATCAGCCGAGCGGGATAGTTAGCCATTTTCTCCTGCAAGTCGGTATCGCTGTCCCAATCAATGGTATCACCGATGAAAGTCTGCCGTGTTGCCATGGCACCTGACATGGCGTTTGCCAGTGCGACCAGTTTTTCCACCCAGGGACGTGAACGCCCCAACACCACAATACGCAAAGGCACGGGCGACATCAATGCCAGAGCGCGACAAGTGGTTTCAGTGACCGAACCCGATCCCATAATAAGAATGTCATACTTCATTTGAACTCCTGATAGTTATTTTAAATAGTTTGTGCCGAGGTTTCTTTGCGAACCTGCCCCAGAAAATGCACAAACTCTGTGCCACTGGTTCCATACGCAACATGTTCGCCGTGTGCCTGTTGCACCAGATAGCGAACCGTAATTTCGATATGCCGCTTGCGGAAGCTATCGAGATGATGAAGGCTCTCGTTGTAGAGTTCTGTCAGGACGGGCGCAGACTGTTTCTGTCCTAGAATATATTGGCGCAGTGATAAACCGTCCTCCAGTTTTGCTAAAAACTGCTGGTGAGCTGGCGGCATGTAATTGCGCATAGTGCAGAGGAATTCCCCGGCACTCGCATGATGGCTAATGCCCAGCGCAATATCCAGCGCGTGAAACAAGGTACTCTGGGCGGCACTGGCTGCAATCCACATCTGCGGTTTATCACTGATTCCCTCATAAATCACAGGTTGTTTCCATGCCGCTAAAATCGGGCGGATACGGTTATAGAAAATATAGGGATCACACTTTTCAGGTAACTGCTGTAAAGTAGCCAGCATTTCGCCAAGCGCAGTTATTAGGGTCTGAAGACTCTCTGCTAGGTTTTTGTCATCATGGTTAACCATTGCCTGTTGTGTCTGGGCAATCGCTTTTATCGCTACTGCACCTTTGGCTTCAATAGCCGCCATACAAAGATAAAACCAATGTTCATCCATGTAACCCAGATAAGAGCGTTGTACCATCAAATTACCGAGTTCGATGGCTGCTGTTTTGTCGATACGCGACCAGTTATTCATGATCATGGACGCATAAGTGAATACCGGTGGGAATCCCAGGCGTCTTGCAACGGCGTACAGTGGCAGTGCCAGTTGACGTGGTAACACCGTAGCCTGCTCAGTCTCGCCCATAATATAAGCATTGGCTATAACCGATAACAGCAAAAACGCCCGCATCAATTGTGGTCGTCCCTCAAGTATTACTGGATCAATTATTTCCATTTGATCGATAACCTGTCTTGCCTTTCCTGCTGTGAGTAGTCCCGGAATAAGGCTACTCACCTGTTCCCAAACCTTAAAATGTGCGGGTAATTGTTCCAGCGGATCTTCGGATGGCAGAAATCCGCGTTCTGGATCTATTTCGTAGTTTTGTAAATCAAACATATTTTTTCCCCTTTCTTTCGCTCCTTTGCCACACGACAGGACTCGAAACAGTCGTTCCTTTTTCCAACGGACATTCATCAGCCAACATCAAAATACGATCATAATATCGATGCATAGCAACAGAGATATGGTTAACCGTTTCCATCAACTGCGACTGACCGCAGATAAGCGCATTAAGGTCAAACTTTTCGAATACCTGTACTGTTGCTCGAACGATAAATTTCAATTCGAGCAGACAATGTTTATCTTCACGTTCCAAAAATTCACACTGTTTGTGTAACGCCATCATGACTACCTTCTCATTAACTGTCTTTGATTCTATAGGGTCATTAAGCAGGGAAATCAGATCATCACCTAGGGTTATCATCCGTAATTCAGACTCAAGTTGTTGAATAGCGAGTAGCTTAGTTGACATCAGGTTACTATCTTCATCGCACGCCTGCACTGTAGATTGCAAAACTTGCCTGAGTGTCTCTCCAAGCAGTTGGGGAATAAGTTCTTGCAGAAAACGCTGATGCGACCGAAGAGCCATAAGCAACTTTGCAGGGGAAATAGTAACAGTGTTGCGGTTTTCATCGTGCGTGGCGGCTTCGTGCTGGATACTGAAATCATTGCGAAGTGCATTTTCTATCTCAACAATGTCAAACAGATAGTTAACCCAGGATCGGTACAACTGAGCCAGCGTAGCTGTGTTGTCTTCAGGAGAGCGGGATGACTCCAGACTGAGCGCAAGTGGACGCACAATTGCTATTTTGTAGCTATCGAGCATCGCCTGAATTCCCTTGTTTTTACTGTGACCCACCCGTTGAAAGGCGGATGTGGCATCCATCCCCGCATACGCCCCGAGAATTTTGGCACCGCCAGGGTGGCTGCACATAAACTGGGTCACATCCAGAACAACACCATCAATAATAACCCAATAGCCCTCTTTCGCGTTATTGTACAAAACGATTTTGGAAAGATCATATTGGACAGCACCATCTGCATTTGCATCGGTATAAGTAGTAAAAATATCCTGATGATAGCGATCTTGCGCGATCAGTCGGTACAATGACTGGCGAGCCAGCATCTGGCTTTCCCACAAAGGTTTTTTGTAGGAGTGTTCGAAAACTGTTTGTAACGAATCCATGACGCTTTTGGCAAAACCAGCCTGTCCACAGACATAAACATCTGCACCGAGTCCGCCCTCCGATGGCTCTTTAATAAGATACATAAGCTGGCGTGCATTCTCTTCATAATACAGTTCCTCATCAATTACCTGATGATGGCTGCTGGACGCGAACACAAACTTGCCGTGCGGCTCGTCAGGAATAAAAGTCGCTTTAATATCTTCGCGCGAAAAAGCCAGACGCACATGCAACTTGCCCTCTGCAACGAGTTGTTCTATTTCCTGTTGATAAAGAAAATCAAGGCGCGAACGAATGCTGAAAAAAAGCCAGGTTTCACCCGAATTCTTCTGAGTCGCACGTTCCCGAAGAAAGCTTATAAAGGGTGCTACCCCTGCACCGCCAGCAAACAAGATAACAGATCGTTGTGCATCGATGGGTAGATGAAAATGTGGGGTACTTATAATCTTGATAGTTAATGCGTCGTCTGGTTTGTCTACAAGGAAGCTTGATGCCGTGCCTTGCTGGGTTAGTCCTGAAATGGCAGAGCTACAACTCTCATAGCTCAATCGTCTGACAGTTAATTGTAGTTCTGTTGCGCCAGGAAACTCACCAGGAGCCGATGAAATCGAGTACATACGAAATGTTTCAGGTGCAATGACTTCACAAATAAGCTCAGGGGTTCTCCAAAGCTGCCTTGAATCAAAGCCTTGTTCAGCCAGTTTTTCAAGTAACACCCAGAGTTCCCATTGTTGTTCGGTATGGGTCTGAAGCAGTTGACCGAGCATGGCATGAGATGTCAACTTGAATAGTAATTGGGCAACAGGTCGTCTGACTGGACGGATTTGCCCAAATTTCAAAAGGGTACGTAAGGACAAGGTTTTAACACCTTGATAAACAGGGCGGTAATTCAGTGCCGCGTACCACGTTTCATTAAGTTCAATAGCTTCTTCGCCGACTGCACCCAAGGCGAGTAACGTTTTTTCAACCAGGGCATCGCTGTTCTCTGGGAGGATTGCGCATCGATCGCCTGGCTGATATATTACCTTATCCTCTTCTATCTTCAGCGTTACCTGAAAGACATCGCCACACTCACTAACGCTTATGACACGGGAGACCCGTGCCTGATAGAACTCCTCCTCGACGGAAAAATGCACATAGCGTTCGCGGCGGGCAAGTTCCAGTTGTTTATCGATATTATCCCAAATTCTATCTTTGTAACTGCCGACAAAGCTTGCTGTGGAAGAACGTCCAATTTTAAAAGCTGTCTCGATATACCCATAAACTTTGAGCCGATGCCGACCCAGAAATCCAGTTTCTCCTGCATAGGCATTTAAAGCATCACGGAAAAGGGAGGTAAGCTTTGGATCGTTTTTACTTTTGAGATAAGCAGGTACAGAAATTTTCTCTATGGCATGGTAAAAATCCCGCCAATGTTTCGGATACCATTCCCGAACCAAAATAGTTTCGCCACCGACTTGCCCTCTATAACTCTGACGTTCAAAAAACGCATCCAGCACCTGAAGTGACGGCGTAGCTGCACCAACTGGTCCTGCAACACCCTTTTGGATGGGGACAGCCAAAGGCGCAAAGGTCTTGGCCCAGACCACAGGATCAACGAAAAATGCGCTATAGCGATTAAGCGAAAGCTTGGGCATACTGACATAGGTTAAATGATGCAGACAATCAATCATGAGTTGCAGTTCATACTGCAACTGCTGGTTATCATCGTTGCGGACAGCCTCCTGGGCTCGCACAATAGCACCGACCAGCGGTGTGGACTGTGCTAGAATTTCGTTGACATTGCCGAGAAAAATACGTTCTTCTTCATTACCCCAGACCGGGATGAGAGGGCGCAAATTCTCCACTCTTAGCGGATCGGGGCATTGGGTATCGATCAATTGCCAGTTGTAGGTACACATATCGATATACGACAAGTGGGGCTTTGCTCTGTCCAGCCGTTGGCTAATATGCTCCCAGGGTAGGCAGATGGAAGCTGGCAAGGTGGTTGGTGGTACAGAATCAATATGATAATAGGCATGTGCGAATGTGCCAATCAGCACCGAAGCGCGTAACAACACCTGATCGGGCAAACTGTCTGAATCGGGGGTTAAAATGGGCATCGCTTCCAGTTGCCTGCGTAAACCACCACTACGACATAAATCAGGCAGTTCCTTCCCAATATTGTCCCAAAGCGCGTACGCTGGTGGTAATGCCAATAACGGCGGGGCTATAGGCATAAAACCATGCATTTCAGAGAGAAACCCCAAATTCTCATGACCTGACTGGGTGTTAGTTGCCATTGCAGCAGATAATATCCCACGAGCCGGAATTGGGTTGCGGTCTGAAACTATCATCTCAATATTAAGCGTATTATAGTTTTCATGCTTTAATTCATGGTGATGGATAACAGGTTATTAATGAACTGTGGTTACTGATGGGTGCCAGTATATGGATTAATCTGTTCATCGCTGTGACTACACAGGCTTCGTCAATAGCCGGGGCATGAAACCCAAATACAATGAGGTTAATACTATGCTTCTGGAGTTTGGTTTTTGCATCTGGACCTTGGGAATAGGAGGCAATAATGCCTTCATCATCCTTGATTACAAAATCCCCTGCTTTGCAGTAAACCTTATCTCTTATACCGATAAAACTCTCTCCCTGTTCAGCCAGATCGCATACCAGAGTACCCTTGATGCTGTCGAGGTCTTGTATGCCAAGCAGAACGCCGGAAGAAAACTCCGCAAGCATTAATAGCTCAATTAGCGGCGGTACTTTCAATATTTGCGATTCGATCCATGTCTGGTATTGGTGGGCAACAGGAAATACGCTGTCGAATGAAGCTGAAAAGGTAGAGTAAAGCTCAATATTTTGCTCAATAACAGTTTGATTTGAAAGAATGGCTTCGAGCAAAGAAAATTTTGCATTCGCAATGGTCGCCTTCAATCTATCGGACTGCAAGCCGATGACTTGCCCTACTGAAAATGGCAGATGGGTGTATTTCGCTGTGTATACAGGACTGAAATGGACTCGGTCGAGGTTTATTTGATATGACATGTGATCAGAAACCGGCATAGCGTGAAAATCGCACGGTTTCTGGTCAAAATGTATGCATATACAACGCGCTCTGAAAGCTCTATTGTGCCTGGTTTTTTTTGCATTTCCGTAAGCGGTATTGCTGAATTTAAGCGACTGTTGGTATTAACAGTCACAGGCATATTGATTTTCATCGGCATTGTTGTCTCTAGTGTTCTAGTTTGTCGATTATAACAACTTGCCCGCAAGCTGTCGACCCAGCATTTCAAAATTGATAGTCTACCCTGCCTGTAGAAAATGATACAGATTTGCAAAATTACCCCTCCATGTTTATTGGTCATAGACCAACAGATTTAATTTTTAACAACTGTATTTCACTGAGTGCCAAAAAAATTCTCAAACTGGCTGATAAAGTGTTCAAGCTGATCAGCAGGTAAATGGTTTATACCCGCAGCGGCTTTTCGTCCACCGCCTGTTGGAAATCTGGAACAAAAGGCATCAGCCCCTTTTAGCTCATTTTCAGGTGCTCTGACGCTAATCTGAACACCGTTTTCAGCGACAAATGAAACAATGGCAATGGCTCTCCCTGGATCAATCTGTGCAAGATAATTACCAAATGGTCCACTAACACGTCGTGCCCAGCGGGCATCAGGCAACAGATAGACAGCAACTGACTCATTCTGATAGTCAGGTTTGATCGAATGTGCCTGTGTCATGTCGTTTTCATAACCATATTCAAGTTGCTCAAAAATAAACGGCTTTTCAGCAATAAAATCAAAAGGTGATTTAAAACCTGCTATTTGCTGGTACAACATGTCTGGAGGAAAAAATAGATCGTCAATACATAAACCATAACTGTTGTAGTTAATGTAAATGCCCAGCTTTTCTAGTATTTCAGACTGGCTTTTACCAATACCAAGACTGGATAGCAGTTGTTCGGCACTCCGCTTGAGATTATCACCAAATGCTGCGGTTATCGCCCATAACGGGTGTTTATTATGTAGATACTGATTAATAAGAAGACTGGTACAAATTGCCCTGTCAGTATTAATGAGGGTAATCAGATTGGGGTGCAGGGGGATTTCCCCGCTTTGGTGATGATCAACATAAAAACAACTCGCGCCCTGATTTAAAAACTCAATGACACGTGAACAATTTTTTTTCAGGGAAATATCCAGTACAGTTATGTGGTCTCCACTATTGATACACAGTTTGTCGAGTAACTGAATATCGCGTTTCACACCGGTTATCAGTACCGAATGTACAGGTTGTTCGAGACGAAGCTGAATAAGCGCACAAATACCATCAGCATCACCGTTAAATATATCAAAATTCATTGATTAATATTGAGGCAGGAAATTTTTCGAAATTAAGTAACTGATGTTACGCAGTCCTTAATTTTTGCAATCCCTCATAAGCCAACTGATTCGCCTTGATGAAGAGTTTGGTTCGCAAGGCAAAATGGTTGGTTTTGTGTTTTATTTTCAAGCATTCCAGCTTGAATACTGCATAAATGAACATAAAAATAGGGTTCTTTTGTGTCATGACTGTGCGGGTCGGCGATTTTGCCCTGCGTTAGATTTTAATGATTTATGGAACTCTTCAACTTTGCACCGTTTTTGGTAGATTGCTGAGACTTGTTCGCCATCGCACGCCAAATCGCTGCATACCAGATTCAATAGACCGATGCTACCGTCTTTGTTTGTAAAGACCCGACGGACGAAAAGCACCTCTTGTGGGAAACCTTTCAACCAACCGCGCACCGCCTGCTTATCTGCCAATTCCAACTGACTGATCCGTACAAAGCGTCCTTCTTTTTTGTCTTCTTCCGTTAAGGCGACCAAACGGTTGTTCTTGAGTGCGCTGATGAAGTGCTTACCCTTCTTCAGGATAAACTCAAAGTTCTCCTGGCTGGCAAACCAGCTATCGGTCAGTACATAGCGAAACTTGATGGCATTCGCCACGCACGTCGCTATCATCTTCCTCATCAGTTCGTTCTTCGTGACATCACTGGCACGCTTGACCTTGCGGGTTTTCACATCGCTGAACGGGTGGGGTTTGCGTACTACTTCAAAGGCGACAGGAATTGATACCCCCCGCTATGGTCATAGGTATCTACACAACATTAAACATTCGTCCAAAACCTATCGACATGCTGCCTAATGTTCAGCAAAAGACCATCAAACCGTTTATTGAACAGACCGTTAGCAAGGGGACGCTCATTTATACCGATGAATACGCTTCGGCTGGCGAGTATGCGCGGGACGAAGATGGCGATGGCTTTCACGAAGTTCATGTCAATAAGATGGAAGGTTTTTGGTCGTTACTCCGTTCCTGGTTACGCCCGCATCGGGGTATTTCCCAAGAAAAACTTCCTTTGTATCTGGGTTTTTTTGAGTTCATTCATAATGTTAGAAAACGCGGACAGGCTTTGTTAGAGCCACTTTTGTCTCTGTTGTTACAACCCAAAATATGTCCTCAAAACACGATATGAGCCTAATTAATTTTAGGGTAGTCCTAAAGTTAGAGTGATTTTATATTTCGATACGGCGGAATACAAACCCCTGTTTGAATTCCAGATACTTAATGTTTTCCGCTGCCCACTTAATTAGGTACTGGACTGACATTTTCGACAGCAGGATTTTGTTTTTCTACTGTTGCGGGTATTGGTTTTTTCTCCTCGGTATTTTTCGTTTCCTGTTGATTGTTATTAAAGTCATTGCCTAAAATCAATGGCATTCCACTAC
>JFJP01005503.1_pt1 | contig 20695 bp, 23 predicted proteins | sample 431651 | NCBI WGS metagenome assembly JFJP01 (sample SAMN02602958, study PRJNA72255) | Microbial mat metagenome, whole genome shotgun sequencing project. | biome: fresh water; feature: sink hole; material: water; isolation source: purple microbial (photo- and chemosynthetic) mats found in...
TGGAGAAAATTCTGGCCCCCGGCTTTCAATCCATCAACAGCCAAGGCACCAAGGACAAAGCCACGCTGATGCAGCAAGTGGCTGGTTTTTGGAAGCTCATCCCCAACCTGGTGTGGGAGCCACAAGACCTGGTGATCGGCGTGGATGGCAAAAAGGTCGTCGTGCGCGCAGTGGCCACCGGCTCGCCCAAGGGCAACTTCATGGGGCTGGAGTTGGACGGCAGCAAGTCGTTCAAGATCGACACCACCGACATCCATGAAATTGAGAACGGCCAGATCATCCGAGTGCACCACCTCGAAGACTGGGCCACCGGCATCAAGCAGCTCAAGGGGTGATTCAATTTTTTGAAGTCGCCGTCGGAGGGGGCGTGAGGTCAATCACAATGGAGGGCTGCGCAACCGCTATGACACTGGCTCCCAAAGCCTCGATCGCTCAACCTGTGGCGTTCGAAGCAGTGGTATCTGGTGTCCGGCCCGGTGAGGGATTGCCTTTCACTGGGTCGACGACCCGCCCAGCACGGATCTTCGACGGGCTCAGCCCGAGCGAGATTCCAGGCTTCAGAAGACGGTATCGATGGTGCGTTGTTTCGTGCTGTGTGAAGCAAAAAACTGTGAGAACGCGCCATGTACCTCCCTCCCCAATTCGCCGCCCAGGACGAGGCCATTGCCCGTGAGTTGATGTGTGCCCATCCGCTGGCACAGTTGGTGTCGGTGGATGACGACGGCCTCCCGTTCATCACGCCCATTCCGCTGCACGTACTGGAAGATGCCGGCGGGCTCACGCTGCTGGGCCACGTGGCCCGACCCAACCCCCACGCTCGCCTGCTGCGCGAGCGACCCAAGGCGGTGGTCGTTTTCCAGGGGCCTCAGGCCTACATGACGCCGCGCGTTTACCCCGATCTGGTGCGTGTGCCCACCTGGAGCTACCTGGCTGTGCACGCCACAGTGCAGGCGCACATCATTGAGAGTTTCGACGACAAGGACCGCCTGCTCAAGCACCTGATCCACGTCCACGACCCTGCGTACGCCGATCAATGGCGCGCCCTCGGTGAGGACTATCAGCACAAGATGATGGCTGGCATCGTGGCGTTTGAATTGCGCGTGGAGTCGCTGCAATGCAAGGTCAAACTCAATCAGCACCGACCTGAGTCGCATGCCGCCCTTTACGCAACCTACGCTGGCGGTAACGCCGACGAGCGGGCGCTCGCCCGCTGGATGCAGCGCCTGGGCATGGTGGGGGCGACCAACGCAGCAGGAACGGCGTGATGCGCGGGGTTTTTGGTTTGTTGGGCCTGCTTCTGGTGGTGGCCATCGTTGGCCTGCTGGTTCGCAAGCAGTTCGAATCCAGTCCGGTGCCGCAGGCGCCGGGAGCGGCGGTGAGTGCGCCCATGCACAACCCGGCACAGCAAAGCCGCCAGATCCAGGAGCAGTACAGAAAAGACCTTGAAAAGGCCTTGCAGCCCGCTCGGGTGCCGGCCGATCCATGATCCAGCGCGCCGACTCTGCCGACGAAGGTTTCATGCGTCTGGCCCTGGCGCAGGCCGATGCGGCCGAGTGCTACGGAGAAATTCCGGTCGGTGCCGTGGTCGTCAAAGACGGAGAGGTGATTGCGGTGGGGCACAACGCGCCCATCGGCGGTCACGACCCGACCGCCCATGCGGAAATCGTGGCGCTTCGTGCGGCTGCGAAGGTGCTGGGCAACTACCGTCTCGATGGCTGCACGCTTTATGTGACGCTGGAGCCCTGCGCCATGTGCAGCGGCGCCATGCTGCATGCCCGGCTGACCCGGCTGGTATTCGGCGCGCACGATCCGAAAACCGGTGCCGCCGGATCGGTGATCAACCTGTTTGCCCAGGCCGAGCTGAACCACCAGACCCAGGTGCGCGGCTTTTTCAAGGCGCGGCGCATCAACCCCCATCCGCTGCGGGAAGACGCCTTGCGCACGCCCGACACGGCGTTTCACAACCTTCCGGGCTACCCCTGGGCGCCGCATCATGTGAGCGATCTGCACAGCCTGGCCGGTCTGAGGCTGCACTACCTGGACGAAGGCCCGCGCGATGCGCCCGTCACCTGGTTGTGCCTGCATGGCAACCCGGCCTGGAGCTATCTCTACCGCCACATGATCCCGGTGTTTCTCGCCGCCGGCCATCGGGTGGTTGCGCCCGACCTGATCGGTTTTGGCAAGAGCGACAAACCCAAGAAAGACACCTTTCACCGCTTTTCCTGGCACCGCCAGGTGCTGCTCGAATTCGTGGAGCGTCTGAACCTGGAGCGCGTCGCGCTGGTGGTGCAAGACTGGGGCGGGCTGCTCGGTCTCACACTGCCACTGGCCGCCCCGCAGCGCTACACCCGGGTGTTGGCCATGAACACCACGCTTGCCACGGGCGACCTGCCGCTGCCGCCCGGTTTCCAGCAAGCCCGGGTTTGATGTGGCCCGCCTGCTGGCGCGCGGCAACCCGCAGCTCAGCGAAGCCGAGTGCGCGGCCTACAACGCGCCTTTCCCCGATGCCGGACACCGCGCAGCGCTGCGCGCCTTTCCCGCGCTGGTGCCTGAACACACCAGCGACGATGGCGCTGCGATCTCGCGCGAAGCGCGCAGGTTCTGGCAAACGCGCTGGGAGGGCCAGTCGCTCATGTTCATTGGCCAGCAGGACCCGGTGTTCGGGGAGCCGGTCATGCGGGCGCTGGCCAGCCAGATTCGTGGCTGCCCCGCGCCCATCGTCCTGTCCGAGGCGGGCCACTTCGTGCCGGAGCATGGTGCTTCTATTGCTCGCGAGGCATTGGTTCGCTTTTTCCACTCAATTCCGCCGACTTCCCTTTCACCATGAGTCATATCTACATCTACTCACCATCCAGCGCCGTGCGCGACAAGCCCGCGTTCAAACGTGGCATCAAGCGCTTGCAGCAGTTGGGTCACGACGTGGAGATCGACGAAGCCGCGTTGCTCAGTCACCAGCGCTTTGCCGGGGACGATGCCGCCCGGCTGGCGGCCATCGGTCGTGCGGCGGCCAGTGGCGCCGATCTGGCCATGATCACGCGCGGCGGCTACGGCCTCACCCGTCTGCTTCCCGATTTGCCGTACAAGAAACTCACCAAAGCCATCGAAGGTGGCACCCGGTTCGTGGGTTTGAGCGACTTCACCGCCCTGCAGTGCGCCTTGCTCGCCAAGACCGGGGCCGTCACCTGGGCCGGCCCGGCGCTGGGTGAAGACTTCGGCAGCGACGACCCGCCAGACGAAATCATGGCGGCCTGCTTTGACGACCTGGCCTGCGGGCAAGGGGAGGGCACCGGCTGGCGCCTGCCGGTGAGCGACGTGAAGGCACTGACCCTGGGTGCAAAGGCGCGCAAGCCGGCTGTTGATCCCGGCGCTGGCCCGGCGTTGCGGGTGCGCGGCGCCACGCTGTGGGGCGGCAACCTCAGTGTGGTGTGTGCGCTGGCCGGCACACCGTATCTGCCCGTGATCGATGGCGGCGTGCTGTTCCTGGAGGACACCAACGAGCACCCCTACCGCATCGAACGCCAGCTCACCCAACTGATGAATGCCGGCATTCTGGGTCGGCAAAAGGCGGTGTTACTGGGATCGTTCAACCAGTTCAAGCTGGTGCCAGGCTACGACCGGGGGTTCAATCTGCAGGCGGTGGTTGCCTGGGTTCGCAGCCAGATCCGTGTGCCTGTGTTCACCGGACTGCCCTTTGGTCATGTGCCCACCAAGGTGCTGTTGCCGGTTGGGCAGCGGGTGGACCTGATGGTGGACGGCCGGGACGCTCTGATCTACTGGGGATGAAGATGCTCCGCGCGCGAATCAGCGAGGAGCGCGATTGGCCGAATCGGTGAGGCTTCGGGGCAACAGGCCAGAAAAAGCCGGCGACAAGGAGCGCACCATGTCCACCGCCTGAACCTCACCATGCAGTCGGCTAAGCACCTGAACCAACTCGGAACGGGCAAACCACAGCGCATGTGCATCGGGCAGATAGGACAGGCGGTGCTTCAGCTCAGGACTCAGCTTGGCGCCATCCTCGCCGAGCAGTGCCAGCATCGCCTGCCGGACGGGTTCCAGCGATTGGGGCGTTAAAGTCATTCTCACGTCCGACCCGAGGAGGGCAGAAATGCTGTTTCGAAGAACAGGTTTGAACCAGCGCATGGAAAACACCTCAACAACGTCGTCTTTATGCTAGGAGGGTAACGGCGAAGTATCTGTGCGCGCAATCTCCAATGCGTCTTACTGCATGAAAAAACAACGCCGTATCACAAGATGGCACGTGATTTTTCAACCCACACCTCAGCAGATTGAATACCTTTGACTGCTTAACGCCCCCGCTGCAGGGCAACCACCGCCTTTTTGCGAGCACGCAGGGGCACCCGCTGCAGGCGAATTCCTGGATGATTGGGGAAATCACCAATATCGTGACTTTTTCTGCGGTCGGTTGAGACAAAAACGCTTCTCAGCGCGGCTGGCTGTGGTAGCCATCCGCTGGGACAGGGCGCGCCCTATGTTGTAATCCTTGTCTCATTGAAGGGAGATACATGGCTGAGCTGACGATTGCGTTTGTGGACCTGACCGGTAGCGTCTCCGTGTTTGAAACACTGGGAAACGACCGCGCCACCAAGGCCGTCACCAAGCTCACTCAGTGGATCGGGTCCATGGGCGTGCAGAACGGCGGCAAGGTGGTCAAGATGCTGGGCGATGGCGTCTTGATGTCGTTCACCAACAACGCCATGGCGGTGGAGGCCATGACGCAGATCCAGCAGGAGCACGCTCGGCGGGTCGCTCAGTGGCCCAACCGCCTCAAACTGATGATGCAAATCGGTCTGGCGCGGGGTCAGGTCATTCAGGTCGACGGCGACTGCTTTGGCGATGCGGTCAACCTGGCCTCGCGGCTGAGCGATCTCGCCGGGCCCGAGCAGATCCTGGTCACCGATTCGGTGATCCGAAAACTTCGTCCACGCAGCGGCGTGCGCAGCCGCAGCCTCGGTCCGATTCAGATCAAGGGCAGGGTGGAGCCTTGCGAGGTGTTTCGCATTGAGTGGCAAACCGAGATGCTCTCGGAGTTCCTGACCTTGCCGGCCGATTTGCACCAGCTGGACGCACGGGCCGAGTCGGTGTTCGGCGGTATTGAACTGGGCTGGCTGGACACCAGCCAGGCGTTTAACGTGACCGATCTGCCTCTGAAGATCGGGCGGGTGCCCGAGGCGGAGTTCGTGGTGAACGACCCCCGGGTGTCACGCTTTCATGCCAGCATCGATATTCGTTCGGGCCAATACGTGCTGGAAGACATCAGCAGCTACGGCTCCTGGGTGCGTTTCGACCGGACCGAAAACGCAATCTGCCTGCGCCGTCAGGAGTGTTTGCTGCACAGCGACGGCGAAATCGCGATGGGCGCGCCGTTCACCGACTTCAGTGCGCCCACCGTGAGATTCAAACTGGTGGACGGCCAGATGGTGCTGGGCCGCGGCGCGGGCTGAAGGCGCATGCGCCACCAGGCGGCCTGACTATTTGAGGTTGCCCGAAAGAAACTGCGCCAGCCGCTCGCTCTTGGGCCGCGCCAGCACGTCCCTGGGAATGCCTTGCTCTTCAATCACGCCCTGATGCAAAAAGATCAGATGGTTGGACACCTCGCGCGCAAAACCCATCTCGTGCGTCACCACCACCATGGTTCGCCCTTCCTCAGCCAGGGTGCGCATCACGCGCAGCACCTCGGTCACCAGCTCGGGGTCGAGTGCGCTGGTCGGCTCGTCGAACAGCATCACCTCGGGCTCCATCGCCAGCGCGCGCGCAATCGCCACCCGTTGCTGCTGGCCGCCAGACATGTGGGCGGGGTACTTACCCTCGACATCCTTAAGGCCCACTTTCTCAAGGTACTTGCGGGCCACCGCCACCGCCTCGTCTTTGCTTTTTCCAAGGACATGCATCGGGGCTTCGGTGATGTTTTCCAGCACCGTCAGGTGCGACCACAGGTTGAAGTGCTGAAACACCATGGCGAGTTTGGCGCGGGCTCGCTGCAGTTGCTTTTCGTCGGCGGCCTTGAGCATGCCATCTTTGGCGGCAACCAGTTTCAGTTCGTCGCCGGCGACGATGATGCGACCCTGTTGCGGACGCTCCAGGAGGTTCATGCAGCGCAGGAAGGTGGATTTCCCCGAGCCCGATGAGCCGATGATGCTGATCACGTCCCCCGCACGTGCGGTGAGCGACATCCCTTTGATGACCTCGAGCGAGCCGTAGCTTTTCCGGATGTCGATGGCTTCGAGTTTGGTGGTGGTCATGGCGTGGATTTAAACGGCTCAGGTTCGCGGGTGCTGTGAATCATGGGCTCAACAGGTTGCCAGAGCGGATCGACTCCCGCCCGGCAATGCGGCACAGCTCGAAGCCAGCGGTGGCCCACCGAAGACCTTGGCGCGCGTAGAGCACACCATTGATGCTGGCGGTGACCTTCGAGCTTTGTCCGCTGATCGGGTCGACCACCTCGGCGAGCAGCTGGCCGGCACGCACCACGTCCCCAGGCACGCAGGCGAAGGCGATGACGCCGGAGTGCGGCGCCAGCACCGACTCGGTCCCAGCCAGCGGCGTGGCCTCGCACAACGCGAGCGGCGCCTCGGCAAAAGCGCCTGAAATCAGCGCTTCCGACTGCAGATAGGCGTAGATGGCCTGCGCATCCTGCTGCGCAAACGCGGTTGATACATCGACCTGCCCGCGCAGTTCCACGGTGGTGCTGGCGCAGGCCAGCGGCACGGGCCAACGGCCCGAAAAGTGGTCACGCAACCGCCACCACGGGCCAGAGAGGGCCTCGTCAAACGAGACCGAGCCGCCGGATCCGTTGGCCCAGAGCAGGGCGCGCGCGCCCAGCCGCTGCGCCAGCGGTGTCAGCCGCGGCAGACACGCCTGCTCGACATACATGTGCATCACGGCTTCGAAGTCACAGTGCAGGTCGAGCACCAGGTCGGCGTCGTGGGCGAGCAACATCAGCGTCTGGCGCTGGCATTGCAGTTCGGTTTTGGGTGCCTGCGCCAACAACGCGCGCCGCATAGCCGCCCGTATGACTCGCTTGTTTTCTGCCTCGTCGGCACCGAGAACCGCAGCAAGCTCGTCTTTGAGCACCTCAAAAAAGTCCGGGTAGTTCCGGTTGAAGTTCTCCATGGTGGCCAGCTCGAAGCGGCCAATCTGGTGGTGCATCACCGTCTGGCTGAGGCCAATCGGGTTGGCCATGGGAACCAGCACCACCTCGCCCAGCAACTCACCACGCTGCTCGGCGGCTTCAAGCAGGCCGCGCAAGTGGTGGGCCACCAGCATGCCGGGCAGTTCGTCGGCGTGCAGACTGGCCTGGATGTAGGCCTTGGGCCCCGCCCCGGTCTCGCCGAAGGTGAAGCTGGTCAGCTGACGCTGGGTACCCAGCGCCGGACAGAGAAGAGGGTGGTGGGTGATTCGCATCGTGAGTCGCGGGCTGCCGGCGGTTGCTCTGGGCAAGCGCGTCGCAGACCGTTTTCGTCAGTGTGTACGCGGCTTGAGGTAGGCCAGGAAACGCCGTTCCAACAGTCGGAATCCGTAGACCAGCGCGAAGGTGAGGCAGAAATAGAGCACCGCCACCGCAATGAAGGGCTGGAACGCCAGATAGTAGGTTTTGTAGATGGAGAAGGCGGCGTTGGTGAGGTCGTAGAGCGCAGGGACCACGCTGGCCAGCGAGGTCGCATGCAGCATCATGACCACCTCGTTGGAGTAGCCGGGCAATGTGCGGCGCAGCGCGCTGGGCAGAATGAGCCTGAACATCATGCTCCACTTGCCGAAGCCTGCGGCCTGGGCCGCCTCGATCTCGCCCGCTGGTGTTTCGCGAATCGCGCCCGCCAGCATCTCCACCGTGTAGGCGCAGGTGTTGAGCGTAAAAGCGAACACCGCGCAAAAAAATGGGTCTTTGAACCAAGTGAGCGGCCAGGTGGTGTCCCACAGGTCTTGCACCCATTCGAGCTGGGCGATACCGTAATAAATAAAGTAGACCTGAATCAGCAGCGGCGTCCCCCGAATCACGTAGGTGAACAGCCAGACCGGGTAAGACAGCCACTTACTGCCAGAGACCCGCATCAGCGTGAGTGGCAAGGTCAGCAGACCGCCCGCCACCAGGCTGACCGCCAGCAGCTCCAGGGTGGCAATCAGTCCGACCCAGTAAAGCTGCAGGTTATGCGGCTCGAAAATGATGGCGAACTTGTCCATCAGAACTCGCCCCGCTTGACGCCCACCGAGTAGCGTTTCTCCGCCTGGCGCAGCAGCAACAGGCTCAGGCTGGAGATCAGAAGATAGAGGAGGCCGGCAAACGCCATGAAGATGATGGCCGCACCCGGAATGTCACCGCGCGCCGCAGCGCCGGCTTGCTTGGCCAGGTTGGTGATGTCGGCCAGCCCGATCACCGACACCAGTGCTGTGGACTTCAGTAACACCAGCCAGTTGTTGGTGAAGCTCGGCAAGGCGAAACGCACCATCTGGGGAAAAACGATGCGCCGAAAGGTGTAGAAGCGGCTCATGCCAAACGCCCAGCCGGCCTCCGATTGCCCTTTGGCCACGCTCATGATCGCACCGCGAAAGGTCTCCGTCATGTACGCGCCGTAGACAAAGCCGATGGTGAGCACCCCGGCCACAAAGGGGTTGATCTGCGGTCCGCGCCGGTAGCCCAACGCCTCCGCAATGTCGTTTACAAGAATCTGGCCACCGAAGTACAACAGCAGCAGCCAGACCAGATCGGGAACGCCACGGATCACCGTGGAGTAGATGTCTCCTGCCCAGTTGAGCAGCTTGTGGCTGGACAACTTGGCAGCGGCCCCAGCCAGGCCGAGCGCTGCGGCCACCAGCAGAGCGCCCAGCGACACGCCCACGGTAACCAGCAGTCCTTCAAGGATATTCAGGAGGTAGGTGGTCATCCGTGGGCGATCTGGGCAAGCCTCAGGGGATCAGGAACCCCAGATGTCGACGCCGGGCACGTGCTTGTCAGCCAGCTCTTTCCACTTGCCGCTGTCGCGAATGGTTTTGATCGCGGCATCAAGTGCATCACGCAGCGCGGTGTCTTCCTTACGCAGGGCCACGCCGGCGCCCGCTCCGAAGTACTTGGCGTCGAACTCAACCGGAATGCGCGCGCCGGCGCAAGCGTAGTCTTTGCCGTCGGGGGTCGAAAGGAAACCACCGTTGACCTCAACCACGTCCGCCACGGTGCCGTCCAGACGACCCGACTTGATGTCCAGGTAGACCTGATCCTGCGCATCGTAAGGAACAATGGTGGCACCAGCGGGCGCCAGCTCGCCCATGGCGTACTTCTCCTGGGTGGAAGCCTTGAGAACACCAAGCTTCTTGCCTTTGAAGCTGGCTGCCTCTGGGGTCAGGTTCAATGCCGACTTCACCACCACGCACGAGGGCGTGTTGTAGTACTTGCCCGTGAAGTCCACCACCTGCTTGCGCTCATCGGTGATCGACATCGAAGAAATGATCACGTCAAACTTCTTGGCCTGCAGCCCGGGGATCATGCCGTCCCAGGCCTGCTCCACAAACACGCACTTGCTTTTGATCACATCGCACAAGGCCTTGGCGATGTCCACATCAAAGCCGGCCAACTCGCCCGACTCGGTCTTGTAGGTGAAGGGTTTGTAGGTGGCATCGACCGCCACGCGCAGCTCTGGCCACTGGCCCACCGGCTCTGCAGCAGCCGGCGCCGCAGTGGGTGCAGCTGCCGGTGCGGTAGCGGGAGCTTCAGTTTTGCCACAGGCGCTGAGCGCAGCGGCAGCCACCAAAGTCAAGGACAAATAAAACGTCTTCATGGAGAACTTTCAGAGGGTTGAAAACGATGGCCCCAAAGCGAGACCAGCCGGCGGATTGTAGGACGCTCACTGCTGGCCGCGGGTGGTTCATGCTGGCGTAAGGCCGTATTTCGTTGGAAATTGGCACGGGCGCAACGCACGGAATTGTGACGGCTTCACGACAATTCCGCGGAATCCAGCAGATCTCCCGTCGTCCACAAAGCCATGTCTCGGTGACTTTGGAAGTTCTCTGCAATCGTTGAGGTGACAGACACCAATCTGCGGCGGTTATCCGGATTCTGAATGTTTACATAATACACATCGTGGAACATCAAAGACCGCCGCAAAACCGGCCACACGCCAGGCGCAAACCCACACCAATGCTGGGCAACGCCTGCTGCGCATCCTGGCGCAATGCGAACTCCCTGGCGATGTCTGGGCGGGTTGGATCCTGCAATAAGAAACCTTCCACACGCATGAGATCCATCCGACCAGGCAAGCTGACGGCGACCAATGGTCGTCTTCAGTCTTCTACAAAAGCTTCCTCACGCTTCTTCTTCACCGAGGGCAGCAGAACGATCACCAGGAGGATGGTCGCCACCAGCAACAGGCTTGCGGACAAGGGACGGGTCACGAAAACTGACCAGTCACCGCGGGAAATCAACAGCGCGCGGCGCAGGTACTCCTCCATCATCGGACCCAGAATCAAGCCCAGCAGCAGCGGTGCCGGCTCGCAACCAAGCTTGATGAAGCCATAGCCGATGAGGCCGAACAGCGCCACCATCCAAATGTCGAAATTGTTGTTGTTGGCGGAATAAACGCCCACCGCACAGAACAGAACAATGGCTGGAAACAGCCACTTGTAGGGAATGGTCAGCAGCTTGATCCAGATCCCGATCAGCGGGAGATTCAAGATCACCAACATGGCATTTCCGAGCCACATCGAGGCGATCAAGCCCCAGAACAGCTCTGGGTTGCTGGTCATCACCTGAGGGCCAGGCTGGATGTTGTGAATGGTCATCGCGCCAACCATCAGGGCCATCACCGCGTTGGGTGGGATGCCCAGGGTGAGCAGCGGAATGAACGAAGTCTGCGCACCCGCGTTGTTGGCCGACTCAGGCGCGGCGACGCCACGGATGTTGCCCTGCCCGAAGGGCACCTCGCCCGGTCTGAGCTTGGTTTTCTTCTCGATCGTGTAAGCGGTGAACGAGGCCAGCAAAGCGCCGCCGCCAGGCAGGATACCCAGCGCCGAACCAATCGCCGTTCCCCGCAGCATGGCCGGCGCCATGAGCTTGAAGTCCTGCAGCGTGGGCATGATGCCTCGCACGTCGCCCGTGAAGACTTCGCGCTTCTCGTCGGGTTGCGACAGGTTGCTGATGATTTCGCCGTAACCGAACACGCCCATGGCGATCGCCAGGAAACTGATGCCGTCGGTCAGCTCTGGGATATCGAAGCTGTAGCGGGCCACGCCGGAATTCACATCGGTACCAACCAGACCCAGCAACAAGCCGAGCACGATCATGGACAGCGCCTTGAGCAACGAGCCCGACGCCAGCACCACCGCACCGACCAAGCCCACGATCATCAGTGCGAAATACTCGGCTGGCCCAAACTTCAACGCCAACTCGGTCAGCGGTGAGGCGAATGCCGCCAGGATCAACGTGCCCACGCTGCCGGCAAAGAAAGAACCAATACCAGCAGCCGCCAGCGCTGGGCCTGCCCTACCCTTGCGTGCCATCTGGTAGCCGTCGATCACGGTCACCACCGAGGACGACTCGCCGGGCAAATTGACCAGGATGGCCGTGGTGGACCCGCCATATTGCGCACCGTAGTAGATGCCAGCCAACATGATGAGCGCGGCCAGCGGCGGCAGGCCGTACGTGACCGGCAAGAGCATGGCAATGGTGGCCAGCGGGCCGATACCTGGCAGCACGCCGATCAGCGTACCCAGCAAACAGCCAATGAAGGCGTAGACCAGATTCTGGAGGGTGAACGCTGCGCCAAAGCCCAGAGCAAGGTTGTCGATCAGTTCCATGGTGTTTTTCTCTTGGGACTCAGTTGCTCAGGAACCAGGGCCAGACCGGAAACTGCAGGTTCAGCATCTTCACGAACGCGAGATAGCTGCCCACGGCCAGTATGGTGGCCAGGATCAGCGACTCCTTGAGCTTGGCGCCTTCACGCGCGTAACCCGCCATGATCACCAGCGCGTAGATGGCGACGATCAGCCCAAATGCCGGCAGGCCGATCTTGGGAACGCCCGCCAGCAACGCACCGAACAGCAAGTTGGCGCCGAGAATGAACACCAGGGGGCGCCACGCAATGGCGCCAATCTTGTCTCCGCCTGGCAGGCCTTTGCGGACGGCGTTCACTGTGACGAGAGCACCCAGGCCGACGAGGATCAACCCCAGCATGAAGGGGAAGTAACCCGGCCCCATGCGAGCGGCATCCCCAATTTCGTAACTCACGGCACCCCAGGCGAATGCGCCTCCCACCGTCATGAACATGAGTCCCGAAAAAAAATCTTTTTGACTGGCGATTGCCACGGTGTATCTCCTCGAAATCAGAATGCGCGATTCTGGCGGCTAACTGCTCAACAACCTATGTGGGTTACACCTACGTCGCATCGCTTTACTGCGGACCTTCGCTCCCCTCACCAGGTGCCCGGAGCCTGCTTGCCGCGGACAAATGCCGAGATGATGGCCAGCACTTCTGGCCGGTCAGCCTGCCTTGCGAAGTCAAGCGCAGTCAGGCCCTGTTCGTTGCGCAGCATCGGGTCGGCACCCTCTTCCAGCAACAGCTTCACCACCGAATCGCTGCCGTAGCGCGCGGCCATCATGAGCGGCGTGGTCTTGTTGGGCGACTCGGCGTCGATGTAAGCGAAGCGGTCCAGCAGCAGTCGCACCATGGCCGCACTGCCCTCGCCTGGGTTGCTGGCTGCGTAGTGCAGCGGCGTCCAGCCAGGCTTGTTGACCTCCGCACGGCGTTCAATCAGGCGCTTCGCTTGCGGGTATTGGCCCTTGAGTGCTGCCATCATCAGCGGACTTTCGCCGGCCTTGTTCCTCGCCTCGACGTTGACCACGTTTTGCTTGAGCAGGAAATCGGCCACCGTGAGCGACTCTTGCCGCAGGGCCACCAGCAGCCCGGTGTCGCCCTGCTCATCACGCGTATTCAGGTCAAATCCGCGCAGCGTCAGGGCCACCACGGCAGACTCGTTGTCGTTGCGGACTGCGGCAAAGAAATTCTCGACCGCGTTGGCCTGGGCCCCCATGGCCACCAGCGCGATCCAGGCGAACGCGAGGAAATTTCTAAGAAGGCTCATGAACCACCTCGGTCAGACAGGGTGTCACCCGGCTGAACAGCTGCTCGAAATTCCTGCTGGTGGCTCGCGCCACCATCTCCAGCGGCAGACCTTTGGCCTCGGCAATCTGCTGGGCCACGAACGGCACGTAAGCGGGGCTGTTGGTTTTTCCGCGGTGCGGCACGGGCGCGAGGTAAGGACTGTCGGTCTCGATCAGCATGCGCTCCAGCGGCACCCACCGCAGCAGATCGCGCAGGTCGCCTGCGTTGCGAAACGTGACGATGCCTGAAAACGAAATGTAAAACCCCAGATCCAGCGCCGCCCGGGCCACCGCCTCGGTTTCGGTGAAGCAGTGAAATACGCCACGGGCTGGCGGGAGACCTCCGTTGCCTGTGCTGCTGAAGCCGCCGGCCTCGCGCAGGATCGCCAGCGTGTCGTCCGAGGCGCTTCGGGTGTGGATCACCAGCGGCAGATCGGTCTGGCGGGCAACGGCGATGTGCACCTGGTAGCGCGCCCGCTGCCAGGCCATGTCGGCCACGCTGCGGCCGTTGAGCCGGTAGTAGTCCAGGCCGGTTTCCCCGATACCGACCACCCGGGGCAGCGCGGCGCGCTGCAGCAGATCGTCCATGCTGGGTTCGTGCACGCCCTCGTTGTCCGGATGCACGCCGACGGTGCACCACAGATTGGCATGTTCGCGCGCCAGCGCATGCACATCGTCGAACTCTTCCAGCGTGGTGCATATGCACAGGGCGCGGTCGACCTGCGCGGCCTGCATCGCACCCAGGATGGCCGGCAGTTGCTCGCGCAACTCGGGGAAGCTCAGATGGCAGTGGGAATCGGTGAACATGCGGGGTTTGTTGTGGCCCCGATCCGGGCCAGGGCCGAAGGGCAAGGAGGCTGCCGGCGCGGCGCGTGCTTGGGCTGTCAGATGGTCTGGGTCGGGCGATCGGAGCCCAACTGGGTGCCCAGAATTTCTTCGATGCGCAGCTTGAGTTGGCGCGATTTTTCGTCGGCCGGGAAGCGAATGCCAACGCCCTGCGTGCGCCCGGCCTGCGCCTTGGCTGGCGTCACCCAGGCCACCTTGCCCGCCACCGGGTAGCGTTGTGGGTCGTCGGGCAGGCTGAGCAACACGTACACGTCGTCACCCAGCGAATAGTCGCGCGAAGAAGGTATGAAAATGCCACCGTCGGCAAACAGCGGAATGTAGGCCGCGTACAACGCCGCCTTCTCCTTGATGGAGAGCTGAATCACGCTCGGACGAGACGCACTGGCTGGCGGGTTGGTGCTCATGGCGTTCGAGTTTAGCGGTAAACCACCGAAGACAAGCCGGCAATAACCCACCCGGAACCGCCCCAGACCTCGCGTTTCAGGGTCTGGCGGGCAAGCGAGCCAGTACCTGCTTGGTGTGGCCGGCCCAGGCCTCCTGCATGAGGCCGGGGTTGAACGGATGCTCCACCGAGCGCGTCGCCTCCAGCAAGTCCTTCGACCATTGAGCGAGCGCGGACCAGCGCGGTGCTGGCGGCAGCACGGCGGCGGGAAAGTAGCGTGGTGCGGCGCCGCTGGCCTGCGCCATCAGATCGTGACAAAGCTTTTGCAAAACGTCGAGTTGGCGCGCCGCAGGCCAGGGCCCAAGCAGCGACCAGTCGCCGCGCGCCAGCGCCTGGGGCAGCGCGTGCCAGGCCTGGGCCGTGAGCCCACCGCGCGCCCACTCGAGCGCGTCGTCAGGCCGCCCGCCTGCGGCTTGCAGCCACACCTCGGCCTGGGCAGCGGTGGCGCGGGGAGCGCCATCACCGGCCATCTGGTCAAGCAGCCAGGCCTGGGCCTCACTGTCGCCGGGCCAGGCCATGGCGTGGATCTGGCAGCGGCTGCGGATGGTGGGCAGCAGCTGGGCCAGCGCCTCGGTGGCCAGCACCAGACGCACCACCCCGTTGGGCTCTTCCAGCGTTTTGAGCAAGGTGTTGGCCGACTCCATGTTCATGCGCTCGGCCGGGTAGACGAGCACCACTTTGGTCGAACTGCGGGCACGGGTGGACTGGGTAAAGGTGACCGCCTGGCGCGCCGCCTCCACGCGGATCAGCTTGCTGGGCTTGCGCTCTTTGTCGTCGAGCTTTTTCTGCGTGGCCTCGTCCAGCGGCCAGCCCAATGCCAGACTCAGGGTTTCGGGCAGCAGCACGCAGAGGTCGGCATGGGTGCGCACATCAATCGCGTGGCAGCTGCCGCACACGCCGCAGGCGCCCTGCTCGCTCGGTTGTTCGCAGAGCCAGGCGCGCGCCAGCGCAAGGGCCAGGTCGTATTGGCCGAGACCCGATGGACCCGCGAGCAGCAGCGCATGACCCCGCTGCCCCAGCGCGGCCTGCAGTTGCCGCTGCAGCCAGGGCGCGAGCGGTTGAGCCGCCGAAACCTCGCTCATACGGCAGGCTCCGGCGCCAGCCAGCCGCGCGTCTCAAACACGGCGCGCACCGCACGCCAGACCGCGTCAACCGGCTGGTCGGACGCAATGCGGGCAAAACGCTCGGGCTGCGCCTGCAAACGGTGCGCATAGCCAGCCCCCACCCGGCTGAAGAAGGCCACCGGTTGCGATTCAAAGCGGTCGGGCGCGCGCGCTGTGGCCAAGCGCGCCGCGGCGGTTTCGGGCGGCAGATCGAACCACAGCGTGAGCTCGGGCTGGCGCAGGCCGCCCTGCGGCAGCGCCTGCACCCAGGTTTCCAGCTGGCGCAGCACATCCAGATCGAAGCCGCGCCCGAAGCCCTGGTAGGCCACGGTGGCGTCGGTGAAACGGTCGCACAGTACCACCTCGCCTCTGGCCAGCGCCGGCTCGATCACCTGCAGCAGGTGGTCGCGGCGCGCGGCGAACATCAGCAGCGCCTCGCACAGCGGGTCCATCGCGTCTTCCAGCACCATGACGCGCAGCTTTTCGGCCAGTGGCGTTCCGCCGGGCTCGCGCGTCAGTGTGACCACTCGGCCCTGGGCGCGAAACGTGTCCGCAAGCCGGGCGATGTGGGTCGATTTGCCAGCGCCGTCGATGCCCTCGAAGCTGATGAACAGGCCGGTGCTGTTGGTAGAACTTGGCATCAGCGCTGCAGAATGAAGCGGCGCACCGCGGCGTTGTGCTCGGCCAGGGTGGCGCTGAACTGGCTCGACCCGTCGCCGCGCGACACAAAATAAAAAGCGTTCGTGGCCTGCGGCTGTACCGCGGCCAGCAGGCTGTTCCAGCCCGGCATGGAGATCGGCGTGGGTGGCAGGCCGGCGCGGGTGTAGGAGTTGTACGGGGTATCGGTCTGCAGGTCGATGCGCCGCAGGTTGCCGTCGAAGCGCTCGCCGAGTCCGTAGATCACGGTCGGATCGGTCTGCAGCCGCATGCCGATGCGCAGGCGGTTGCTGAACACGCCGGCGATCTGCCCGCGGTCGCTTTCCAGCCCGGTCTCTTTTTCAACAATGCTCGCCAGAATCAGCGCCTCCTCGGGCGAGCGCAGGGGCGTGCTGGCGCTGCGCTGGGCCCAGGCCTCGGCCAGCCGCTGGTCCATCGCCTGCGCCGCCTGAAGCAGCACCGCAGAGGCCGGTGCGTTTTTCACCATGCGGTAGGTGTCGGGGAAGAAGCGGCCCTCGGGATGGCGCCCAGCGAGTCCGATGCGCTCCATCACCTGGGCCGGGTTGAGGCCGTCGAGATCCTGCGTCAGGTCGGGCGACGCGCGCACCGCGCGCAACACTTCGCGGATGTTCCAGCCCTCGACCAGCACCACGCTGCGCAGCGCCTGCTCGCCCCGCACCAGCTTGTCCAGCAGGCTGCGCGGGGTAGAGCCGGGCTCAAACTCGTAGCTGCCGGCCTTGATATCGCGCGCCTGGCCCGACAGCCGGAACCAGGCAAACAGCGCGATGGCCGGGGTCTGCGCCCCCGCGTCCACCAAGGCCTCGGCCACCCGACGCGGCGCCATGCCTGGCGCCACCGTGAGTTCCAGCGGCTGGCTCGCCTGCGCGGGCACCAGCGGCCGCTGCAGCCACCACGCAGCAACGCCAGCGGCCAGCGCAGCCAGCAGCAGCGACACGATCAGCAGGCGTTTCAAAAGACGGATCAAGGGGATGCAGGGGAGAACCGAACAGAGGCGTTCTTGTGGTGGGGGAAAGGGCGCGCGCGGGCGCTCTCCCAGGGGCCGGGTGATGATAATCGACCCCTCTGGGCCCATGCCCGCGGGCCCGATCAGGATCTTTCATGACCGCTTCTTCACTCTTCCACGGCGTTGTCCGTCTCGATCAGCTGGGTGTGATCCGCGCCCTTGGCCCGGAGGCCGCCAAGTTTCTGCAAGGTCAGCTCACCCAGGATTTCGTTCTGCTGGGCGCCGCAGAGGCCAGGCTGGCCGCTTTCTGTTCGCCCAAAGGGCGCATGCAGGCCAGTTTTATCGGCTTCAAGCGCTCGCCCGACGAGATCCTGCTGGTGTGCAGCCGCGATCTGCTGGCGCCTACGCTCAAGCGGCTGTCCATGTTCGTGATGCGGGCGAAGGTCGTGCTCAGCGATGCCAGCGAGGCTTTTGCGCTGTGGGGCGTGGCGGGCGAGACGGCGCCCGGTCTGGCCGATGCGCCCTGGAGCCACCTGAACGCGGCCGACGGCCGAAGCTGGACCCGCCTGTATCCCGCTGAGGGCTTGGCGCGCGCGCTGTGCGTGGCGCCGATTCCGGAGGGAGGCGCCGCAGAGGCGCCTGCTGGACCCGCCATCGACCCCGCGCACTGGCAATGGCTGGAGGTGATGAGCGGCGTGGTGTCCATCACCCAGCCGGTGGTGGATGCGTTTGTGCCGCAGATGGTGAATTACGAATCGGTGGGCGGCGTGAACTTCAAGAAAGGCTGCTACCCAGGCCAGGAGGTGGTGGCCCGCAGCCAGTTTCGCGGCACGCTCAAGCGCCGCGCTTACCGCGTGGCGGCCAGCGAACCGCTGGCCGCCGGCCAGGATGTGTTTCACGACAGCGACCCCGACCAACCCTGCGGCACCGTGGTGGCCGCCGCCGCCAACCCGGCTGGGGGCTGGAATGCGCTGGTGTCCATGCAGACCAAGGCGGTCGGCAGCGGTCTTCTCACGGCTGGCGCCATCGGCGGCCCGGCGCTGAGCCTGCTGCCCCTGCCCTACCCGTTGCTGGACGACATCTGAGCCCCACCAACCGGCTGCGGCGCTCATGTGCCTGATCGCCTTTGCCGTGCGGGCGCAGCCCGATCTGCCGCTGCTGCTGGCAGCCAACCGCGACGAGTTTTTTGACCGCCCCACCGCGCCACTGCACCGCTGGACCTTGCCCGGTGGCGGTGAGGTGCTGGCGGGGCGCGACCTGCGCGAAGGCGGCACCTGGCTGGGCGTGGGCCTCAGCGGCCGGGTGGCCATGCTCACCAACGTGCGCAGCGCCCAGCCACATCCTGGCCAGCGCAGCCGAGGCGAGCTGGTCACCCGCTGGCTCGCCGGCGAACCGCTCGAAGCCTTTCGGGCTGACCTGAAGCCGCTGGCCTATGGCGGCTTCAACCTGGTGGTCGGCGAACTGCACACCGGCGCCTGGTATTGGATGAGCAACTGCGACCCACAACGCCCGGCCGCCGGGGTGCAGCCACGGCTCACAGGCCGAACGCTGCCGCCCGGCGTTTACGGGCTGTCCAATGCCGCGCTCGACACCCCCTGGCCCAAAACCCTGAGGCTCAAAGCGGCGCTGGCGCGCGCTTTGCACGCCACGCACGACACCGAGCCGGCGCCCGGCTGGGAAAACGGGTTGGCCCAGGCCCTGGCCGACGACGCCACCGCGCCAGCCCACCAGCTACCGACAACCGGTGTTGGCCCGGGATGCGAAGCCCAGCTCTCCAGCGCGTTTGTTCGAATGCCCGAGCGGGCTTACGGCACGCGCAGCAGCCTGGTGTTGCGCATCGCGGCCGCACCAGCTGCAACCGACTGGCGGCTCGATGCCCACGAATGGACCCACACACCGCAGGCACCCGAGGCCCCGCACCATTGGGACGAGAGCCGCCGCTGCCGCGAGTCGCTGAGCCTGCTGGCCGGCTGAAACGGCTTCTGGCCCGGCTCAGAGGCGAATGAACATCGCCAGGTGAGTGATCCCGGCTTCCTCAAAAGGCTCGCCGCGGGGCTCGAAACCCAGGCGCCGGTAAAAGCCCTCGGCGCTGCGCTGGGCATGCAGCACCACCTCGCGCTCGCCGCGATCGGCTGCGGCATCGAGCAAGGCCCGCAGCACCTGCTGCCCCAGGTGGCTGCCGCGCAGAACCCGGTTCACGGCCATGCGGCCGATTTTTGCCACGCCGGGCTGCAACGTCAGCAGGCGTCCGGTGGCCACCGCCTGCCCCAGCCGGTTGTAGGCCACCGCGTGCAGTGCATGCGCATCGGCCGCGTCCCGCTCATGTTCTTCGGGAATGCGTTGCTCTTCAACAAACACGGCGGTTCGCAGGGCCTGCGCGTCGGCACCCAGCGCATTCCAGCTGCCGGTTTTTACGGTGGACACTGGCGCGCCCGCCTCGTAACCCAGCACGATTTCGCGCAAGGCTGGCGGCACCGGGCGGGATTTTTGCGTGGCCGGGTCTGCGAACACGTAGACGATTTCGCCGGAGATCAGGTGCTCATTGCCACGGAAGATGGCGCCCTTGAACACCATCGACGAGTTGCCGATGTGGCTGCAGGCCATGGCCACCTCGATCTGGTCGTCAACCCGGGCCGAGGCGTGAAACTCCACCGTGGCTTTCACCACATAGAGATCGCCCTCCAGCTGGTCCATGGTGGCCTGATAGGGCAACGCCAGCGCACGCCAATAGTCGGCGATGGCGGTGTCGAAATACATCAGGTAGTGGGCGTTGAAAACAATCTTCTGCATGTCCACCTCGGCCCAGCGAACACGCAGGCGGTGGAAAAATCGGAAATCGGAACGTTGCATAGGCATGCTGGGTTGGTGCGGGGTTTGAGCGATAGACAAACAGGGCGCAGCCGCTGAACGGACCCGTGGGAGGCATGTCATGGGCTGGCTTGGGCGCGGCGCTTGTGGGTGGAGATTCTGGCGGTTTCGGTGGTCGGACCGGTCAGGCGCGCGACAGACGCCGATCCGATGTCATAACTTTGGCTTCTTGGTACTTTCCTAGGGGCGAAAACTGGGCTTGCCCGCTAGCATTGGCCTTCCATTTTGGAATCAGGAGACATCCCGTGAAGAGAAACATGCTCGCGCTTGCGCTGACCGCCACCGTGTCTGCCGGTGCATTTGCCCAAGGCTTCCCCAGCAAACCCATCACCATCGTGGTGCCGTTTGCTGCCGGTGGCCCGACCGACCTGGTGGCCCGTCAGCTGGCGGAGGCCATGCGCAAACCGCTCGGCGGCGCCACCATCGTGGTGGAAAACGCGGCTGGTGCGGGCGGCACCATCGGTGCCAACAAAGTGGCGAAAGCCACGCCAGATGGCCACACCCTGCTGGTCTGGCACATCGGCATGGCGGCCACCCCTGGCTTGTACCGCAAGCTGCAGTTCAAGCCGCTGGAAGACTTTGAGTACCTGGGCATGATCAACGATGTGCCCATGACGCTGATCGGCGCCCCCAAGCTGCCGGCCAACACCTACCGCGACTTCGAAAACTACATCCGCGCCAACGGCGGCAAGCTCAACCTCGCGCACGCTGGT
>JFJP01020506.1_pt1 | contig 20695 bp, 8 predicted proteins | sample 431651 | NCBI WGS metagenome assembly JFJP01 (sample SAMN02602958, study PRJNA72255) | Microbial mat metagenome, whole genome shotgun sequencing project. | biome: fresh water; feature: sink hole; material: water; isolation source: purple microbial (photo- and chemosynthetic) mats found in...
AAGGCGACGAGACGGTGATCCTGGACATCGGCTCGGTGAGCAACGGCACGGAGTCCGGCTCCCAGCAGGTGACGGTCACGATCACGGACGATGACAACGTGTCGGTATCCATCGCCGACATCACCGTCGATGAGGACGCCGGCACCGTCCTGGTCACCGCCACCCTCAGCGGCGCCAGCAGCGGCCTGGTGAGCGTCGACGCGCATACCGTGGCCGGGACGGCCACGGCGGGCGTCGATTTCACCGCCGCCAGCGGAACCCTGACCTGGGCCGCCGGACAGAGCGGGTCCAGGACCTTCTCCGTCACCCTGCTCGACGACGCCATCGACGAGGCCGATGAGACGTTCTCGGTCCTGCTCGACATGCCGGTCGGCAGCGTGACCATCGCCGACGCGACCGGCGTCGTGACCATCGCGGATGACGACGCCCAGCCCACCGTCTCCTTCACCATCGCCTCGCAGAACCTCGGCGAGGGCGACGGCACCGCGATCCTGGACGTGCAGCTGTCCTCCCCGTCGGGTCTGGCCGTCACCGTCCCGTACACCATCGCCGGGACGGCGACCGCGACGGTCGACTTCACCATCCCGCCCAGCCCGCTGACCATCCCCGCCGGCGACTCCGGCGCGACCATCTCCATCGCCCTGACCGATGACGGCCTGGTCGAAGGGGTGGAGCAGATCGTCGTGTCCATCACCTCCGGCTCGCTGGAGAATGCCGCCATCGGCGCCATCCCGGACCACACCCTCAGCATCACCGACAACGACAACGCCAGCATCCTGCTGCAGCCCGCCAGCGGCATCACCGTCACCGAGGGGTTCAACGCCGCGCTGCTCGCCGTGCGCCTCAGCGCCGAACCGACCGCCACCGTCACCGTCACCCTGGCCAGCAGCGACACGGGCGAGGCCGACATCCACGACACCGATGCGGCCACCGGCGGGGTGCAGCAGACCCTGGTCTTCACCACGGCCAACTGGTCGGCCTGGCAGTTCGCCCTGGTCGACGGTGACAACGACGACGTTGCAGACGGCGACCAGCTGTTCACCGTGACCGCGGGCGGCGCGGGCGGCGGCTACGACGGCACGAGCGCCAGCCTCGCCGGCACCTGCACCGACAACGACACGGCCTCGGTGATCATCGCCCACACCGCCGCGGACACGGTGGTGTCCGAGAGCGGCACGACCGATTCCTACACCATCCGGCTGAATTCCGAGCCCACCGCCGCCGTCCAGGTGACGGTGAACGCCAATCCGCAGCTGCGCTTCAACGGCGCCGCCGACGCCGAGCCGCTGAGCGTCTGGTTCGCCGCCACCGATCTGGGCGACGGTCACGATGCGGCCCACGCCGAGAAGTGGGACCAGCCGGTGACGGTGCTGGTCGCAGCGCACGACGACGACGACGACGAATCGGCGAACCACGCGGCGACCATCACCCATACGGTGTCCTCGTACGCCGCCAGCGCCCCGTCGCTGATCGTGTCGATCGCCGACAACGACACCGCGGCCGCGCAGGTCGGCGCGCCGTCCCCGGGTGCGATCGCGGAGTCCGGCGGCGTCGCCACCAGCACCATCCGGCTGACCACCCGTCCGAGCGCCACGGTGGTCATCGCCTGCTCGAGCTCCGACGCGACCGAGCTGGCGGTCAGCCCGGCCACGGTGACCTTCACCTCCGACACCTGGAACATCGACCAGACCATCACCATAACCGCGGTCGATGACGACGTCGATGACGGCGACCAGGCGCCGCAGCTGGTCCTCTCCGCGGCGACCAGCACGGATGCGGTATACAACGGCGTCAATCCGCCGGACCAGACCGTCACCGTCAGCGATGACGACAGCGCCGGCTTCGATGTGGTCGGCGGTCCCCTGGCGGTGGACGAAGGCGGCTCCACGGCGACGTTCACCGTGCAGCTGACCTCCGAGCCGACCGCGGCCGTGACCCTGCCGCTGTCGCTGTCGGTGGCCGACAGCGACCACCTGGCGCTCGATCGCGCGACGCTCGTGTTCACCCCGTCCGATTGGGACCAGCCCCAGACCGTGACGGTCACCGGCGCCGACCTGGACGGCCTGAACAACACCGTGGCGGCGGTGACGACGGTGCTGACCGGGGCTCCGACCAGCGGCGACGCCCTCTATGACGCCCTGCTCGCCGCCGATGTCACGGACGTGACGGTGACGGTCGCGGCGAGCAATGCGCCGCCCGTCATCGGTACGATCGCGGCGGATGATCCGGCGGTGAGCGGCTTGGGCAGCCTGGCGCTCGACGAGGACGATGCTGCCGCGCCGGTGCTCATCACGGTCAGCGGCCTGACCGCCGGCCAGGACGAGGTCCAGGGGCTGATCCTGACCGCATCCTGCGACAATCCGGCGCTGGCCACGGTGTCCGTCCCTGGCGCGGTGTCCGGCGGCGCATCGAGCTTCGTCCTCACGCTCGAACCCGACGTCTCCGGCAGTGCAGTCGTCACCGTGACGCTGGAGGATGACAACACGATCGATGGCTCCGTCGGGACCACGGTTGCGACCTTCAGCCTGACCGTCGCTCCGGTGAACGACAAGCCGGTCGTCGATCTCGACGGGATCGCGATGACTGCAGGGTACGACGCCGGCGTGTTCTCCGAGGGCGACCCGGCCGTCTCGGTGGTGACCAGCTATGCGCTGACCGTCACCGACATCGACAGCACGACCGCCTTCTCGGCCACGGCAACCCTGGCGCGGGCCGGTGCCCTCGACGCCGAGGAGTCGCTCGATGCCAGCGTCGCCAGCATCCCGGCGCTGTCGAAGTCGTGGAACCCGGCCACCGGCGTGTTCACGCTGGTCTCGAGCGGCGGCACCAGCCTGGCGGACTTCCAATCCGCCCTGCGCACCCTGACCTATCAGAACACCAGCGGCAATCCGACCGAGGGTGCGCGCACCATCTCGGTGCGGGTCGATGACGGTGGAGCCCAGAGCGATCCCGACGTGGCGACGATCACCGTCGTCGCGATCAACGACCCGCCGGTCCTGGACCTGGACGGGGACGATGCCGGTCTCGGCTACAACGGATCCTGGAGCGAGGGCGGCGGTCCGGTGGCGGCGGTCGACGCGACGACCCTGACCGTCAGCGACCCCGACAGCCTGCTGCTTGCGGGCGCGACGGCCGTCCTCTCCGTCGCCCATGACGGCGTCGCCGAGTCCCTCGCCGCGACCTCTGGCGGCGGGATCACCGTGGCGGCCTACGACAGCGGCACCCGGACCCTGACCCTGACCGGTTCGGCCAGCGCATCGGCCTACCAGGCCGTGCTGCGCACGCTGACCTACAACAACACCGACCACGACCCCGACACGACCTCGCGCACGATCACCGTCGAGGTCAGCGATGACGACGGCGCCGTGGCCAGCGCCACGGCCACGCTGGGCATCGTGGCATCGAACGATCCGCCGGAACTCGACCTCAGCGGGCCGCTGGTGGCCGGCCTCGACTACGCCGCCACCTACACCGAGGGCCAGGCGGCCCAGCCCATCGTCGCGGCTGCCCTGACCCTGACCGATCCCGACAACGCCAGCCTGACCAACGCGGTGACGGTGCGCATCGTCAACCTGATCGATTCCGGGGATGAGACCCTGGGCATGACCGCGGTCGGCGGCCTCACCCCGTTCTATGTCGCCGCCACCGGCACGCTGACCCTGACCGGCAGCGGGAGCGTGGCCGACTACGAGACGGCGCTGCGCAGCCTCACCTACCTCAACACGAGCGACAATCCGAGCACCACGGTCCGCACCGTCGAAGTGACGGTGAACGACGGCGCCGGCGGGACGGTCACCGGCACGGCGACGGTGACGCTGACCGCGGTCAACGACCGGCCGGTGCTCGACCTCAACGGACCGAACGCCGGCATCGACATGAGCGGCCAGGCCTTCTTCAGCGAGGGATCGCTGCCGCAGATCGTCACCATCACCGGCGCCCAGATCAGCGACCCGGATTCGCCGCTGCTGCTCTCGGCGACCATCCAGCTGCTCAATCCGCTGAACGGCGCCTCCGAGACCCTGGCCGTCAACACGGATGCAGCGGTGAGCTACGGCATCACGGTCACACCGTACAACACGGGCACCGGGGTGCTGCTGCTCAGCGGATCGGCCGGCCAGGCCGAGTACCAGCAGCTGATCGGCTCGTTGACCTACTCGAACGGCAGCGACACGCCCGACGCCTCGGCGGACCGCTCGATCAGCATCACCCTGCACGACGGCACCGCCCCGGCCAGCCCCGCGTCGTTCGCGGCCGTGCGGATCATGCCGCAGAACGACAATCCGGACCTGACCGTCACCGGCAGCACCACGCTGCAGCTCGGGGGCACCCTGCATCTGCGCCTCGCCGATGGCGCCGGCGGCACCGCCACGGCCACCATCGGGGCGGGCGCGGTCACCGGGATCATCCCCGGCGCAGCCGGGTCCGGGTACGCCATCGCGCCCGTCATCACGCTGGTCGGGGGCGGCGGCTCCGGCGCGACGGCGACCGCCACGGTCGCGGCCGGCGCGATCACCGGATACACCATCACCAATGCCGGTACCGGCTACACCTCGGCGCCGACGGTGCAGATCACCAGCGCCTATCTGCTCCTCGGGACCACCGACGCCGACGACGCGTTGGGGACGCTGACCTACACCGTACCGCTCCGGCCGAACCTCGGCACGCTGTTCAACGGCGCCGCGGTGGTCAACAACGGCGACACCTTCACCGTCGCCGACCTCACGGCCGGCAACATCCGCTATGTCCACAATGGCCTGCTCGCCGGGGCCGACGGCTTCGCCGTCGAGGTCGCGGACGGGTCGGGGGGCAACGACGTCGCGATCATCACCCTGACCGTCGCCGGCCTGGTCCCGCCGCAGCTGACCATCGACAACGCAGCGCCGGCAGCGTGGCTCGAGAACGGGGCGCCAGCGCAGCTCGATGCGGCCGCCATCGTCAACGACACCGACTCGGCGAACTTCGGCGGCGGCAACATCACCGTCGCCAACCCGGGCGGCAGGTCCGGCGACCTGATCGACTTCGACCCCGCCCTGGTCGGCAACGCCCTGGTCCGGAGCGGCTCCGATCTCACCCTGGGCGCCGGCGGTCCCGTCGTCGGCACCCTCTCGGGCGGCAGCGGATCGACCTCGCTGGTGATCGGCCTGACCTCGGCCTGCACCCCGACCCTGGCCCAGACCATCGTGCGCGGCCTGACCTGGACCAACACCGGCGAGAACCCCGCCGCCGATCCCGAGGCGATCGAGAACCGCACGCTGACCGTCACGGTCAATGACGGCGCCCTCGGCAGCGGAGCGCAGAACCGCACCATCGCCGTCGATCCGGTCGACGACCCGCCGGTCCTGCAGCCCTACACCGTGTCGCTGACCCCGGGCCTGACCGTGCCGGGCCAGCTGGTGGCCGTCGACCCCGAGGGGGAGACGGTGACCTGCGGCCCGCCCGCCCCGGCCGCGGGCGCGGGCGCCGTGGCGCTGGCGGCTGACGGATCCTTCACCTACCAGCACCAGACGGTCGGCCAGCTGACCGACGCCTTCAATGTCGTCCTCACCGAGGCCGGCGTCGGCGGCCAGACGGCGGTCGCCACCGTCCAGGTCCGGGTCAGCGCGGCGGCGCCGGGCGGTCCGCGCATCACCTCGTCGGCGCCGGTGCGCATCACGGCCGGCACGCTGTTCACCTACCAGGCGGGTCTAGACGGTTTCGGCGCCGACCGCGAATACGTGCTGGTGCCGGCCCTGCAGGAGGCGTTGTCAGGCAACGCCGTCGGCTTCGCCTACACCTTCTCGAGCGGCACCACCGGATCGGGCGCCACAGGCACCCTGCGCATCCCGGCCCCGGTGGCTCCGCCGGGGGGATACCTGCGCACCGGCATCCTGGTCATCGACCGGACGACCGGCCAGTCGGCTTACCAGCCCATACTCATCAAGATCGCAGCGGAGTACTCCGGATGACCCCGCGCCTGCTTTTCGCCATCCTGCCCTTCGTCCTCGCCGGTTGCGGTGTCTCCGCCGGCGGCGGTGGGACGAGCAGCGGACTCGCCGATACCGTGGCGGAAGACACGGCGCCGTATGCGATCCTCGACCTGTCCACCCGGACGATCGCCTGGAGACTGACGATCGATCCGGCGGACGCCGGCCTGCGTACTACGCGCATGGCCTTCCGCCGCGTCAACGTCGGCAGCAGCAAGGCCCTGGTCGGCATCTTCGAGGTCACGCAGGCGCAGTGGCAGGCCCTGTGGGGTTCGCCCGCACCCGGCTCCTGGCCGTGGCAGGATGTGCCGGATGCGATCAGCAACAGCGCCACCAGCCATGGCGGCGACAGGCCGGCCTACAACCTCGATGGGGAGACGGTGCTCAGCGTCCTCGGCGCCGTCTCCATCGCCGGTGGAGCCCGCCTTGCCCTGCCCAGCGACGAGCAGTGGACGGCCGCCTGCGGCGCCTCCTCCGGCTGGTGGTGGGGAGCCTCGACCAGCCAGGCGCAGCTCGCCGCCAATGCCGTGGTACGCGAGTCGGTGCTCAGCCCGGCCCGGTTGTCAGCCGGCGGCGTCGACACCGGCGGTCCGTTGGCGGTGGGATCCCGGGCGGCGAACCCGGACGGGATCTTCGACGTGCACGGCAACGTCTGGGAACTGGTCTCGGGCGGATCGCAGGCCCGTGGCGGCTCTTGGCGGGATGCCGCTTCGCAGAGCCGCAGCGAGGTGTCGATCGGCAGCGGCCAGGGTTTCCATGCCGAGCTGGACCACGCCCTGGTTGGTGCGAGGCTCGTGCTCATCCCATGATCCGCCGCGCGGCCCCGCTCCTCCTCGCCGTCTTCGCCATCTCCGCCCTGCCCGGGGCCGAACTGGTCGTGCGCGATATCCGTCTCGGCGTCGGTACCCGGCCGCTCGACTTCGACTTCGCATACACCGGCGTGCTGACCTCCGCCAGCGGGACGGACGGCTTCGATGCCGCGCTCGGACTTGAGGCTGGCGGCCGTTGGTCGTTCGCGCGCCCAGGCGATGCGCTCGGCCTGGTGGTCGGGGCGGACCTCGCCCTCGACGGCTGGAGCTACGGCGGATCCGACGGATTGGCCACGAGCTGGCTGCGCCTGTGCGCCGGGCCGGGATACGCGCTCAACGACCGCGTCACCCTGTCGGCCGAGATCGGCGTGCAGTATGGCATGTCGGCCCTGGCCTTGCCCGAGACCGCCTCGGCCCCTGCCTTCGAGGCCAGCGGCTCGGCCTTGGCCTACGATCTGCGCGTCGGCGGCAACTGGCTTGCCACCCGGCGTTTCGGGGTCGGGCTCTTTGCCGGCTGGCTGATCGCCAGCCACGACCTCTCCGGCGACGCCGACCTGACCATCGACCAGTCCGGCTGGTTCGCCGGCGTCGAGGCGGTGTGGCGCTTCACCGACGCCCCGCCGCGCCTGGAGTAGCCTTCGGCTCAATTCGACGGCAGCAGCCGCAGGTCCACCGTCAGCGCCAGCAGCGCCATGGCGGTGGCATAGACCGCCCCATGCTCGCGTTCGTTGTCGCGTCCTTGCCCTGGTTGGCGACCAGCATGGCGAAGAAGGGGTCGCGCACTGCCGCCCAGGTCGCCGGCTCGCAGCGCGACAGGCCAGTGGCGTCGTAGTAGACGCGGTAGAAGAACCATGGTCCAGACCAGATCGTCGGTTCGGCGAGCATGCGCGCGACGATGCGGTCGCGCAGCGGATCGCGCGGACCGGCTTCGAGGTCGAGGGCGAACAGGGCGAGGCCGCGCAGGGCGTTGCGGTCCTCGCCGCGATGGGTGTAGCCGACCTTGCCGTCGGTGTCGATGAGGCGGCGGACATAGGCGAGAGCGCCGCCGAAGACGTCGTCTGGCACGGTCAGCCCGGTGCGCCGAGCCGCGTACAGGGAAGCCAGCTGCCAACCCGTGACGCTGAGGTCGCTGCCACCGCCATCCGGGTCGTAATGCCAGCCGCCCTGGTTGGCGTCTGACTTGGCGATGCGCGCGGCAGCGATGGTCACGGCGATGCCGCGAGTGAGGGTCAGGCGCAGGCGCTCATCGAGGTCGTCATCGCGGGTTGCGCCCAGGGCATTTGCCAGGGCGAGGCAGGCCAGGCCATGCCCGTACATGCGGCTGCCCTCCCCGCCGAGGTAGCCACGCTCGTTGGCCAGTGAGGTAAGACGTGCGAGCATGCGTCGAACCCCCGGGCCATGCTCCGGCAGGTCGGGGGTGATGCCGGCAGCGAGGTGCGCCAGCGTCGCCAGGGCGGTGCTGGCTGTGGGATACCTGCCGCCCATCCCGCCATCCGGCTGCTGCTGGCTGCGCAGCCAGGCCAGGCCGCTGGCGACCGCCTGAGCCGGACCACGAGGCGGTTCGCCCGCCTGGCAGGCCAGGAAGAGGAGTGCGGCGAGAACAGGGCGCAGGGCGTTCATCGTGGGACTCCGATGCGGCGCAGGTAGGCGCGGATGGCTGCCCGGTGCTCCTCGGGGAAGTCGACAGCCGCCGCGGCGCTGGCCGCTTCGCTGGCCGAACGGTCGTGCGAGCGGTCCCAACCGGTGGGCTCGTCATCGGCCAGGATCACGGGGACGATGATGCTGGCGAGGGCGGCCGCCGCCGCTGCCGCCTGGGCAGCGAGGCGGCCGGCCTGCGCCGCGGCGCTGCCGGGTTCGAAACGGCCGTTGGCCAAGGCCTCGGCCAGCGGTGCGGCGAGGGTGCCGGCCAGCGCCTCGGACAGGCCGAGGGCGGTCTGCTGGTCGGGGGCGCTGGCGAGGGTGCGGGCGAGTTCGGCGAGCGATCCGGCGCGCAACGACAGTTCGGGCAGTCCGGCAGCGGCGATGGCCGGGACGGCAGCGGCCAGACCGGCGGCGCTGTCGGCGAGCGCGCCCGCAGCGAGGCCGCGCCGCTTCTCCGCGGCGGCGGCCAAGGCTCGCGCCTCCGGTCTGCTCTGCGGTACATTGCGATCGACCTGTTCGAGCAGGTCCGCGATCTCGGCCAGGGCTTCGGCCTGCGGCAGCACCGCCTGGTCGCGCAGCCAGGCGGTGGCCGAGGCCAGCTCTTCGGATGGCGGCACACCGGGGCGTAGCGCCTCCATCTCGCAGGCACGCGAGACTTCGCCGGCCAGGCGCAGAGCGTGCTCCGGGTCATCGCCGGCGCGCAGTCCGGCCGCGGCCTGACGCAGCAGATCGCGGGCCGGACGCAGCAGGCCTGGAGGCCAGCCGGGCGACAGGGCCAGCTCGGCGAGCACCGCGCCACCCTGCCTGGCAAGTCCGGCCGAAGCCTCAGCGGCGCGGGCATGGCGGGCGGCGAGGGCCAGCGGTGGAGTGGCGGCCGCGACCGCGGCACGCGCCGCATCGCTGTCGGGGCCGTTCAGGGTGGCAAGCACCGCGTCGATCGCCCAGGCGGCAGCGAGTGCGGCAGCCCGCTGCGCCGGATCGCCCAGGCTGTCAGCGGCGGTCGCGGCGAGGGCGGTGCGCTGCACTGCAAGTTCATCCGACACGCGCTGGGCCAGCTTGCCGCCCGGCTTGGCCGCGGCGTCGCGCAACCGGTCGGTGAAGCCGTCACCTCCGCTTCTCCGTCCATCATGCCGGCAGGCGTCGCCCAGCCGCCGCGCCAGGTCCGCTGCCCGTCCAGCCGCATCCATGGCAGCGGCTGCGGCCATTTCGACCGCCTGGGCGTCACTCCAGTCGAGCACCCCGCGGAGCGGTTCGAGCGTCGTCCCGACCTGTTCCGCCTGCGCGATGAGCGTCACCGGTGTTGGTCCGCCACCGGTCCGCGTCACCGCCTGCCGGATGGCGGCGCCGGCTGCGAGCGCCTGTTCTGCGCCACGCCTGGCACGCTGCACTGCCGCCTCGCCGGCGCCGGCTGGCAGCGCCGCCATCGCCTGGCGGGCGCGATGGTCGGGGGGCTGACGGTGGCGCAGCCGTTCGATGGGGATCTCCGCCGGTTCGCCGCGACCGGCTTCGACCAGCAGACGGCCGCTGCCTCCCCCCTGGTAGTATTCGACGGTGATCGGCTGCCAGCCAGCCGGCAGGTCGAGGCTGCCGAGGTAGGCGGTGGCGCCCTGGTCGCGCCAGCTGCCAGGGGGCAGGATATCCTGGCCGGCCAGGCGCAGCCGCACTCCGTCGTCGGCCGTGCAGCGGAAGGTCCAGCGTCCGGCTTCGGGCAGCAGCACCTCGCCGATCCAGTTCGCGCACCAGTCGGTGCGGCCCAGGCCCGGCAAGTCGCGATCAGCCGAGCCCGGAGCTTCAGCGAGGAAGAGTCGCGCCTCTCCGATCCCGGGCTGGTTGCCGCGCCAGAAGGTGCCGAGGAGCCCTGGCCGCCAGCTCGGCATGGACCATGCCCGCTCGGCAGCGAGCACGGCGGCCGCGCCGGCGAGTTGATCGCGGGCCGACTCGAGATCGGCGGTGGCGGCGGCGGCAGCCGCCGCGCTGGCCGCCAGGCCAGCCGATGTGGCGAGGGACTCCGCGCCGCGCACCAGTTCGGCGGCCGCCTCGGCCGCACCGGACACGGCTGCGTTGGCTCCGCCCTCGGCGGCAGTCGAGCGCGCTGCCAGGGCGAGGGCGCCGCCGGCGACGCCGATGGCGCGGTCGGCCAGGCCACCGAGGTTGGCCGGCGCGTCGCCAAGCACCGCCGCGGCAGCCGCGCCGTCGGCGACGGCTGTGGCAGACGTCGACAGGTTGCGTACCCGGGTGGCCGCAGCACGCAGTCCGGCTGCCCCGGCGGCAGGGTCCTCCTCGCGCCAGGAGCGGACGGCTGCGCGCCAGGCCTTGTCGCCTTCCGTGGCCGCCTCGACGGCGGAGCGAGCGAGGATGATGAGGTCATCGAGGCGCGAGACCAGATCGTGCCGGGCCGCATGCAGCGGCTGGGCGACGGTGATGTGGATGGCGCTGCCATGGGTTTCCGTCCCGGCGCGGTCGCGCGCCACCGGCACTGCGGTCAGGCGGTCGCCTGGCCTGGCGCCGAGATCGGCGGGGACGACGGCTGCAGCCGCCTCCAGCCGTCGTGTGCCGGCGGGGACCGGCAGCGCGAGGCGTACCGGATCAGCGGTTCCTTCGACCGCGAGCTCGATCCAGGCCGAGGCCAGCGCAACGTCGTCGCTGGCCAGGACCGAGAGGCGCACCGCCCGGCCAGGCGCGACGACCGCGCCATCGATGGTGGCCGAGGCCTCGGGCGGTCGGTCAGGTATGGCGCGCAGTCGCCAGCGTTGCGGCAGATCGACGACCACGCCGCCGGGACCGCCGGCCACGATCAGCCGCAGTCGCCAATCGAGGTCCGCGGTCACCCGCAGCCGGGCGGCGCCGAACTGGCCGCCGTAGGGTGATCGGGCGAGGGGCACCGGCACTTCGCGCCCGTCCGTGACCACGGCGGCGGTGACGGCGGGCGGCCCCTCCAGGACGAGATCGATGGCGACCTCTGCGCCGGTCAGTACGGCCGCATCGCCGCCGAGCACGCGTTCTGCTGGCAGGCTGGTGTAGCCAGGAGGCTCCAGCTGCATCGCCAGCGAGGCGAGGCGTGGTACAGCGACCAGGGTCGCCTGGTGCCAAGGGCTGGAGAGTCCGGGACCGCGCACGCGCCAGCGCAGATCGCGGTGCAGCGGGCCGAGCACCAGCCGCTGGACGGCCCCGTCGCGCTGCAGTTCGCGGGACTCGCGCTGGCCGTCAGCCCATGCCAGTTCGGCGGTCAGCGCCACCGGCTGGCCGCGCACCGCGATGGGCTGGCTGGCGCCTGGCGCCAGCCAGGTGTCGCCCGGCTCGGCCACCAGCAGCTCGTCGCCCGGAGCAGGCAGCTCGCGCCACGGCAGCACGGCGCGGTTGATGGCGGCGCGCGCCGCAGGTTCGATCAGGGCGGCGCTGACCAGGACCAGCACGGTCACCGCGGCGGCGATCAGGGCGGGGATGACTGGTCGCCAAGGCAGCAGGCGCCGGAGGTCGAGGGCGTCAGCGGCCACCGCGGCGAGGGCGAGCGAGCGCTCGGTCATCCACGCGCTGTGGCCCGGCACCGGCCGTTCGAGCAGTCCGAGCGGGCCGGAGAGCGGCTCACCGGTCTGGCCGGTATGACGTTCGACGACGCGCGCGGTCGCAAGCCGCCCCCACGGTGCCAGCAGGCGGCGCAGTGCGACGGTGGCGCCGAGCAGCAGTCCGAGCAGGGCGGATGCTGCAAGCCCGACGCGCAGCCAGGGCAGGGGGTCGCCGGCGAGATCGGTCGCCATGGCGGCGGCGACGAGCAGGCCAGCCACTGCCACCGTCCAGGCCAGGGTGCGTGCGGCGTGCTGGCGCCGTTGGCGCAGCGCCCAGCGCCGCAGGGTCTCGGCCAGGGCGGTCGGGCATGCGGCAGGGCCGTGCTTCGCGCTCATGGCAGCCCCAGGCGTCGGCGCCAGATCCACTCCGCGACCAGCAGGGCGGCGAGCAGCAGCAGCCACCACGGGCCGTCCCACAAGGTCAGGCGATGGCGCACCGCGAGGATGCGCGGCGCCATCGAGGCTGACAGCGCGGCGATCGCCGCCTCGACCTCGTTGAGTCCGACCGCCTCCCCGCCAGTGGCTGCCGCCAGCCGGTCGAGAGCGGCGCGGTCGAGCGCCGGCTCCAGCGCCTCGCGGCCTGGATCGCTGCGCACCAGCAGCTCGCGCGATTCGTAGGGTCCGCCGGCAGCGCCTGCGCTCAGCCGCCAGCGGCCCTGTTCGAGCGGCCGCTGCGGGCCATTGACCGTCGCGTTCCACGTGCCCGGCTGGTCGGCGACCGAGATCAGGGCGAGCTCGCGCCGGCTGCCGGGCACCGGTCGGCCGTCGACGCCGATGCGCTCGAGCACAGCCGGAGGTGCCGTGGCTGGAGCGCCGGCGTCGTCGATCGCGCGCAGGCGGAGGCCGGCCGGCTGGCCCGGCGCCGCAACGGACAGGTCGAGTGCCGCCTGCAGCCGGCGGTCGGTGCCGGACAGCCGCGCGCCCAGGCCCCAGCGCGCCAGGCGCAGCCACATCGCCGCGTGCGTGCTGCCGTCGCCGTGAGCGCGCCAGCGCCACAGCTCGTCGCTGCCCAGCCAGGCGACGCGGCCGGCGCCGTGTTCGGCGCACACCAGCAGCGGCGAGCCTGAGCGGTCGCGCATGGCCAGGACGACATCAGCGCCGGGGCGGGGCACCGCGGAACGCACCCACCAGGGCAGCGCCGGCAGGGCCTCCCAGGCAGGGTCCAGGCCAGGCAGGATGCGTTCGGCCGCTGCCGCGGGGATGGCTCCGGCATCCGGCTCGGGCAGGCCGTCGGCGGTCGCCGAGCGCACCGGCAGCAGCGTGGCGAGCGGACCGAGTCCGTAGGCGGCCGGCATGGCGCGCGGACCGCTGACCACCGCGACGAAGCCACCGCGGCGGGTGGCGAAGGCCGCGATGCGCGACTGCTCGTCGGCGCCGAGTTCGGAAGGCGGCAGGTCGCCGAGCAGCAGCATGTCGGCCTGGTCGAGCGTGGCCTGGTCGGGCACCAGGGCCGAGCCCGGTCCGAGCACGGCGCGGTAGCGGCGCTCGATCCGCGCATTGAGTCCGCTCTCCAGGGCGGCGGTGGCGTGGCGCAGCTCCCAGCGCGGGCCGGCGTCGATCGCCAGCACGCGCGGTGGGGCGGCGGCGATGGCGATGGCACGCGAGGCGGCGTTGTTCGCCACCGTCGATTCGCGCCGCGCGCCGCCGCGGGCCGGCGGTCCGGCTGCAGACCATGGCACCAGTGCGGTCAGCGGTAGCGGGCGCTCGACGCGGCCGTCGGGCCGGCTCCAGCCGACGGCGATATGCGAAGGCCCGATGGCGTTGGCCACCACCGCCTCGAGGTAGGCCGGACGGTCGGCACGCAGCTTCAGCGGCGCGCTGCGCTGGCCCGGCTCCTTGTCCCACTCCTCCGGTCGGCTCCACGAACCGACCTGCGCCACGGCGCGGGCGGTGGCGGGATCGCCATCCTCGCTGACCAGCAGTTCGCCCTCGTCGTCGCTGGACAGCCACAGCACGTACTCCCCATCGCGCGGCGGCAGCAGCCAGGCGCGCAGGCGGTCGCCGCGTAGCGGGCGCGAGTCGATCGACAGTGGCGAGGCGACGACCGCGCGTTCGTCGGGGCGGTCGGGCCAGCGCTGGTCGGCACGCAAGGCGGCAAGTCCGGCCGTGGGCAGGCCGGTCCACACCTCGCGCAGCCAGCCCAGGCCGCGCTCCTCGCCCGGAGCCGGGGTCAGGCGCGCTTCCCACAGCGCGACGCCGGCTTCGCCAGCCGGAAAATCGGCGGCGAGGCGCTGCCAGGCGGTCTCGGGAACCACGGCCTGGCGGGCCACCTCGGCGCCGTCGCGCAGCCAGGCCAGCTGCCACGTGCCGGCTCCGGGAGGCACGCGCACCGAGGCGGCGAGGCGCACGCGTTCGCCGGCAACCGCCTCGCCCGGCGCCTCGAGTGTGGCCACCGCCACATCAGGCGGCGGGGTGGGGTCGCCGATGGCCACTGCCAGCAGGCGCACTCCGCGTGCCGCCAGGGCGCGCGCCGCCGGCTCCGGGTCGGCGCCGGCGGTGCGCCGTCCGTCCGACAGCAGGATGCAGCCAGCGGGATGCCCGCGACCCGCCCAGCCGCGGGCCAGCGCCGCCAGGCCCTCGCCGAGATCGGTCGCGGCCTCGCCGGCCAGCGCCTCGCGCACGCCATCCGCGGCGACCGGGACCAGCCGTTCGTCGAGCACGAACCAGTCGATCAGCGCCTGGGGCAGGCGCTCGGCCAGCCGCGTGGCGAGCGCTGCGGCGCGGTCGCGGCGCGGTTGGGCGCCGATGCGTCCGAGGGCGGCCCCGAGCGGGCTGTCCGGGGCGGCGCCGGCGACCAGGGCGGCGTCGGCCTCGCCCTGCACCCGTTCCGCCAGAGCGCTGAAGCCGGCCGCCTCGCGCACCTTCGCAGGCTGTCCGGCGGTCAGCGCCTCGGCCAGGCGGACCAGCAGCGTGCTCAGTTCGGGCGAGCCGGCGAGTTCGCCGGCGAGCCCCCGCGCTTCGGCCACGGTGACGGGCGAGCCGGCTGCCGCCCGGCGCGCCAGGGCGGCGGCACGGGCGGCGGCATCGGGCCGCTGACCCGGCCCGATCAGCCCGAGCGCGACGGCCTCGGCCAGGCGGGCGCCGGGATCGAGGCCGGGATCGGCCAACCCCATCGAACCCGAACGGTCGATGACCATCGCCACCGCCGGCGCCTCGCGCCGCTGGTCGGTCCAGGCCAGGGCGGGCTCGGCCAGGGCGGCGGCAAGGACCACGACGGCAGCGCAGCGCAGCGCAGCGAGGCCGAGCATCGCGCGGCGGGGCAGGGTCAGCTGCTCGCCGCGGCGCAGCCGCCACGCCAGCCACGCGGCCGCGCCGGCGGCAGCGAGTGCGGCGACCGGCGGCCAGCCGAGGAATTCGAGCGACAGGCCGCTCATGGACCCTGCTCCTGGCGCGCTGACCGGCCGCACACCCAGCTCTCCGCGAGCATCGCGACGCAGGCCAGCGCCACCAGCCACGGCCATAACTCGAAGCCGCGGCGTTCGCCGCCTGCGACCAGGGCCGTTGCGGCGGCTGGAGACCCGGCGCGCCAGGCGCCGAGGATGTCGGCGGCAGCGGCATCGGCGGCGCTGGTCGGAGCGAGGTCGAGGGCGAGGGCATCGACGGCGCAGGCGCGTCGCGCCAGCACCGCGCCGTCAGTGCCGCTCAGCGTGTAGGTCCCGGGGTCGGTCAGCACGGGGCCGAGCAGGGCGCTCCGTCCGTCCCATGTGCCCGGGGTCAGCGGCAGCCCGCCCGCCGGCCCGCCCAGGCGTGATCCGGCAGCCTGCGGGAAGGCCGGCCGCTGGCCTGGCGCCAACGTGCGCGGCGGAGTCGGTCTGGCGGCGAGGTCGGCCATCAGGGTGCGCAGCAGCGGCACCATGGCTGCGCGCCAGGGCAGATCGCCCCAGGTGCCGTCGAGCGCGGTGGCAAGCAGCACGGTGCGGCCCTGTCCGCGGCGGCGCTCGAGCAGCAGCGGCGAACCGTCTTCGAGCAGCAGCGGGGCGGAGGCGTCGGGCGGCGCTCCGGCGCCGGGCGCGGACAGCTCGAGCGAGCGGGCGATGCCCAGGGAGGAGAGGGAGGCGCTGCCGGCGCTGGCGAACAGCTCGGCAAGCGCATGCGAACTGCCGGGCGAGACCGCTGCGCCGATCGGCGGATGGTGGTCGCGGGCCAGTCCGCACGGACCGGGCAGCATGCCGTCGCCGCCGCGATACCAGGCTTGTGTCCAATGCGCCGGATCGACCGCGGCTCCGGGGATGGCGAGCAGGCCGCCACCGCCGGCGACGAAGCGCTCGAGCGCCGCCAGCGTCCCGGTGTCGAGCGCCGGCACGCCGCCGAGCACCACCGCGCCCGCACCGGCGAGCAGCTCCTCGAGCCGTACCGGGTCGAGCAACTGGCTGGCGGCGATGCGGCGCGGAGCGAACGGGGCGAACGGGTCGCCGCCATCCTCGGGATCGAGCGCGGCAGCCACCGTGCCGAGGCTGCCGTCGAGGCCGCGGCCAGCCTCGGCTTCCGCCAGCAGGATGCCGACCCGCGCCTCGGCGACGATGGCGGTGGCGCGCACGTCGCTGCCGGGGAAGCCGTCGCTGGCGCCGATCAAACGGGCTTCGATGACGTGGTCGCCGGGATCGAGCGGTGGCAGGCGGAAGACCTCCTCGACCTCGCCGTCCGGCGGCGGCGCGACCACCGTCTCCTCGATCGTCCGGCCGTCGAGGTCGATGCGCAACTGGGCTCCGGCGGTGCGGCCGCCGCGCGCAGCGACCGTCACCCGCAGTGGCACGCGCCCGCGCGGTGCGGTGCGCGGCTGACCTGGATCGACGGCGGTGATGGCGAGATCGGGCACCTCGACGGTAGGCGGTTCCAGCACCACCAGGTGCGGTCGCTCGCGGCTGCCGTGGCCAGGCGCGGCGAGGCGGCGGGCGAGTTCGTCCCAGCGGCGGTCCTCGCGGCGCCAGGCGGCGGCGCGGCCACCGGCGGCCAGCACCACCTCGGCATGCGGGTTGAGGTGGGAGCGCAGGCGGTCGAGGGCGGCGAGCAGCAGGGCCGGGTGGTCGCCGGCCAGGGCCGAAGGCCGCACCGCCTCAATCTGGGTCCTGGCGGCGGCGAGGTCGACCAGGGGGTCGATGGCCGGATCGTTGATCCGCGACAGCGGCAGCACCGTCACCTCATCGCCGTCCTGCAGCGAGTCGAGCCAGGCCAGGGCCAGCGCGCGCACCGCCGCGTCGCCCTGCGCCGCGCCGGCGGCCATGCTGTCGTCGATCGCCAGGACGCAGGCGACGCGGCCGCCGCGCTCCAGCACCGGCGCGGCCTGGCTGCGCTCGACCCAGGCCGGACGCGCGGCGGTGGCGACCGCGGCGGCGAGCACCAGGGTGCGCAGGATGAGGAGCAGGCGCTCCTGCACCGCCAGGCGGCGTCGCTGCTCGGCCGCGACCACCGCGAGGAAGCGCATCGCGCCCCAGCCGACATCGCGCGGCCGGCGCCGGCGCACCAGATGCAGCAGCACCGGCGCGGCGGCGACCGGCGCGGCGAGCAGCAGCCACGGCGCGGCGAGTTCGATCATGTCCCCTCCGTGCAGCGGAGGGGCGGGCGCCGAGTGGCGGTGGCGGCATAGAATCGGCGAAGCCGATGCCGCCACGATTCCGGCGGTTCGCCGGCGGAATCGAGCCGCGACAAAGCCCGGGGGTAGGCCCGCAGGGCCGTAGGGGCGCAGCCCCTGATCACTGGAGCGCTCCCGCGATGGCCAGCGCCACGTCGTCGCCGGCGCGGAAGCCGCGCAGGTCGATGCCGGCGGCGCGGCAGCCGGCGGCGAGTTCGGCGCGGTGGGCGGCGAGGGCGCGCAGATACCACGGGCGGACGCGGTCGGCGTCGAGCGCCAGCGACGGCTCGCCCTCGAGGCCGAAGAAGCGCACGTCGCCGGCGAAAGGGAAGCCACCCTCGTCCTCGTGCAGCAGGTGCCACAGCCGCACATCGGTGCGGCGGGCGCGCACCAGGCGCAACCCGCGCAGCAGACTGCCGGCGTCCTCGCAGGCGTCGGTGATCAGCACCAGCAGGCCGCGCCGCGGGAGGCGCGGGGCGAGGGTACCCAGCGCCTCGCCACAGCCGCCGGGGCCTTCGGCCTTCAGATCCTGCAGGCGCTCGAGGATGGTGATGAGGTGGGCCGGGGTGGCCGAGGGGGGGATCAGCTGGCGCAGTCCGCCGCCGCCGAGCACGGCGAGTCCGACCGCATCGCCATGCCGCGCCAGGACCACGGCCAGGCCGGCGGCCAGGGTCCGCGCCGCCTCGATCTTGGCCTCGCCGCCGCCGTAGCCCATCGAGCCCGAGGCGTCGATAGCGATCATCGCGCGCAGCTGGCTCTCCTCCTCGTACAGCCGCACGTCGAGGCGGTCGCTGCGCGCCCACAGCGGCCAGTCGACCCGGCGCACGTCGTCGCCCGGCAGGTACGGCCGGTGGCCGGCGAACTCGACCGACTGGCCGCGCCGGTTCGAGCGGTGCTCGCCGGCGAGGAAGCCCTCGACGGCGAGTCGCGCGGTCAGCGAGACGCGCGCCAGCCGCGGCAGGATCTGCTCGTGCCAGTGGGCGGGGAGGGGCATGGGTCAGGCTGGCCGACGGAGGCAGGCGGCGTTGTGATCAGACGCCGGGTGGGGGTTTTCGGGGGAGGGGCGAACGTCGCAGCGACGGGAAACTGGCGTCACACGCCCCGTCGCGGAGACGCCGAGCCCATCCCCCGGCAGAGAGCTCACGGCCGCTTGACCTCAGGCACGATCCGTCCGAGCACCGCGTCGGCGTCGAGCCCCTCGGCCTGGGCGGCGAAGCTCGGCACGATGCGGTGGCGCAGCGCCGGCAGGACGAGGGCGGCGACGTCGTCGCAGCTGGCGTGGAAGCGTCCGGACAGCAGGGCGCGCGCCTTGGCCGCCAGCACCAGCACCTGCGCGCCACGCGGGCCGGCGCCCCAGCTCAGCCAGCGCCGCGCCTCGGGGTGGCCGTCGGCCGGACGGGTGGCGCGGGCGAGGTCGGCGGCGTAGGCCAGCACCGGATCGGGCGCTGGCACGCTGCGTACGAGGTCCTGCAGCTGCACCACCTCGCGGGCCGAGAGCACGCGCTTGAGCACGGCGCTGACCCCGGTGGTGGTGCGGCGCAGGACCTCGATCTCCTCGTCGCGGCCGGGATAGCCGAGGCGGACGAGAAAGAAGAAGCGGTCGAGCTGGGCCTCGGGCAGCGGGTAGGTGCCCTCCTGCTCGATCGGGTTCTGGGTGGCGAGGACGACGAAGGGGTCGGGCAGTTCGTAGCCGCGGCCGCGCACGGTGACGCGCCGCTCCTGCATCGCCTCGAGCAGTGCCGCCTGGGTCTTGGGCGGGCAGCGGTTGATCTCGTCGGCGAGGACGAGGTTGGCGAAGATCGGCCCGGGCAGGAACTCGAACTGGCGGCGGCCGGTCTCGGGATCCTCCTGGATGATGTCGGCGCCGGTGATGTCCGAGGGCACCAGGTCCGGGGTGAACGAGACACGGCCCGAGCTGCAGTCGAGGCAGCGGCCGAGCGACTGCACCAGCACGGTCTTGGCCAGGCCCGGCACGCCCTCGAGCAGGACGTGGCCGCGGCAGAGCACGGCGAGGATGACCTGCTCGAGCGCGGTGCGCTGGCCGACGATGGTCCTGGACAGCTCCTCCAGCAGGCGTTCGCGGGCGCTGGCGAGGCGGGCGATGAGCTCGGATTCGGCCTGGTCGGCAGGTACGGTGGGCATGGCGGCAGTCTCGGCGGAACCGGGTGGCAGGCTAGTGGTGGCGGCCCGCGCTCCTGGACGCCGTCTTCCCGCCGCCACGCTGCCGCGCCGTGACCCCGCGCGAAGCACTGAAGAAGCATTGGGGCTACGACGCCTTCCGGCCGCTGCAGGAGGAGGCCGTCGCCGCCGCCCTGGGCGGGCGCGACAGCCTGGTCGTGCTGCCGACCGGCGGCGGCAAGAGCGTGTGCTTCCAGGTCCCGGCGGCGTGCGTCGATGGGCTGGTGGTGGTGGTCTCGCCGCTCATCGCGCTGATGGACGACCAGGTGGCCGGCGCCCGCGAGGCCGGCATCAGCGCCGGGGCGATGCACCAGAACCTCGATGCGGCGCAGAAGCGCGAGGTCCGCCAGGCGCTGGAGGACGGTTCGCTGCGCCTCCTGTACCTCTCGCCGGAGCGCCTGGTGCTGGGCGACCTGTCGCTGGCGATCCAGCGGCGCCTGCGCCTGGTGGCGATCGACGAGGCCCACTGCATCAGCCACTGGGGCCACGATTTCCGGCCGGAGTACCGCCAGATCGCCGACGTTCTGGCATCGTGGAGCAAGGTCCCGGTGATGGCGCTGACCGCCACCGCCACGCCGCAGGTGCAGGATGACATCGTCGCCCAGCTGCGCCTGCCCGACCCGGTGCGCCTGGTCGGCGCGATCGACCGGCCGAACCTGGTGTTCCGCGCCCTGCCGCGCGACCAGCCGCTCGAGCAGATGCTGGCCGTGATCCAGCGCCATCCCGGCGAGGGCGGCATCGTCTACGCCCAGACGCGCAAGGCGGTCGAGCAGTTCGCCGACAAGCTCAAGGCCAAGGGCGTCGACGCCCGCGCCTACCACGCCGGGCTCGATGCCGAACTGCGCGCGCGCACCGTCGCCGACTTCACCGCCGAGCGGCTGCAGGTCGTGGTCGCGACCGTCGCCTTCGGCATGGGCATCGATCGCAGCAACGTGCGCTTCGTCATCCATGCCGCCCTGCCGCGCTCGGTCG
>JFJP01038659.1_pt1 | contig 20695 bp, 20 predicted proteins | sample 431651 | NCBI WGS metagenome assembly JFJP01 (sample SAMN02602958, study PRJNA72255) | Microbial mat metagenome, whole genome shotgun sequencing project. | biome: fresh water; feature: sink hole; material: water; isolation source: purple microbial (photo- and chemosynthetic) mats found in...
GGCAATTTTCATTAGAAGGGGGTTTTGAAGCGTAAGCCTCCATTAGACCCGTTTTTGTCTTGCCTCATAACCTCCATTGTACCTGAGCCGTTGCTGTGGACTTTCAATACCCAGTAGAAGTCAGGAGCTAAGGTTTGGGGGCATCCATAAGGGTGTACACCGCCTAAATTGTCAATATTCCTTAGTTCAGCGCGCTTCAACCTTTCGGGGTACGGGAATTGTTGCAGCCATGTATTCTTTAACCAGTTTACTTGTTTTTGAGTTAGGGGGGTGTGGCGGACAAACCATGTGAATGTGCCGGCATCCCTTATAGACCAATTCTCAAACCCCTCAGCAAACTTTTTAGCGACATCGAGCGCTGCTTCTTCCTTATGCAGTCTGTCACGCACCTTTGACTCATCGGAGTGAGCTATGGGAGGGATGACTACTTTGACAGTCTCGCGAGCTTTGACGGTCACGTGGTCAACGGCGGTCTCAACTGCTTTGACACTCTTAACTGCTTTGACAGTCTCAACTGCTGTCTTAACTGCTTTGAAGGTATCCTCTGCTTTGACAGTCTCAACTGCTGTCTTAACTGCTTTGAAGGTATCCTCTGTGACGTCTTCCCCCTCATCATCAAACCCGAAAGTCACACCCTCCATTGACAAGAAAGAGAACTCATCCTCTACTACAGCTTCCGAAACTTTGTCATGTTCAACAGCCAGTCTGGCTAACTCAGTGGTCGATAGGTTTCGTTGAATGTCAGCCAGCCTATCATGCTCAATTGCCATAGCAACCATATCGTCTACGGTAGGCTCCGATAGAGGCTCATGAGTGTTATCATGCTCTACAGCCAGTTTGGCTAGTTCAGATAGGGCTTCTCTCTCCTGTTCTCTCTTAAAGTTTTCAGCATGGACGGCGACCCAGTCCTGACTGGTGTCTTTCACGTAACCCTTACCTGACATAAAACGGTCACGGATGGATGAGAACTTCTTTTTAAGTGTTTCAGGGATGACTTGGGGGGCTGGTTCCATAACCGTAACCGCTTCTATAACCGTAACCGCTTCCACTTCTATAACCGTAACCGCTTCTATAACCGTAACCGCTTCTATAACCGGTTCTATAACCGGTTCCACAACCATAACCTGTTCCACAACCGGAACCATAACCGGAACCGTGCCTACAAAGTCACCATCAACCCAAACCTCTTTCAAGCCCTGCGCTTTGATGCGAGTCTTATAAGCACTATGGGTCTCGACTCGAACTTTCAACGGGTTAAACTCAGCAACCTTAAAAGCTTTACTTGTGCGAGTTAGTATCATACCGTCTAAAGATGTTACAACCCAACCACCTCCTAAAGGGGTGATGGCAGAGTAGTATTCACAGCGCTCTCTGTACTCATCCATCTGGCTGCTAATGAGGTTTTCTAAGTATGCTTCAACACTCAGAATTTGAAAAACAGCAGTGATGACCATGGGTTTAAGCTTACGGCGAACTGCAAATGTCAGCTTGCCGTTGTATTCTTTCAGGAGTTTTTCAGGGTTTTTCATGTTCGTTAGCCTAATTAGTTCTTATCCCATTATACACGGCTTCTTAGCAATGTCAGTGTAAATTTATATAATTTTAGGGATAAAGCCCAGGGATAACCTTATTCTCATTATTGGTTTATCCCTTCTCAATAACCCTACTTTCATTGTCAATAAGAGTCCTCAGTTTTCGTAGGTAAATTCTCAAAGCCTTACTACGTATGCTCAAATTACCTACGGTTTTTATCTTCCTTTTTCAGAGTCTATTCTCACTATATTCCCTTATCCCTTTTCTCTCTGATGAGAAGATATAAGTACCCCATTATAGCTTATAGTTAATAACTAACCTAACATACATCCTAGAGAGTTGTCAAGAGAGTTGAGGATAATTTATGACAAGCGACCTCTTGCAGAGTGTAGTGAGAATAGACTCTGGAAAAGGAAGATAAAAACCGTAGGTAATTTGGGTATACGTAGTAAGGCTTTGAGAATTTACCTACGAAAACTGAGGACTCTTATTGACAATGAAAGTAGGTTTATTGAGAATGGGTGCGATGAGAATGAGAATGATAGAGGTTGCTAGCCAGGATGGTTTACACCGCCACGGTTGGAGGTGAAAATATGACATTAGTTGAGAATTTGACGGCGCTTAGGTCAAGACTCCTACGTATACCGCGCGGTCTAGGGGTACCACAGTTTAGGGATGTTGAGGTGGTAGGAGGTGAGCTGCCCCTGGTACTACCAAACGCTAAGCTGACAAAACTCACCCCCTTTGACATATCAACTCTCTCTTCTACGTTATCAGTGGGGGAGGATAGCCTGTGGTGCGTTGTTTCGAGAGAGTTTACGCTTGCACAGCTAGCCGGGGAGTCTGTCAGGTATTGGGAAGTGACGGGGGTTGAAGAACGTGCGACAAAATACAGGGTAGGCTTCATAGGTACTAAGTCCCTACTTACTTGGAAAATATTACTGTTGAGGTTTTATGAAGGAAGATAATGTTTCTATCGAGTCGCTCCTGACTATCCAGGGGAGAAAAGAAGCCCTAGCACAGATAGCATTGATGAGTATCCGGGGTGTCCATTCAGAGAAGATGTCACCCAAAGGATACCCGGTACCGTGCATCGAATACCCGTTAGCAGCGGGCGTAGCAGCCATTAAATTGCTACATGAAATTGAGAAAGAAGCCGAAAGTGCAGGCACACAATTTGTCCTTAACATCTCAACTATGTAAAATGGATGAACTAACTCTCAATTTGCATAAAGGTCAAGCCGATGTTTTCAGGGATGAAACAAAGACCCGGATGCTTTGTGCGGGGAGACGCTTTGGTAAGACGCGACTGCAAGTAATAGAGACAGTGAGGGACGTCTTGAGTTTCAACCGTACAATTTCTAAACTAAGCCCTGAGACTGTACTCGTGGTATTGCCCACGCTTGTACAGGCAAAGCGTGTTGTTTGGAAGCCGTTATGTCACATCTTCTCCCAGATACCCGGCTGCGTTATCAATAAGACAGAACACACTATTTCAGTGCCTAACAAACCTACGGTCATTGTAGCGGGTGCTGAAAGTGCTGACGGTATCAGGGGGCTGCGGGTTTGGAAGTTTCACGGTGACGAGGTGCAAGACTTCCCACCGAACTTTCTAAACACAATTGTTTTTCCAGCAATGTCCGACACCGTGGGTAGCTCATCCCTGTTGACGTTCACTCCAAAAGGTAAGACTAACTGGACTTATAACTTTAGTCAAGCTGAGAACGTGCGACTATTCTGTAAACCGACAATTGACAACCCGTTCATAGACCGAGATGAGATATCTAGGTATGAAGCTATTCTACCACCGCGCATTTTTAGACAAGAGTATGAAGCAAGTTTTGAGAGTTTTGCAGGTCAATTCTACTCGGAGTTTGACCCTGAGTTAAACACCATCAATGACTACCCCCTAGTCAACTTTGACCGCTTCTACATGGGGCTTGACTTCGGGGACGTGAACCCTGCGGTGGTGGTGGTAGGTATCTCTTCCGGTGTCTTGTATGCGGTTGAGTGGGAACAGATAGGGGACGGTGTAAACCCAGTGTCAAGCCCCGTGTTTTTTGACAAAGTTGCAAGACTAAGTAAAAAGTGGGGGGTATACAGGATATTTTGTGACCCGTCACGTCCCTCTGGTATCATAGACTTGCGGACTTACGGTGGTAGGTACGGTTTATCAGGTATGTCACGGGCGGTAGGGGCTGAGAACAAAATTCTACCAGGAATTTCTGATGTTAACGCTCTATTTCATCAGAAGCGGTTATTCGTCATAAAAAAGGCTGTAAATGACATTCTAGGGTACCGCAGAAAGAGCTTGAGGACAGACTCTGAACAGTTTGAAGATAAGGTAGCCGACGGTCAAAAAGACCATTGTTTAGACGCGCTACGTTACTGTATACACTCACTCAATGTCCGAAGTAGGGGTAAGCTAGTAAATTCTTTTGGAGAATATAATGAAATTAACTGAGTTCAAGACAAAGATGGGTGAGTGGGTAAACAGCACTGTGGGAGTCTATGTTCATAGTTTAGAACCCCCGTCCTTGAGTGATGCTGTATCAGCGATAGTGCCACTACCCGCCACCTATATCATCTTCCCGATAAGTGCGGTAAGCTTTCTTAACAGTAATGCCATCATCTTTGACCAAATAGTCACGGTGACATATATTGTCAACCGCCGGGTTCTCTACAGCCAGCTACCAATAGCTAGTCTTGAGGCTTTTTGGTTGTCTGCGGTATACAAGCTCACAAAAGGTTCTGAATGCAGCCTAGGAGAGGGGGTGATGGCAACGCTATCTCCCATTGACCCCCTTGATATTGAGCCTACAAAGAATAACCAAGACTGGCTGCTGACTATGAAGATGTTGTTGAAAGTTCACGGGCAGTTTGAGCCTGAAAACCCACCTGTAGACCCCAGTAGTAACATCTCAACAGTTATAGTGAATTACAGCGAGCCTCCAACAGCACAGGAGATAAACTTATGAGAATAGGGAACCCTGCAATAACCCTCTCTAAACTAAGTGATGAGAGACCGGTTTATGCAGCTTTAGTGCCTGTATCTGGTAATGGGGTCACAATTCCATTTGTGATGAACCCGTCATCTATAGGGACTACTTTTGCAGCCACTATTTCTGAAAGTCAGCTATTCAAAGGAAACTCGCCATCTATGTGGGCTGGTTTTAAACCTGAGCGCTACCCTATAACGGGAGTCACGTTAACTAAAGGTGGAACATACGACATAAGGCCGTTGATAGACTATTTAAGGAAAGCAGTGCAGTCTGACACCGTTTATAACTACGTTCACGGCGTAAGGGTCATCCAGAGTGTTAGGGTTGTTTCGGGTAGCATTACAGAGACTAAATGGATAGGGGGAGTCCCTACAGAAGCAGAGGCCTCCTTTGAACTCATGCAGGTTTTCGCAGCCCCCTCAGTTAAGGTCACAGTTAAGGACAAGTTGACTGAGAGAGAAGTTAAGGCAGTTGAGAGCGCAGCGGTGGTATTAGGGTACACTAAAGTAGACTTAAAGGTGGACAAAGCTAAGGGGACTATCTCCTACAAGAGTAAGTTGTTAGGTAAGTGGGAGGGAGGTAAACTCGTTCTAGAGAAGACAGCACTCAAACCTCCTACCGCCCCCGCTACCGCACCCAAGCTAGTAGGCGGTGCTACCGCCCCCATAACTTCTCCTACACCGCCCAAATTCGTACCGACCACAGGTTATTGGCCTCCCTAAATAGGTCTTTTAACCCCTAATAGGAGGGAAAATATGGAGTTTTTAAGAACACTTGTTCAGTTGGAGAGGGTCACGTCCTCACTCGCACCTACTCTCAGCAAGCGCATAGGAATTTTCCTAGGCAAAGTGATAGATACGGATGACCCTCTAAGGTACGGGAGGGTTAAGGCAGTGACCCTTGACGGCTCAGCTACAGGGTGGTTAAACAAAGCGTCTAATGATACCCCGTCAGTGGGGGAGGATATCGTTCTAGCATACACTTCTGACGTCGGGGCCGGTTTATTTCTTTCCTGCTTACACCCGCGACTTGTAGAACGGATAACTGTACCAGAGGGTGAGAGTCAACCTGACGGCATCTCGGAAAACTGGACATCTCCCAGAATGCCAGAATACCCGGAATATTAATGTTATCCCAGTATAATGGGATAACTAACAAAGGAGCCTAGGATGAAAGTTTGTAAAAAATGTGGACTAGCTAAAGACTTCTCTGAATACTTTAAACACCCTACTTCCCGTGACCGCTTGCAGCCTTACTGTAAGCAGTGTAAGAATGAGGTAAGACGCGCGACACCGGCGAGACTCGCAGAGAGAGCTAGAAGACGAGCATCGACTCATCTCGCCTCATGGGATGACAAAGCTGACATCGAGAGACTATATGCGTTACGGCGTGAGGTTGAAGAACTGACTGGGGGAAAATACCACGTAGACCATATAGACCCTCTCACTCACCCGCTAGTTTGTGGACTACACACTGTGAAAAACTTACGAGTAGTCCCCGCTTCTCTCAACCTAGAGAAACACAACAAATTCACTCCTTACAGGGTATGCAACGGCGTAAGATATGAGCTAAGAGAAGACGGTGAGTGGATAAACTAACTTAAAACAGTAGTGTTCGTTGATGCAATATAGCTAGACATAAAAAGCCCCTGTAAAGGATACAGGGGTTTTTAGCTTATTTGTTATTCTCTTTCTCTCTCTCTGTCATATGAGAGTCATCATCGATAGGCTTATCCTCTGATGCCATAAAACCTCCAATAAGTTACACGACCATTATAACAGGCGCTTGAGAAAATTACAACTTATTGGAGCTTAAATTTATGGCTAAATGGGATGCGCGGGTTAGATACATAGGTACACTATGGAGCAGTCCACAGGTCACGGCTGAGGTTAGAGCCTCCATGAAGGATATGGAGAGCTACGCACTAAATAAGGTTCAAGAGCGGACTCCGGTTGACACCGGAAAAATGAAGGCGAGCTGGAGTGTCAAGACTTCAGACAGACTTATAGAAATAAGGAACCCCATGAACTATGCGGGGTTTATCGAGTTTGGCACTCGCAAAATTCCAGCATTTAATTGTGTGTCGGGGGCTATGCCAGATATAGAAGCTGAGTTTGTCAGGAACCTAGGGGGGAGACTAGCAGATAAGTACGGCGCTAAAGGTACCAGTGGAGTTAAGAAGACGGCGCGACTCCTGGCTGATGCTCGCAAAGGGGTCATGTTTGCTAAGTCGAAAATGTACCAGGTAGTTGGGACGTAACCGACCGCCACCACTACAGAGAGGTTTTGTCAGGAACATCAAGGTAGTATCGCCCAGTTAAAGTTCTAGGATGTCCTATAACATAGTAGCGTTTGCTTACCGGACACTAAAAAGCCCGCCCTCCAAACTAAGGAAGACGGGCCTGTTTATTGCTTAGTCAGGACAAGCATGGAAAACGGCTCTTGCCACTTGCTCTTGCCATGAACCCTTTTTGTAGCTCGTGTAGAGTCGTTTTGCCTCTGCCACTTGTAGTAACATCTCTGGACTTACTTGATGGTTTAGACCGATGAGCTTGTCGGACTCAGGTTTTACTAACTCCAACAGTCGATGCTCACTAGCCGTGTAACCGCAAATAGCTTTGGTAATTTTGTCGTGAACTTGACGGGCGGGGTGACGCTTTGCTAAGCAAGCGTTCTGGAAGTGAGTGTGGGTAGACACTGTAGCTTTTCTTGCTCTCTCCCAGTTGTCAAGAGCGGTGTCAATTCCCGTTGTCACCTCTTGGTACACTTCCTGAGTCACTTGGGAGAACGCACTCTTCGCTCGCAACTCCAGTGACTCTTGGGCTAGTGCTATGCTAACCATGACGGCTGGTATGTGACCTTTGCTACACCAATATGTTATGTAAAGTGATGCTAGTTCACAGCTCATAAGAGCGTAGGATATATTAACTACCTTGAATTTCGATAGCTCAGGAACCTCTGGTAGTATACCTTTCAGCCATTTTGAGGCTAAAAATTCGATAGTTGAACGTTGCGTCCTGTCTATGAGAGAGGATACTGAGGTTTGAGAGTAGTATACTTTACCTGTGGTATCAAGGAAAACATCAGCCACCGAATTACCAATTTGTACGGTGGACTTTGTGAATGTCATAAGGGACTCCCAAATTTTCAACGTTCTGTGAACCTTTCGGCTCATCTCAATTATAGCTATCCGTCAACCGTAACTACAAGTAGTGAAAACCGTACTCAAGATGAATAACCCGCATCCTCATCTCTCTTAAACTCAGCTTTAGCCAATTCTTTCAGTGACTGTGCAAAAAACTTGAGTAGAACCTTCTTAGTTTCAGGACTCCCAAGTAGTAAGACGTGCATGATATACTCCGACGCAACCTCACAAGGTAAGAGACTATAAGTCTTGCCGTCTAACCGGACTGTATCTATCCTCACCCTAGTCCTGAAAAATTTGAATGTATATAGCCATGGTTGACCGGTAAAGTCTGCAATAGAAGTCAGGCTATAAAACTTATCACCGGTGGAGTTATCCAGGAACACGTCCAATATCTTATCAGCAATGCGGACTGTCGTGTGTAGCATATGTTTTCATCCAAATTTCAGCTAAATTTATTATAACAGCAAAAAGCCCTCCCGTGTAGAGGGCTTGTGTAAGTGGTTATGGAAGTGGTTAGAAGTCAGCCACAGTTAACGCCACAGTGTCATCTAGAGGTGCATCCGATGAGGGAGTGGTACAAGTCTCTTGAATACTTTTACGCCATACGCGGTCAACCTCAACAGCCTCTGGATACTTGCGAGCGCATGGGACACTATCCAGCTCTAAAGCCTCACAGACACAAGCATAGACGACTAAATGCGAGTGCATCACTATCTCTGCAAGCTCTATTGACTCGCTATCAGGACATATAAACAAGAACTCATCATGGCACGTGTAAGCCAGCCTAGCTGTTAAACCCTCTTGCTTAGCGCCGTATGCAATTAGTGTGATGATGGCATCTAGCATATCGCGCCCTGTGGACTGGATCAGCCAGTTGTCGCGAGTGGTTTGAAACTCCTTAGTGTTGAGCGATAGGGGTATTCTTGCACCCAAAAACGGAGTGCGCGGGTCTACGCTATTGACTATACGCTGAATAGCATTATATGACTCAGAAGCCATCCCTCCCCTGTAGCTACCATAACTCGTTTTCTCTCCCTTAAGGGTGAGGTGAAACTTTTTAGCAAGCTCACTCGCCACCATCCGGGATAGTGAGGGGTTCCCTTTGAGGATGTACTCTGTAGCCGACTTTGTACCTTGACCATAAAATGCAGCATATACTAGGTTTTTAGCCGTGTCGCGCCCCATACCTGTCTCTTTCGCTTGTATGGAGTGAATGTCCGTTTTATTCAGCTTTTGCCCGATGTTTACTGCCACCGAAAGAGGGGTTGAACCAGGTGAGCCGTAGTACATATCTCCCAACAAAGAGAAGGTTACAGCCTCTTGGGAGTCGTAGTCACAGTGTACAAAAGAGTATCCTTGCGGTGCGCTCATCATGCTCTTTATCTCTGTTCCTAGCCGTCCCTTCTTAGGGTTAGGCGCGACTGGAAACAGCTTACCTCCTTTACGTCGGGTGATAGTGCCGTAGGGTACATCATCGGGTATGTGGACTAGACCATGTTCAGTCCTAACAGTCTGGACATCGGCTACGCGCTGCTTTAGCGACTCCCAATTAACTATACTTGCCAGAAGTTCAACAACCTCCTCACCTCCCTCTATGTGTGATGTCAAGGCTCCGTCCGTAAACAAAGGTATATTACCTTTGCAAAACAGTTTTGTCAGCTTCTCACCGCGTTTTTCAGGGTGCGGTATAGGCTCATATGTGTCTCCTATGTCCGGGAGTCTTTCTTCTGTGACCTCCATAGTAGAGATGTAATGCCAGCCCCCGTCATGCCAGATAATAGGCTTGCGGAAGTAAGCCATTTTTAAAAGCGCTACAGACTCCCGCCAATTTGGAGAGGCAAGTTTCTTAGTCTTTACTCCTAGTTTGCGCTTCAAACCTATAAGCCATTCAGGCTCCGAAGACTTAGACATACTCCAGTCTAAGTATGACGTGTACACACTAGGAGTCTGCTTAAATTGTGATACTATAATGTCAGATAGTCGTGCCTTAGACTCAATGAAGGTCGTCTCGCTTTTTAGCGAGTAGTTGTCCCATCGGTCGGATAAAAACACTGTCTCTGAACCAACTAATGCAAGACCCGCAAGAGAGGTAAGAGATGGTACGCTGTGGAAAAACTCAGGGAGAAGGTGACGTGCAAGTTCTATGGTTGAGCTTACATCTTTAGCACAATACTTGAGAACATCTAGAGTACAGTCAGCCCAAAAGCTCAACCCTTCTCTCCATATGTCACCCCGAATAGACTTGTCCACCCCCGCGCCGGTGTAGAACTGTAATGCAGCATCTAAACCGAGCATACTCGCTTCAGTCTCCCATCCCTGAAAAGCGTAGCTATTATCCGACTTATACATAGCTACTTGCTGGTTTGACATACCGCGTACGGCAGTCAGCATAGACATTGTGCAGAACCAAGTGTTAGACGGCTTACAGACATCACCATGGTAGGATGAGGCTAGCTGTGCGCGGTCATAAGCTGCATTGTGAGCAATGTATATGTTCCCGTTGCCGTCGGGAACCTTCTTCTCTCTAGCGGTAGCCGAATTAGACCAAGAATACCACGTAGTGCCGTCATACATCAGGCAACAAACAGGTATGGTGACGTTCTCAATGTTCACTGTCTCGGTATCTATCATTAGAGTCTTGTTAAAGGGGGCTGTGCATACGTGCCACTCCCCGCCTTCAAACTTAACCCACCCTTCATAGGCTATAAAGCGTTCTGGGACTGCCGGCACCTCCCAATTTGACACATCCACTAAAGCCTTCTTAGCATAGCCTGCTATGTAGTCCGATGCTTTATCCATTGTATCCTTAGCAGTTGACACCCATTTAGGTAGGGTGAGTTCACTATCATCCGACGCATCTACTGCCTTATCAGTCCCAAACTTTTTGTGCATAAGAGCGCAATACTTATCAGGCTCTACATACTCGGGACTCTTCCCATAAAGGCGCTCATGTAATTTCTTTGATATCAGTTTCATCTTCCTAACCATCCTAAGATATTTGCTGACAACTCCGATAACTGGCAGAATGTGGCTGCGCTGGTTACTGGGAATAGAACCCCTGTAGAACCTGTGGAGACTCTCTTGAGAGTCAAGTTTCTTGAGTTCTTGGCAAACCACAACCTGAGTTCTATAGGCTCAAAACAGTATACTTTAACCCCCGTTGAAAACAGGATAACATCGGCTGTGGTCGTGAAAATACACCCTAACGAGTCACCCTGTGTTAGCTCGATAAACAGCTTACCATTGCTCCTAGCATAAGAGTCAAATTTACACTCGATGTTCTTACCCACGCTGATGATATCGACTCCCTTGCGTTGCTCATCCATAGTAGCTTCTCGGTAGAACACACCCCTATCTGATAGAGCCTCTTTTACCTGACTCTCAAATACCTCGCCAATTTTCAACTGTTCATGGAAGTCATATGGTTTTGCCAACTCCCGACGCTCCCCCGCGCCCACTTTTCTAAATGACATTTGCTTTTTCGCTCCTTATTTTCCGGGTAAGCAGTTAGTTACCCCCTGCTTATTATATCATCTCACATAATGTGAGTATTTTACAGCTTTCCTGCTAGATAATTTGACAGCGGGTTCTAAGGACGTGTAGATGACCCCGTACTCTATGATGTCTGGAAGTTCTGAGATAACACGAGCTACCGCGCCATCCCAAATAGTTGAGTAGTAGTTGAGTGATACCGGGTAAGCCATACCTACTTTACTTTCTACAAAGCCTAGAACGTACTCTAGCATCTCATACTGTGACTTGTAGGCGCGCCGGGTATCAAAACTTACCGTGTTAGCCATAGTGGCTCGCTCATTCATCTCAACATCTTCTAAACTGTAGGCACTCATACTCTTTGTGTTAGCACCTCCCTTACGGAACAGCTTGAGAAAATTCACCATTATCAACGGGGTGAACAAAGAATTAGTCAATTCTCCCACTATCTCGTGACTCTTACCTCCTTCTTTGTGCATAGCAAGAGCCTGAGACTTGAGACAAGTATATAAGAAGCTCTCTGCATGGGAAACTGAAGTGTCAACGCGGTAAAACTTCTTATTGTGGGTTACTACTTCCCACAAGATGTTCTTACCGTCACGCTGCGAGTAACATATACCGGTGAACTCGTACCCTGTGGTGTCTAGAAAAGCCTCAGCAGCGTGAGCTAGTAAAGCTAGTGCTAACTCATCATAGGACAAACCGAGACGGGTAGACTCGGACTTCCAGACTGTTGTTGTACGGTGGTCATGCGAGCCGGGTCTATGAGCCTCACTCTCGGATATCGTAGACAGTGCATGGAGTCGAGAGAGAATACCCGGGTCTGCTGAAAGACTGTCACGTGAGTCGTAGCCGTTGCTACAGGCAATTATAGCACAACGAGCCTTAACATCTTTGTAGTCTACATACTTTTTATCAGCGTGAATGACCCCGTTAGAGACTAACGTCTTGATAGTGCTAGCAGCCTCTGAGCAAAACCATTGACTCTGCTGTTTGGGTGCCAAGTCATCCACAAACACTAGGTCTGCTAGTGCTGGTTTGAGCCATCCCTTATCTCCTAGCGAGCCATTAAGGCTCGAAACTACATAACCGAGTTTCTCCAATACTGGGAGAATGTATGTTCCGAATAGCGTACTCTTACCTAGTCCGGGTGATGTACCCACCACTAGGGTTAAGTTACGGAAAGTATGGTCGATGACAGTCCCTTCATGCGTAACTTCCCCGCTAGCACCCACCACTACACGTCCTAGTGCTAGGAGAAGACTGTCACGCTCAGCCTCGGGGAAAATTGACAGTAGTCGGGAAACATCCACCTTGTCCATTAAAGCAGCGTCAACGGTATTAGCTGTAGGAGCAAGACGAGATGCCCCCTCTTTACCCGTGAGAGTTACAGCGCGCTTGAATGTGCTTTCTTTTGCAGAATTGGCTTTATACCAGCGGGTGAGTCTATCTGAAGGCGTAGTGAGTAGTTCTGAGCAGAGTATTTCATAAGGTTTTACGTTGTTGTCCGGTCTATTAGCTTTCAGAACCCTTGCCAGCGCGTCTAAGGACTTGTCATTGAGTGGTACGCGCTGGTACATAGATATGGGCTTAGAGAGTCCAGGGACATTAACAGGACTCATTATGAATAAGTCAGTCCCTCCAAATACACCGTCCGGGTGAGTGTGGAACCTGTAGCCCGAGTTTTCCAAAACACGTCGGATGTGTACCATTGCGTCATGGTAGCTGGACATACTGAACCCGGCGCTTTCCTTGCTCTCATCATCAGAAGTGTCGTCTTCATGTTGGGCTTTACCTGCTTTAGTCTTGTGTTCCCCGTATTCAAACACCCCCTCTGGCTGACCCTTGGCGGGGTTCCCTACCTTTGAACGCACTTTCTTACCGGGTTTGACTTTGAACGAGTCTACGTCCGCTACCATAATAGGCTCAGCTACCTTAATAGGCTCAGCTACCTTAATAGCCGTCTCGTCTAAGTTGAAGTAGGGGGTCTCGTCTTCCAAGTCCTCACCATTATCAAAACCAGCCGTAGCACCGTCTAAGTTGAAGTAGGAGGTCTCGTCTACCGTGACGGGTTCTGCCGGTAACAATTCAGAGTAAGGCTCACGGTTATTTTCAAAGCCCACTCCCTCTAGGCTGAGAAAGTCCGATAAGTTCTCGGTCGGTTTAGTTTCTGGCATCTTATCCTTTTTTCTAGTCGAAGTTTTCTTAGCTGTTGGAGTCTTAGAGTCTACTGCTTTTTTGGCTCTCGGAGTCTTCATAGGTTTTTCTTGCTTATAAAACGGTGCTTTCCCTTCTGCGATACGTACTAAGTCATTCTCACGTATTCTTTCCTCCCAAGTCTTACCGTTAGCTTCTTCCCACTCTCTGTGAGAGCGTTCAATGTGGAATTCCACATTTGCATCCTGACGTGCGGTAGCCTCATCGAACATTCTCTTAAAGTTCTCTTTCACGGTTCCAGGATATTTCTCACGGTTAATTGCTGCGAGTCTGTCCAGCTCTTTCAACTGAGCTGCAAAAGCGTCCATTTTTGGCTTGTGCTTGAGGTTGAGGCGGTGTATTTTCTCACCTTGTAGGACTTCATCTCTACACTCCGACTCTTCCTGTAACCGTAGTCGCTCAGCGCGTTGCTCAGGGGTGAGCTTTGCAGCTATCTCTGCAAGTGCCTCAAAATTAGCGCGTAAATGTTCAATTCCTTCTAGACCGTCGTATGGGTACATCAGTTTATCCTACATAGTAACTACTCTATTATACTCACTCCCGTCGCAAATGTCCCTGTAAATTCCAAAACCTTCACAATTAAGGATAGACTAATACTTGTCTATCTATAGTAAAGAAAAACCCGCCTCCTATCCGGGAAAGCGGGTCTTATACTCGTTAGAAGTCAATTGTAAAGAAGTCTTCATCCAAAGCTGAGGTCACACGGCAACGGCAAGAAAGCATTGCGTAAGTGATGCCAGAGGATGTTTTCGACACTTTGCAGAATGTAGGTACCACTAGGATAGGTTGAGCCTCACTACAAATTGGGTCACAAGACAGAGTGTACTTAATGTCTTTGTTTGCCCTGTACTCGCCGGGGAAGCCTTTGAGGGTGACAGCAAACTCAGTCGTAGTACGGCCTTCATATGTGTTACTGTACTGGCGGTATGATGTAATTTCGTATTCCACCGCACCGATGTTATCAGCATCAAAGTTCATGGGGTAAGTTGACCCATCAGACATAATAGCCGATATCTTCTGCGGGAAAGATGTGAGGACTTTAAACATCCCCTTAAACTCTACGGGTTGCTTAGCTTCCATCTCCTTTAGCTTGCGTAATGGCATTGCCTTCTGAGCTTGCACAAAGGACTGAATTTTCTCAAAGTCAAACCGCAGTGAGAGAGTAATTGATGCATCCGGTGCGTAGTAAAACAAGCCTCCCTCGAACTCCACTTTATCGGTTAGCTTAGAACTCTCGTTAAACCATGATGTGTCGGATAATTTGACGTTCATGGTAGGTAGTTGCAAGATGTACTCACCATCTAGCACAGAGACGCTAGGCTCATATACCGCGTGAACAAACCCGTTCTTAAATACCACTTTGAAGAGTGGCACAGAAGCATCCAGCCCACAAGCTTTAAGTAAGTCTGACAGCACCGCCCGAAGTTCTTTATTTACGTCTTCCCCCTTACCGTTGTAAGCAAAAGCAGAGAGTGCTAGGTTCAAGAAAGTGCCTTTTGTTGGCTCCATTTTAAGACCCTTTAGACGGTCAAGAGTCAAAGGTGCATACAAGTCAAACAGTAAATTAGCCATGATGTTTGTCCTTTTTAATTATTATGTTTTCGATGTTCGGTGAGCCTCTTTGTTTGGCTCTCTTTAATTCTACTCGAATATACCTAGTAGTGTCAAGACTTTCAGGAAACTATTTTTAAATTATATTGCATCAACGGACGCTACCTTGTTATACACTATTACCCGGCTAGTAGTCAGGAGATAGTGGTTAGCCCCGAAATTTTATCCGTTGATGTAGATAGAGTGAGACATTAAAAAGGCCAGGAGCCAGTTATCTCATTTTAACAAGAAAACCCTGCAAAGGGTTACAGGGTAATTAGGTTATGAAATTCAGCTTTTTAACGGTACGGCTTGATGCACTGTGGGTACCCGCGTTTACGCAGATATTCCGATGCCTCCAAAGCTTGCGGTTGTGGTGTAGATGTCATGGAGAATACGCTCCGTAATTGTTGCACAGTGTCATAGTCACGCAGTATGTCAAACTCAGGAGGCGGGTTCAGTAAGTCTATCAGGGATATGTCAGTCCCCTTGGGTAGGTTGTCGCTTTTATCGCCTTCAACACTCTTGAACTCCCAAAGGTCTCGCGGGGCTTCCAGGAGTATATTGTGGCGTTTTAATGCCCACTTATTGATACTTTCTAAGTCATGCCGGTGACGAGGTACCCATCGCGCATCAGTGGAAAACCACCCTACCTCACCATCAACCACCAGTCCTATCAAGTCCGAGTCAACAGTGGCTATGGTGATGTGGGAGTTCTCAGGTCGTACCCGCACGATACCGGCAATTATGTCATCACTTTCTTGTGTGGGTACGGATAGGACAAGGCGCTTTAGTTGCGGTAAAGTATCCACACAAATTTGAAGCGCGCTAATTGTGGACTCAGACCTCTCACGACCTGCTTTGTACTCTGGGTAGATGCTCTTTCTCCAATAAGGGACATCCTTATTATCAAACGTGAATACGGGGACATCCTCACCCGTGGCTAGACCCCCTAACCATGAGAGAGAAGCAACTGAAACTAATTGAGCTGCAACATAGCCTTTTAACTCCCGCCCCGTTAACCCTAACGTGACAGCGCCGTTTGCTATCGCATGAAATACGCAGAATGAGTCTATAAGCACTATATGTGACATAACCTAGCCTCTATGAGTTTTCTTCATTATAACACTATAGCCCGTGTAAACCATCCTGGCTAGCAACCTCTACCATTCTCATTATACTCACGCCCATTCTCAATAAACCTACTTTCATTGTCAATAAGAGTCCACACTTTTCGTAGGTGAATTCTCAAAGCCTTACTACGTATACCCAAATCACCTACGGTTTTTATCTCCCTTTGTCAGAGTCTATTCTCACTATATTCTCTCATCCCTTTTCTCTCTGGTGAGAAGATATAACTACCCCATTATAGCTTATAGTTAGTAGAAGCGACCTCTTGCAGAATATACTGAGAATAGACTCTGACAAAGGAAGATAAAAACCGTAGGTAATTTGGGTATACGTAGTAAGGCTTTGAGAATTCACCTACGAAAACTGAGGACTCTTATTGACAATGAAAGCAGGTTTATTGAGAATGGGTGTGAGTATAATGAGAATGGTAGAGGTGGGTGAAAGCTTCCTGAACCTGGCTACTTGCAGCGGTAATTTACATAAGCTATAATGAGAATAGCCCCAAATGGAGTCCCAATATGAAAGTCAATTACGCAGGTGAGGAGTACACGGTCACAGGTAAGCACCCTCTATATGAGAAGATGCTGAGTAAACCTGAGAACGCTGAGGAGGTATTCACGGAGTTCATGCGGTTGAAAGATAAGGCGGATGAATGGCGTGCTGCTTATCGCGCATCAGAGACTCGGAGTGGTTTTGACCCGGTGGTGTATGGTGAGGCAAAGTACATCGTCAACGCCTTAGAGACGCTAGTAACAGGCATCTCTGACAAACCTCAGTACAAGCTTTCAGCATTAGTCAAGTATTATCAACGAACAGGTGGATGGAAACAATGGGTTGAGGCTCCTTCAACCGTACTCAAATATTGGGAGGTTGTACTCGACAAGGGGGGTGATATGACAAGCTCTATCATCAATTTCGAGACGCATATGCGAGCCGAAAGAACGGCCTTTATAAAAACTATGGAGGACTCTCAATGCTTCTTCCAGGACGCGGACAAAGCTACAGACCCGCGCCACGGTGACTTTAAAACAGTGGCACTAATTGACTTGGAGAACTCCTCTGAATGGCATAAGACAGCATTCAACAACTTTCTAATTCTTAAGCGTAGAATTGAGCTTTTTATGGCTTATGTCTATGATGGCAAGGCGCGCCTGAATATCCGAGACTACGGTGACTTCGCTTTGTTCAAAGATAATATCACAAAACTACTCAGTAACCAGTGCTACCCCGCAACCGTGACAGACTTAACAAGCTTTTTTTCATGGCGTAATTGGGTTATGAACTGGATGTGGGGTCATAACACGTCTCACAGATACTTTGGGATGAAAGTCTGGGCTGCATATGAGGGTATCAACGCACAGGTAGAAACAGAAGTAAGAAGCGCGGGTTTTGGCTATATCACGACTCGCACTGACTTACGGGAGGGAGATAATTTGATGTTTATCCAGAAGTCAGCACTCATAGGTAATAATGACGGCTTATCAGGTACCCTGCACTTTGCTGAACGAGTCCCATTCAATATCGTTAGGCTGACAGAGAGAGCTGTAAAAGGTCAAGTAGAAGCTCTTGCAGACTCTTATGAAGCGGGCGAGATACCTATGCCGACTGAGTGTAGCTCCGTCCGTAGTGGGCGCCCCACAACCCGCGTGAGTGATGACAGCACAGTCGTTAGACAGTTCTTAATTCCCGAAGTAAAAGTGAGTGATGACAGCACACTCATTAGACAGTCCTCAATTCCAAAAAGGATGACAGCACAGTCCTCAATTCCCAAAAGGATGACAGTCCTCAATTCCAAAAAGGATGACAGCACAGTTCTTAATTCCCAAAAGTGAGTGATGAGAGAGTGATGACTCAATTCCCAAAAGAATGACAGCACAGTTCTTAATTCCCAAAATGATGAGAGAGTGATGAGAGTCCTCAATTCCCAAAAGGATGAGAGAAATTTAAACTGTTTAAACTCTAAAAACCTCTTGACATCTCATAGGTCAATTGGTTAAAATGGAGAAGTACAAGGCAGAGGGTGTTATGAGACCCATTACAAAGGAAGTTGTTTTAGAGAAAGTGCTAACTGGTAAGTCCTTGCGTCAAATGGGTAAGGAGCGCGGGTGTAGCCATCAGCTCATCCACCAAATGACAAAAGGCTTTACATCAAAGCGCTCGCTGGCAGTGACGATAGTCAGAGACTACCTCGGTAAGTCCTCACCCTTAACCGATGGCCAAAAGACAGAAGTTTTAAGTTGGTTGAGGGAGAACATACTCGAATTATCGGATACTCGCTATGGGGAGTTTCTAGATAGAAGAGCGGAAACAGCAAGAACAATGCAAGAAACAAGAGGCGATATGATATTTGACTACCTGAGCTATTCTCGTGACGGATATGCAGACCCCGCTGACGACCCCGATGTGCCTGACTGTGATAAGGAAGATGAGGATATGGACACTCACTGTCTTGAGTCAACAATAAGTTACTGGTACAATAGGCTGCACGGATAGAGAGAGAGAAAGTTAACTGGTTATTGACACCGCCAAAGAAACATACTTTAGGCGGTGCTTTCTCATGACTCAAAGAATTGACGTTTTACTCACAGGCACGGACAACCTATCCTCTGTCCTATCTAAGGCATCCACTACGGGCGTGATGATGGGTCAAGCGATAAGTGGCGCTTTGGGTGCGGTGGCAAACTCAGTCGGCGCTGCAATGTCGCAAATGAGCGGGCTAGTGACTCAGGCTGCTGATGCTCAGGTAACTCTTATCGCAGCGTCAGGGTCAATGCAAGCGCTGATGGGCGGTAGCTTTAAGGATGCCCAAGTTTACACTGAGAAGCTAAACTCAGCTTTTGTAGCAATGGGGGCTACACTTCCCGGCGTTACGTCGGACTATGCGGATATCGGCGCTACCATTGCCGATGATGTGGGAGGAGCTTTCAAGAGCTTAAATGGAGAACTGGATAAAGTGTCATTTGAGAAAGCTCTTCTCAGTCTGACTCGCGGTACAGGAGTTCTAGCACAGGCTGCAAAGACCTCAGCAAGTGAGGCTGCTTTTGCTATTCAACGTGTAATGACGGGTGATAAAAATGCCTTTAAGCTACTATTCTTTGATAAGAACCCGGTCATCAAAAGTCAAGTAGAAAAGTTTCTCGCTTCTGAAGGAAAAACACTGGAAGACTGGACAGAACTCACTACCAAAGACAGAATTGGGATATTGAATAAAGCCCTGGATAAGGCTGCTTCTCCTGAGATGATACAGGCACTTTCTGCCACCGCTGCGGGTAAGTATGCAGAATGGGAGACAGCGTTGAAAGACCCTACTTCGGGACTGCTAGGGTTCATGCGTAAATTAGAGGTTAGAGGTGGGAAAACAGCGCTGGATGGCCTTTACGCCATTATGCAGTCTTCTGAAAGTCTATTCAAAGCACTAGCCGAAAAATTCCCGTTTAAGTCTGACCTGATGGTTGGAATTTTTGACGTGTTCTCGACTATCTCTGGGTATATGGACGGCGCGTCTTCTGCACTAACTGCTATACCTACCTTAGATGCCTCTAGACTGCAAGAGGTGGGCGCTCTTATAGCACAATTCGTAGAGTCCACAATTACGAGCGCGGGTTCCGCTATAAATAGTGTCATCAGCAGTAGTGCATCACTCATCAACAGCTTTACTAGCACGGCTTCTGATGTGATAGGGAGAATTGACTTTGCCGGGTTTGGTGCGAGTGTAGGAGATGCACTTGGAGGCTTCTTAACTCATGGAATGGAGTACGTTAAACAGGCTGTAGGAGCTATAAACATCTCATCGGTCATTAAGAATGTTTCTGCCATAGGCTTAGGCATCATTACCGCGCTAAGTGAGATGGTAGGTGAATTATCATCATCACTGGCAGAGGCCTTTAATGATGTGACCTCACTCGTTATCTCGGGCGCTGAGAATGCAGACTGGCAAGCGATAGGTACAAGTGCAGGTCAAGCTTTCGGTGAGGCTGTAAAGGGTGTTGTAAAAGCTGTAGTGAACCTGATAGGTGAAACCAACTGGCTACAAGTTATTCAGGCCGTGGTGTCGCTGGCAGAAGGCATAAATGAAGCATTTAGAGCCGGTATGTTAGCGCTCGGTAAGTCTATGGTGTCGGCTGCTGTATCGGGAATAGCACAACTAGCATCGGCAATACCTAACTACATTCAAACTGCGTTCTCGCAAGCGCTGGCGAGTATAACCGGTGCAGCAACTCCTACCGTGACTCCTATTGTGAGTACGACTCCCACGACTTCCACAACTCCTGCAACTACTACAACTACCACAACTCCCACAACTTCCACAACTCCCGTAACTCCCTCAAATACTACGACTCCTGCGACTCCCACGACTCCCCTGGCTCCCACGACTCCCGTGGCTCCCACGACTCCCGCGGCTGCTAACGGTAGTTTGGAACCACTCTCAAAAGCTACGGGAGTTTCTGTTCCAAACTTGAGTAGTTCACTATCAAAACCTGTAACAGCAGCGACTGGTAGTTTGGAACCACTCTCAAAAGCTACGGGAGTTTCTGTTCCAAACTTGAGTAGTTCACTATCAAAACCTGTAACAGCAGTGACT
>JFJP01012197.1_pt1 | contig 20692 bp, 16 predicted proteins | sample 431651 | NCBI WGS metagenome assembly JFJP01 (sample SAMN02602958, study PRJNA72255) | Microbial mat metagenome, whole genome shotgun sequencing project. | biome: fresh water; feature: sink hole; material: water; isolation source: purple microbial (photo- and chemosynthetic) mats found in...
TCCCCCTTTGGGGGATCGGGTTTTTTATTAAGCATGTCATTTCTTTGTTCGGGTATAATGTAAGAATCCTTTGTTGATCCCGACGTAATGGATGAGGTTATTATGATGAGAATATTCAGCAACTTGCGTTTCGTGCTCTTGGTCGTCTGTTTGACCATTATAATGTTCACTGAGGCGAGTGCAGAGCCACAGTTCAAGCATATTCCCCTCGAGTATATCGTGGCGCTGGGTGATCCCGGTGCGAGCTCCGGCAGCGGTGCTGAGTCGTGGGGCCTGTGGCATCAGGATCCAGGGCCCCGGGGATGTATGTTGAAAGATTATGAAAAGTTAAAGGCTTCAGGCGGGGTTGCCCCTGCACAGTGGAAATATGATGATAAAGATTGGTGGCTGGAGGAACATGGCCTCATCATGGAGAAACCGATCTTCCCGCTTCCTGCGGGCAAATATGTCGTCACCGGCGGTCGGGAAGTGACCGCTGTTCTGACGATTTATCCTATGGATAAAGATCGTGGGGCGCGCTGGGAGTTGGATAGAGGGGCGAAGCTTTATGATGTAACGCACCTGGCATGCCACGCGGCACGCTACACACCCGCTAAAAGTGATGATCCATGTTTGCCGACTATGGTTCAAACAACGGCATTTCCGGTTGCGCCAGAAGTCCCGATGCCTTCAGTTGAGGGTTGCAATAAGCAAGAGTATGCCGTCTTGTTTGTGACCGGCGTCGCTGTTGAAAATTAACGAAAGGGGAATCCATGAGAGTGATCATATTCTGTTTAGTGGTATTATCAATAGTAATTGCGGATCCGGCCAGATCAGAAGAGGCGCCTATGAATATTTATTCGTTCAGTATGCAGAAGATCAGCGGAGAGACAGAGTCCTTGGCGGATTACAAGGGCAAGGCTGTTTTGATCGTTAACACGGCTTCTCGCTGTGGATTTACCCCGCAGTATAAGGAGCTCGAGGAATTGTACCTGCGTTATAAGGATCGCGGTTTTGTTGTCCTTGCGTTTCCCGCCAATAATTTCATGGGGCAGGAACCGGGAAACAATGACGAGATCAAGAATTTTTGTGAGCTCAAATATAAAACAACTTTTCCTTTGTTTGCGAAGATTAGTGTCAAGGGAGCGGATATTAACCCCTTGTTCAAGTATTTGACCGAGGATCCATCGTTCAAAGGTCCTGTGACCTGGAATTTCAACAAGTTCCTTCTGGACGGAAATGGTCAGGTGATAGCCCGTTATGAAAGCGGTGTTAAGCCATTGGATCCTGAGATAGTGGGGGCGATCGAGAAAGTTTTGCCGCTAAAAGAATAGGGCTCCGTTCCTAATTATTCAGTGTGTCACCGTAATTCTAACTACTCAAATTCCAAAAGGCCCGCCATCATGCAAATCAAAAACCTCTCCACCTGTCCACCCTTCAAAGCCGGCGACGGATGCGAATTGCGCGAGCTGGCCAATGCGGCGACTGAACCGCGGGCATTCCGTTATAGCCTGGCGCATGCGCGTGTGGCGCCCGGGCAAAAGACCCTTCCGCATCGGCTGCGTTCCTCTGAGGTGTATTACATCCTGCAGGGACACGGCCTGATGCATATCGATCAGGAGGCCTCAGCGGTCAAGCCCGGCGATATGGTGGATATCCCGCCCATGGCTTCGCAGTGGATCGAGAACACAACTCCCGACGATCTGGTGTTCATTTGCATCGTCGACCCAGGTTGGCGCAAAGAGGACGAGATCGTGGGCGATGGGTGTAAGTCCGAGTAATCCCTTTAATAAAATATCTTGATAGCCGCACATATGAGCGGTATTATTATCCTACCCCCCATGGATAAAAGTTATTTTTCAGAAAGGTAAGATATGTTTGAAGAGAAGGGTTTGATGGGAACAAGGGATCATTCTTCGGTCTTTCAAGAGATTAAGAAGATCGGCGTACGTGGGGAGGAGTATTGGTTTGCACGTGATATTCAAAATGTTTTGCAATACACAACGTGGGATAAGTTTCTCAATGTTATAGAAAAAGCGAAAGTGGCGTGTAGTAATTCTGGGCATGCCACAGCTGACCATTTTTCCCATATGGTAAAAATGGTTTCGATAGGTTCTGGGGCTCAGCGTGAAAAAGAAGATATTATGTTGTCCCGCTATGCCTGTTATCTCATTGTGCAGAACGCAGACCCTTCAAAAGAGATAGTCGCATTAGGGCAAACATATTTTGCTGTTCAGACGAGAAAACAGGAACTTTTAGAGAATAAAGAATATGTTTGTCTGAAAACAGAAGAAGAGAGGCGTATTTTTCTGCGTGAGGAAATGAAAACGCACAATAAGCACCTGGCTTCGGCGGCTAGAGATGCTGGCGTTGTTAAACCATTGGATTATGCGATCTTTCAAGACCACGGTTATCGCGGGCTTTACGGCGGGTTGGGACAGAGCGATATTCATCGACACAAGAAGCTTCAGCCTGCACAAAAGATCCTGGATCATATGGGGAGCACGGAGCTGGCTGCTAATCTTTTTCGTGCAACTCAGACAGAAGATAAGCTTCGACGTGAAGAGATCAAAGGAAAAGATGGCGCTAATCAAACGCATCTTGAGGTAGGACAAAAGGTACGTCAAACGATCCATGAATTAGGTGGGACCATGCCGGAAGATCTGCCAGTGGCAAGAAGCATCAAGGAGATCAAGGCGTTGCAAAATAGAATTCAAGGTAACAAGAAAAAGATCGCAAAAAGAAAGAATAAATAATACATCTTGGGTCGGGTATCCAGAGAAGGAATCAGCCAGCAACTATTTGCTGGCCTAAAAGAATAGAAGAATAGGGCTCCGTCCCTAAGTATTCAACCCGTGTTATTATATTCCCATGTCCTTTGATCCCGTTCCCAGCACAAAAATATTCGCCCTCGTGGATTGCAATAATTTCTTTGCCTCCTGCGAAAGGGTGGCTGACCCTTCTTTGAAGGACAAGCCCGTTGTGGTCCTTTCTCACGTCGGGGGCATTGCCATTGCGAGGTCCAATGAGGCCAAGGCCCTTGGCGTTAAGATGGCCCAGCCGTTTTTCCAATGGCAGGATCTGGTCAAGCGCCATGGCATCAAGGTTTTGACCGCTAACTTTCCGCTTTATGCCGACCTGTCCCATCGTGTCATGGAAACCCTTCAGCAGTTTTCTCCGGATCAGGAGGTGTATTCGATTGACGAATCCTTCCTGGGCCTCGAGACGATCGCCGGGATCAAGGATCTTGTGGGCTATGGGCATAAGATCAGGGAGGCGGTGCTTGCGGACGTGGGGCTTCCGGTGTCCGTCGGGATCGCGCGCACCAAGACCCTTGCCAAGCTGGCCAACCGTACCGCCAAGACCGCCGCAAAACTTAAAGGCGTATGTTCTTTAATGGATCCGAAGGACGTCGAAAGGACTCTGCAGGCAACGCCTGTCGGCGAGATCTGGGGCATCGGACGCCGGACGTCGGAGGAGCTGCTCAAGAAAGGCATTGCCACCGCCTGGGATCTCAAGAACATGGAAGACCGCTGGATCAAGAAGAATATGAGTGTGGTGACGCTAAGGACCGTGTTTGAATTGAGGGGCATTTCATGTCTGGCCCTGGATGATGTGCCATCGGCCCAGGCGTCCATATCGGTGACAAGGACTTTTGGCCACGAAGTGCGCGATCTTGACGATATCAAGGAGGCTGTGAGCGGTTATGCGGCCCGGGCGGCCGAGAAAATGAGAGCAGACGGGCAGGTCGCCGGATGCGTGAGTGTTTTTGTGACGACCGGCCCTTTTAAGCCCAACTATTACGGCAATGCGGCATCTTCCCGCATCGACCCACGGACGAGCTACACCCCGGAACTCACCCGGCTTGCCATCAAACTTTTAGGGCAGGTTTACCAGGCGGGGTTGGCCTATAAAAGAGCGGGTGTTACGTTAAGCGATCTTGCTCTGGAGCAGGAAGTCCCGATGGAGTTGTTTGAGGATGAAGGCCAGCACGCCAAAAGCAGCAAGCTCATGGCGGTCGTCGACCAGTTAAACGAGAAATTCGCCGATGATGTTGTGTTCTTTGCCGGAGAGCGGCAAGGGAAAAGAATCACGGGGAAGCGTGCTTAATGGTTGATATTTGTCTTTGAAATAAGTGTGTCCCCGAAACTTTGCCGAAACTTTGTTTGGCGCTTGTAAGCTTCCTTGGTCTTTTCTGACTAATTATTCAAAATAGTTCCTGTTTGCGATTGATCTCCTTAAGCTTATGAGAAAGGAAAGGGTCAGATATGAAAGTACAGATGAAGATGCTTGCTTTGCTGGTGGTGTGCGTTGTTGTTATGGGGCCGGTATCCGCCGAGGAAGCGCCGGTTATCATCGATGAGTCGGTGAAGGCCGCGGTCAGGGAGCAGCTTGCACAGGACGCTCAGGAACTTGAAGCCCAGGTCAAGGCAGCCGAGGCCGAGCAAAAAACGTTGGACCAGATCGTTGATAATCTTAAAGACATCGACGACATTCAGTTTGCCATGGAAAATAAGGTTTGCCCGGTCACCGGAAAGACGTTTGGCCCGGATGTGCCTTATGTTGAAGTGGAGTGGGAGGGCGGGGTGTACCGCGTTTGCGCCGATGGATGCAAGGAGAGTTTTTTGGCTGATCCCGACAAATATGCCCAGATCGTGGAGAAAGAGGTGGGTACGTTCTTTTAGGAAGTTTTGGGGAAAGTGTCAAAGAGGCGCAGCGGAAAAATCACGTTGCATGCTGGTCAATAATAGTATTTTTATAAAAAAGGAGAATCAAAGATGAAAACTTTATTTTTAGCGATTGTTTTTCTGGCAGGATCTCTGGTTTTGGCCCAGGCGCAAGAGCCATCCCTCGAGGTTGCGAAAGTTGTTGAGGAGCTGCAAGCTTCCGGACTTATTAAGCAGAAAGAAGTATCTGTGGTTCTTTCTGCGATCCAGGGCCTTGTTGATGCCGGCGTTGTATTGAGTGATGCCAGGGGCGTTATTGTTGATGCCGCGACCCAGGCGAGGGTTCAGGGTCTTGAGGGTGAGGCATTCAAAGTCAAGGTGGCCGAAGCGGCCGCGGCTCTCACCGATCAGTTTAAAGCTGAAGGTATGACGGCCGGAGATGCGGTTGCTGCTGTTGAGCATCCGGCAACAACCAAACCCAAAGACCATCCGGCGCACTGATAACAGGAGTCCTTATGAATTGGAGCACATCTAACAGAGTTTCGTTGCCCACGTTCTTTCTGGGAGTGGTCGGTACGGCCGCACTTTTATTCCTTGTGGGTTGTCGGCATATTCAAGATGAAAATTCTTTGCCTCTTGCGGGTGGTGCCTCGGCTATTGAGGATGTCCCGGATATTGTTACAGCTGATATACAAGCGGGCATTGAAAATCATATCGCCGAGCAGGTAAAGCTGGGCAACGGGCATTTTAGGGTTGCTTTTGAAGACAAGGAACTTCAGCTTGAGTTGGTGCGTGTTCATACCGAATACCTCGCGACGCTGGGGCCAAACCGTCAGTTTGCCTGCGTTGACATGGTCAGTACCGACGGCACATTCTATGACGTCGACTTCTTTATGGAAGGACCTCGCGGCGCGATGAAAGTTACGGAAACCACGGTCCACAAGATCAATGGGCGCCCGTTTTATATCTGGGCACAGGGCAAGGACAAGGCCTGGGGTCGGGTGGCAGTTGAGAAGGCAACGAACGAACTGCTTGGGATCATCAGCGGCCGTGATAAATTCCGTTTTAGCTATCAGATGCATGTTCCCGTTGTTGAGAAGGAGGCGAGGGTTTGGATCCCCCTGGCCCAATCTGATCAGTTTCAGACAGTGGATGTTGTATCTGTGTCAGCTCCCGTTGCCTATGAAACGCTTGTGGATACGGCCTACGGGAATAAAGTCCTGTTTTTTGTTCTTGGTCCTCAAGCTTCCGGAGAGAAAATCGTTGTTACTTATGATGTCGATCGCCGGGAGAAAGGAGCTTACGCATCAGACCCTGTGGAAGCTCAACGTTATCTTGGGCCCCACCTGAAAGTCCAGACAGACGGTTATATCAAGGTCAAAGCTGAAATGATCGTTGCCGGTAAGCAGGGAGATCTGATGCGGGCCAGGGCCATTTATGATCATGTTGTCGACTCCATGTCTTACAAGCGCTGCGGTATTGGATGGGGGAAGGGTGATGTGTCCCACTCTGCCATGGCCCTTTCCGGTAATTGCACGGATTTTCATTCGTATTTCATGGCGCTCGCGCGTGCCGTCGGGATCCCGGCGCGTTTTGCTATCGGGGCGTCGATCCCCTCTGACCGTGATGAGGGCGGTGTTGACGGGTACCATTGCTGGGCCGAGTTCTACGCGGAAGGGAAGTGGTGGCCCGTTGATATCAGCGAAGCGAACAAATTCACGTCGCTGAGCATGTATTATTTCGGGCATCATCCCGCCAACCGTTTTGAGTTCAGCCATGGCCGGGACCTTGTCCTTGACCCTGGGCCAAAGTCCGGACCAGTCAATTTCCTGGCCTATCCCGTCATGGAGATCGACGGCGAACCGCAGTCCGCGAAGATCCTTTTCGGGTTCGAACGCAAGCCCTAAAAGTTTCGGGGATGCGTACTAAAGAACCCGGATTTCCTGGTTCAATGGAAGAATACAGGAAAACCGGGATTTTCCCTTCGGGTGGTTTTTCCATAAATAATATTCTATACTTAACTTTAAGAAGGTGGCTTGGTGGCGTGCTTCTTTTAATAGATGGGGTGTTTTTAGGGGGAAATAATGCGCAAGTTTTTTATCTGGGCCTTGATCATGGTATTCCTGTTCTCGAATGGGACGGGGGCCGTGTGTGCCCAGGCTGTCGTATCACCCCTTGCGGCACCGCAAGTCGTAGTGCATCCTGATCCTGTGATGTTGCGCGGTATCAGGGTCGATCCTAAAGATGCCTTTATCATTGATTTTGTCATTGATCCCGGCAAGGTCCAGGCTGATCCCAAAACATTGCAGATGCAGACCATGCGGCAGGTCAAATATTTCCTGGCAGCGCTTACGATCCCTCCGGAAGAAATGTGGGTCAATCTTTCGCCTTATGAGAAAGACCGTATCATCCCCGCTAAACTGGGTCTTACCGATCTTGGCCGTGAACTTCTTTCTCAAGATAATACGCTTAAGCATGTGACCGCGGCGTTCACGCATCCGGATACGGGCAAAGTTTTCTGGCGCGCTGTTTATGCGGCGCTGTATGAAAAGTTCGGGACCACGGATATTGTGGTCGATGCTTTTAATAAAGTCTGGATCGCACCTGCCAAAGCGGCTGTCCATGCCGGTCCGTCCGGTACGTTTGTGACCGCGTCAACATTCAAGGTGATGCTCGATAGTGACCGCGTGGCGATGCTGGCGCAGAATAAGCCCCAGGTGGGTGAAGCCTCTGAGGAGATCATGGATATGACGCGCGATATCATTCGCCGTGAAGTGCTGCCTGTCCTGGAAAAAACGGTGAATACTTCTGAAGATTTTACATCTTTGCGGCAGATCTATCATGCGGTCATTCTGGCGGCGTGGTACCGCAAGGCGCTCAAGGACAATATCATCAATGAGATCTATGCGGGAAAACAGCGGATCAAGGGCATAGATACGCGGGATCCCGGCGCGGTGGAAAAGATCTATGCGGCTTATGTCGAAGCGTTCAAGACGGGAGCGTCTAACATCATCCGGGAAGAGAAGGATGATATGACAGGCGAGGTCATGGCGCGGAAGTATTTCACGGGTGGCGCAAATCTGAAATTGATCGATGTTGATCCCGCAGGGACTGTGGATGAGGCTGAAAATACTTTCACGAGTGATAATCCTTTGATCGCGCGGGTTGTTTTGGACAAGAAAGCGGAGGACCGCTACGCGGATGTTAAGAAATGGTATACGGATCCGGGCGCTGCTCAGTGGCTTGATATTACGCCGCTTGTTACAGATACAGGGCGTCTGCCGGCGGCGTTCCCGTTCATCAACGGAGATCCCATTCACGGATCTATCCCGTTGTGCCCGAAGACGAAAAGAGCCGGTATTGCAGCCTTTTATTTGGCCCGTGGTGAAGGAGATGTTCTTAATGTTTTTGTGGTCGATCTGGAAGGGAAGGTTGGTTCCGGATTTGTCGTGAAGATCAATCCTGAAGGATCAAATGTTGTATTTATGAAGATGTTGCCTGCTCATTTGCCTGGAGCCATACCTGGAGTTGTCAGGAAAGTGGTTGATGACCGCGTCCTGTCAGGGGTAAATGCTGCGAGCGCAGGGATGAATACGCCGGTTGTGCAGAAAGTGAATACCAATGACCAGGTTGCGGAGTGGTATAAGTTGCCGCCGGGGACAGAGCTGGATATTACGGAGATGATCACGCCGACCGGAAGGCTGCCCAAGGACTTTCCGTTCAATGACGGTAAGGGGATGATCGGCCGTTCCATTACGCTATGTAGTAAGGAGGAGCGTCGTGACCTCATTGCAAGCTTTATCATGGTCAAAGCTTCGTACGGGCGGCTGAATATTTTTATGAAAGATGATTTAGGTGCGGTGATGATTGGCAAGAGTTTGATGGCCAGGGATGAGACCGGGGCTGTATCGACGGAAGATATCTCGCATGAAGAATTTCCGCTGGCGCCTGAGGTGATCCGGGCCCCGGAAAGTGCGCCGGTGGATGATGTGCTGCTCACAAAATATCAGGAAGAATTAAGCGAGGTCATTTTGACACAGCTTGAGAAAGCACTCGAAACACGCCCCATTCCGGCAGGGCTTGATCCATTGGAATTCCTTGAACCGGTGATGATGTTGTCGGAGAAATTAAAGAATGAGGGCGCCGGGATGTTGGCGGATCCTGAATTTAACGGGCCCTTGGTCGGGAGAGATCTGAATAAAGTTATCATGGAGGATGGCACGGTCATGGAAGAAATGGCCGCGCTTCTTGTGGATGCGCTCTTGAAATATTATGAAGCGGTGCATGCGCAGGGTTATGATGTTTCTGATACGCAGATCAATGAGCTTTTCTTTATTCACCGTTTGCCACTGGCGTATGTGCGTCATCTTCAGCGCAAGTTTGATCTTTACGAAGATACGGATGAGATCATTAAAGCGGCAAGCCGGAGTTTCTCAAGGGCTTCCCTTGAGGCTTCGCTTGAAGTTGTTTATGAGAAGAAAATGAAAGAAAAGCTTCTTGAGGAGTTGGACAAAGAAGAACGCGGTGCGGCTGCGAGTTCAGGTGTCAATATTGTTGCGCTCAAGGGTATGATCAATTTGCTTGAAAAACTGGAGATCCCGGGAGGCGGCATTTTCTCAGGGAAGTTCGGGAGCAGGTATCCCGAGATGAAAAGTGATGAGCACAAGTTCAACATCGACTGGAATCAGCCGTTCACGGATGTGCTTGTGCCGAACCAGACCGTTGTTATTAATGGAACGGCCTGGATCGTCAGAAGGGCAGAATATTTTACAGAGACGGACAAGGGGCATGGTCTTAAGTCTGTGGAAATTGCTCCTGTGGATCAGCGCGGTTCTCAGGTGTTGTCATTGAGGGGGATCTTGAGAGGCGCCGTTCAGCCGTATTTGGCTCCTCAACGGAGGCAGGAACTTGAATTCTTGAAGGATCTGTATGATCGCCTTTCGTCATATAAGGAAAGTGGTCTTGGTCTTAGCATGATCAAACGGGTGCTGAACATCAAGAGCGATCATTTCTCCGGTAAGGAATTTAATATGAGGTTCTTTGACACCCGGCTTGTGGATGATCTGACGAAAGAGGCGGCGATCAAAAGAGCGTTCAAATATCCGTTGACGATGATCAAGGGGTTTGCGGGATCGGGGAAGACCACGACACTGGTTGAGATCATCCGTCAGCAGATGGCCATGAAGCCTGATTCGAAGATCCTGGTCATTTCCCAGATGCACCAGGCGGTCGATGTGCTTCTGAAGCAGTTGCCTGCGGATATCCTTAAGTTGCGCCTGGGTCGCAGTGACGAGAAGATCGATCCTGAAATGATGCCGTATTGGATCGGGAATCAAGGATCACCGTACCTGAGGCATTTCGAGAGTGAAACATCCGGACGTTATAGCCGGGGTTTTGTGGCCGGAGGGACAACACGCGGCGCGGAGATCTTTAACGGTGACAAGGATGGCAGGGAACACACATATGATCTGATCATCCATGACGAGGTGAGTCGCGACAATATCATCGGCGTTTCGGCGAATCTGCCGTATCTTAAATCGGATGGACGGCTTGTCCTGGTCGGTGATAGCAAGCAGTTGCCACCGTTCGGATTGACCGAGGCGGAAAAGAAATACATCGAGGAGCGGTTCGGGAAAGACTCGGATGTGGCCAAATCAATGCGGCTTTACACCATGAATGCGATATCGTTCCTCGCGGAAAGAACTCCTTTTGCCGGGATCACGACGTCGCTGCGGATCAATCATCGTTCTATTCCGATCCTTGCCAGGCTCATTTCCCGTTTGTGTTATGAGGACAAGATGTTGGCTTCCCATGCGGCCGATCACCGCTCTGATGCGCTCATGCTGCATCAGGTCAAAGGTGATCAGAAACGCGGCGGCCCGACGTTCTCGATCAAGAATGACGCCAATATTGCCAAGGTCAAAGAGATCCTTCTTGATCTGAAAGCCAGGAATACGCCGCCGGGTGACATTACGGTGATGACGCTGTATGAATATGAACGCCGGGAATTGGAAGTCCTGGTCAACAAGATATTCCCTGGTGTCGAGGTCAAGAGCAAGGAAGATATCGATGACATGCTGGAGGAAGATGACCGCCAGGCCACGATCACCAGTGTTAACAAGTTCCAGGGCGGGCAGGGGAAGATCGTGATCTTTGATGCTGTGCTCAGCAATGATAAAGGGGATACGGGGTTTGTCACGCTTAATCAGCTTGTTGTGGCGTTCTCACGCGCGCAGCAGCAGCTGCATATCGTTGCTGATTTTGATACATTTGAAAAAAGTTCGACGCCTGGCATCAGCAGGATGTTCAATAATTTAAAAGAATTCTACCGCAGGAATTTTCTTGAGCTTTTTGATGAAAAGAAACTGCCTGGGGCTGCGCTGGTGTTCAGGGATCATTTGCGCGGCAAAGTTGATGCAGAGAATGCGCAGATGACTGAGTTTGATAAGGCTATGAACGGCGGTATCGATCTCAATGTCACGGTTGATGTTGCTGGCAATGCGCCTGCTATTAATATGACCGGCCCGGCTCTTGCTACGCAGGGCATTGAAGGACTTTTCCCTCGTCTGATCTCCCTTACGGCTGTTACTCGCGGAGCACTCTTTCATCAATAGGATCAAAGGTTCCTGAGATCGCTTGATCTGGGCTTTTTTGACCATTGGGTCCTGAGGCCTGTATGTTTCCCTCCTCTTAGCATATTAAATATATATATGTTATCTTTTACCTTAGGTGGACGGAGTCTGTCTAAGGGGGGAAGGTCATTGGATCTAAGAGAGTTTTTACATAGAGTCCTGGCAGGTGTTCTGATACTGGCATTTGTGGTGTCGGATGTGAGCGTTTATGCCCAAGGGGCCGTCCAGATGCCGGTGCCCGGGGCTATGGTATCGCTGAGCGATGCCTTTACCCCGCCCCTTCTCAAAGGCATCAAGATCTTTCGTGATGATCCGTTCCGTTTTGATTTCATTCTTGACGGCGGTGTAAAGACATTGCATGCAACATCTTTACATGCGGATGCGAGCCGTTTGATCAAATATTTTCTCGCCGCGCTGACCGTCCCTGAAAAAGACCTCTGGGTCAATCTATCCCCGTACGAAAAAGACCGCATTGTTCCGGAAGCATTCGGCCAGACCGAAATGGGCCGCGACCTTCTGGCCCAGGATTATATCCTCAAGCAGATCACAGCCTCTGTCATTTACCCGGAAGGTGAGGTCGGCAAGGCCTTCTGGGCCAAGGTTTATGCTGAAGCGCAAAAGCAATACGGCACGACCGACATCCCGGTCGACACCTTCAACAAGGTCTGGATCGTCCCGGAGAAGGCTACGGTTTTTGAAAACGATCCGGCGCATGTAGGGGCGGGCTCCCATGTCCGCCCACAAGAAGCCGCCGCCTTCGTGATCGAATCCCGCCTGAAGGTCATGCTTGAATCCGATTATTTGGCTATGGATCATAATGGCGTAGGGGCGGCCTCGGGCCGCCCGTCTGATGATCAGGGAGGGCGACCCGAGGTCGCCCCAACGCATACGAATGAATTAACCAAAAATATTATACGTGAAATTATTCTCCCCATCCTCGAAAAAGAAGTCAACGAAGGCAAAAACTTCACCGCACTCCGACAGGTCTATAATTCCCTGATCCTGGCAACCTGGTACAAACGCAAGGTCAAGGACAGCATCATGGGCCAGGGGTATGTTGACCAGAAGAAAACGGGCGGTATTGATATAGCTGACAAGAATGAGAAAGAAAAGATCTGGGCGCAGTACGTTGAGACGTTCAAGAAGGGGGCGTTCAATTTTATTCGTGAAGAGCAGGACCCGGTAACGCAGGAAGCTGTGCCACGGAAGTATTTCTCAGGGGGATGGACGGCTCTGGGATTGGATAAGGCCATGCAGGTGACCGTTGATGTTGCTGCGCTTCCGATGATAGGGATCGAGCACACCCAAGTGTTAACGGTGGCTATGGCTATTGCTACGACTGATCTGGCGCAGGCCTCGGAACAGGGTTGGGCAAAAGTTTCCCTTCGTCGTTGGTTGAAGAGAGGTGTGCTGGCTTCGGCTATTTGTTTTGCTGTCGCTGGTACGGCTGGTTACGCCTGGATGCGCTGGGGTTATGAGACATCTTTACAGCATCTGGTGACGATCCCGAAGGCTCAGCCTGAAGTTACGTTTCAGGACGGGCGTATCATTACCTATGATGGTGATCCTTTTCAGGTATCCGGCATTTCAGGATCTCAGATAGAAAAGATCAATGCGGCGATCGTAAACAAGCGCGCTGACAGGGAGTTTTGGACAGAGATCTTTCGCCATTATCCCGAGAGTGCTCCTGTATCGGCGATCGTTACGTTTAATATCCTTCAAGCGGCACAGCAGCGCGGTCAGTTGAATGCATTGTTCAATGGATTACGGACACGGCCTGAGCTGGTCTATCGGTATTTATCTGAGATCTCATATGATCAAATGCAGGAGTTCTCGAGGTATTTCTCCCAGCTGAAACCCGGGATACGTCAGCAGATCTTTGATGTGTTTTATCGACGATTGATGGAAGATTTCGAGAACATCGAGAACGGGAAACTGCTTAAGTCGGTCGTGTTCAAGCCTGCCTTGGAACAGGCAGAGCGTATGCGCAAGCTATACGGAGAAATGACGCGGATGTTAAATGTGATCCAGCCGCTTCAAGAGGGCCAGATCCCTGAAGGGCCGTTAGCGGCAGTGCCAGATGTGCCTGTGGCGCCCTTTGAGGCCGTGGCGTTTACTCAACAGCAATCGACAGATGAGATATATGGCGTGATGGAAGACCTTATCCAAGAGTATCGGCAGAAAGGTTATTCGATCGTTATGCCCTCACCGGGAAACGTTAGTATGGGGGATATCGAAGGGCTTGTGAGTCATTACGAGAGTTCTTATATGGCAGGACAACAATCGTATTTTGTCGATAACAAGGCAGGCCTTCTTTTGAGATGGGTCGCTAAGATGACCAATGCGGATAATCCTTTGGCGCATAGGATCACACAGCGAGAGCTGATCACTCAGGCATTTAAATTGGCTGAAGATCCTGACTCAAGAAAGGTTGACTTGTTCAATGTTATTGGGACGATCAGTCATTTGTTTAAATCACTGGCTAGAAGTAATTCCCGTCTTTTAGAGGCTGTTTTGGCTATGGAAGGTCAGGATGGAACAGATTACATATGGAATCATTTTCAGCCAGGGATCATGGCATTTTCATTGTATAGAAATAGGGCCATATCTGTGGATGATCAGGGCAGGCCGGTCATGTTTTGGAGACCCGTTGATCTGGACGGGAATGATCGTATTCCTGCTGGTCAGCGAACGGGGATCAAGCGGCCGGATACCGGCCATGATTTTTATCATGGCTGGGGCGTGCTATTGACGAGTATTTATACATCATTGAAATCTATCCAGGATGTAAAGTCAGACTTGAAGAATTTTCCTAGTTGGGAAGGTGTAAAGTATAGATTTTTTGGAGAGGATGGGCTTATTACAACGGGAGACACGAAACTGATCAGTTCTGATATGACTTATTTGCCGCTATTCTTTAAGGCAGGGCAACTTGTTGGGCTTGATAATTTCGGTTTGCATCTGATGCGTTTTTCTGCCAAGAATGGTTCCGAGCCGGACATTATTTTTAACGATATTGGAAAAAGGATTGTCGAAAGTATTTCCAATGGCGAGCTTGTGTTGGATCGCGGACGATCACCTGTCATTGTAACTTTAGGTTTGAAGCAGCCGAAACCGCCAGTTCAAGCTGTTTTGGGCGGGGTTGATCTGGATGGATTTGTAGTTGATTTAAATAATCGTTGGAGTGAATTGCGGCAAAAATCTTCTGTGAAAGCGATTCAGGATAAAATAATGATTATTATAGCAGCAGACAGACTTCTTGGGATCGAAGATGATCTTGGAAAACAGCTGGGTATTTCATTTGAACTAAGGAGCTATTTGAATGCTTCTGTGGCGGCGAATCGTCTTTCTGAAGATGAGGCCCGGATCATGTTTGCCTTGGTTGATCAAATGTATGGTGTACTGCAGCACAATAAATTTGATGATGTAAAAGTTCCGTTTATTCTCGATCTTGTTGCCAATGCTTTTATAGATCCCAGGTTGGCCAGGGAAGCAATGGATGATTCCGATAAAATAAGTGCAAAACAGCAGGTTGCTTTGGTTGGTAAGATGTTACCGGAAACGTATGAAAGAATGTCTAAGGATACTGATGTTTTTGTAAGAGTGTACTTGACGAGAAATAAGTACATTCCCCAGGAAATGATCGTGCGATTATTGGCAGATAAAGATCCTCGGGTTGTTTTAGCGGCAACTGATAAATTCCTTCAATTGTTTGGCTACGATCAGCTGCCGCAGTCGATCGAGAACGCGGCATTGGTAACGAAGTTGGCCAGTCTTCTGAATTATAATGATCAGCCGCTGGCTCTTCGTTTGAATAATTCTTTTGAACTGATACATATGTATCCTCAGGTTGATTCCTATGATTGGAGGAGTACGCTTATGGATAGGTTTAAATGGAATGTTGTTGAGCGGCATTTTTATGACGTATTGAATAAATGGATGCAGGTCAATCCCGGACATAAGATGCCACGGCGTGTTTATGATCTGTTATTGAAAAAACATGCGTTGATAGAACAGGCCAAATGGTTTGACGAAGGGTCTTTGCCCAATTTGAAGGGATTTAAATCTGTGGGAGACTTGGAGGTTGATGTGAGCGCTTCGATCAAAGCTATTGAGGCGGATATGGCTTTAAACGATGCGGATCAGAAAACAGGCAAGAAAGATCCAGCTATGATGGATTCTCCTGGCGGTATTGATCTGACCCGTGACAAAATGAGGCTTCAGGTCCAGAATGACAGGCAGGACTTTCATTTTAACTTTGATCCTGCTATGATCCAGCGGTTGAAAGATTCCACGGGCCTTACGCCAGTTATTATCGACATCCAGTCAATGACAACGACGTTGCCGATGTTCTTAGGGGTTGAAACAAAGGGACATAATAATTGATTTGCAAAAGATAAGTGTGAAGGCCTGAGAATGGATCTATTTCAGTATTATTTTTTTGCCGCTCTAGTACTAGGGGCTTTTGTCGCCGGGTTCTTTCTGGTCGAGGATAATGCCAGGAAAATTTATCTGGCGGCCCTGATCGTTGTGATCTGGGCAGGTGTTATCAATATGAACCCTGTATGGCGTGATAAAGTTTTGGGCCTGATCACCGGGACTTATGCCGAGCTTGTTAAGGCCCAGGTCAAACTGCAAGCACCCCCGCCTCCTGTAAAAGCGTTCGAGCCTTTTTACGTTTATCAGGACAAGAATTCAAACAACCGTTTTGTTGCGTCGGGGTATATGGCCGACGGAGATTGCGTTACGATGGACGATGCCTGGCAGGATAATGTCCAGGAAGGGCGCTCGTCGATACGGGTTGATTATGATGCCCGCTGTTCGCGCAGCAAAAAGAAATGGGCTGGTGTTTATTGGCAGAACCCCGCGAATAACTGGGGTGATCAACCGGGTGGACATGACCTAAAAGGCGCGACAAAACTTGTGTTCTGGGCCAGGGGTGAAGAAGGCGGTGAGCATATCCTGCAATTCAAGGTGGGCGGCCTCGGCGTAAAAGAACAATATCCGGACAGCACAGAGGTTATCCTCAAGGATGTGATCCTGACCCCTGAGTGGCTGGAATACGCCATTGATCTTGGCGGCAAGGACCTTTCCCGCATCAGCGGAGGATTTGCCTGGAGCACCAATGTGGATGTTAATCCCGACGGGTGCATTTTCTATCTCGACAATATTCGTTTTGAATGAATTAATATCAGAATTAACCCGACTCAATGCATGATTTGAAGCAGATAAGTATCGTGCCCTTTTAAGTTTTTTGATATATTCAGTCATGCGCGCTGTTACTGTATCAGGAAAGTGTGATCAAAATAGTCATTTAATAGAGCAAAAGGAGCTGGAGCATGGGTAAGCCGCTGCTGATCGCCAGGAATTCTCAAGGCAAGGATTTTTGCTTGTTCTCCCGCATGGCCAATCGTCACGGGTTGATCGCCGGTGCGACAGGAACAGGGAAGACGGTCACCCTGCAGCGACTGGCCGAGTGTTTTAGCGAGAATGGCATTCCTGTTTTTATGGCGGACGTCAAAGGGGATCTGGCCGGGATCAGCCAGAAGGGTTCGGAAAGTCCGAAGATCCTGGAGCGCATCAAGTTGTTGAAGATCACGGAGCATGCTTTCCGTGCATTCCCGGTGGCGTTCTGGGATGTGTTTGGCAAGAACGGGCATCCTGTCCGGGCCACGGTTTCGGATATGGGGCCGCTCTTGATGGGGCGCTTGCTGAACCTCAATGATGTGCAGGGTGGTATTTTGACCGCGATCTTCAAGATCGCTGATGATAATGGCTTGCTTTTGCTGGACCTGAAAGATCTGCGGGCCATGACCCAGTATGTGGGTGACAATGCCGCAACCTTCACGACCCAGTACGGGAATATTTCGAAGGCATCGATCGGCACGATCCAGCGCGGACTCCTGGAGCTCGAGGCGCAGGGAGGCGAACAGTTCTTCGGTGAGCCCATGCTGGATATTTTTGATCTTATCCAGACGCATTCTGACGGACGCGGGATCATCAATATTTTAGCCGCAGATCAGCTGGTCGGCCGGCCCAAAATTTATGCGACATTCTTGCTTTGGCTTTTGGCTGAGCTTTTTGAACGTTTGCCGGAAGTCGGCGACCTGGAGAAGCCGCGGATGGTTTTCTTCTTTGATGAAGCGCATCTTCTTTTTGATGAAGCCTCTCCGGCGCTGCTGGAGAAAATAGAACAGGTGGTGCGCCTGATCCGTTCCAAAGGTGTTGGCATTTATTTTGTGACGCAGAACCCGCAGGATGTTCCGGACAAGGTGCTGGCGCAGCTGGGCAATCGTATCCAGCATGCTTTAAGGGCCTTTACGCCGCAGGAACAGAAGGCCGTCAGGATCATGGCGCAAACGTTTCGCGCCAATCCCGGGTTTGCGATAGAGACCGTGATCACGGAGTTGGGTGTAGGCGAAGCGCTTGTTTCGCTCCTCGATGAGAACGGGACGCCGGCCATCGTGGACCGCGTGTTCGTCTGTCCGCCGCAGAGTCGCATCGGCGTGGTCAGTCCAGAGGAGCGCCAGAGCCTTATCAAAAGCTCGATCCATTTTGGTAATTATGAAAATGCGGTGGACCGTGAATCCGCCTTTGAATTGATCCGCAAACGTTCTGATGCGAGGGAAGCCGAGGCCCGGCAGACGGAACAGCAGCGCCCCAAATTTCAACCGCCGACGCCCCGCTATCAGGAACCGGCGCCTGTACGTCGTAGCCCGGGCCGTCCGCGCGATACCCTGGTTGAGACCATGGCGAAAAGCGCCGTGCGTTCTATCGGGAGTTCTGTCGGCCGGCAGATCATCAGGGGCGTCCTGGGATCCATCTTCGGCGGCAAAAGGTAGATGGAGAAGCAATGAAAAAACCGAAGTCTATCTTAAAAAGGAACATGATCTTTTCATTCCTGGTTTCTTTTGTCATAGCCAGCATCATTATTATTTTTGTCCCTGCGCATTTGAAGTCAGCGCCCGCATCGGTTAAGGGCACGGTCGAACTGGTCCGCGTCAGCTGGGATGTTGTGACACGGCAATTTTCCGAGCAGATCGAGGCGTTCAAGGAAGGGCGCCTGTTGCAGCATGTGGATGATCAGATGTCCGTCGTCCGTTCTTCAACGCGGCTTGACCTGGCCGAATTCTTTGAGAATGCATCACGCCATAATTTTCTCGGGATCGGGGCATTATTCAGCATTAATCAACCTGTCAGGGTTACGAAACGATCGCAGAATAGCGAGAATGCGGCAGAGAGGAGTGATCAGCAGGGGTTAACCCGAATGGTCATGTTCAAGGAGGTTAGGCAGTTCGAGGGCGATGAGCTCGCCTATTACCGGGTGATCGAAAATGATCAAGTCGTTGTGAGGGAATTCAGCGCTGAAGGCCCCACGATCCTGCATGGAGCTCTTGCCCAGATGCGCGCTGATGGCGTTAATGAGGTTTTTGTCCGTTTCGTCGAGGAAGAGATCAATGTTGTGAATTATTATCTTGAGAAAGTCCGGCAGGATGAACTTTCAGGCAATCTTGTGACATCCTTGTTCCCGTGGGCCTGTTCTCCTGTTTTCTTCGGGCATAATATCCTCGCTGGGCTTGTTCAGGCCGTTGTTACGCCTGAATGAAGCGGGATGTGATCAGGGATAGATGTGTTGCTTTAATGCGGCATTGTGATTAAAATTGATGCGGGTTAAAAGAGTGTCATCTGATAATAATGGAGGGCGACGGTATGCTGATGGTCAAAGACATCATGACAACGCACATCATTACGGCGCGTAAAGAGCTATCCATTTTTGATGCCGCGGATATTCTTGTTGAGCATCATGTGACCGGCATTCCGATCGTTGACGCGCAGAATAACCTGATCGGGATCCTTTCGGAGTATGATGTGCTGCGCATCCTCAAGGAGGCGATGCCCGACCAGGAGAAGACAGTTGAAGATTTTATGACGAAGAATGTCGTTTCCTTTGAAGACACAACGCCGCTGATCCAGGTCTGGGAATTTTTGATCGACAATCCTTCCAAGCGGCGCGTGCCCATTGTGTCCCAGGGTAAACTGGTCGGCCTTGTCAGTCGTGGCGATATTGTCAAAGAGATCGTCAGGATCCACCGGGGTTTGAGCAAATAAGGTTCTGCAGAAAGAGACAGGCATGCCTGAAGAGATAAGATCAAATGCTTCATCGGAGCCCGCTCCCGCCGAAAGAACAGAGGCTTTAAATCCCCTTGTCGGAACATGCGGCGTTTTTAAAGTTGTTTCTGTCATTCCCAGCGGTGCGTTCCTGTATTGCGGGCTGGAGAAAGATCTTTTTGTCCCGATCGGGGAACAGTTGAAGGTGATGAAAGAGGCTGAGTCGCACCTGGTCTATGTCTACCGCGACCAGAAAACGGGGCGTGTTGCAGGTTCGTCGAAGCTTAATAAGTATCTGTACGATGATGCGCCTGAGGGCATGATGCAGGGGGATGAGGTTGATCTTCTGATCTATGCGCAGACGGACATGGGGTATAAGGCCGTTGTTCAGCATGATTCCTGGGGATTGCTTTACAAGAATGAGATCTTTCAAGAACTTTCTATCGGACAAAAGCTTAAAGGTTATATCAGCAAGATCAGGCCTGACGGCCGGATCGACGTTTCTTTGCAACGGCCGGGTTATGCGGGTGTTGTGCCGGATCTTTCCGGGCGGATCATGCAGCAGCTTAAGGATGCCGGCGGGCGCTGTCCGTTCACGGATAAAACGCCGCCTGAGGAGATATACCGTCTCTTTGGTGTGAGCAAGAAAAAGTTTAAAATGGCTGTCGGGACCCTCTACAAGAAGAAGATGCTGGTGATCGAGCGCGATGGCATCAGGCTTACGGACCAAAAGCTGTAAGTTTTGGCGCTTCCTGCTGACTAAATAATAGCGAAAGGATGCGCTATGAATGATCCACAAAGACCCTCTCTTCCGTCTCAACCTGAATCAACTGAACCGGATGATTGCGGCTGGGTGTGTGCTTAAATATTAACAGGAGGTTATATGAAGTTATCGTTAGTGGTTGTTCTTATGGCAGCGGCTCTGGGTATGGCAGGTTTAGCGCATGCCTGTGAAACATGCGGTTGTCAATTAGCTAAAGCATCTGATCATGGTCATGAACATGCTGCTGTGGCAGATATAAAGGCGGCAGCACCTGTTCTTGTCAATGCGGGCAATACAGTTTGTCCTATTATGGGAGGTGCGGTGTCTGTTGATAGTCCTAACAAGGTGGAGTATAAGGGCAAGCTTTATAATCTCTGTTGCGGCGGCTGCAAGGAAGCTTTCCTGAAAGATCCTGAGGCCGCTCTCAAGAAATTATCAGATATACCGGTAGCATCTGGCAGTTAAGTGTGAATGTTCAAAAGGTCCATGCCTATGATCCGACCTGGATGCTGCGGGAAAAGTTGTTCGAACAGGCCGCCCTT
>JFJP01039371.1_pt1 | contig 20692 bp, 24 predicted proteins | sample 431651 | NCBI WGS metagenome assembly JFJP01 (sample SAMN02602958, study PRJNA72255) | Microbial mat metagenome, whole genome shotgun sequencing project. | biome: fresh water; feature: sink hole; material: water; isolation source: purple microbial (photo- and chemosynthetic) mats found in...
ATAATGATAGATGAAGAACTAATAATTCATCTAAAAAAATGAGAGGATGGTTAAATTGAAAAAGAAGATCATTGCGATGTGTATTGTTTTTTCTTCCCTGTGTTTGCAACCTGTCTCACAGGTTTTAGCCGGTGTCGATGAGACAAAGAAGCCAGACCAGCAAAATGCTGTTACTCCGGCCACATCTCGACCTTCATCTGGAACGGTAGCTGCCAATTCCAACGGATTTTATTTTGATGAAGTTCTAACAAAAGCAGAAGCAGGATATCCCCCTGCTCAATGTTATCTTGGGATAATGTACCTCGATGGCGACGGTGTAGCTCAGGATATGAAAAAAGCACTTGAATGGTTTAACAAGGCGGCAAAACAGGGAGACGTTAATGCACAATTTTATCTTGGGTGGATGAACCTCAAAGGCCAAGGTGTAACTCAGGATAAGAAAAAAGCGATAGAATGGTTCACTAAATCAGCTGACCAGGGGAATTCTGAAGCTCAATATTATCTTGGACTCTTTTATTGTGCTGGTGAAGGTGTAATTCAAGATGATAGGCAATCCTTAGCTTGGCTCACCAAAGCTGCTGATCAGGGACATGCGCTTGCACAAACAAGTCTTGGATACTGCTACTATAATGGCGAATGTGTGGGGCAGGACAAAAGGAAGGGCTTTGAGTGGTACACTAAGGCTGCTGAACAAGGAAATGCAGGAGCTCAAGCTTTTATCGGAGGCGCCTATTACACGGGTGATGGCGTAGCTCAAGATATGAAGAAAGCCGTTGAATGGTTTAACAAGGCAGCAAAACAGGGAGACGTTAATGCACAAGTCGTACTTGGAGGCTTGTACAGCCAAGGAGAAATCCTCACAATGAACAAAATGGAGGCATACAACTGGTGGATGAAGGCAGCCAAGCAGGGAAGTGAAGGTGCCCAGAATGCGTTAGACATTTTATGTAAGGATAGTCCTTGGGCCTGCAAATAATACAAGAAAGAAGCAGGTGATTCTGCCAATGATGAAACTTTAAATAATTGTTTCCGTGGTTGAAGGGGAAAGGTTCTGTTCTCTGGTGCTGTAAGAGCCTATCCATGGATGCTGACCAGAACTAAGCGCGACAGCGATAAGCCCGCCGTATTGTTTGATTCTCTTCGCTAATTTAGTACGGTGCTAATGAACTTGGTGTTAGGCCTGATACCTAACTTATTTAACACGAGGGTGGAAAATTGAAAATGATAAGATCACTACTGTTGATTAGTCTTTTAACTGTTGGCATTTGTCCAGGTTCTGCATTTGCAGGGTGTGTCGGGCCAGTCGTAATGGGGGAATGCAAAGGGACGGAAATACCTGGCATTGCTGGTACTGAGCCTGAAACCAAAAACTTTGAAGGCTCATCTGGGGCAAAGTATCAATATGATTTGAATGATCCAGGTGATAAAATACAATATAGTGTTGATCTTGATGCCCAGAGGCGTGACCAAATGAATCTTAACCCAGGACGAAACCTTGATCGTAATATAGGGCAACATGGTGGTGGAATAAAGAACGACTAACGAACAGGTGGCAGTCACGCATTAAATCTGTTGTTCGACCTCAAAACCTTTCGGTCTAGTTCAAGTACAAGGAACGTTTCTTTCTTTCGAGAAGGAAACGTTTTTTTATTTGCTGTGATTTTTAGAGCACAACAGATGGTAGGGGAAATACAATTGTCTTTCCCCTACGACTGACCCTATATTGACCCTATGAAGCCATAAAACAAAAAAGCACCTAACTCTCAATGAGCTAAGTGCTTGTATTTATTGGTGCGCCCGGCTGGATTCGAACCAGCGGCCTACGGATTAGAAGACCGGAAAAACGGTTTCTGCTCTAATGATTTCAATAGGTTAGGTGTGTTTTTTTCTTGCTTGCCATGGCCTAAACGCGCCTAAACGCGCCTAATATAGCGTTCTATTGATCATAATGATCCAATATGCGCGCCTCAGTCATCTAAGGCATTTACAGCCTTGCGATCAGTTGTTGGGATTAAATGTGAATAAATATCAGCCGTAATCTGGATAGAGTGGTGACCGAGCTGCCGTTGAACGTAAATAAGTGGCTGGCCTTGCGCCAGCATTAAAGACGCATATGTGTGCCGTAAATCATGCACTCTCATCTTCTGCAAGCCAGCCAATTCAAGTATTTTTTCAAATGTCCTGCGCCGCCATGCGGTCGCGTCTATGGTTTCTGATTTTATTCCAGGAAAAACCCATTCGCTTTTAGCCTCGGAATATCTTTTTTTTAAAACTACTGATAACTGCTTACTCATATCAATATTACGGGACTTGCCTGATTTCGGTGTATCAATGATGGTACGCGATTTTGCTCGTTTGACGGTTATCATTGCTTTGTCAAAATCAATATCATCCCATTTTAAGGCAATTGCTTCACCTATTCTCATACCTGTACGAGCAAGCATAAGCGCCAGTGGGTAGTGTTCCGGCTTGTGTTCCAAGAAAGTGGCAAGGAGCTTTGTCAGCATCTCTCTCGTGAGGAATATGGGCACCACGTCAGATTTATGCGCCATTTGATCCCTTGTGGTGATTCTGCCAAGCCTTGTTGCTGGATTCTGGTCGATCTCGTCAGCGTCAAGGGCCAAATCTAAGACGTTTGATATGCAAGCTCTGAAATGATCTACAGTGCTGATGGATAGGCCAGCCTTAAGCTTTTGTCGAAGAAAGTTTTTAATATCCAGGCGATTAATTTTATCTACAGTTTTGCTTCCAAAAACAGGATTGATATGCTTTTTCAGCATGGATTTGTAATCAGCAAGTGTCGAAGGTTTAATGGTTGCATTTGCTATGTAAATTTCACCGTATGTTGAAAAGGTCTTTGCGAAGTCGTCATTGTTAAGCTGAAATGTTCCCTCCAGAATGCGCCTATTGATTTCTCTGGCCGTTAAATCTGCTTGTCGCTTATCAGTGGCAACAGCAGACTTCCGATGTCCATTGTGAATGACGATTACATACCATCGGCCAGAGCCCTTAACTTTTTCACGGACTGTTGCTGACATAAATAACTTTTAATTAACCTCGTGTCCTATCCATAAAACTTCGCCAATCAAACTGAAGTTCCCAGTATCGACGGTGTATGGTGGATAAAGTAGCGAGTTCTCGCTTGTTGCAATCAACGCAGAGCCTTGGAGCGATAACCTTTTGACCTTAACAGTATGATCTTCACGAAACGCATATGCCTTCCCATCAATAATGTCGGTGAGATTGTTTTTGGATAAATTAACCAAGACAACATCTCCATTATATAAAAATGGGTGCATAGAATTCCCAGTAATCTCAAATAATGCCATCTGGTCAGGATTTCCGTACTTCATCAGGAACTCTTTGTGAAACATCATGTTTGATTCAGTAAGGTCTGTATCCTGAAAAGAACCATGATCACCAGATAGTCGTGCCACAAATTTTGGAACAGAAATAAAAGTTGTTGTGTTTTGATTACGTAAATAACCAGGCCGATCTTCTTTGGCGTTTGAAGATAGTGGAGACAAGTTGGCGTCAACACTTGACTCAAAATGTTCTTTTTGTGTCAAATCCACAGTTGGAGGATAAAAATCATCAGGTTGATTCCCATTTAGTATCCATTGACCAAATGCCAACAGCTTTTCATAGTTCCAACCAAGTCGATCCGCAATCCTTCTCCGCGTAGTTTCATCTCCTTCTCGCCTCCCCGTTACATAATTATTCAGAGTAGTTGTCCCTATATTGAGACTTTGGGCGATCGCATTTTGTCTTATTCCTTTCGTGGATAAAACATGTTTGGCGGCGATACTGAAGATTTCCTTTATGTCAGATTTGTTTTTTTCCATTCACGCATTATACGCATTCTGCGGATAAAAATAAACAACCATTATGACGATTTTTATTTACATCTTTTAAACAGTATGTGTATAAGTTGATTTAAATTCAGTGATTAGTGTTAATTTAGTAAATTTTTAATATATTATTCGTAAAATGTGTATTTTCTGGTTGCTGGACATGAAGAATTTTGAAGAAAATTAAACAAATCGATATTGCGAATTTTGTTGGCATGTCCCCACAAATGATAAGTGATTTACGGTTGGGGCGACGAACACTTTCAAAAACTAAGGCAAAGAAATTGTCACTTACAATCCAAATCCCGTTTGAAACGTTGGCGTTATCAACTGGTGAGACACTTTATCAGTGGCTTGCCCAAGCATATTTAAGATCGTTTCTCACGCAGAGCGAGGATGAAGCATGAATGGGATCTATCTAAAGGGAATACCAGGCTTACAACTGTATCTTGGGTGTGGAAAAAGAGTGGTGCTGCAACTGATGTCTGATGGGCTGCCACGAATAAAAATAAATAAACGCACAGTTTTGTTTCGCTCTTCCGAGGTTGATGAGTTTCTAGAAAAATATAAAGAAATGGCAGATCTTAAGTTGATAGATCGATTGTTGGGGGGCTGATGAGCGGAATGTGTTTTGTGTACCCAGAAAAACAAAACTTTTGGCCACTGGCCCAATCCTGGGTGCAATCCAACAGCGTATTAATATGGTGCATAGCCGCACCATATTATCGGTACATGTCATGCGACTCAAGCGATTTGGCCGGTGAAGCAAAGCTTGCTGTTTATCAGGTAATTTCAGTCTTAATCGATCAAAACAAGGACCTGTCATTAACGAGCAAGTATTTCCGTATTGTCTTCCGCACCAGATGTATCCAGATGGCCGCTGGAGTTTCCTTAGCTAACAAGCAACACGCAACCGTAGAAATTCAAAAAGAACAATCCCCTGAACTGGATGCACATTTTGCTCTGGACGAATCAGTCATTTTCAAAGCGTTGTCCTTACTAACTGATCGGCAAAGGCAGGTATCCCTGTGGATTCTTTCACAGCCAAAACCTGTCAGCTTTGCCACTATTGCCAATCATTTCGGGATTCATACCCAAACTGTCAGAAACATTTTATCCAACACTATCAGAAGATTGGAGGCTTATGGAAATCACAGAATATGCGAAGACGTCTAAGATTCCGTTTAAAACGCTACGCTGGATGGAGAAGATAAGAATTGTCAGTAATCCGTTCACTGATAAAGAGCTTAATGGGTTGGAACTGATCGAAAAGGTCTGGAATAAACGAGATTTTTTACGTCCTCAGTTAAAACTGATGGATGTAAAAACAAGAAAAATACTCATTGGCACCTGCGGTTTGGAAACAAAATGGGAGCGCTATGCGTACACTCGATTCATGAACCTGGAACCAGGCCAAAGAATTTTTATGAAATACCTGATACCAGAAATTGAAATAACTTTCCGGTTCAAGATGTCACCTTTTAATATTTTCAAACTTTATCAGGTACGAAAAAGAGCCCATAAAGCCAAGGAAAGAAAATGCAAAAATCCGCAAAACCACCTCACGGAAAGCCCGAATAATGACCCTGATAAAAGTGAAATTGTAGTTACGAAATGACCAGAAAAAAGATGCGACAAAACCCAAACTAAAAGAAAGAAACAGTAGTTTCTTTAATGCGACAGAAATGATGACTCAAGCCAAAAAACAAACTCAAAAAATCATCCTGATTATCGGAGCATTTTTTATCTTCTCCAGTTCGGTTTTTAGTCCAGCCTGGGGGCTTGAAATCCGGCAGGATTTATACAGCTTCTCGACTGTCATCAACACACCTGTACAAATTCCAATTCATCAAACATTCGTCATTGAAAGGCAACCATTTTTCTACCCCCGACCAGAATGCCGCCCATTCCCTGTGGTTTATTTTGACCTGGGCAGCGCATGGTTATCACCCGATGCCGGCAATAAGCTCCTGGTAGACCTTGGAGATTGTTGTGCTTCCTGCCCTCTATATCTCACCGGTTACACCTGCTCGCTGGGAATGGAAAGTAAGAATCAGAAACTCTCCAAGCATCGGGCCGAGGCGGTAGCAGCCCTGCTTCGGAAGAATGGCTACAAGGTGGCATCAACGGAAGGAGAAGGGGTCATTTGCGGCAACAACTATGACGGCAACCGAAGGGTGGAGATACGACTTACGAAAAAAGATTCTTTGACCGGTAAGTTTTAACGATGGCTATGCGCCAAAGTGTCTCCTTGCAAAACCTTTTCTATTTACAGACCATTTCTACCCCGAGAATTTATAAAACGCACAATCTCGTGCAACAACTGCAACAAAAGGAAACAATCATGAAAAAGGTCACCTTCTTTGCCATCTTAACCGTTTTACTGCTCCATACAGTCAATGTCTTTGCCATGGCCGTTCCTGCGGCTGGTTCGTTTGCCTATGACCTGTACGATATTGCGGTCACCCAAATTTTGCTTGGCCCTATTGGATTTGTCGCAGGAGTAGCCTCAATGGTTTTTGCGGCCATCCTTGCTATCCGGCAGATGATCCTTCCTGCAGCTGGTGTTGTCCTTGGCGGCGCATTTCTGCTTTCCGCTGATACCGTCGTTTCATCAATCGGCTCTGTAATCATCTGAGACCATAGGGGCTGTAGACAATGATTGCCAGAAAGTTTCCCCAATATCTGTCTAAACCGTTCCAGGTGTTGTGGTTTGAGGTGGACGAACTGGTTTTGTTCCTCTTCTTCCTGACCTTGGCCTTACTCTATGGCAAGCTGATGTGGCTCATTTTTCTGGTGTGTCAGTATTCCTATACAAAAACCAAACGCTCTCAGGCACGGGGATTTTTGAAACATGCTCTTTATGTTTTTGGGCTGGTCAAGATGAACAACTATCCCGACTATTTTCAGCAGGAGTTTCACGAGTGAAAACAGATATTTTTGTACAAAAATCCAGTAATTTATTCGTTGAAAACCGACTGCTTAAATTTGCTGTCGGGGCAATGGCTATAGCCGTCTGTTTTAATTCCCTGATGGTGTATAGGGCCGTTAAATATCAGCGTACCGTGCTAATTCCGCCCGCTATGACCGGCACGGTTGAGTTCGTCCAGGGCAAGCCTACTGAGAAATATGTCAAGGACATGAGCCGACGGATTGTCAATCTAGCCACCACCTATTCCCCACCCACAGCCAGAGGTCAGTTTGATGATCTGCTGTCTCTCTATACCCCCGAAGCCTATCCCGAAGCATCGAGAAGCTGGTATTCCCTGGCTGGCCGGATTGAAGAATCACAAGTCAGCTCGACCTTTTACATGGAGAAAATCATCTTAGGGGAAAACACCATCGAAATGTTTGGAAAATTAGTGCAGTTCGCCGGGAATACACCTCTTGAACAGGCGTCCAAAACCTATGTGGTGCAATATCGCATTCGCGATGGTCGTTTTGAGATCAGTGAGTTCAAAGAGAAAAACATCAGAGCCGACGCAGACAGACTAAAAGCAGAAGTGAAAACAGAAAAGAATCTCACAAAAATCGCAGATGCAAAAATGAAGATGGACAAGCAAGCGGAGACGGAAACGAAATGAAAAAAATATTACGGTTAAGCTTGTGCTTGCTTTTGGCTACATCTTCAGCTCAAGCCGATGATACGGATGTCTCACCCATTGTGGTGGAGGAGCTGGTGACGCAAGAAAAACAAGAAGGCCAACCACCTGTCCCACCTGTCCCAGAGGAAAAAAAATCTCACGATCTGAAAGACCAGACCTCTATCCTTCCCCCACAAGCGCAACATTCCACGGTTATAAGAGAGCCAAAACCAATAAAGCCTGCAAAAAATTCAAATCCAGCAAGTGACCCTTTTGACAATCCCATGCCGGTCAGCTTCATCGCCCCCGAGGTGCCTACTATCGTTCAGTTGTCCAATCGTGACATCAATCGGATTGTCTGTTCCGGACCGATGAGTGATCTGATTTTTTCTGAGGAAAAAGGCGTGACTGGTCAGTTCTCCGGCAACAATGCCTTTATCAAGTTCAGGGCCGAGGAGATAAACGGTCTGCTGGTCTATGCTGAGACTCCCAGCGAGTTGTTTGTTGTCTGCAACGGGGCTGTTTATACCCTGATTGCTGAACCTCATGAAATCTCATCTGTCACCCTGCATCTGGCAGCACCAGCAAAGGATGTTTTCAAAAAGAATATCGACCATTACAAAAACATGCCTTTGGAAAAACAGGTCTTGCAGATCATCAAGGAAGGATATGAAGGCGGCTATCCATCAAGCTACAAGGTTTCAAATGCTGACACACTGATTCCACTATGTGGTGATTTAAACGTCAACCTGATGCAGACCGTGGATGTGGAAGGGGTTGGAATGCGATTGAAACAATTCAAGGTTGCCTCAACCAAAAACGAGCCTGTCGAAGTAGATGAGAAAACATTCTTGTCGCTTGGCATCAGTGAATCCATCCTGGCCGTGGCGATAGAAGATCATATTTTGACAACCGGAGAGGCGACCAGGGTGTTTGTGGTTGAAAAAAGGGAGCAATCGCAATGACCCTGAAAGAGAAGTTCAACAGCCTGACACCACAAAACAAAAAGGTTTTAGTCTGGTCGGTAGTCGGTCTCGTTATTCTGGGAATCGCCGTTACGGGGTACAACTCCCGAACCAAGAAAAAGGTAGAGGTTGTAGCGGCAGAAAAAAACCAGACCATTCATCTTGACCCTGACATGATTGAAAAAACCATGATCAAGGAACAAGGTCGGCAGATTGATAATCTGAAAAAAAACATGAATGATCTGACGAAAAGCCAGACCGATTTTTTAGCTCTCGAAGAGAAGAAAAGCAAAGAGGAAGAAAGCAGAAAAATAGTTCTTCCCACGCCTGAGCAATTATCCCAGGGAAAACCTGTCCCTGTGCCTGTACTCGACGCAAAAGGGAACCAAGTCCTTAGTGAACAGGGAAAACCTATGTTTGACACCAACCCATCACCATCAACGTCTGGCCGCAACCTGGGGCCATCACCTCAAGGTGGTAGTCGTGGAGGCCAGAAGCAGGAAAAAAAGATCGTCGGCAAGATTGCAGTTGTCTCCAATCAGGCCGCTATTCCCCATGATGACGGTAAAAAAAAAGGACGGACGGTGTATCTCCCTCCATCTTTTATGGAGGCGAATCTTTTGACCGGTTTCGATGCTGCTACTTCGGGCGGTGCCAAGGGGGGCAACTCCGAACCTCTTTTGCTCCGTATCCAGACCCCGGCAGTCCTTCCGAATGACATCAAGGCGAACCTGTCCGGCTGTTTTGTCATAGCAGAAGCCGTAGGCAGGCTGGACAAAGAACGGGCCGATGTTCGACTGGTGTCGTTGTCCTGTCTATCCAATGAGGGAAACGCTGTTATCGACACCCCGATCAAGGGCTTTGTCACTGACTCTGACTCCAAGGTTGGCCTCTCTGGACGAGTCGTCTCCCGGATGGGGGCATCAACTGCCAGGGCGATCATCGCCGGATTTTTTGGCGGAGCCGGTGAAGCGTTAAAAGCGGCGGCCACCACGACCTCAAGTTCGGTATTGGGGACGACCAACACTGTTGATGCCTCGCAGATAGGAAAATATGCCGTCGGTGGTGGACTCTCAGAGGGGGCAAACACCTTGCAGGATTTTTATATGGACCTTGCGAAACAGACAACTCCTGTAATCGAAGTGGCTGCCACTAAGAAAATCACGGTCATTGTCTCAGAAGGTAAAGACCTGGAGATTAAAGATAACAAAAGAGATGAATCGTTATGAAATTACACTATGCCATTCTGCCCTTATTGCTCTTGTCGGCCCTGACCTTATCGGGTTGTGGTGGATTAGGAAGAGTTGTCAATCCATATGAAGAGGACTTCCGGTGCCGCACCAGGGATGATGCCGGCAAGTGTATTGACACACCATCCGCCTATAAAGAGGCCAGGTTCCCCGAAGCTGATGATGCACCCACAACGTGCTCCGACGCCAATGGCAATACTATTCCTTGCCCTGAGGCTATAACCGAAGGGGCCATCACTGTATCTAAAGTTTCAAAGACCAATGCCAACCAGCTAACTGCTCAAAACAGCCGGTACAAGGCACTTACGGAACTTCTGGAAGAACCGGACAAGCCCATGCTGGAGCCACCCAAAATCATGCGGGTGCTGATGCTGCCCTACAAGGGCGAAAGCGACGAACTGTTCATGACTCGCTATGTCTATTTGAAACTGAAAGATTCCCAATGGGTGTTGACCGATATCACTGAAAAGCCAAAGGCCAGACAATGATTGAGTTTATGCAACGGGTCTTCTACGGCAATACCGAATACCTGAAACACAGCGATCTGACAAAACTCACCAGGCGGCATCCTTTTTCTGCCTTCCTGAACTATGTCGCTTACGACCAGAGGAATGAAATCTATGTGAATCAGGATAGCAGCTTTGGGATAATATGGGAGTGTTCTCCATTGACCTATGCAGGGGAGAAGGCGATGAACTCTCTGGAAGGAATTTTCAGGGCAGGTATGCCGTATGGCACCATTATTCAGTTTATTCTCCATGCCGATTCCCATATTGAGCCAATCATAGAACGGTATCGAAACAGCCGCACCAAAACAGAACCAATCATTACCACCAACACCGAGCGAGTTGCTGAATTTCTGATCGACGGGAAAAAAGGGCTGGAAGCATGTAGCTTTACTCCGGTCAGGAATTTCCGGCTGTTTGTAGCAGTTAAAGTCCCTGGTGATGCGACAGGTATGCCCAAGCCGGAAGAGCTTGAGGATAAAAAGAAGGTTACGCCGTTGCTCGACATTAAACGGCAGATTAGCGAGACATTAAAAGCGGCCCATCTTAACCCAAGGAATCTGCCACCAGGCAATTTGCTGGAGTGGATGCGGCGACTCCTCAATACCTATCCTAAAGGTTATCCAGAGCATAACTTCAATAACTACAGCCCTGATATCCCCATCCTGAAGCAGATTATCAATGCGGACACCATTATCAAGGAAGGAAGCGATTACATTCAGGCTGGGGACAAATACTGGTGTTGCACTACACCCAAGAGCTTCCCCCGTGAAGTGGACCCGATGCAGACCAATTCTCTGTTCGGCGGTATATGGGGTATCGTCTCTGATGCGGATCAGATCAAGACGGATTTCCTCTATTCCTTCAATATCATCAATCAGAAGGGATTAGATGTAACAATCCACGCAAAAACCAATCTGATGCTAAACCAGAAAGGGGTTGGCTCGTTATCTACCCTGCTGCACCGGAAACAGGCGGAACATATGGAGGCCGCCGATGAGCTGGAACATGGGGTCAAATTTCTCAAGATCATCCCCGTTTTCTGGGTGTTTTCAGACGATGTAGAAAAAGCGAGAGATTCATGTACCCGTGTAAGGCGGTTGTGGGAAAATAACGGCTATGTAATGCAACGGGACAACATGATTCTGAAAATCCTGTTTATCTCATCCTTTCCTCTTTGTCTTTATGCTGACGGCAAGAACATTGAAAACCTGGAGCGGGACTTTACCGCTTCAGTTCCCTCCATCACCCCGTTGCTTCCTATCCAGGGTGATTTTGCTGGTTCTGGCGGAACCCCCAACCTGCTTTTTACCGGACGGAAAGGGCAGTTGGTTTCGTTGGATTTTTTCGCTAAAGGGACAACTAATTTTAATGTTTATTGCTGTGCCACATCCGGTTCCGGCAAGTCATTTCTGGTCAACTTCATCGCGTTTAACTATTACGCTTGCGGGTCTATCATCCGCATCATAGACATTGGTGGTTCTTACAAAAAAATGGCTGATATGCTGGGCGCAAGGTATCTGGATTTCAGTCCTGACACAAAAATATGCCTCAACCCCTTTACAAATATCATAGAGCCGGAGGAAGAATTAGCCGCCGTGGCGACCGTATTCGCGCAAATGGCCTACGCCAATGCAGGCAAAGGATGCGAGGACGTAGAGGAAACAAGTTTGTTTTACTGGGCTGTGCATTGGGCATGGAAACAAAAAGGGCAAGCGGCTGATGCTGATACGGTCTGGGAATTTATGAAATTATTTCCCAATGGCCCTGGCATGGAACAGCATAAAGAATCTGATGCAAACAAAAACCTGATTGAGAAGGCCAGGAAATTAGGCTTTCTCTTTATGAATTTCACGTCACATGGCTCTTACGGCAAGTTCTTTTGCGGCCCCAGCACCTTTGATATTCGCAATGATCCGTTTGTAGTGCTGGAGCTTGAAAACCTGAAAGTAAAACCTGATTTATACAAGGTTGTCACCATGCTCATTATCAATGCCGTAACGCAAGACCTCTATCTCTCTGATCGGTCACGGCATCGACTTATTATTTTTGATGAGGCATGGCAGTTTTTGGATAAGTCCTCAATGCTTGCTCCCGTAGTGAATGAAGGCTACCGCAGGGCGAGAAAATACTCCGGCAGTTTCATGATTATCACCCAATCTATTCTTGATCTAGATTTATTTGGTGAGGTTGGAACGGTCATCAAAGACAACTCGGCCTTCAAAATCTTTCTGGAATCCCCTGCGTTTGACAAGGCGAAAGACCTGAAACTCATTGATTATGATGACTTTTCCATGAAGCTTTTGAAAAGCATCAAATCCAATCCCCCGCACTATTCAGAGATTTTCTTTGACACTCCCTTTGGAATCGGGGCGGCCCGACTGGTCGTAAGCGACTATGCCTATTTTATCTACACCTCCAAGGCATCTGAGATCGCCATGATCGAAGAGCGTGTCAGGTCCGGCATGACCTATCATGAAGCTATCCTTGAGATGGTGGAGCTTGGGAAAAATGGCATTCTCTAAGGACATCGTTCTCATTCTCTGGTTTTTACTCCCGGTGATTCCTGCCTATGGCAAAAATCTTGGCTCTATTGGGACAACCTATCCCGTGGTAGAGACGAACTTGATTGCTGATCTGCAGGGTCAAATCGACCATGCAAAGCTTTCAAAGATCATGGAGGATTACAAAAAGTATAAGCCGACAGATCTTTATGCTCTCCCGAAGGCAACCAGAGACAGGACGTTCCAGGTGGATATGACCTATACCCTTGACCACGATATCCAGGATGAAAATGGCAGGATACTCTACTCCAAGGGACTCTCCTGGAACCCCTTGGAGTATGTCACCTTCCCCGGGGGGCTGGTGGTCATCGATGGAGAAGATACCAGTCAATTAAAATGGTTTGAGGCATCAGTGTATGCCAAAAATCATCGGGTGAAACTTATGATTACCAGTGGCAATGCAGCCACTCTGATCGACGAATTGCACCGACCTATTTTTTATCTGAACAAGGTAATGGCAAAACGCCTGCAGCTCGCTGCAGTTCCAAGCATTGTGCTACAGGACGGGAAAAAAATGTTGGTACAGGAGGTCAAGATTGAAGATAAATAGATCTCTAATTGCCCTGCTTCTTCTCATGATCCCCGCTCCTTCCTATGCCAAATCGGGTGTTCCGTTTAATCCGATCACGGATATACATTGGGGGGAGATTGATCTTGCCGTAGAAGGACCATGTATCTGTATCAAGAAATGGAAGATAAAGATCGGTATTGTTGTCAGCTACTGGGAACCATTTTTACTGATTGATACGGTGTCCGAGTCCAATTACTCGCCGATGCTCGGTGTTTCAGTGGGGCCGGATATTTTACCTGGCATGAATCAAAGTTCGGATACGGCAAATGTGAATGAATCAACCTTTGCCCAAGCCCATGGCTTTCTCCTGCCACTCTTTCCTTTTATCTGCAATCGCTGGGACTACGGTGCCTGGTGGAGTGAGTTCGACCCTACCTGGCAGAATGCCAATAAGGCTATGCAGATGGCCTGTATGGCCGATGCTGCCGCCGTTAACATCGGCTGGCCACTTGATGTCATGCCCTGGTGTGTGGGGAGTGGCGGCTCTGCCTATCCCATGACCGGACATGTGGATAATGACAACATCGTCCAGGCCAATTCTACAGTTGCGGCCCGGCTGATCTACAAGATGAACCGGATGTTCATGATCTGTGACCCATCTCCCAAGTGTGGCTGTACGTACACCCCTGTCTGGATCAAGAGCCATTACAAACTCCACACGGCAAGGCCTGATATCAGAGACACATATCCCATCGGGAAATCCGCCAAATTCTATGACTCCTTTCTCAATCCACCATTTATGGGAGCAATGGGATCAAACGATGAATTCCTCTGGGTAGTCTACAGGAAGCAACGATGCTGTACCTGCTGCGAATGATATGAGAAGACACATTTTCATTTTCACAATGCTGGTCGGTTTGCTTTTCGGCTCATCGGTGCACGGCACTGAGAACTCATGCACCAGCTCAAGTGTCCCTGAAGCGACCAGGGCCCTCGTGGAAGAGGCCGGAGAACTGGCCAAGACAATGGTCATCCCTGAAAACAAGCACTGGGAAGAAGGGAAAAAGAGGGCTGAAGATAGTAATGCCGTTTATCGCTCTAAGAAGTTTCAGGAAAAGGTGCAAGGGTACGAAAATTATGAAGGCCTTGTCCCTGGATCCAAGAAGATAATGGAAACGAAGCCGAAAGACATCCTTACTAATTCAGAAAAAATTTATCTCTTCTTGTCCAGTTCAATACCGGAGGCATCGCTTCGTGGGTACATGGCCAGCTTGGATGGTGTAACGGAGATCGTTGCGGTCATGCAAGGGATGGTCGGCGGGATGCAGGATCACGAGAAGATGGCCGACTGGTATAACAAGGTGCTCAAAAATGATCCCGCCTGTCAGGATAGACTGAACGAACAATGCACCAGGTATCAGGTGGAGATCAAGATCAACCCGACACTTTTTGACAAGTACAGCATCAGCGAGGTTCCCGCCCTGGTTTATATACAAGGCGATGAAATTGTCCAGATCCAGGGGGATGTTGGTCTTGTGACTCTTCTTGAAAAAGTTAACCAGGAAGCAAAAAGTCCAGGGGTTAATGGACTTATTGCCAAGATCGGCGGGAAGTAATGAGCGAAAAAGAAGAACTCTATAAGGCAGAGACAACCTGGTTCCACATGTTCAAAGCCATGATTGGCAATGGAGACATTGCCAAAATGGGGCCGTGCTCACTGTCAGTATATATCGTGATAAAGGGACATACGGATTTCAATACAGGACAAGCATTTCCCTCCTTGGAACATATCAGCGAAAAAAGTGGGATTTCCCGACGACAGGTCATTCGATCATTAGAAATTCTTGAGCAAAATGGCTACATCACGAAACAAAAGGTCGGTCGGAACAATGTATATATTTTACGGGAAAAGATTGAGATGAGTGACAATGCCGGTAGGCCGGTCGGGATAGCAACATGGGATTATATCCCAAACAGCATCAATGCGGCCAGAGCCGAGCTGAAGAACTTTCTTCTGACCGGCAGATCCGAAGACCAGATTGTTCATATCAATACCGTCAATTTTAACATCCAGATCAATCAGGGAGGAGGAAACAAGCAATACAATATTGACTCAGATCTTGAGAAAATAAGAGATCCAAAAACGAGAGAATTTTTACGAAAACGGATGGAAGAATCTTTAACTGAGAAAAATGAAACAGTGCTTTAACGGCCAAATCAAGCCGATGTTATATCAATATCGGCCTGAAAAGTGAATATTTTGCTTAACAGGTGACTCACAGTCACTAATTGGCCTGAAAGGTGCCAGACAGTCACTAATCACAACCGGTGACTCAGAGTCACGTATCTGGATTAACAGGTGACTGAGGGTCACGTATTCGGAGGCAATAGGTGACTCATAGGCACCCTAACTATATCTTTAAAATATAAAAAAATAAAAAAATGCGCGCACGCACGCGCACGCTTTATCATCGATGGGAAAAAATGTACCAAAAAAATGAGACTCTCATGACGAACATGGCGGATAATAATCCAACAAAGAAACCAAGAACTGCCCCTGGCTATTTGGAAATAATCGCCATCACGATTCTGAATGTTCTTGGTGCGATCTGGGGATACGACCAATTTTTTGCCCAGAAGATTTTGACCTTTGACCTCAGTGGCTACCTGCGAGAGCAAACGGCTTTAATAAAAGCAGGAGTAATGACGGAAGAGCAATTCAAGTTAAATCTGGACAGGACAGAAGCTCTCCTCAATGCAGAAGCAGAAAAAAACAACCATGTCATACTCTTAAAAGATGTTGTGATTCGAAATGGCAATGAAATTACAAATAAATAAACCAGTTTTTTATCTCGGATAATGAATAGCTATACCATTGAGGGAATGAGTGAGCAAAATTTCAAAAAATTGCTTTTTGCTAACGTAATATTAGGGGTTATTGGGTTTTTTGCGTCTTTTTATGACCACTTAGCCGTATCTGAGGTTGATCACCACGGTAGGCGTATCTTTTTCACAACATCTTTCAGCTTTGAATATGGTGAAGCCACAAGAGGCGACTATTTTGTTTTTAGAGAGAAAGAAAAAAACACCGATAAAGAACAAAGTAAATATAAACCACGTTTTATGGTCGATAAAGTTGTGAGGAAAGTCGGTTGTTCAGAGAGAGAGAAGCTCACTCGGAATGAAAACGGGGATTTTTTTTGCCATGGGTTGTTTATTGGCAAGGCGTTGGAAAAAGACAGTCTCGGAAACCCATTACCCCAATTTCAATTTTCAGGGAAAATCCCGATAGGCAGCTTGTTTATGATCGGAGAAAATCCTGATAGTTATGACAGTAGATATTATGGGCTCATTCAGACAAACAGAATTATTGGCAAAGCTATGCCTTTATTCAAGACAAAGGCAGAATGAAAATTATAAAAAATAGCCGGTTAATTATCTTTCTATCAGGGTTGTCCGGAAAGGAAAAAACCATGGCTATGGTTTTTCTCGCGGCCTTGTTATTGGGGTCATTCCTCCCTGGAAAGTTCATCGTCGCACTCAGCGATTCACTCAATCATCGGCTTTTCTTCATGACAGGATTCAATCGGGATAAAATCAAAACTGGAGATTATCTCGTTTTCCTGGGAGACAAAAACGAAGTTGAGATGCATGCCAAGCCAATGCTGGATAAAAACCTCAACCGGCTGATAAAAAAAGTGGGGTGCTCTCCTGGTGAAATGCTGACCCGTGATGTCCAGGGGCAATTCTTCTGTCAGGGTATTTTTATCGGAAAGGCGTTGGAAGTTGACAGCATGAAACAGCCTTTGCCTCAGTTTCAGTTTGTAGGGAGTGTGCCGGAAAAAAACTACTTCATGATCGGCACCAACCCCCGCAGTTATGACAGCAGGTATTTCGGGTTTGTCCACACAGACCTGATGCTTTTCAAGGCGTTACCGCTATGGTAGCCGATATGGCCCAAAGAACGACAACGCAGGGCCAAGAACAGGGCCAAGGCTTTATTGTTGTGCTCGATGAGTTGGCCTTTCATGCAAAACCATCGAAATTCAACCTTGGGCTACGTAATGCTTTTTTTGGTTTAGCTGAAATTAGTAGCTTTCTTTGTTGCTGGCTCCTGGTCATCACCATGACGACAAAGGCCCTGGCTGAAGAAGCTCCTGTCCCGAATCCAGCTTTCTATGAAACCGCCAAGGAAGGCTGGTTCTGGTATCATGACCCGCCTCCCAAAACGCCAGAGGAATTGGATGAGAAATCAACCATAACAAGAGAGGCCGGGCCGAAGGTCTTTGAGACAAAAAACCCGTTGATGGACAAGTACACCATCAACGACATCTGGAATTTACATCCAGATGAATTTCAAGGGCTGTTGAATGGTATCCAGAAAAAAGCGGTACAAACTCCCAGCGAAAAAAACATCCTTGAATACCTCATCATGCAGGATGTCGCCCGAAGAAAGGCTCTGGCGTATGCCAATGCCACAAAATTCGTTACTCAGAAGTACAGTGATAAATTCAATATCAATCAGGTTTATCCGACAACAACACCTGGTATATCAGCCAGAGTGCAGGAGCAACAAAAGGAAATCTCCAGCACCATTCTTGCGGCTCGTGAGAATCATGCCTTGCTGTTTTTTGTAGGTCAAGGCTGCGGGTTTTGTGACAAGCAGGCCGCTATCCTTACTTACTTTGTAGAAAAATACGGTTGGCAGATCAAGCCCATTGATATTGGCCAGCATACCACTTTGGCGGCTCGGTTTAATATCACGACCACTCCCACCCTTGTGTTGATCAAAAACGGAACTGAACAAGCCATGCCGGTATCAGTCGGGGTGGTTGCTCATTCAGAACTTGAGCGAAAACTATATCAGGCCATCCGCTATCTGGGCGGAGAAACCAGGATAGACACCTTTCAGACGTATGACTATCAGAAAGGCGGCGCACTTGACCCTGCTGCAATTTTAGAGACAGAAGATCAACCCTGGACGGGAAGGTAATAATGGAAGCAAAGCAAACTCTATCAGCCTCCTTTGTATGTTCGCAATGCGGGTGGTGTTGCAAGTATTTGTATTTCTATCTGGAGGACGATGATCTCCAAAAATGGACTGAAATGTATATAGATGGAGTATCTCCAAACCCTATAGAGGATGGGTATGTTTCAGGGGATGACATTATGTGGAAGGATGGTTTTTTTTGTGAAAAATCAAAAGGGTGGGAAGACCCATATCGTCCCAATGGCGAAAAATCCTGTCCTTATCTAATGTATCAGCCACATCTAAAGAAATTTATATGCCGACTGCATAATATCGGTGCAAAACCAGGTGTATGTGAACGCTTTCAGCCAGGATTCTGTTTAATGAAAAAAATAAAAATTGGAAATGGGAAACAATGAGTAACCATAAGGCCATCAAAGCCATAATTGCCATTGGGGTAATAACTATGCGTACAGGTTGCAGTTTCTCACTCGTCCGACAGCAAGCAATACAACAAAGATAGGGCAATGCAAAGAAAGATGAATAAAGGAAGCACAATGGCAACAAGACAAATTTGAAGACAGATTAGAGAGCAACCTGATGATGGTCGATGTTTATGAAAGAGACGGCAAGCCGATGAGGCAAGCATTGATAAACGCACGAGCTATCGTTGATACAAGTTTTCTGTAAAGGGACAATCATGAAAAAAAACATATTGTTAGTGGCCGTAACCTTATTGATTTCTCCGACCTTATCGACTCACGTTGCTCAAGCTGGTTGGGTGGATGATTGGTTGGATCAGAGTAACACAACTGCATCCGGCCATTTTGAAGGTCAACAGCGGGGATATTATTCCGCCGGTAGCTTTTCCGGTCGTTGGAAGAGTACCGCCGATTATCCGGTGACTATCGAAGGGCCAAAAGTAAAAAGCGGTTGTGGTGGTATTGATGTGTTTATGGGCGGTTTTTCCTTTATGGATTCTGATTATCTTGTGGATAAACTCCAGGCCATCTTGACCAATGCCGCAGGAGTAGCTTTTGATCTGGGCCTCAAAACCCTTTGTGAGCAATGCTCCAACACAATTAAAAATTTTGAAGCTCTTTCTGATTCTCTTAACCATATGCAGCTTGACGAATGTGCAGCCGCTAAAGGATTGGTCGGGATCGTGGCCGACAAAAATGGTGTTCATTCAGGCGAGGAGATGCAAAAAAGACTTGGTACTGCTGTCAAAGAAAACAAATTAGTGAGCGGTGTATCGGAAATGTGGACAGATTTGACCACCGAAGAACAAGCAAGTGGCGGTGCTGTCCTCCCCAGTGATGTGCTGTCTGTCACCAGTGGATGTAATGCAGATGTACGAGATTTGTTTTTAGACGGCGACTCGATGCTCGCAAATGTCGGCGACAAGATGAGTATTCCCAGCACTCACGTTGATCTGATTCGCGGGTTGGTTGGTGATCTTAAATTATCGGGAGCGGCAGATGCGTATAAAATTTCTTACACGCCGCCATGCTCGGAAAACAATACCGATTCAATCAAAACCATCGCCAATGGTGATATTTATATCAAAAATGCCGCTGGTCAATGCTCACAGGTCACTGATGGCAATAGGGACATGGGAGCATTTGTAAGAATTCAGTTGACCGGTATAGCCAACAAAATACGCACTAAAGGCACATATACAGCTTCAGAGCAGGCTTTCATGGACTCAAATCCATTAGCGACATTACCTATCCTCAAAAGTGCTGTCGGCACCAATACAGACGGGGTTACCATAAGCGGTCTGGCCGACATCACCGCTACTGCTTACAGCCTGCAAATGATCTCGGATTTGTATGTTCGGGCGGAAATGATTGCCAGAAAAGCCAGGGAGGTGCTGGAAAAAAAGGCTTCGGGATCAAGTGGTGGCACCGATAAATGTGCCTCTATTATTTTTACGGATAATGCAAGTCAGAATATTTCCCTCATGTTGGATAAAATCCAAGAACTAAAAGTTGGAGCTAAGGCCAGTTATGTCGCTTCAACAAACGAAATGAACGCTATTTTGGGATACCTGGAACATATGCAGAACATTGAAAGCCAAATGAACTCAGAGCTTACCCGCAGGTATGGGAAAGATGTGGTTGCAAGGCTTCAGTAGAAGATGAAGAAATCCGCAATCACATTCTCTTGCATTCTATTCTTGGTTGTAGCCATATTTCAGGCATCCCCGGCCTATGCTATAGATATGGAATACTATACCTATGGCGGCTTTGGCCCGATTACGCAGGCATTTACACGGCTAGCTCTGATCTTCAGCGATGCTGGGTATATTGGATTGTTTACGGTGGTTACGGTCTTAGGATTTCTTGCTGGGAGTATCTCTTGGTTTGTCCAGGTGGCCAATGGCGGAAAAGCCACACCTTTAATCTGGGCAGTCCCTGTGATCTTCGGGGTAGTTCTCTACCTCGGCCTGTTTGTTCCCAAGGGGAATATCACGGTTTACGACCCAA
>JFJP01027101.1_pt1 | contig 20688 bp, 14 predicted proteins | sample 431651 | NCBI WGS metagenome assembly JFJP01 (sample SAMN02602958, study PRJNA72255) | Microbial mat metagenome, whole genome shotgun sequencing project. | biome: fresh water; feature: sink hole; material: water; isolation source: purple microbial (photo- and chemosynthetic) mats found in...
TTTTTTATGTCTTGTAGTTTGAATTTCGTTTTTTTTCTCCATTGATTTTAAAATTATCTTGCTATATTATTCGCAAGATTTTTATTATGCAATAAATTTATCATTGAGATATAATAAATTTTAAATTAATTTTTTGAAAATGCTTCTTTTTAAAAAAAAATTAAAAAATTTTAAAAAAGATTCAGTACTTTTAATTAATATTTCATTTTAATGATCATCATCAATATATTTAGGAAAAATAAGCATTTTCTCTCTTTCTTTCTTCTTTAACACATAGCTTTTTAACAACCGATCGAAAAAATTCTTCGAGAACTCAAGGTTTTCTCTAGATTTTTTATAAGTTTTTTCTTCATATAAGTTCTTTAAATTTAGCAATATTTCTATAATTTTGTTTTTTTTTCCATCAAAGATCAATTCTCCATCAAAATTCAATAATTTCTCTAAATTAAGTCCTTTTTTCATTAAAATCGGCTTAAGAACTTCTTTGATGTTTTTCAAACAAGCAACTTTGGTTTTCGGCTTTTCATTAATTATAAATCGTGTTTTCTCTAATTTTCCAATTATTTGGCTTAATATTATGCTAAATAAATTAAATTATTTTCGGTTATTTATTGTAAAATTTGAAAACCCATCTTGAAATTCGAGCCAAAATTCATCATTTTCTATCAATTGTCCAACTAAATTCTTAAATCCTAATGAATCTATCCATTCTAAAGCTTCGATCTCCCCGAAAACAAAGATTTTCTCTTTTTTTCCCATAGTTTTTTTAGATTTTCTCTCATATTTCAAATCCCTTTCACTAATCAAACTATGCATTTTCTCCCTTATTTTTTCATTAAATTTATCAGAAATGGTTTCATTTTCTTCACTTCTTCCTTTAAAACTTTCAAGTTTTCCTCCAATAATTTTCTTCTTTTCTTTATAAAAACTGTTCTCAAACCCTGTTTTAATATCTTGTAATAACCCTATTATAATATTTCTGTTTCCTTTGACTATTTCTCCTTCCATCCAAAGGAATTTCTGATCAAAATCCTTGTTATTTCTTAATTTCCCAAGAAATTTCCTCAGATTTGCGAGGGAATTCGCTTCGTTTTGTGGGAATCGATGAATTGGTTTCATTTTCTCCTGAGTTATTTTTTCATAAATTCTGAATAAAAGATCGCCTTTTATTTCTGAAGAAATTTGCTCCCATGACACTGGAACGTTGTAAATACCAATTTCCATAAGCCAATTCATTGATTTCTGTTCTATTTCATTAGAGTTCATTGAGATTTTAGACAAACTTCTTGGGTAATTCTGAAGAAACTCCTCGAAATCCAAAGAAATTTGTGAAGAAATTCGTGGATTTCGATTCGAATTTATGTAAAGAACCAATGATTCGAAAAAGGAAGTTTCTCCTTTGAGAATTGACTCAGCGATTTCCTTGAGAAAATCCTTATAATTTCTGGGGTTTTTAACCAAAGATTCAAGACTGATCATTAGATTTTTGCGACATTCTTCCAGAGTTTTTACGGGGTCAAAGGGAGTTTTATGGTTAAGAGGATGATGAATTTCTTGAAGAATTTGATATAATAACAAACCGTTTCTTATAGGGTCTTTGAATAAATGCTGATTTTCTTGCAATAAATTGCTTCGTACTCTTAAAGAATTGTATGCGTTTTGAAGCTTAAAATCAGGACTGATTTTCATTGTATTTTTAATTTACATTAATTTTTTGAAGTTTTTTTTCCGTTTGAAGGGGTTTTTAGTAAAAAAATTTTGAAACTAATTAAAAAATTTCATTTTTTTGTAAAATAATATTAAGGAATATACATTAACTCATTTCACTGATTTTGAAAGGTTAGAGGATAAAATGGATAATTTTTTTGTTTTATTATACGATATTGACATCGACTTTTCTCTTGCTTTCCATCATTCGGATCATAATAACTTTTTATTAAAGACTCCCATTCCCAGAAACTTTTGATCACAGCAGGTTTCTTTGTTTTTTTTTCTATTTTAGCTACAGTTTTCTCATTTTTCCCCTCGTACATCTTTTGCAATTCGCTGCTTTGTGCTTCTTTTGGAAACGTAATCACCACAATTTGCTCATCATTTATTGTAAAAATCGCGCTTTTGCCAAATGCTTTTTTTACTCCTTGATTTGTATTTATATACATTGTCAATAATTCATTTTTATGGTCAAAACACCTTTCTAAATGTTCAATCATATATGAAAAATATTCATTTGAAGGAACCACGAACAAACTTTCTTCGAAAATTAGGATGTCATCTTGAAAGGTGAGGTCTTTGAGTTCTTTGTTTACTGAAATCTTCGAATTGACGATCCCCATTTCACTATGTCTGATGTAATAATAAATGATCGAAGGTTCTTTCGAATTTAATTGCAAGTATTCCTCAAAATCTTTGGAATTTTGAGATGCTTTAAGAAGTTGTTTATCTTTATTTTCTTTGTGTTCTTTATCTTTTTGATATTCATGATGATGTTCTTCTTTTTTCAAAGGCAATGAGCTGAAATTCTTCGAAAATTTGGCGATAGTCAGTGCGAGATTATAACATTTTAGCTCACCGAGACTTAAAAGCCTATCAATTAAAAAGCTTGTATTGGGCATGTAATAGCCTACATCTAACTTGGTGCAGATTGTGAAATTGTCTGTAATCACAATATCTGATATAAACTTAAAGGGGTTCCATAAAGTGCTCAAAGGAATGAAATCTTCTGAATTCGAAATATGGTCGAGAAAAACTAAGTCACCGACTATTCGATGGGCGAAAATTGGATTAAAATATTTGTAAAGAACTAAAGGCTTTGCAGTTTCTTTGCGAAGAAAAAGATGCTTTTTGGAACGGCGAAGCTTATGACAATGAGGAGCTTGGGCTTTTGTAAGGTGAGCTTTTATAAATTTCAGCTTAAAGCGAGTTTTTTTCTCCATTAAAAAAGTTTTTTGTTTTGAAATGATGTAAAAATAATTTACTTTTGAAATAATAAGACTATAAAGTAGTTTGACGTTTAAACTGAAAGAATTAAGTGTTCGATTTTAATTTGAAAGTTTTTAAAATCATAGGATAATAAAAATAGTTTTAATTAAACAATCTAAAATAAAAAAAATATCATTAATATGAAGAATATGGTTTTTTTCCATATGAAAACCTATTTTAGTTAAATATTTTTTTTTCTCTCCTTAAATTAAATTTAATTTGTCATAATTTATAAATAGAGCCTAAATTTAATTTATGTCATTTAATCTCAACCCCCTCAAAAAAATTATTTCTTCTTCACAAATCGATCCTCCAAACGAATTCCCTATAGAGAATCCAGCCTTATTTTCCCAATATCTTCAAAAGAAACTCCCACAGAACACCATTCTAATCGAAGAAATCCTCTCAATTTTCCATTTAATTTTCGAAGAAAATCAAGCTGAAAGGGGAATTTCAATGGATGAGCTCATAAATCAATTAGAAATGGATGTTTCAGTGAAAAACATAATGAATTCTCCAGAAAAAGGGGTTGTTTCTTCAGAACTTCCCGAATTTGAATCAAATAAGAAAGTTTCTGTGAAGAATTTCAAGGAATTTTCGATGAGAGAATGTGCTGGGTTTCTTTTGATCGCCTTTGGTCTTTTGAGCGATTTTCAAGAAATGGCAGGTTTTATTTCGAAAGAATTCCCTGATTTTCTTGGGGAATTTCTTGAAAGCAGAAAAGATGTCAATGCTTCTCAAAGCAGCATATTCATTTATAAAGGACTTTTGGAGTTTTATAAGCAATTTGAAGAAGAAATCTATGGGAAAATGATCAAATTCTTTAAAGAAAAGCCTGTTTGCAAGATTTTGAAGCAGTTTTTTTATCGAGAAATTCATTTTACGAAGAAAGTTTCTGAAGAAATGTTCGTGGTTTTTTTAAGCAATTACGAAGAATTTGACCAATTCTTACGATATAATAGCAAGCGAATTCAGAATGAAAACTCTGTTTTTCAAAGGATTTCTAAAGAAATTATCCAAGAATCCCCAAAGAGAAGGCATGTGAATGAACAGAAAATCTTCGCAGTTTTCTCAATAAAATGTTTTGAAAACAAATGGAATTCATTGTTTAAACTCTTTTCGAAATACAAGCCGAATCTCATTGATAACATGAACTTATTCTCTGCTGCTTTAGAACATAAAAACATGTTTCATTTGAAAAAGTTCTTAAAATTCAATGAAAATTCAAAAGAATTCCTATTAGATGAAGAGAATTTCGCAAGACTCCTCGATTTTTTCGATAATGAAGAGACTTTTCTCAATGGAATCTTTCTATTAGATCAAATTAAAGATAAAGAGCTCAATATCTTTTATCAAAGAGTTCTTATTGAGAAATTCCTTTCTTTATTGTCAAGCACTTCCAAATCATTGATTTCTTTATATGAAATCCTCATTTCCAATGCAAATCCATTTGGATTATGTGTTTTCTTTAGCCATATTTTCTTGGAAATGGCTCAGAAAAGCCTTGAATTAAGGCTGAAATTCAATTATTTAGCAGTGAATTTCAGAGATTTAGCAGCAAATCTTCTTGAAAAATTGCAGAATTCTATAGGAATCAAGCCTTTATTAACGAAGATCTTTTATCCAGCTGATATTTCTGTTCTTTCCATTTTGTTAAAAGCAAAGGATTTCTTCGAAATAATCCTGATAAATCCAAATATTTACTCAATTATCAATGAAATCTGGGATTCTCCATATGAAAAAAGCAATAACATTTTTAATCTTTCGACAAATTACTGTCTTTTTACAGGGAGATTGCCTTTATCGCTTGAAGGTGATATGAATAGTAGTTTCAACAATAATTCAATGGATAAATTGTTATATATGGGTTCTTTGAATAATTCCCCTACGAAACAACAAGCAAGGAGTTCGAGATCAATGTCTAGTTTCTTAACCGAAAGCTACACAGAATCCAAAATGAATTTCTTCGCATATATAAATCAAGCTGAAAGCTTGAGTAAAACCACCAATTATGTGTTCCAGTTAAAAGTCTTTACCAAATGCATGAGTTTTCGATATTTCTTGGAATTTCTCAGCTTTTTCGTAGGATTCTCGATCATTTTATCGATTCTTATACAGTATTTATCAATGATTAAGGCGTTGAATGAGACGAATCATACCACAATTAATTCGGTTTTTGAGTTTTTACTTACTTTAGATGTAAAAGGGACCTCGCAGGAACTAATAAATAGGTTAGTTTCATTGTTTCCAATACATGAACAAACTGCTTTTCTCAGCTTTTTAAAAGCGGAAAACTACAATTTTGTGGATTTGAATTTCTTGTGTCATACAGCTTTTTATGTTCACAATAAGAAGGTCGAGGCCATAGAAAGCGAGAATATTGAGGGTTGTTTTCTGATTTATGAGAAATTGCATATTTTCAATAGGGATAGAATTTCAAATGTATTTCAAGAATCTATTTTATTCTTCACATGCATATCCTCTAGTTTACAGATTCTATTCTATATTTTCAAGAATAAACGTTTCGCAATGAATCTAGGCCAATTAATGGATATTTTAATCTTTCTTTTCACTGTAGCTCTTATTTATTATAATTCCATTAATGATAACAAATATTTAATGGATAATTTTGAAAATATTTTACATAAAATGAGGATTATTTTAACAGCACTTATTCTTTTAATCTTCGTAAAGGCTATCAATTTCTTGAGAATCACATCCTATTTGGGAATTCATTTGAGAATCATCTTCAAAATGGTGTCAAGTCTCTCCACAATCATCATAATGTTTCTGATAATCTTCCTTAGTTTTTCGATCTTTATGTACTTCTTATTCACTTCAAAGGACATTCATTATGAAACCCTTTTCAAATCGATCAAAACTTTGTTTAAATTCATTTTTGGAGAAATGATCTTTTATTATGGACATGATGAACAAGTTGATTATACATATTTCGCTTTTTTGAGCATTGGGTTGATTTTCATTAGAGTTATTTTTTTGAATATTGTTATTGCAACTTTATCGAACGTCTATGAGAGTATTCAAAAGAGAAGCGGATTAGAAATCTCTTTAATGACTCATGAATATTACGCCTTTCAAAACCCAAAAGAAAAAACTATGAATTCTTTGGTTCTTTTACCAGATCCTTTTAACATTATTTCTTTTGTTTTAAGCCCGTTGATCATCGCGAAAAGAAGCATAAAACTTAATAACATAGTATTGAAAATAGGTTTTATTTGGATTTTAATTGCTTTAGCCTTGTTTTTTTTGATTATTCATGCATTTATTATTCCTTTGGCTTGCTTGAAAATTCTTTCCAATATTATTTTCAATAATTATGGGGAAGATCATGAAGTTTTTACTATGACTACAAGAATCGCACATTTTTTACAATGGTTTTTATTTGGACTTTTTTACCAAGTTTATGTGTTATTTAGATATGATATACCGCATTTCTTTAGAAAAGCTTTTGCAGTTTTGCATATTCCTTCCAAATTAGATCAGTTTTCTCTCAAGGAATATCAGAATTTGAAGAGGATTGTAAGGATTTATCAAGACGTCTTAATGGAAAAAAAGGTAGAAATAGAGAGTTTTAGGAAGAATTTTAGAAAAATCTATGAAGTTTTGAGGGTTTATGAAGAAATTAATTGGAATTCAAATGAAAATTCCAAAAAAAATGAAGAAATTATGTTGCTAATGAAGAATAATTTCGACAATTTATTAGTTGAAAAAGAGATTAAAGTAGAAGTTATTGAGAAATTGCTGAAGAATATTAAACTTTTAAAACAAATGAAGTCCAATGGAAGCAAGGTGAAATATCCTCATTTTATAGATTTGGTGAATTTGCAAGAAACTGGAGATACTATTAAACTATATCAATATAAAAATCAATTGCTGAAATAAAAATTTAATTGAATTTTTAATCTAATTTTTAAAACAGCCAACCCTTACCAAAAAATTATTTATTTATTTAATAGTCCTATGAATAAAATTTAAAAAAGTTTCTGCATAGACCCTAATTCAATGGCTTTCTTATCCGATTCGTGACTATTATTTTTCTTTGTTAATAAACGATGTTTTTAAAAAACATGTATGAATAACGATTTTTTTTATTTCATTAATTTTTCGCATAACCAATAGTTTTTATTATTAAAAATATTTGGTTTTTTACACATAGGAAATAAAACTCCTCGTTTGGTTATAATTATAAATGAACATAAAGAAATCTATGATTTTTTATTTTATATATTAGAAGCAGAAATTTGAAGTCAACCTCAAAATATCTAAAAAGCTTTTTAAAATAACCCAAACAAATATCTTATAAATCATTTTTTGGAAATTTACAGAGAAAATTTCGAATACTATTTAAAAACTAACTTAATAAACAATTTAAACAATTTTAAATAAATTTAGCAATTTTTTATTTTTTCATGAAAGGAAACAAGAATAAAAAGACTAAAAGCCCCTTTTGGGATACGATCCACGATATTCGAAATATGAGTATAAAGACAAATTTTTTAAAATTAAACACAAACTAATTATCTTAAAAAATATTCCTTTTCTAGCCACTAATTTCACAAATGAGAAAGAAAAAAGCTTCTTCAACATGAAAAAAAACAATCAAATAAAACAAAAAGGCCCAAAGATGCCTATTAAAATGTTGTCAGGAATTAGAAAGAAGATCGTAAAAGAATACGAGCAGAAACAAAAACAGAATTTCCAAGAAAATATCCAATACAATTCCTCAGAAAAATATCACGATCTCGGCTTTTTGAAGCGAAAACTCCAAGAAGACAAATCTAAAAACACACAGAATTTCCTCAAAAACAAGTATAAATACAAGGATATGCATTCAAAACAGCTCGGAAACTTTAAAAACGGCACTTTGACGCTTTCCAAATCCGAAATTTTCAAAATATCCTCTTCATAAAGCGAAAAAAAATAAAAAAATTTCAATAAAAAAAACCAAAGTTTTTTTTTAAAAAAACACAAAAACTCATGTTTTTTATAAAAGAAACTCCTAAATGGTTATATTTTCAAGTTTGTTTTCCTAAAACCCTCATTCCTTTTCCATCAGTCTTTTCTTCTAAGCTTGAATCTCAATACCTCTCCCTTTTTGATCCCAAAAATCACAATTATGAGAAAACACTGGAATATAAAGACCCAACTTCTTCCAAGCTCTTTAAAATCAATCTTCTCTCAATGAAAATGTCCGAAACCTTTCCTCAAACAGAAGAACTTTCTTTCAAACCTGCTGAATATCTCATTACAAGAAAAGCCTATTCCACCTGCCAAATGTTGGGTATTTCGATAGTTATTTGTAGAAATAAGGAAGGGAAATTCTTGGCAGTTAATGAAAAAGATGATAGAGGATGGTATTTACCAGGAGGCAAAGTCAATCCTCCAGAATCCTTTCATGAAGCCGCTATCAGAGAAGCTAAAGAAGAAGCAAATATTGATATTATATTGAAAGGAGTGTTAAAACATGAATATAATTTCGTAGAAGGAAGGTTTTTAAGGTATAAAGTGGTCTTTTATGCAGAGCCAAAGGACGAAAAACAGCTTTTAAAGAATAAACCTGATAAAGAAAGTCTGGAGGCTAGATGGGTTTCTTTGCAAGAATTGAAAGAATTAGCTAAGAAACCGCCTTATTTAAGAGCTACTGAACTGTTGGATTGGGGGAATTATCTAGAAAAAGAAGGGGAAATATATCCTTTAAACAGTTTTCAAGAGAATAACTCTCTATTTATGTAAATAACACATGTTTAAAGCAAAAAAAATTGATTAGATTAGTTTTTTTATGCTATTGTTTTTACGAAAGTTCTTTTTTGACATTTTTCTTTAGAAATATTTAATATAGAAACTACCATATAGCTCTTTTGAACACATGATTGAAACGGTTTTCGTGAAATTCTGACAGACTAATATATCCATCGGCATTTTATCTCCCTTTTTACCTTCCATATACAAAACAAATGAACCTTCTGGGATTTCTTTCAGGCATTTTCGCAGATTTTCATTAGGAACTTCTTCATGTCTGAAATTCTTTTTCGATAAAATGAATTTGAAATCTTCTAAGCTACAAGCCAGTTTTCTTTTGGAAATAAAAGGAAACAAAGCACCAATTGAATCTTGACAAATTCGATATCTACAAAAATTCTTCGAAAAACCTTCTTTATTTCTTGCAAAAGCCTTTGAACCTAGGTTCACTTTATTCAGAACTTGCTTCGAATCATATTCGAGAATTTTGCGAATTCCTTCAGAAATCAAAAGGATTTTCTTTGGGCCAGATTCTACGAGATAAATAAGTTGATCCTTTGGAAAATCAGAAGAAATTCCATAATATTCCCGAATCCATTCATATTCTTCATTTTCTAATGTTTTCCAAAGGATTTTCGCTGATTTCTTTGCGGGCTGAAAAGAAGCTGCTTTCTTGCCTTTAGGTCCGATTTCTGTATTTTCTTGTGCTTCTCCTATGGCTTCTTCTTTGTTCAGCTTCTCAATCAACTTAAACGCCATTAAATCCAATGGATTTGCTGTGAGACTCTCTTCGATTTTCATTTCATTTTCTTCATTTACCTCAATTTTCTCATTTTTTTCTTCAGATATCATAGTTTTTTCCTTAACACCTGCTGCTTTAAGCAAAACAATCGGTTTTAATTTCTTGAACAACGCAATGTAAAAACCTCCAGTATTCTGATCATGTGGTAAAACCCTCATAGTTTTCTCTATTTGCACAGTTTTCTCCATAAATTCCTCATTCTCTGCAAACATTGAAGTCTTTATTGCATTTTTCCCAAACTCAGTCCCCTGCAAATAGTCCAAAAACTCCTTATAACTCTCATATTTTCTAAAGAAATCAGTTTCTTTACTCTCTTCTTTAATTTCCTCGTTTTTTGCTTGTTTTTTCTCCCAAACAGGCCAAGACTTCAAACCTTTTCTTCCTTTGAACCCTGGAAGTAACTGATGAACATCAATTAGTTCAAAGCATCCAGGACAGCTTCTTCTGAAGGCTTCAGTCACGACAGCTTCATCTTCTATTGGGTTTATTGAACAAGTGGAATAGAGCAATAATCCATCGACTTTCAATAGTTGTAAACCCCTCATCAATAGTTGGGTCTGTAAAGTATGCAAAGACATTCCATCTTGTGTATGCCAATTTGACCATTTATTAGGTAATTTTCTCATTGCTCCATCACCACTACAAGGTACATCAGCAAGAATCTTATCGAAATAGACTCTATTATCATATTTTCCGATAGTATTCAATTCGAACTCGGGCTTGTTCAATGTGGGGAAGAATTGAGCCGCATGATTCAAAACCACCATTCCAGCAGTGCAAATTCTTTGTATTTGATGGATTAACATATAGGATCGAACATAATCTGAATCGTTGGCTAAAACACCTCCTGAAGTCATTCCTTTTCCTTCAGCTTCTTCTGAATAAAGCATTTCTAATAATTGAGCAGTTTTTGAACCAGGAGCTGCACACATATCGAAGATTATGTCAGAGGATTGAACATCAAGAAGAAGAGGAGGAATCATTGAAACTAATTCTTGACGAGTTATTAAGCCTGCGTCAGTGGCTTTCTGCAGATATTCATGAACTTTGTCTAAAAGTTTGGTCTTTTTTAGCTTGGTTTTGTCAAGATTTAATTCCCAAACTAAATCTTCGGGATACCAGCTGATCTTCTTAAAGCTTAATTTCTTAAAAGTCTCCAATTCCAGAAGATCTTCTTCGGAAAGTCCTTTATTTTCTTTTTTTTCTGATGGAACTTCCTTTTTTTCTAAAGGAATTTTATGAGAAATATCTTTAGATTCAAAGTCAAGTCCTTGAGGAAGCTCTGGCTTTTTCTGTGTCTGTTCTAGTATTTCTTGAGTTTGTTTTGATATTAGATCAGAAATCCAATTCGGATTCTTGACTTTCTCAAGGAAACACTGATAATTGAGAATATTATTATTGATTCTGAAAGTAACAGGTAGTCTTAATCGTAATGTATTGAGAAACTGCTGGAATTCAGCTTCTGGATCTGCAGAAGAACTGAAATAAGGATTGAGGATATTGCGATAATATTGTTCAAAAAAAGGATTGGTTTTAATGATAGAATGTTCAGGAAAATCCACCTTTAACTTCTTTATGGGTTGGGATTCTTCAAGCTCGGGTTTATCTGTGTTGTTGGATTTTTTAGTTTTACGATTTTTTCGTTTGCCCATTGACCAAAATTTGAAGGAATTATAAAAGATTAGATATCTTTTTATTATGTTTGGATATTTCATATAATTTTTTTTGGAGGGTTTTGATTTTTGAAAAAAAAAGAATGGGTTTATTTAATTAGAAAAAAAAAAGTGAATAATAAAAGGGTTTTTAAGAAATATGAAGCATTTGTTTGTTTAATTTATTCAAACTCAAAAAAATGCCTTTTCTCTTCCTTTTGAGCATTTTGCGAATTTTCCTAGTTTCTTCTTTCTCTTGTTTTAAACTCTCTTTAATCCTTGTGATTTCTTCGAGAGCATTCTCATTTTTCATAGCAACAGGTTTTTTTTCTGAAAAAGAACAAGCTCGTTTTTTCATAAGTTTTTTCAAAGGAAGTTGTTCAAAAAATTTCTTTGAATTTTCCTCTTTTGATACAAGAACCGAATTCCAAGCACTATTCTTATGAAATTCATCAAAATTCGTCAAATCTTTCTGGCAAATCCGTATAAAATTAGGACTTCCGAATTTATTTTCATTCATTTGTAACCAAGCTTTTTCAATTTCCTGACCTATTTTTTCTTCTTCATTGATTTCTTTGTTCTTCAAATGAATATGTGTAGAAATCGACCTTTGCTTTATGTTTTTCTCATTATTTTCTGCATTTTTCTTCAGAAATTCGCCTTTTGTTGTTTTTAGCAATGGAAAAATTTCAGTTTTTTCTGAAATTTTATTGAGAAATCCAGTTTTTTTCTTCCTGTTTTTTTTTGCAGAAAGACTAACAATCAAATCAGTGAAAAAAGAGCTTTTTTCAAAGAGGAATTTGGCTTTATCCTGATTAATTTTTTCTTTTCCATATAATTTCTTTTGATTATTTGAGACAATTGACAGTAGTTTATGGTTGATTTTTCTCATTTCATCGATTTCTTCTTTATTTAAAAGTTTTTTCGTTATATTTTCATCTTCTTTTTTCACTTTATTTTCAGAAACTCCTTTGAATTTCAACACTTCTGTATAAACATCAATAATGTTGAAGATTTTTTTGCGGTTTAAGTTCAAAATAACCCCCTTTTCTTGTTTTTTTTTCGCTTCTTTCTCAGCAATTTCATTCAAAATAAGGTCTAATTGTTTATTTGAAACCATTATTTGATGGTATAAAGCTTGTTTCTTCTTAAAAGATTTGTTTATAATTTGTCCTTCGATTTCTCTGTGCAAATTGCCACATATCGGAGGTTTCTCTTCAGGGATATGCAAATATTGCCTTCTTTTTATTTTAAAGGTTTTAAAGGGATCCTCATTCGTTTTTTCTTCAGATAAATGAGAATGATTCTCCTTTGTAAAAATATTATTTATTTTAGTCATAAATTACGATTTCGATTTTTATTAAAAATTATTAACACTAATAAAATTTATTGAACAATTTTTTTATGTATAGCTGCCATGCACATCTTTTATATTAATTAAATATTCACTATTATCCTTTGAAAATATATTTATTTTATTTGTGTAATTTATTTTTTATTGAATAAAAAATTCATTTAAATTTTTGTTCATATTTTTTCATGGATAAATAGATGTATATTTGAGTTATAAATGACCGTTTTTCTGTGGAATAGATCTACAACAGTTTTGTTATTGAAAATTTAATTTAATTTTCGCTAAGCCTATCATAGAAATTCCTTTAATCTCTTTTGAGCATATGCAGGAAATTATCAACTCTTCTCCAATTAGAATTCAAACTATCAGCAATTTCCTTTTTAAATTTGCTATTAGCCTCATGATCGCTAAGGTTCAGAGATAACTGATTAACCAAATACCCTAGATCAGCACTAGAGCTCAATTCAGGCATACCAGCGCTTAACATCATCATGAAAATACTGATCAAAAGATGTCCATTTTTCCTCACAAGATTAAAACCTCTGATACAATATTCTTCGAAAGTCTCAAAATCCTTTGAACCCCTACCTCCCATCACATAAGCCATTTCCTCAGTGAAAACAAAAGCAGTTCTTTCTCTTTTGAAACCAAATTTAGTCTTGAAATTTCCAAGGAAATGTCCAAAATCTATATGAAAAAGATGTCCACTATTTGTAACCATTATATTGCCAGAATGTCGATCTCCAATACCAAGAATATAAGTTGCAATACAATATCCAGCACAAGAACGAATGAAATTTTCCACCGAATTCTTCTCAGAAACTGGGTCTTTATTATATTCTTTCAGATAATCTTTTATCGTTGTTTCTTTTAAAGCTCCAAAATTCCCACCATAAGTCTTATGGATTTTTGAAGTAGTTTCGGCATTAAGAACCACCTCAATCATCCCAACCTGATCTAAACTAGCTAAAACTCGATAAGGCTTCATACGGAAATCGATCCCGTTATCAAGCCAGATCTTATCCATTATTTGTATCAATTGCATCGCTAATTGGTCCTGTCGAAGATCATCACCGCATTTGAACAGCAATTTCAAAGGAGGGGCATCTTCTTGACTATTTTTACAAACCAGCCATAATGGTAATTTCTTCGAATTCATCACATTGCATTTTTCGAGAATGTAATCCTCCACTTCCCAACGGGGATCAATTGCCAGACAGAAAGTGTTGTTTAATTGAAATTTATTTTTGAAATTCTTCAGAATACTCTGAAGTTCCTCTTTCCGATTTTGCATATCGACATTATTCCCTTTTTCTGACTTCTTGATATCTTCAGCAATCTGAACCATGCTATCATTCACTTTGGCATCACTGAATAACTCTTCACGAAACTGACCACATAACATTAATAATTGTTCCAAAATCAAGGTAAATCTTTCACAAGATGGCTTCAAATGCAATTGTGATCTCAAATTCCAGAAAAAAGGATGTGCAACCATAAAAGGATTCGAAAGAGACCTTTCTAAGAGAAATTCAGATAAAGGATTGAAATGCAAATTCTCAGACATTAAAGCTTGAGTCAATTCAAGCATATACAAAGCTAATTCATCATCAGAAAAATTGCTGATTCTTTCAACTGCGTATAATCGAACAGCTTCATCAGCAAAATGTGCATCTAATAAAGGCAAAGCTTCTTGTGGAGTTAAGGGAGCCCATTCTTTCAGAATTTTATGAACTTCGCCGACTTGTTCTGGATTCGCCCAATCTATTGCTGCAAGGAAAATAGGCAGAGCTTTGGAAAGCGATTTGTAATGATTACGACATTTGAGAAGGATGAATTTGTCATCATTAGACAATTCTTGCTGTTCTAAAGGATTCAAATTCAATAACTTTTGCAGTTTTGTCAAGTCGTCATTGCTGGGTTTATCATGCCAATCGCTGATTTTCAGAGGAACAACTTTCCTTTCTCCTAAGCCATCTTGCTGGAGCAGGACCCCTTTTAAATGTTTCATTTTATCAACCACTTTAATGAATTTCTTCATTATGAGCAAATTGAAATTATTCTCGACTTTTATCTCAGTGATTTCTCGAAGTTTTGGCATACACATCATCTCCATTAAATCCGAATCCCTATTACTCCAAAACATTTTCTGCTCAAATCTATCTAAACTAATATATAATTTCGCATATTCTTTGGCAATGAATTCTTCAATTGTTTTATAATGGCAATGACTTGGCAGATATCTTAAACCCCAAAACTCTCCAGCACAGCTTAATCTCGGTTCATGTCGATAAAAAGGCCATAAATTCAAGCCTGAAAGTCCTTGTTTATATTCTCCGATCATATCGAAAATCTGGAAATTCGTTGATGCAATGATTTGCGAATCGCCAGTGCTCGAAAAAACAAGAACATCAAAACATAAACGAGTTTCTTGTGGCAATTGACTGATTTTCAAAGGGAATTCAAGCCAAATGTTCCATTTAGGAGATGCTGATAAAGGGATTTGATAGGTCTGAGTCTGTGAGTTTTCTTTTAATAAATTGCAACCGAAATAGAGATAAGCATTGATTTGTATCAAATAAGGGGTGAAATTCAAACCATAACGTTTCGCGATTGTAATAAAACGATTAAACCCTTGAACCAGGCCATGATGTGTATGTTTCGAGAAGAGTCCTTCAGTGGAGTTCAGAAGTTTTGGATTATAAGAAGATTCTCTTTCCTTTGATTTTATGAGTTTCGGAGTCAAAGAACGCATGTTTTTCTCTTGGCTTTTGTTTTTACGCTTTTGGCTTTGAGTTTTGCTTAAATGTTCTTCCTTTGATCGATTAACAGTTTTTGTGATATAATTTGCAGTTAATAAACCATTGTAAATCGCGTTTTTATGAGGGTCATCGTCTTGGTTTTTATCATCAGCTTGTTCGAAAATCTTGAAGATATTCTCAATACCGAGGATTTTTATTCTGAAAACCCAATCACATTCACCTGTGTAGAGCTTATTGTTCTCATTTAAATGAATAATCCCGTTTTTATATTCATTTCTTCTCATTTCTTTGAACTCCTCCATGCATTTCTGGTTCAAAACCCTCGGTTTTGAGATTTCTTCAAACATTTTCAAATCAAATTCTTTCTTGCTTCTCAAATATTCTTCTTGGTTATAAATCCCATCGCTTGTGTAAATCGGCAGTTTAAACGGTGGATACCAAAGGAATAAAGGAGCTGCTAAGAATTTATTCCAATCAATTTCTCCTATAACTCCATTTGCAACATCTTCCGAATCCCGTTCGAACATTGGCAATAAAAGTTCGCTATTTGGATCAATCTTTTTGATTTCTGTTAACATAACCCTTAAACTCTTCACCCCGCGAAGAATCAACCTTATTCGATCATAATTTAGCATTGAATAACCCCCTGCTAAATATTCTCGATATCCATAGATCCTCAGCACGAATTTCATACCAGATTTGGGCTTTAATTTTACTTCATAATCATTATAGATTTTTCGCAGGAGATTCTTCACAATTTCATCAGCACTTGTCAATAAACTGACATTCATTTCAATTAATTTTGTGACTTTTGGCTGATTTCCACCTTTTTTCACCATAAGATCCATAATTTCCTTTTGATATTGTGTCAAAAGAATCTCTATATCGAAGGAAGTGATATCTGCAAAAGCGAGACTTAGATCAGAATTACAGATATAAATCGGAAATTCACAGGTGATTTTCTTCAGAAGATAGGTATGCAATTTGCGATAACGATAGGCTTTCGCAGAGGAGGACTCGAATAACCAATGAGGATTATCAAGCTTTAGCAGTTGATTAATGCTTCGAATGGTTTGACTAGCCTTTTTCCTCATGGAAGCAGGCACATTTTTTTCAATTATAATTTCATTTGAGGAGAGGTTTAAACTGTAGAATTGGTTTGAATCAGGATCTACAAGAAAAATCCACTTTTCGAGCATTTATTTAAAAGTAAATAGTTTTTTTCGATAATATTTAAAAAGAAAATTTATAATAAATTCTGAAGTTTATATTAATTTATTAATTTATATTATAAATATTTTTATTATTATTATTACATGTTGTTACCGCAGCATATTCATCTCCGTTCTATCAAAATCAAAGACTCTTTTTGGTCACCCCATAAATATTTTTAATGTTAGACTCTTCTGATAAATAATTTTTGAACTTTTTTTTAAAGAAAATATTTTATTTTTTTTCTCGATTTTTTTTAAGATAAATTACATAAAGAAATAAACAAAGGATTAATAATTAATTTTCAATACTCATAAATTCCGATTGTTCTTCTTCTGATTCGTGGGATTCCGGCATATTTAGAAAATATTCTCCGATTTGCTTCGTAGCAAAGAATTTCTTTAATTTGCGAATAATATTTGGCTTGAGAAAACAATAATATAAAGAACTAAAGATTCCATGCGTTGGCAAAAGAATAAAATCCAAATAAATGAGAACATCATATAATGGATACCCTAATCCATTCATTACATTTCTAATTATCGCTGCAGAATATGAAATTAACAAAATAATAGGGAAAAAGAATAGTTTTATCATATTTTTTGAGTGTATATTCTTGTTTTTGTAATATTTTGGCAAAGATAATCCTAACATCCCAAAACAAAGTAGAAAAATCACCATTAAAGGTATATAATATACAAATAAAGCAGTATTATTTTCTTCATTTAACCAACATTCTACATTGTTATTATCCCGAAAATTATTTTCATCAAGAAAAACAACCATTGAAGGTATTATCATCGCTAAAAGAACCATTAACAAAACCAAAAAAAATCTCGATTTGAAAAGCACTTTTTGCTGAGAAATGTCCCTATAAGAGAAAAAACAAATTGCCAACATATTGATATTCTTAAAGAATTCACTGAATAATCGAATAAACCCGATTGCTTTGCACAGTTTCGGATGAGAAACATCAAGATTTATTTCATTTTGAAGATAATAACTGGTGCAGATTATTGTGGTGGTCCATGTGACAATCTCCATGAGAAACATTAAGAACAAGAGGAGATTCACCTTTGTTTTCCAGAATTTATGAGATCTGAAAACGATCATCAAACAAACTATGAGAGAAAAAAAAAGTGCATAAGCAGAATAAATGAGATAAACCAAAGCTAAAGGGAAATAATCAGAGTAATTCTCGAACATTGTTTTTTTTAATGCTTTATTCCAACAAAAAATTGGATTTTTAATTTAAAAATTTTGATTCATATTATTTTTTTATGATAATTATTTTATTAGTTTATAGAAAAATGTGAAAAACTTCATTAAAAACCAATTATTAAGGTTTTACCATTTGTTTTAAATAAATTTCTCAAATTAATTGAATTGATTGATAATTAAAAAAAACTGAATTCAAAACCCTCTTTTTCCCCGATTAATTTTATAGCTTCATAAAAGTCCTCAACAATAAATTTAGCTTTCATGTCCTTATGTTCGAATTTCTCCTTATTTGTATCACTATAAACCCCTGTTTTCACAAGAATCGTTTGCATTTCACTCCTATTACCACCCAAAATATCGGTTTCTGGGTTATCTCCAAGCATGTAAAAATTCGAAATCTCGAATTCTGACCAGTTTTTCCTCACAAATTTCTTCACAAATTCAAATGTTTTTAATGTAGGCTTGCCATAAAACAAGAAATTCGGGGCTTTTTTCAATAATTTCTTTGAAAATCCCTGCAAAATTTTATTAAACATGCCTAAAGCCATTCGTGGCAAAGGGAACTGATCGGGATATAGCTTATCATCATGAACTAAAACTATAGGAAATTCTGGGGAATTTATTGATAAAAGCTGAAGAATTATGTTCAAATTCAAATCCCATTCATATATATCATCTAATATCATATAACCAGAAATTTGTCGCATTAATTCATCAAAATTCTTATATTTTTTCAGAATTTCACTTTTTTTCTTTGAAAAAATCTTTTTTTTGAGATTTTCTTTATCGTTTTCTTTATAAATTTCTCGTAAATCTGCTAAATCATTCAAAGTAATAGCATTTGTAAAGCCACAAAACTGTGCAATATCCTCAATAGCCCCCATTCCACTAATAACCCATAATTTCTCTTTCAAATGCTCTAAATCTTCAGCTAAAGGTGAATAATTCAGAATGACATTTTCTGTTTTTAGCTTAATAGAATCTTTTTTTAAATCAAAATACTCATTATATTTCTCAAGTTTCATCTGTGGTAATTCTGAACCACCATTTGTAAGAAGAATCACAGGAAGTTGCTGCGAATGCGAAGAAAAAGAGGGATTCTTATAGAGAATATTCAAAGGAGAACGAAGAAAATGAAGAGTTTTAATAACTTTTGGAAGAGGATAACGACCTCGCAAAAGAAGACCGTCAATATCGCAAAGAATCGCAGGGATTTTCTTCATAATTTTGAGAAGATTTTGCTAAAATAATTGATTTTTTAGTAATTTTCTTTATATTTTGCATAATAATAATTCCTTAATTTTCTATATAAATTTCCTTTGTTTTTTTAATTTTCTTTGCATTTTTTTATTTATAGTTTTTTTTTATAACTTTTTAATTTAATTTAATAGAAATTTTCTTGAAAAAATGGGCTGTGGCAATTCTAAGATAATAGAAAATCCAAATAAAAAAACAGATTTTAACATAAAAATAACATCTGACATGCTTCTAAACGGCAGAATCGAAGATTATGAGCTTAAAGATATCATCGGAACAGGTCGAAAAAGTGAAATTCGAATTGGAATTCATCGGATTTCTCAAGAATTACGAGCTATAAAGCTTTATAAAATCAAAGAATTATCCCCTAAAGAACGAGAGAAAATGAAGGAAGAAATCACATTAAATTCTCTTTTAGTAAATAATTAAATAAATAAAGCCTTTTTTTAATTTTCTTCATAAGGATCATCCCAATATAGTTCATTGTTATGATATTTTCTCTGATGACACATATCAATATATTGTGATGGAATTATGTGCAGGTGGAGAGTTATTCGACCGAATTCTAACAAGAGATACCCCTTTTTCAGAAATAAAAGTCGCGAATCTTATTAAGCAAGTGCTTTTAGCATTAAATTACTGTCATTCTCAGAACATAATGCATAGGTTTTTTCTTTTAATTTATGTTTATTTTTATTTCATTTTATCAATATTAAGAGATTTGAAGCCTTCTAACGTCTTATTTACTGATGTTTCTGAAGAATCTCAGATAAAAATCTTGAATTTCTCTTTCTCAAAAACATATCACCAACAAACAACAAAACTTTCTTTCCAGAAAAATGATATAAACTATCATTTATCGCCAGAAGCACTTCTTTTACAAACTGAAAAGAAAAGTGATATATGGTCATGTGGGGTTCTTCTCTATTTTTTGATGTTCGGCAAACCGCCTTTCAATGAAAAAACTCAGAAACTGGATGAAATTCAATTCCCTGAAGAGATTTCTTCAGATTTAAAGGCTTTCCTTCAGAAACTATTAAGTAAAGAAATCCAGAAAAGATATTCAGCTGAAGAGGCTTTACAGGACCCTTGGATGAAGAAAATAGAAAATAAAGGGGTGTCTTTTGAAGTTTCAAATGGTGTTTTGAAGGCTTTTAAAGAGAATTATGTATATAAATAATTTATAATTTTCATGCATAGCTCTATAATGAGTCTATTTTATCAGAATTATGTATATAAATTATTTTAATTTCATGTATAGCTCATTAAATGAGTCTATTTTATCAGAATTATGATACATAAATTATTTTAATTTCATGTATAGTTCTATATACATGTGTGTATTTTTCTCATGTATAGCTAATTTTTTCTCTTTATTTTGAAATTTTACCAGAAAATACTTTGTTTATTAGGGAGAATGGAAATTAAAGGATGTTGTTTGGGAGTTTTTCTTTCGGAATTTTGCTTTAGAAAAGGATCAGAAAAAAATGAATGAGCTTTTTACAAACTTTGATAAGAATAAGAACGGATTTATTGATAAAGAGGAGTTCTTTCAAGGGATGAAATCACTTTATGGAGGGGTCTTTACACATGAGCAATTGGAGGAATTGTTCAAGAAATGCGATATGAATGATGATAAGAAAATCAATTTTCTAGGTTATTTATCTATTTATTCTTGTTTTTATGAGT
>JFJP01039433.1_pt1 | contig 20688 bp, 13 predicted proteins | sample 431651 | NCBI WGS metagenome assembly JFJP01 (sample SAMN02602958, study PRJNA72255) | Microbial mat metagenome, whole genome shotgun sequencing project. | biome: fresh water; feature: sink hole; material: water; isolation source: purple microbial (photo- and chemosynthetic) mats found in...
TGCACCCGAGAGGAGTCGAACCTCCACGCCCTTGCGGGCACAAGGACCTGAACCTTGCGTGTATGCCAATTTCACCACGGGTGCATACTCTATAACCTTCAGCAGGGAAAGGAATCTACCAGACTCGATGGGTAAAGGTCAATACCGAAATATGCAAAATTTTTAGTTTAGAATTTGGTCATTTAACCTGGAAAGCGATGGTCACGGTAGCGTGGCGGCGGATGAATTCGGCGGAGAGGCCGTGCAGGCGCTTGGCCTGCTGGCCGACAGCCTCCACGGAGGCATCGAGTTCGGGATTGCCGGAGCGGCGGGATAGCTCGGCTTTGCTGATGCGCCCATCGGGCTCGATCCAGATCTTCAGGAATGCTTCCGCATCGCCCGCCGAGGCCTTGGAGGGTTTTATCCATAGCGAATCGAGCGTTGTCTTGATCAAGGCCATCCCGCGCGAATCCTCATTCGCGGCGGATGTGTAGGTCCCGGCGGTGCGACCTTCATTCAGCATGTCGCGAATCTGCTTGGCGGTCAACGGGTTACTCTTCGGCGGCGACGGCTGATCGGTCTTGCGGATCACCCGCTCCTTGCTGACCTCGATCTTTGGCTTGGGCGGTTTGGGTGGATCCGGCTTGGGGGGCTCGGGTTTGGGCTCGGGCGGTTTCGGCGGATCCGGCTTGGGGGGATCGGGAACCAATTCCGGGATCGGGGTGGGTTCGGGTTCCGGTTCGGGCTCCGGCGGCTCCGGTTCGCTTTCAGGCATGGATTCGCCATCCGGCGAGGGCGGCGTCACATCCACCACGAACTCGACCGGAAAGGCCTCGATCGGCTTCGGCTGCATCCAGTTGGCGACACAGCCCCATGACATGAACAGGCACAGCACCACCAGATGCGTGATCGTCACCACCCTTAATATACGTTTATCCATGGGCTTGCCTTATTCGGTCATCAGATGGGCTCCATCGGACGGGATGATCGTATGCACGGTGCAGGCATGCCCGAACTGCTTGCGATAGGGGCCGGAGAGGGCGTGGGCAACGACCTCCACATCGCGCGGATGCACGAGCAGCACGGCGCTGCCGCCGAATCCGCCGCCGGAAAGGCGCGCCCCCAGGATGCCGGGGATGCGGCGGGCCTGATCGACGATAAAGTCGAGCTCGGGACAGGAGTTCTCGAAATTCACGATCGAACTGTGATGCGACTCGAACATCAGGAATCCGAAGTGACTGATATCGCCCTGTTGCAATGCCTCGGCCCCGGCCAGAACCCGCTCGTTCTCGCCGATCACATGCGCCGAGCGCTTGGCCTCCAGCGTCGGCATCCTGTCCTTGTGCTGCAGCCACTCATCCATACTCACATCGCGCAGGGCCTTGACCGGATGATCCAGCACCGCGGCAAAATAGGCGGCGGCACGCTCGCAGCTCTGGCGGCGTTCGTTATAGGCCCCATCCACCAACGCATGTTTGGCATTGGTGCCGACGACCAGGAAGCAGAAATCGCTGCCCATCGGGGAGGTGGAGACCGTCAAGGTGCGGAAGTCACTGCGCACCAGATGCCCCGCCTTGCCGAACAGGCTGGAGATCTGATCCATGACGCCGCACTTGGTTCCGACGTACTCATGCTCGGCGGCCTGCCCGATCAATGCCAATTCCATCGGCGGCCGCGTCATGCCGTACACACCGCAGATAGCCAGGGCAGCGCTGATTTCCAGGGCGGCCGAACTCGACAGTCCGGCACCCATCGGGATCGTGCTGAAAAAAAGCCCGTTCCACCCCTTGTCCGAGGCGATGTGGGGACGCAGCTTCGCGAATACGCCCTTGACGTAATTCCCCCACATCGTCTGCGGATCCCGCACCACGGCATCCATATCGAAGGATACCTCCTGCATCAGGTCGCCCGCCACCAGCCGGCAGGTGCGATCCGTCGAGGGGGCGATGAGGAAGCAGATCCCCATGTTGATGGCCGCCGAAAGCACATAGCCCTCGTTGTAGTCGGTGTGATTCCCCAGCACTTCGACACGCCCGGGGGCGTAGGCCGCGTGGGTATGCGCGGTTCCGAAAAAGGAATTGAACTTGTCGGTCGTGGTCTTGAGCAGTTCTGTCTTTGTCATGATCAACCTCTGATTTTAGCGAGTAATTCGTCGCGTTTGGTTTGCATTAAGTGTGCCGTCTTGGCCTCCACATTCAGTCGGACCAGCGGTTCGGTATTGGAGAGTCGTACATTGAACCACCAGTCCGGATATTCCACGCTGATACCGTCGAGATCGGTACGTCGGCCATCCCGGTAGTCGCCGTTGATGCGCGCCAGCACCGCCGCCGTATCGTGGACCTCGGAGTTGATCTCGCCGCTGGCGAAATAGCGCTTGATCGGCTTGATCAGTTCCGAGAGCGGGCAACCCGCCGCACTGACGATATTGGCCACGCGCAGCACGGCCAGCGCCGAGCTTTCCGTGTAGAAATTGTCGCGGAAATAGTAATGGCCGGAAAGTTCCCCGGCAAACAGCGCCTGAGTGTCGCGCATTTGTTGCTTGATAAAGGCATGGCCCACCCGGCTCATCATCGGCGTACCACCCTGTTCGGCAATCACCTCGCGCACGGCCCAACTGCTGCGCAGATCGTAGAAGATAACGCCCTTCTCCTGCGCCAGCACGTCGCGGGCAATCAGGGCGGTGATGATGTCCATGGAAATGATCTCCCCCTTCTCGTCGACAAACCCCGCCCGGTCGGCATCGCCGTCAAAGGCGACTCCGAAGTCGTACTGGCCAGCCTTCACATGGGCCCGCAGGCTGTCGTAGGTCTCCTCGACCAGCGGGTTGGCCTCGTGGTTTGGGAAGGTGCCATCAAGCGTGTCGAACAGCTTGTCCATGGTGAACAGGCCGTCCAGCGCCCGCGCTTCCACGATGCCCATGCCGTTGGCCATATCCATGGCGACCTTCAGGGGGCGGCGCAGATGCGCATAACGCCGGATAAACGCTGCATACCCCTCGGCGATGGGGTGGGCCAGGATTTTGCCAGGAACGGCGGCAGGAGCCGCGAAGTGCCCGGAGAGGACGAGTTTCTCGATCTCGGCAATACCGGTCGCCCCGCTGATCGGGACGGCATTGGCACGGCACGGTTTCATCCCATTGTACTGGCCCGGATTGTGGGATGCGGTGACCATGATGCCGGCATCCGTCTTGAGCGTGCCGATCCCGAAATAGGTCATCGGGGTCGAACATAGCCCCAGATCGATCACATTGGCCCCGTGTTCATTGAGTCCCTTGGCCAGCGCCTCGAACAGCGGCTGGGAATGCGGACGCATGTCGCGACCCACCGCGACCGAGGAAGGGGTGTACAACGTAGCGAACGCCCTGCCGATCCTGTAGGCGATGGCTTCGGTCAACTCGCTACCGTAAATACCACGGATATCGTATGCTTTGAAAATACCTGCCATGAATGCATCCTTTGATTTCACTCGTCATGTTGTAAATGAACTCGCTTTATATCAGATCACCCGTTAGAGTTCAAACGCTAAAGCGGGGTAAGATGCTATGGAAGCGATGAAGAATAAACGCGTGGTGGCGATTGTCGGGCGTCCGAATGTCGGCAAGTCAGCCTTGTTTAACCGTCTTGCGGGACGGCGGGTGGCCATTGTGCATGCCGAAAGCGGGGTGACGCGCGACCGGCTGATGCGCGAGGTCAGTTGGGGTGTACACCGTTTTGAGTTGATCGATACCGGCGGGGTCTGCACCCCGGATGGTCGGACGTCGCAGGATGTGATCGAGAACGGCATCCGCCGACAGGCGGAAGCTGCCTTGGAGGATGCGAGCGTCGTCCTGCTGGTAACCGATATCCAGGCCGGGGTCCATCCCATGGACGAGGAAGTCGCCAGCATGATCCGTCGCCGGGGCTGCCCCACGTTCCTTGTCGCCAACAAGGCCGACGGCGAACGCATGGACAACGAGGCCTCCGACTTTTCAGGACTTGGATTCCCGGTCTTTCCTGTATCCGCCCTACAGAACCGCGGCGTTGACGATCTGATGGAGAAGGTGGTCGCCGCCCTACCGGAGCAGGTGAATGAAACGATCAAGACCCCCCTGCGGGTGGCGATCGTCGGGCGCCCGAATGTCGGTAAGTCATCCTACGTCAACCGCTTGCTGCGGAGCAACCGGGTGATTGTCTCGGACATTCCCGGCACCACGCGCGACAGTATTGATGTCCCCTTCAGCGTCGGGAGCGGTCCCCAGGCGCGTCACTACGTCTTGGTTGATACGGCGGGCATCCGGCGCATGGGCAAAGTCGACTCGACCGTTGAGCGGTTCAGCCTGATCCGTTCGGAACGGAGCATCAAGGAGTCGAATGTCGTGGTCCTGATGCTCGACACGGTGCAGGGCCCCACGGCGCACGACAAGAAAATTGCCGCGCTGATCGCCAAATACAACCGTGGCTGCGTGGTGCTGGTCAACAAGTGGGATCTGGCGACCGATGATGTCACGCAGCGGCAGTATGTTCCGGCGTTGATCAAGACCATGCCATTCATGTCGCATTGTCCGATTGTATTTGCCTCCGCCAAGGATGGCTACAACGTCAAGCGGACCGTCGAGGCGATCGACCAGGTCGCGGCACAGGTCACCGTCACCCTGCCGACCGGGATGTTGAACCGTGCCTTGCAGGACGCTTGCGAGAAGGTGTCACCGCCGGCTATACAAGGGCGTCGCCTCAAGTTGTATTATGCCACGCAGATCGGCACGGATCCGATCCGCATACGGGTTTATGTCAATGTCGCCAACCTGGTGCAGCCCGCCTATGAAACCTACCTGATCAAGGCGCTGCGCGCCCGGTTCGGCCTGGACGGTGCCCCGGTGATCCTGCAGTTCCAGGCCCGCAGCTCGAAGTACAGCAAGGAGAACCAGAACGGAAACTGAGTTTTCAGGGTGCATGTCACTTCCGAGGGGCGCTCTACGACCAGTACATTGGCGCACATGAAGACAGCCGTTGATCAATCCGCCGATGCCGTCCCGCTGCCCGACGCAAGTCGCTTGCGTAGTCAGGCTGCCGCGGCTTGTCGCCATTTGCGCATTGCCCTGCGTCACCGCACCTGGACGGGATCCACCGGCCAGTGGGCAGGCAAGGGCAGCGGTGCCTCGATTGACTTCCAGGACCACCGCCCCTATCTGCCCGGCGACGATCCCCGCCACATCGACTGGGCTGCCTATGCCCGTAGCGGCAACTACATCATGAAGCTCTACCGCGAGGAAGTCAGCCCCCGGGTCGATCTGCTCATCGACACCTCCGCGTCCATGCACCTCGATCCCGCCAAGCGCGACCGCATGCTCGAACTGGTTTATTTCTGTGTCGAAAGCGCCCTGGCCATCAGCGCCGCCCTGCACGTTTATACCCTTGGCGGCGACGGGGCCCGCCGCATCGACCTCCCTCCCCTGCTCGGTACCGGCTGGACACCGCCTCTCGAGGCGGGCGATGGGGCTCCCGCCGCCGTCCTCGCCAGCCTGCCGCTGCGCAACCGTGCCATGCGCATTCTCATCTCGGACCTGCTCTTCGAGGGCGATCCGCAGGCACTCTTGACCCCCCTGTGCGCCCGCGACGGCAGTGCCGTCATCCTCGCCCCCTTTACGCCCGCCGAAACGGACCCCGCCTGGAACGGCAATGTCGAACTGATCGACTGCGAAAACGGACGATCCCGCCGCCAGCGGGTTACCCCAGCGCTCCTGGCGCGCTACCGCCAGGCCTACGCCAGCCACCTCGACGCCTGGCGCGCACAGGCCCGCCGCCTGCAGGCCCGTGTGGCCCGCATCCCTGCCACCGGAACCCTGGCCGAGGCTCTGCGTGCCGAAGCCCTGCCACAGGGGGTGATCGAAGCATGGACCTGATCTTCGCCACCCCGGCCGGTTTCTGGATGCTCCTCGGGCTGCCCGCTGTGCTGGCCATCCATTTCCTCCAGAACCGTTCGCCACGCATTCCGGTCAGCACCCTCTTCCTGCTCGACCGCCTCGCCGAGGAAGCGCACCGCGGCAGTGCCTTCGACCGTCTGCGCAATTCCGCCGCCCTCTGGCTGCAGCTTTTGGCGGTGCTGCTGCTGACCCTGCTGCTGGTACGCCCCATGCCGCTGCGCAGCGACTCTTCCCAGGCCGTGTCCATCGTTCTCGACAACAGCAACTCCATGCGCGCCTTTACTGCCGCCGTCCGCCGTGCCCTCGAGTCCGAAACCCGTCGCCTCGGGCAACTCGCCGCGACCACCGAATGGTTCCTGCAGACCACCGATCCTGCCCGTCCGGCGCTTTACACCGGCATCGACCGCGATGCCATGCTTGCCGCGCTCGACCGCTGGACGCCCGACAGCGCCGAGCACGAATACACCGCCGCCCTCCGGCGCGCAGCCGACATCGCCGGTCCCGGCGGCCTCGCCATCCTCGTCACCGACCACATCCCCGAGGCGATTCCTCCTGGCGTTGCCCTCCTGGCGATCGGCGAACCGCTCGAGAATGCGGGCTTCGGGAGCCTGGCCATCGAACCGAATCAAGACGGCACCCAACACTGGCGGGCTACCCTCATCAATCACAGCGACCGCCCTCAGCAACGCGAGCTGGCCCTCGAACGCGATGGCACCGCCGCCGCCCCCGAAGTGCTTCAACTCGATCCCGGCCAGGTGCGCATACTGCGCGGCGAGATTCCCCCCGGCACCGGCCGCATGACCCTCACGCTTGCCCTGCTCGATGCCTTCCCGCTCGACGATACCCTCCACATCCTGCCGCCCCGTCGCCGCGTGCTTCCTGCGCAAATCGCGCTTGCCGACGACGCCCTCCGTGACTGGGCCTCCCGCGTCATGAAGGCCGCTCCGGACATTCTTCCCGAGGCGGCCTCCGCCAGCGCCCGCCTCCAGTGGATACAAGCCAGCGACCTTGCCAGCGCCGACACATCCGGCCCCGCCGCGCCCCACCGCATCATCCTCGGCGCAGGCCCCGCCGCCGCTGCGCCCGTCACCGGCGAGATCATCGCCGAGAACAACCCGCTCAACCGCGATCTTGCCTGGAATGGGTTACTCTGTAGCGTCCAGCCGGGCGAGCCTCCCGCGCCGGGCGATCAGCCCTTGCTCTGGATGGCCGGGCACCCCCTCGTCCTGCTTCGCCACCGAGCCGGGGGCGCCACCGACCTGCACCTGCGCTTCGACATCGCCACCTCCAATGCCGAGCGCCACCCCGCGATCATCCTGCTCCTGCATCGCTTCATTGAACGTGTCCGTCGCACCCTGCCGGGCGAGGAGGCTGGCATTGTTGAACTCAACCAGCGCCTTGACTTGCCGCCCATGCCCGGGCCTGGCCCTTGCGAACTGCGACGCGGCATTCCGGGCGACCCTACCACCAGCACCGTCACCATTGCTCCCGGCGCTCCCGTGCATGCCCCCGCCGATCCCGGGTTCTTCCAGATCCAACGAGCGGGCCAGCCCGTCTTCAGCGGTGCCGCCGTCTTCACCGAAACCCGCGAGGCCGACTTCCGTCACGCCGCCTCGCGAAATGACCTCGAAAACCATGCCCCCGAACGCATCCGCGTCCACCGCCGTGACGACGCCCTCGCCCCGCTCTGGCTCGCCCTACTCGGCCTTACGCTCCTTGCAAGCTGGGTTGCCACGCAAATCAGGAAAGCGGGGGGGGCATGATTCAAATTGTCCATCCCGAAGCGTTGATTCTTGTCCCGCTCTGGCTGCTGGTGGCCTGGTGGCGTCCCTCGCTAGGATTGCTCAGGCCCCTGCGGGCACTGATGGGGATGCTGCTGCTGCTGCTCTGGCTCGATCCTCGCATTCCCCGGCAGGGGAGGGGAACCGACCTCTGGCTGCTGCTCGATCAATCCGCTTCTGCCGAAGCGCTGATGGCCGGGCGCGAGCAGGAAATCCTGCGTCTGCTCGAGGAGGGGCGCGGCCGGCACGACCGCCTCCTGTTGCTGGACTATGCCGAGGATATCTCTGTGCGCGAGAACCAGCAGATGCTCCTGCGCGAAAACCGGCGCGAGGCCACCCGCACCGCCAGTGCCATCCATTACGCGCTCTCGCAGGCTGAACCCGACCGGGCCACTCGCCTTCTGGTGGTCTCTGATGGGTACAGCACCGAGCCGCTTGAGGGACTCGACCGCCGCCTGAGCGAACAGGGCATCCCTCTCGATCTGCGCCTGCTCGGCGCGGGAGTGACCGGCGACACCCGCCTTGATCGCCTCCAAGCCCCTGTGAACGTGCAGCCCGCCGAGCCTTTCCTTATCGAAGCGCACATCGCCGGTGCGCCCGACGCCGAGATTCCCTATACCCTGTGGCGTGACGATACCGTGATCTCCCGTGGCAACGCTACCCTAGACCAGGGACGCGCCGTCATCCGCGTTACCGACGCGCTCACCCGTCCCGGTGCCACCCGCTACCGCCTGCGTATCGAACCGGTCGGCGACCTGCACCCTGGCAACAACATGCAGAGTGTCTGGGTCGAGATGCTCGGCGGTCCGCGCATCCTGCTTGTGAGTGCCTATCCCGATGATCCGCTGGCCACGCTCCTGCGCCGCCAAGGCTTTGAGGTCGAACTTGCAGCCGACCCATCCAGCCTGCATCCCGGCAGGCTAGCTGGTGCCAAGGCGGTCATTCTCAACAACATCCCTGCCTATGCCCTGCCGCCCGCCTTCCTTGCAGCCATACCCTTCCACATCCGCGAGCAGGGCGCGGGACTGCTCATCGGCGGTGGACGCCACAGCTTCGCCGCGGGCGGCTACTTCGACTCGCCCGTCGACGCGCTCCTGCCCGTCTCCATGGAACTTAAACAGGATCACCGCCGCCTGACCACCGCCATGGCCATTGTCCTCGACCGATCCGGCAGCATGATGGCGGGGGTACCGGGCAGTAGCGGCACCACGAAGATGGATCTTGCCAACCAGGGGGCCGCCCAGGCCGTCGAGCTGCTCGGCGACCGCGACGCCATCTGCGTCTTCGCCGTGGACACCCAGCCGCACAGCATCGTGCCGCTCAGTATGCTGGGCGGCAGTCGCACGGCGATCAGCGACACCATCCGGAGCATACGCAGCGCGGGCGGGGGCATCTTCGTCTACACCGGTCTCAAGCGTGGCTGGGAGGAACTGCAGGGAGCATCGCAGGGGCAGCGGCATATCATCCTCTTTGCCGATGCCTGCGATGCCGAGGAACCCGGCAACTACCAGACACTGCTCAAGGAGATCACCGACGCGGGGGCCAGTGTCAGCGTCATTGGCATGGGTACCGACAGCGACGTTGACGCGGCGTTCCTCATTGATGTCGCCCGCCTCGGTAATGGCCGCATGCTTTTCAACGACGACGCGACCACCCTGCCGTCGCTCTTCGCCCAGGAAACCGTAGCCCTCAGCCGGTCCGCTTTCATCGACGAGCCCACGGCCCCCGCTGCGCGTCCCGGCTGGATGGAGATCGCGGCCCGTCCGCTGACGTGGCCTGCCGCTGTCGATGGCTACAACCTCAACTACCTGCGCGAGGGGGCGAGCGTCTCGCTCGCCAGCACCGATGAATACGACGCACCGCTCATCGCGCACTGGAACCGGGGCGCGGGGCGTGTCGCCGCCGTCGCCTTTCCACTGGCTGGCGCGCATGCTGCGCTCGTACAGGCCTGGCCCGACTATGCCGACCTGGTGCAGACGCTCGCCCGCTGGCTCATGGGCGCGGAACGTCCGCCCGGACTCGGACTGCGCACCCGCCACCTCGCCGCCGGCATCGAGATCGACCTGCTGTACGACGACACTTGGATCGACCGCCTTGCCGCCCGAGCCCCCGATCTTGTCACCGCCATCGACAACGCCGCCACCCCGGTGCGTCACGCCTGGCGACGCATCGAGCCGGGCCGCTACACGGCCTGGATCCCGTTGCCTCCGGGCGGCACCCTGCGCGGGGCGGTGCAGCTCGACGGTGCCACACTGCCCTTCGGTCCCATCGCTGCCGACAGCGGACCCGAATGGCAGTTCGACCACGAACGCCTCGACGAACTGCGCCTGCTTGAAAAAGCCAGCGGCGGCGAAGAGCGCCTTGATCTGGATGCCGTCTGGCAGGCCCCTGTCCGCCGAACCTTTCGCGACCTGCGTGCCCCCCTGTGCATCCTCCTGGCCATCCTCTTCCTCGCCGACGCGCTCCTCGACCGCCTCGGCGGCCGGCGCCCCGCCTTCGCCCGCCCGCGAAACCCCCACCTGTCACGCCCCCAAAAGAAACCATTGCAACGCCCCGTCCTCACCGCGGCCAGCCACACACACACACCTAAACCACCGGAAACCACCCCCAAGCCACCTACCCCCGACCCACGCCGAACCCTCTTTGATCAAGCCAAAAAGATCCGCCCACGCTAAACCAAGCGGGGGCATCGTGGCCGGGGCATCCTGCCCCGGTGGAAGCAAAAGCCGCGACGCATGAAAAGATGCGGGGGCGGTGTTGGAGCTTTCCCCAGGGCCGCTACAGAGGGAGGCTGGTTGAATCAACGGCATACCTAAAAACCAACAATCGCCCCCTTTCGTCCTTTCCGTCCCTTTCTTCCGAGCCATACCTGTGCATTCCGCACCCGATACTCTAGCTTTTCTGTTGACGGGTTCCGCCTGACGCATTAGATTGCAGCACAACATTATTGGCGGTTACCAAAGGCCCGCAAGATACGCGGCCCCCTCGCAAAAGGCAATATTCCTCCAGAGGACAGGAATAGCATCCCATACGCCGTATATTTTCCGAATATGCAATCGTTATTTTGTTGAATTCCTTCTTTATTCAGCCTAGTTTCGCATTACGTCACGGCAGGGTGGCATGCGATTCCCGATACCCCGTATCTTTTTGACATGGGGGTTGCTTTTGTGAGGATGCCACTTAGGGTCAAACGTTAAGAGAGAAGGTGCCCCATGACGAGGAGCAAACCATCCGAGGCCAAGTCGAAGACGCCGATAACGACCGCTAGTGTCGTCGAGAGCCGCACGGTCGAGGAGGGTGCCGTGGCGAGTCCAAGTGTCAGCTTTCCGATTGTTGGAATCGGGGCATCCGCTGGTGGGCTGGAGGCGATCGAGGCATTCTTCGAGGCGATGCCGGTGGACAGCGGTATCGCTTTCATCGTCGTTCAGCATTTATCGCCCGACTACAAGAGCCTCATGGTCGAGCTACTTTCCCGCAAGACCGATATTCCCGTTCAGCGTGCCGAAGAGGGAATGCGGGTAGAAGCCAATAACATTTATCTGATCCCCCCCAAGAAGACCCTGACGATCTTCCATCGTCAACTCTTGCTTGAGGATAAAAAACCGCGCGAAAGCAACAGTCTACCCGTCGATATTTTCCTGCGTTCCCTGGCGGATGATCAGGGAGAACGCGCGGTTGCCGTGATTCTCTCGGGGACGGGCAGTGACGGAACACGCGGTGTGCGTGCGGTCAAGGAGAGCGGCGGATTGGTTATGATCCAGGATGAGGACAGCGCCAAATTTGACGGGATGCCGCGTGCCGCCGCGTCGACTGGTTTGGCCGATTTTATCCTGCCACCGCAAGAGATGCCGTCGCAACTGCTGGCTTGTCTGCGCCACCCGTATGCGGCACGCCAGGCGCGCCAACGAGAAGCGCTAGCGGAAGAGACAGGGATGACACGACTTTTCTCGCTTTTGCGTGCCAAGACCAAGGTCGACTTCACTTACTATAAGCCCAGTACCATCACACGCCGCGTAGAGCGGCGTATCGCCGTCACGCAATCCAATGACCTCGACGCCTATGTCCGCTATGCCGGGCAGACACCCGCCGAGATCTCCGCCCTTTATCGCGAACTTCTCATCGGCGTTACCAATTTCTTCCGTGACCCGAGTGTTTGGGCACTATTGCGCGAACAGGTCTTACCCAAACTCTTTACAGAAAGCAAAAAAAGCGAGATGCGCTTCTGGGTGGCGGGGTGTTCAACCGGAGAAGAAGCCTATACGCTGGCGATTATCTGCCGCGAGGTGCTTGAGGCCACTGGGCTGGCGCGCGACATCAAGATATTTGCGACCGACGTCGACCGGGATGCCCTGGCCAAAGCTGGCATCGGCTTATATCCTGAGAGCATTACCGCCGACTTAACGCCGGCACTGTTGACAAAATATTTTCATCGCCGCGACGGTGATTATCAGGTGACCCGAAGTTTGCGGGAGATGGTGGTTTTCGCGCAGCACAATCTTGTCAAAGATCCGCCGTTCCCGCGGATCGACATGGTCAGTTGTCGCAATCTGCTGATTTATCTGCAGGGCAACCTTCAGCACCGTGCGCTCGAAATGTTCGCATTCTCCTTGCGCGCTGGAGGGATCCTGCTGCAAGGCACCAGCGAGACGGTTGGCGATATGGATAGCCACTTTGAGGCGATTGATCGCAAGGCCTGTATTTTCCGATCGCTTGGCAAGACCCATGTCCGCTCTGCTGCCGATGGTTTACAGGAGGAACCGCACGAGGCACGCACAAGACCTATGGCTGTTGCCAGTTTCGGCGGAGCAAGCCGCTCACCTGCTGCGCGCGGGCACGATCGCATGGTCGAGCGCCTCCTCGATGTGCTGTCCGAGTCGTATGTCCCGCTGGCGGTCATCGTCGATGAGAACCTCGAAATGCGTCATACGCTTGGCGATCCAGGCGGCGTTTTCAGGGTTCCGGCTGGACGCGTCGTTTACGACATCTCGAAGATGGTTGAGCGGGAGTTGGCGATACCGCTTGCAACGGGAATTCAGAAAGTGCTGCGCTCGGGCGAGGAATTAACCTACTCGAATGTCAGGTTATCCGATGGCGAAACGACACGCAAGATGCGCCTACGCATGCGTCCCCTGCCCGGAAGAAAAAGTGATGAGGCTCTGGTGGTCGTGTTCTTTGAGAACATCGAGAAAAAGTGCATCGATAAAGGCGACGTACCGGATGAATACGATCTGGATGCCGAGACGGTACAGCGCCTGCAAGACTTGGAACAGGACCTCCAGTTTACACGCGAAAACCTTCAGGCGACCATAGAGGAACTCGAAACCTCGAATGAAGAACTGCAAGCCACCAACGAGGAGTTGCTCTCAAGCAACGAAGAGCTGCAAAGCACCAACGAGGAGCTGCAAAGCACTAACGAGGAACTCTATACCGTCAACTCGGAATACCAGAACAAGATCATCGAGCTGACGGAAGCACGCAATGATGTCGAGAACCTGCTCTCAAGCTCGCGTATTGGAACGTTGATCCTCGACGAGGACCTGCAGATCCGCCGCTATTCAGCGCAGATGGCCGAGGTGTTCCATCTGGTTGAAAGCGATATCGGTCGCCCGCTGCAGCACTTGTCGCACAGTCTGCAAGGCCTGGATCCGGTGGGGATGGCTCGAGAGGCCCAGCAGCTGGATCGGACGATCGAGCAAGAGGTCCAGGATGAAGGCGGAAACTTCTATCTGGTGCGAGCCATGCCTTATCGTGTCGGCAATCAGGTGGTTGCTGGCGTGGTCATTACGCTGGTTGAAATCACCAAGCACAAGCAGGCCGAAGAGGCACCTTGCCGATAATGGGTGTGCGCTGATTTGGACGTCGGGCCTGGATATGAAGTGCGACTATTTCAACAAGCCCTGGCTTGAATTCACTGGGCGCCGTATTGAACAGGAACTGGGTGACGGATGGACTGAAGGCGTACATCCCGACGATTTTGAGCGCTGTGTACAAACGTATGTTGCGGCCTTCGGTCGACACGAACGCTTCAGCATGGACTACCGGCTTCGGCATCATGATGGATCCTACCACTGGATACAGGACGACGGTGCCCCTCGCTTTGACCACGATGGGTTTTTTATCGGATATATCGGCCACTGCTTCGATATCAACGCGCGCATCGACGCCGAGATGAAACTCGAACGCTTGCAGGCCCAGTTGCAGGAGATTCAGTCATGAGTGCGGAAAAGTCAAACCTGACCGAAAATCTACGGATGCGGGCGGAGGAATTGCTTGACCAGGCTCCCGCAACCTTTACCCCGAACACGATCAAGGATATCAACAAACTGCACCACGAACTTGCGGTACATCAGGCGGAGCTCGAGCTACAGAACGAGGAGCTGCGCCGTACGCAACTGTCACTCCAAGAGGTGTGCGACCGTTATGCCGACCTTTTTGAAAATGCCCCGGTAGGATATGTCATCCTGGACGATTCGGGGATCATCCGGCGCGCCAACTTGACCTGGAATACCATGCTGGGGCGGCCGGATGACGATTTTCGTGGCACGCCCTTTGCCGATACCTTGCAGGCAGACGATGCCCGTATATTCCTTTCGCGCTTCCGCTCCTTCTTTCACAACCCCGCCGAAAAGCAAATGGAGCTTCGGATCAAGCGTGAACATCTCGACTCTTTACATGTGCGTATCACGGCGAAAAGGGGCCACAACGAGCTTGCCAAAAAAGACACGAATGAACTGATGGTCATTGTGGACGACATCACCGAAGCGAAGCACAGCGAGAGTTTGTTATTGGCAAGCGAGGCACTACTATCGCGTGCTCAGAGGATTGCCCACATCGGAAGCTGGCAACTCGAGTTGAAGACAAACCATTTAACCTGGTCGGATGAAGTATACCGCATTTTTGGCTACGAACCGCAGGCATTCGCCCCTACCTATGCCGCTTTTCTTGATTTTGTACACCCGGACGATCGGGCTGCCGTAGGTGCGGCATATTCCTATTCACTGCGGGAAGGAAGCGGCGGTTACGAGATGGAGCATAGAATCGTACGGCGGAACACAGGCCAACTCCGGTATGTTCAGGAGCGTTGTGTTCACGAACGCGACGCTGCGGGTGCCATTATCCAGTCTACCGGCATGGTGCAGGACATCACCGAGCGAAAGCAGGTAGAGGAATCCCTTAAGCTTGCCAAAGAGCAGGCCGAGTCGGCCAACCAAGCTAAATCACAGTTTCTTGCTAACATGTCGCATGAATTGCGTACCCCCATGAACGGTGTTCTTGGTTGTGCTGATTTATTAAGCTTTACCGATCTCGACACGTCTCAGCAACGATATGTCAGCATGATTGCTGCCAGTGGGAAAAGTCTTCTTTCGGTCATCCAGGAAATTCTTGATTTTTCAAAGATCGAAGCGGGCATGGTTGATCTTGATATTATCGAGACCGATGTGCATGAGATGATACGCGAAACGGCCGACCTAATCAAATGCCTTGCAGACAAGAAAGGGATCTCGCTGAATGTCGATATAGAGCCGGCCATCCCCCGTTTCGCCTTGCTTGATCCGATGCGGTTGCGCCAAATTCTATTCAATCTTTTAAGTAATGCAGTAAAGTTTACCGAAAAGGGTGAAATTGAAATCAAAGCCGCGCTAGCCAAAAAGGACGGTATTCAAGGGCGGTTGAAATTTTCCGTGCGTGATACTGGCCGTGGAATTACAGAGGAGCAAGGGGCTCGACTGTTTAAGGCATTTTCCCAAGGCGACAATTCCAATACGCGCAAATTTGGCGGAACAGGTCTCGGGCTTGTTATTTCTGATCGTTTGGCACAGCTAATGGGTGGAAAGATAGCGTTTATTTCTACCCCTGGGGAAGGGTCCGAGTTTTTCTTTACCATCGATGCAGACTTCACAAAGAAAACGAATGATCCTGTCGATGGATCGGACCCTGAGATGTTCACAGATACGAAAAATCTTCAAGCATCTAGAATCCTGATCGCGGATGATAATTCAATTGGTATGATGGTCGCGTGTGAATTGCTCCGCATGCTCATTCCGTCGGCTGAAATTATTCAGGCAGAAAATGGCAGCGAGGCGTTTGAAAAAATCGTGACTCATAAACCGGATATCGTTTTCATGGATGTACAAATGCCCGATATGGACGGCAATCTGGCGACGATGCAATTACGCGAGTACGAGGAAAAGGAGGGCTTGACTCGTACAACGGTGATCGGGCTTACTGCAAGTGCGCTTCAGCATGAAAAAAACTTGAGCCTCGCAAGCGGTATGGATGGCTATGTAACAAAACCTATCGGTGTCGACAATCTAAAGGCCGTTTTACGCAAACACCTCAAGTCCAAGTCGTAATCCAGACAGACGCCCTTTAACGCCCCGCTTCATCTCCGCCGTCAACATAATTCTATCAATAAGGACACTCACCATGAAACGATGCTTAATGACAGTCACTGGCGTTGGCGCGGCACTTTGCGGGCAACTTGCGGTTGCCGGTTTGGTCGATGGCAACAACGAATTCGCGGTGAAGATGTATCGCGAGCTGGGAGCGGCAGAAGGGAATCTGTTTTTCTCTCCCTTTGGCATATCTGCGGCACTCGGCATGACCTACGCTGGCGCACGGGGCGAAACGGCAACGGAAATGGAAGCGGCACTGTGTTTTCCCTGCGGCCCGAAGGAACTGGGTCAGGCGTTCGGAAAACTGCAGGCCGGGCTTGACGAGATCCAGAAACGCGGCGATGTCAGCTTGTCGATCGCCAACGGCATCTGGGCCGAGCAAACCTACGGGTTTCTGCCGGATTTCATGAAGGGTATCGAGGCAGACTACAAAGCCCGGATTGCGCTGGCGGATTTTGTCAACAACGCCGCCGGAGAAAGCCAGCGGATCAATGCCTGGGTTGAAGAGAAGACCCACGAGAAAATCAAAACTCTGGTTCCCGAAGGCGTCCTGGATGCACTGACCCGGATGGTCCTTGTAAATGCTATCTATTTCAAGGGCGACTGGGCGAGCCAGTTCAAGGAAAAGGCGACCCGCGAGCGGGATTTCCATGTCGGTTCCGGGAAGACCGTGAAGGTGCAAATGATGCAGCAGTCGGGTGGCTTCCGCCTGACCCAGGATGCGGATACGGAGGCGCTCGAACTGCCGTACAAGGGCAATCAGTTGTCGATGCTGGTGCTTCTGCCCAAGGCAAAAGACGGCATCGCGGCGCTTGAGGGGAAGTTGAGTGTGGCGAAGATCGACGCCCTCGTCGGGACGCTGCGCAAAACCGAGGTGGATGTCGCCCTCCCGAAGTTCAGGCTGGAAACCAGCTACGGCCTCGTCTCGCCGTTCCAGGCGCTGGGCATGAAGACCGCTTTTGGCAACAACGCCGATTTCTCGGGCATGGACGGCAGTCGGGAACTCTACATCTCCGCGATACTGCACAAGGCGTTTGTCGACGTGGATGAGAAAGGAACCGAGGCGGCAGCCGCCACGGCTGTGGTCATGCGGACTGAATCGGTGGTGCTTAAACAGCAATTCATTGCCGACCACCCGTTCATCTTCCTGATCCGCGACAACGCGACCGGCAGCATCCTGTTCATGGGGCGGGTTGCCGATCCCCGCAGTGCCAGGACCAAATAGGCTGGCCCGTTTTCCTGTTGGTGCCGCTTTTACCTTGCTGCATTCGTACGTTTGTGCAATAAAGCAGGGCAATGATCACATCCTCTATCATGGCATACTCGCAAGACGCGACGTCCCGTCTCAACCGATTACCTTTGGATTTAACCCATGACCCTGTCTCTCAATAAACCCAAGCTCGACAATCTTGCCTCCGACATCTGGAAATCCGCCGAGCGGTTGCGCGGCAAGTTCAAGTCCTACGAATACCAGAGCGTCATCCTGCCCATCATCGTCATTCGCCGTTTGGAGTGTGTGCTGATTGACTGGCGGACGAAGAAATCCGCCGAGGTGCTGAAGAACCGGCCCAGGCTCACGGAACAGGATCTCGCCAAGCTGGTCAAGGAACTGGAGTTGAATCCCAAGCAGTGCCCGTTCTCGAACACCACAGACTGGACGCTCCGCTCGGTCTATGCGGAGGACCATGCGCTGCTGGAGGAGAACTTCCGCGCCTATATCAACGGTTTCTCGAAGAATGTTGACGACATCATCGAGCACTTCAATTACCGCGCGACTATCGGCCTGATGGTGAAGAACAACCGGCTGGCCCCGATCTTGAACCAATACAAGGAACTTGCGCTTGGCCCTGACCAGCTTTCCGGGCTGGAGATGGGCTATATCTACGAGGAATTGCTCCGGCGCTTCTCTGAACAAAGTGGTGACGAGGCTGGGGAACACTTCACGCCGCGCGAGGTCGTCCGCCTGATGGTCGAGTTGCTGGATATACCCATTCCGGAGAAGCATATCTCCATTTACGATCCCGCCAGCGGCACGGGTGGAATGTTGTCCGTGGCCAAGGAGCACCTGCTGGAACGTGCCGACACGCCGGAGGAAAAGGCGCGGGTGGAGAAATACGTCACCGTTCACGGGCAGGAGCTTTCCCCCACGAACTACGCCGTCTGTCAGGCTGACCTTCTCATCAAGAACGACCGGCAGGCCACGGTCCACCTCGGCAACTCGCTAATTCCCCACGACCCCCACAGCAAGGAACCGGGCGACCAATGGCCCGAGACCAAGTGGCGCTTCAACCGGATGCTGAGCAATCCGCCCTTTGGCGTCACCTGGGGCGGCAAGGACGGCTATGAGAAGGAAGCCCGCAAGCTGGAAAAAACCCGCTACAAGGCGGGAATGCCGCGCGTGAATGACGGCGCGCTGCTCTTCCTGCAAACCATGCTCGCCAAGATGGCTCCGCCTGCGGAAGGCGGCAGCCGCATCGCCATCATCTTCAATGGCTCGCCCCTCTCGAATGGCGACTGCGGCTCCGGCGAGAGCGAGATCCGCCGCTGGATTCTGGAGAACGACTGGCTCGACGCCATCGTGATGCTGCCCGACCAGCTTTTCTACAACACCGGCATCTTCACCTACATCTGGCTGCTGCGCAACGACAAGCCAAAAAGCCATGCGGGCCGTGTGATGCTGATTGACGCCCGCCAGCAGTTCGAGAAGGAACCGAAATCCTTTGGCAACAAACGCCACCGCATCACCGACGCCCACCGTGCCTGGATCGAGGCGCGTTACACCAAAGGCTGGGCGAAGGGCTACACCGACGAGCTGGTCAAGATCTTCCCGCGCGAGGACTTCGCCTACCACAAGGTCAACGTCGTCTTCTGGCAGACGGATGAACACGACCAGCCCGCCATTGTTACCGAGCCTTACGAGAAGGCGTTCACCGCCGCCAATGTCAAAAAGGAGCAGCAGTTCTACGCCTCGGACCTCGGTTTTTGCATTCAGTATTGTTCGGCTGATGGCATCAAGCGTTCGGATGCGTTTACACTCCGTCCCACGGATCATTTTCCCTCATTGCTGGAAGAATCCATGACCTGCGCTTACGAAGGTGAGCTGAATGATGCCTTTGATAGCACGCATGAAACCCCGGCGCGAAGAGTAGCACGAAAAGCTTACTTCGACGGTATTGCCATCCTCTCGTCCGCTTGGACCCACCGGCACTACGTGCAGGACGACGAATACATTCCGCACGGTGAGGATATCGCTGCTTTCCTGGAACGCGAGATCGCCAAGCCGATCATCCGCTGGGAGGACAGCCCCCAACTCGGCTACGAGATCCTGCCGAACAAGTATTTCTACCGCTACCAGCTGCCGACGCCCGCCAAGGAACTGCTGGAGGAATTCTGGAGACTGGAGAAGGAAGCGGAGACGATGCTGAAAGGGCTTGCCAAATGAAAACAACCACCGACACCACGCTTGCCATCACGGCTGACTACCGGCAGTTCATCGAGGAACTGAAGTTGAGGGTAGTTTCCGCCCGCATCTCGGCGGCCAGGAGAGTCAACCATGAACTCATCCAGCTTTATTGGGACATCGGGCGCGGTATTGTGGAGAAGCAGAAATTGCACGGTTGGGGAGATTCCGTGGTGGAGATAGCGGCCGCAGATTTACGGCGGGCGTTTCCTCGGATGACAGGGTTTTCGCCGCGTAATGTGTGGGATATGCGGCGTCTTTACGAAGCCTATTCGGCTCCTGAATTTCTCGCGCAATCTGCGCGAGAAATCAGCAAACGCATGACAATCCCATTTCTGCGACAGCCTGTCGCAGAATTAGAAGCAGGTGGAGGTTTGTCACAGCCTACAGCCAAATTGGCACACGACGATAGCTCGAGCCAATTTCTGCGACAGCTTGTTGCAGAAATTCCTTGGGGGCAAAACCTCCTCATACTGAACAAGCTCACCGACCCCGCCGCCCGCCTCTGGTACTTGCGTGCCACCGCGCAATTCGGCTGGTCGCGCAACGTCCTGCTCAACCAGATCAAGGCCGGGGCCTATGAGCGCGCCGTCATAGAAAAGAAGACACATAACTTCGATCTTGCCCTTCCGGAGCATCTCGCGGAACAGGCCGACGAGATGCTCAAGAGCACCTACAATCTGGAATTTCTGGGCATCTGGAAGGCCGTCAAGGAGCGGGAACTCGAAGACCGCCTCATCTCCCGCCTGCAGGCCTTCCTGCTCGAACTCGGCTACGGCTTCTGTTTTGTCGGGCGGCAGCACCGTCTCTCGACGGGAAAGAAGGAGTATTTCATCGACCTGCTCTTCTACCATCGGTTCCTCAAGGCGCTCGTCGCGTTCGATCTCAAGGTTGGCTCCTTCGAGCCGGAACATGCGGGCAAGATGGATTTCTACCTCAACCTGCTCAACGACAAGGAGCGCGGCCCCGACGACCAGCCCTCCATCGGCATCATCCTCTGCGCGGAAAAGGACGACGTGGACGTCGAATACGCCCTCCGTACCAAGACCAACCCCATCGGTGTCGCCGCCTACGAGCTGCAACCCAGACTCCCCGGCTCACTGAAAGGCAAACTGCCGACCGCCAAACAACTCGCGGATATTGTGCGCGGTGAAATGGGGGGAGGGGAATGAA
>JFJP01036231.1_pt1 | contig 20687 bp, 21 predicted proteins | sample 431651 | NCBI WGS metagenome assembly JFJP01 (sample SAMN02602958, study PRJNA72255) | Microbial mat metagenome, whole genome shotgun sequencing project. | biome: fresh water; feature: sink hole; material: water; isolation source: purple microbial (photo- and chemosynthetic) mats found in...
GGGGAAGACGGTAGGACGAAAACAGGATACGCGTGAATGAGAAAATGTCTTACCGGAACATCCTCGTCGTGCTGGCAATTCCTTTCATTATCGACCTCCATGATATCGCAGGATTTAAAAACTATACGTACGTCGCGGAATTGTGTCAAGCCCGGCCAGTTCGCCCCGGCATCGACGATCGGTTGAGGGGGCTCCGAACGACGAAGTTCGCGCCGCTTGTCGCGTCCTGCCTCAAAGTCTAAAAAAGTGCATTTTCGCCCTTGCCAAACCGGAAATCTGTGGTACTATTTCCATAGTGAATGAACGTTCACTCATCCAGGAGGCCACCATGTCCGGTTATGCGATCCAGAACTATCCCGAAACAAAACCCATTTACGACAAGTTGAACGCGCTCTTGGCGCTGCCGATCCTGTCGGTCAAGAAAGAGGTTCTGCACCGGTATGAGGACGAATATTTCGAAAAACGCTGCTCGAAGTCGAAGGAGATGATCGGCAGGGCGAAGGAGTATATTCCGGGCGGGGTGCAGCACAATCTGGCGTTCAACCATCCGTTTCCGCTCGTGTTCACCAAGGCCGAGGGCGCCTGGCTCGAGGACCTTGACGGCAATCGTTACATCGACTTTTTGCAGGCGGGCGGGCCGACCGTGCTCGGGAGCAATCCGCCGGAAATCCTCGCGCAGGTGATCGAGCTCCTCAAGACCTGCGGACCGTCGACCGGGCTTTTCCATGAATATGAATATCTTCTGGCCGAGCTGATCGCGAAATATATTCCCGCCACCGAAATGTTCCGCATGCTCAATTCGGGCAGCGAAGCGTGCATGGCTTCGATCCGCGTCGCCCGGCTCGCGACGGGAAAGAAAAACGTCGTCAAGATGGGCGGCGCATACCACGGCTGGAGCGACCAGCTGGCGTACGGCATCCGGCTGCCGGGTTCGCGGCATTTCGAGGCGAAGGGCGTTCCCGCTCATGTCTTCAAGTATACGCAGGAATTTTTTCCCAACGACCTCGACAGCCTCGAGCGGGTGTTGAAGGCAAACCGCCTTCGTGGCGGCACTGCCGCCGTTCTGATCGAGCCCCTCGGCCCGGAGAGCGGAACCCGTCCCGTCGATTTCGGGTTCAACAAGGGAGTGCGCGAGCTGTGCGACCGGTACGGCGCGCTCATGATCTTCGACGAGGTGGTAACCGCGTTCCGCGTGGGCATGGCCGGAGCGCAGGGATATTTCGGCGTGACGCCCGACCTGACCGTGTACGGCAAGGTGGTCGCGGGCGGGTATCCGTCGGCCGGCGGTCTCGGCGGCAAGCGCGAATACATGAACTTCCTCGCGGCGGGCATCAAGGGCGGCGGCGGCAAGAAAGCGCTGATCGGAGGCACGATGGCGGCGAACCCGTTGAGCGCGGCCGCGGGTTATTTTACCCTGAAGGCGATAGAGGCGACGGACGCCTGCGCCAAGTCGGGCCGCGCGGGCGACCGGCTCACCACGGGCCTCGTCAAGATAATCGACCGCTACGGACTTCCCTTCGTCGCCTTCAACCAGGGCTCGATCTGCCATCTCGAAACCTCTGCGGCGATGCTCCTTTCGATAGACATCAAGAAATTCTGGAAGATCAAGTCCACGATAAACGAAGCCCATCGCCGCAAGAAGGTGATGGAGGAAATGGGCGCGGCCTACATGGCCGAGGGCATCGTGACACTCGCCGGCAGCAGGCTCTACACGAGCGCCGCGGACACCGACGAGATCATCGACGAGGCGCTCGTCCGCTTCGACCGGGTCTTCGCGAACATCGAGGGAGCGAAGGCGTGAGCGGGACTTCAGACGCGGGCCGGTTCGTCGTGGAGCGCGAGCTCCTGTGCGAGTACGGCCTGATCCTCGCGAAGAAGGGCCTCGTCGCGCGCACCTGGGGAAACCTGAGCGTGCGCGCGGGCGAATACATGCTGATCACGCCGTCGGGACTCGCCTACGAGGAAACCCGGCCGGATGATATCGTAGCCGTTCGAATCGCGGACCTCGCTTGGGAGGGAAGGGTGAAACCTTCCTCAGAGAAGGAACTGCACGCGACGGTGTACCGGCTGCGGAGCGACGTCGGCGCCGTATTCCACACGCATCAGCGCTTCGCCTCGGCCCTCGCCGCGACCCGGAAATCGTTCGCCGTGGAAGATCCCGCGTTCGCCCGCGTGATCGGCGGCCGCGTTCCCTGCGCCTCGTACGCCCTGCCGACGACGGCGGCACTCGCGAAATCGGTCGGAAGGGTTCTTGTTGCGGACGAGACCGCGCATGCCGCGCTTTCCGCGATACTGCTGGCGAATCACGGGGCGGTGTGTCTCGGCGCGGATGCGGCGCAGGCGCTCGAGGCCGCAGCCGTCCTCGAGGAATTTTCGCGCACGACCGTAGAAGCCGCCCTGAAAAAAGCGGGGAGAACAATATGACGACACGACAAACGGATGAATACAAACGCCTGCTTGCGGAGGATGGCTTTACCGTCGGCGACGGGGATCTCGTCTATCGCGTGATTGCAGGTGCGGAAGCGTCTGCAGGCTTTCGGGAGATTTCACCCGCGGGCGCCGGTTCGCCTTCGACCGACTGGCTTTCGCGTGTGCTCGAAGCTTCGCCCGGAAACCGGTTCGCGCTTGTTTTGCGCGGGCCGTTTACGAAAGAGGCTTCGCTTTTGAAGGGCGGGGTCAGACCCTGCCTCGACGACATGGCGCAGATGCTCGGTCCGAGGCTTGCCGTCCGCGAACGGGGAGGAACGCCGTTCCGCCTCGGCGTCAATTCGGCGGTGCTGCTCCGGGGCGAAGGCGCGGTGCTGGCGGCGGACAGCTGGTACGAGCTGCACGCGTTGGCTCTCGTCGTCGAGAAGTCCTGTCTGGCGGCCGTCGCCGCTCCCTTATTGGGCGGCGCGCAACCGATCTCTTTTGTCGAGTCCGTGTTGATGCGATATATCTATCTTTCGAAATATCGAAAAACCGCGGGACGTGCACGACGCGAGGCCGCGCATGGATGAGCCGAAGCCTGTTTTCTCAAAACCCCTGTTCGACAAGATCGCCGTCGAGAAGCGGAACTCGCTTCTGTCGGCGGCCGTCGAGGAATTCGCCGAGAAGGGCTTGAGTCTCGCGAACGTCAATACGATCGCCGGCCGGGCCGGCATCAGCGTGGGCTCGATCTACAAGTACTTCAATTCGAAGGAAGACCTGTACCTCGCGGTGGTGCAGCTCGGCTACGACCGGCTCGACGAGGCGCTCACGCCGATACTGGATTCGGGAAAAGGATTCGGAGAAAAACTCACGCTCATCCTCGACGCCCTGTTCGAACACTCGAAAAAATACGAAAGCCTCACACGGCTCTACAACCGTTTCACTTCCGAGGGAAATGCCGCCCTTGCCGCGCGTCTTGCCGACCGGCTCGAATCCTTCACGGCGCGGCGGTATGCGGATCTTCTCCGCGAGGCGGTCGCTGCCGGCCTGATTCCCGGCGGCATCGACGAGCGGATGCTCGCGTTTTGCATGGACAATGTGCTCCTCGTCATGCAGTTCTCGCTGACGGGCGAATACTACCGCGACCGGATGCGCATCTATCTCGGCGACGGACTCGCCGGTGACGAAGCACGGCTGAAGGAACAGCTGCTCCTTTTCATGCGGCGCGCCCTCGGCATGGGAGCGGCCTGACCGGATGGAAACATATATTCTTGCCTATGACATCGGCTCGACGGGGTGCAAGACCTGCCTATACCGTCTCGACGGAAAGCTCGACCTCGTTTCGGACGCCCTGTCCGGATACCGCTTCGACACCCTCGACGGCGGCCGGGTCGAGCAGGATCCCGGCGACTGGTGGGAAGCGATGGCGAAGGGAACGAGGGAGGTGCTCGCCGTTTCGGGTCTGCATGCGTCCCGGATTTCCTGTATTTCGTTTTGCGCCCAGATGCAGGGACTGGTGCTCGTCGACTCCTCCCTCAATCCGCTGCGCCCGGCGATGAGCTATATGGACCAGCGAGGCGGCAGGCAGAAAAAGAACTGCGTCGAACACGGCCTCCAGGTCGAGGGCATGAACCTTGCGGCGCTCTTGCGGACCCTTCATCTGAACGGGGCCGCCCCGGTCAGCGTAAAGGATCCGGTCTGGAAATACCTGTGGGTGCGCGACAACGAGCCGGAGATTTTCGCCCGGGTGCATAAATGGCTCGACGTGAAGGACTATCTCATCGCCCGCGCGACCGGCCGCTGCACGATGACGAGGGATTCCGCATTCGCCACGTTCCTCACCGACGAGCGGAAGCAGCCGTCCCGCTGGAGTCCTGCCCTTCTCAAACTGTACGGCGTCGATCCCGCACACATGCCCGAACTCATCGATTCCACCGATCTTGCGGGAATCCTCTCGCCGCAGGCGGCCCTGGACCTCGGTCTCGCGCCGGGCATACCCCTGTACGGCGGCGGCGGCGACGTATCGATGATCACCGTCGGCGCCGGGTCCTCACGCAGCGGCGAAACCTACGTCTACACCGGCACCTCCGGATGGGTGTCCACTTCCGTGACGAAGCGGAAGGTGGACGTGGCGCGCCGGACGGCATCCATAGTCGGCGCCCAAAGGGGAATCTACAATTATTTCGGCGAGCAGGAGACGGCGGGCAAATGCCTCGAGTGGGTGCGGGATCATCTCGCCCTCGACGAGATCAACCTCTATCTCGAAAAACGCCCTGTCACCGAGGGGAACGAAAAACGCTACCGGAGCCTCTATGATTTCATGATCGAGTGCATCGAGCAGGTTCCCGCGGGATCGGGCGGCGTCATCTTCACTCCCTGGCTGCACGGCAACCGCTCTCCCTTCGAGGATCCCTCCGCGCGCGGCATATTCTTCAATCTCGGCCTCGATACCGGCAAGCGCATGATGATCCGCGCGGTGGTCGAAGGAATAATATTCCACCAGAAATGGCTCCTCGAATCCGTGTCGCACGCATTTCCCGTGCGCGGTCCCATCCGCTTCGTCGGCGGCGGAGCCCTGTCGCCCTCCGTGGCGCGCATGCTCGCCGACATTCTCGAACTGCCCGTCGAGACAATAGCGAATCCCCAGAATTGCGGCGCGTCGGGAGCGGCGCTCACCGCGGCGGTCGGCCTCGGCGCCATCGCGGGATTCGAAGCGGCGCGGGATTGCGTTCCCGCCGTGAATACCTACCATCCCCGCGAGGAAAACCGTTCCGCTTATCGCAGGCAGTATGCGGTTTTCAAGGCCCTGTACGCCGCGAACAAACCCCTTTTCGACCGGATGAATTCCGGCAAGGAAAAATCATGAACGAAAAAATCATTCTCTATCCCCGGCGATGGGTCGTGCTGGGAAGCTTCATGCTTATCAACCTGACCATCCAGACCCTGTGGATTTCCTTCGCGCCGATCACCGGCCCCGCGGCCGCCTGGTACGGGGTCTCCGATCTCGCGATCGGCTTTCTCGCGATGAGCTTCATGATAGCCTTCGTGCCGCTGTCGATCCCGGTGTCCTGGGCGATAGACACTTTCGGGTTCCGGATTCCCGTCACCGCCGGAGCCCTCGTGATGGGAGTATTCGGCCTGCTGCGGGGATTCGCCGGCCAGAGTTACGCTCTCGTCCTTGTCTGTACGATCGGTATCGCGGCCGCCCAGCCGTTCCTCCTCAACGCCTGGACAAAGGTTCCGGCATCCTGGTTTCCCGTCGGACAGCGGGCGACGGCGGTGGGGCTCATCACCCTTTCGAATCTCGTGGGAACGGCGCTCGGCATGATCCTGCCGCCGCTCATGCTCGAATCGGGTCTCGCCATCGGTTCCATCCAGCTCATGTTCGGCATCGGCGCGCTCGGTTCCGCCGTCGTTTTTCTGGTCTTCGCGCGCGAAAAGCCGCCGACGCCGCCGTGCGCGGCAGGCGAGGAAGTCCGGTCGCTCATGCTCGACGGCCTCAGGCACGCCTTTACCGTCAAGCCGTTTCTGTTCGCCCTGCTCGTGTCGTTCATCGGCCTCGGCATCTTCAACGGGATCACCACCTGGATCGAGAACATCATCCGGCTTCGCGGGTTTTCTCCCGGCGATGCGGGCAATCTCGGCGCGCTCATGATCGTCGGCGGGATCATCGGGGCCGTCGTCATTCCGGCGCTTTCCGACAGGGAACGGAAGCGGCAGAAATATCTTTTCCTGACGCTCGCCCTCTCGGTTCCGGGTCTGCTCGGCCTGACTTTCGCCCGCGACGGAATCCTGCTGTACTCGAGCGCGTTCGCGCTCGGATTCTTTCTGGTCAGCGCGCTGCCCGTAGCCATGCAGTACGCGTCCGAAATCGCGCGGCCGACGCCCGAAGGGACCTCGAACGGGCTCATTCAGCTGTTCGGCCAGGGCGCGGTGATATTCGTATATCTGATGGAAGTGCTCAAGACGAAAGAAGGCTCGTTCACGCCCGCGCTGCTGTTCGCCGTGGCGCTTCTTCTTCTGAGTCTCCTGTTCGTGTCGCGGATGAAGGATCCGCGCTGAAAAAAGATTCGATGAGGAGGGTAATGCGCTCGAGGATCTCCTCGATCGGATGCGCGCCGGAACGGGCGCAGGCTTTCGCGTTTTCGGAACACATATAACAGGTCCGGAAAAGAGCCGTATCCGAACGCGAGAGCGGTTTGTCGTCGGGATCGAATACATCGAAATCGAACAGTCTGCCGAGCGGGTGCTTCCGTTCGATTTCCATCATGCGGGCTTTTACATCGGCCGCGGGCGCGTCGACCGCGAACAACCCTTCCGTACCGGTTTTAGGGTAGCGCACTTTTTTACGGGCGACAAGACCGCCCCCGGTACGAAGCGATTCCCCGGCGACCCTCATGCCTTCCCGGTGCGCTTTTCGGTACAGGTCGCCGTCCTTGACGTTTCCCGGAATGTTGAGGGTGAAGGAAATCAGGGTAAGGCCGGACGCCGGGCGGAAGTGTGCCCGGCGCTCGACCCTTCTCTCACGGGCTTCGCACATGAGGGCCACGGTCACCGTTCTTTCGGGAATCATCGACTTCCGGTCCTCAGGCCTTTACCTGCCGGATCACGTCGATGATCGTACCGTCGCGGTATTCGACGATTCCGATGATGTTCTTCTCGAATTCCACCGGCTCGGGCTTGCCCGCTATCCGTTCCGCTTTTTGCTTCAGCTCCTGTATCGTGTAAATCGGCAGACGGGAATTCTTTTTCAGGTTTTCCATCAGGTCTTTCCGTCTGGGATTGATCGCGATGCCGCGGTCGGTGACTACGATGTCGACGCTCTCTCCCGGCGTCACCACGGTCAGGACCTTGTCGACGATCGTCGCGAGCCTTCCGCGGATGAGCGGGCAGACGATGATGGAAAGACCTGATCCGATCGCCGTATCCGAATGACCGCCCGAAGCGGCTATGATCTTGCCGTTCGAGCCGGTGATGACGTTGACGTTGAAGTCCGTATCGACTTCGAGGGCGCTGAGGACGACTACGTTCAGTTTGTTGACGACGCAGCCTTTATTGAGGGGATTGGCGTAATACGAAGCGTTGATCTCGATGTGGTTGCGGTTGATTCCTATCGATTTTATCGCGTCGAGATCGAAACTCTGCACGTCGAGCAGACAGCGGAAAAGACCCTCTTCATGCAGCTTGACGAGCTGTCCCGTGATTCCTCCGAGCCCGAAACTGGCCTTCACGTTCTTGGTTATCATGTATTCGCGGAGGAATTTGGTCACTGCGAGCGACGCGCCGCCGGATCCCGTCTGGAACGAGAAGCCGTCCTCGAAATAACCGGAGGAGACGATGACGTCCGCCGCTATCTGCGCGATCAGGAGGTCGCGCGGATTGGTCGTGATCCTCGTCGCTCCCGTGCTTATTTTCGTCGGGTCTCCCACCGAATCGACTTTCACCACGTAGTCGACCTGGTCCTGATGGATGCTGAAGGGTACGTTCGGATATTCGACGATGTTGTCGGTTATGAGCACTACCTTTTTCGCGTTGACGGCGTCGACCTGTGCGTAGCCGAGCGAGCCGCAGGCGGATTTTCCGTATATTCCGTTCGCGTTTCCGTATATGTCGGAGGAAGGCACGCCGAGAAATGCCACGTCGATTTTTATGCTTCCCGTCTCGATCGCCCGCGCGCGTCCGCCATGCGAATGGATCACGACGGGAACGGACATGAGACCGTTGGATATTTCCTCGGCGAGCTTGCCCCGCATGCCGCTCGTGTAGATACGCGTGATGACTCCGTTTTTGATGTGCGGAATCAGGGCGCTGTGACAATCGGACAGCGAGCTGGCCGCGAGCGTCAGGTTCTTTATCCCGAGAGCGGCGATGATGTCCATGACGATGTTGACGACGAAATCGCCGTTGCGGAAATGGTGGTGGAAGGATACGGTCATTCCGTCCTTCAGTTCGCACTTCAATATGACCTGTTCGATCGTGTCGATCATCTTGTTGAGGCGGGGCAGGATGCGCGATCCTTTTTCGGCCCGGATGAGCGGCGTGTTGGTCACTCCTCCGGCGAAGGGCTTCAGGGTTCCCATGCCCGGAAGCGATTCCGGAATTTCCCGTCCCAGACTGTTGAGCGCCATTATTTTTTCTCCTCTGCGATTGCGTCGAGATCGATGCCGGAGAGCTTCGCGAGCTCTATGGTCCTTCTGGCGCGATCGACGATCGGCTTGTCGACCATCTTGCCGTCACAGGATATGACTCCCGAATTTCTCGCCTCCGCTTCCGCTATCGCCTTGATGATCCTGTTCGCGGCGATTATTTCGGCGGTCGTCGGGGCGAATACCTTGTGAACGGGCCCGATCTGTCTCGGGGAAACGATGGACTTCCCGTCAAAGCCCAGCTGCTTGACATGCATGACCTCCGCTATCAGCCCTTCCTCGTCGTTGAGATTCGAGAAGACCGTATCGAGCGCGTAGATTCCCGCGGCGCGGGCCGCGTTGACCAGCATCGACCGGGCGAACAGGAGTTCGATGCCCTCGCGCGAGCGGGTCGTATGCAGGTTGGTGACGTAATCCTCCGCTCCAATCGCGATGCCGACGAGCCGTTTGCTCGAAGTCGCGATCTGGTAGGCATTGAGGACTCCAAGAGGGCTTTCGATCGCGACGATGAGTTTTATCGTGCTTTCGATCCCGAGCTTTTTTTCCTCTTCCTCGATCAGTTTTTCGACGTCCCTGACATCCTGTGCCGTTTCCGCCTTGGGTATGCGGATGATATCGGGTTTCGCCCGCACCATCGCCTTTATGTCCTGGACTCCGAACGGAGTGTCCAGCGGATTAATGCGCACCACCGTCTCTATGCCTTCGTAATCGAGGCTGGTCAGCGCTTTGTAGATCAGGAATCGGGCCGCGTCTTTTTCGGTCAGCGACACGGCATCCTCGAGGTCGAACATGACGGAATCCGATCCGTATATATGTGCGTCCTTCACCATGCCCGCGTTGTTTCCGGGGACATAGAGCATCGTTCTTCGGAGTTTCATGATTTAAATTACCTCCCAGGCATAGGTCTGGAGACCGGCAGCGCGATACAGGGCGGCTAGCAGCCTGGCCTCGATCGTGGAATCGAGCGCGCCCTTGTCGTTTATGTACACGTTGGCGGATTCGACGTTCAGGCATTTCAGTTTTTCCTCGACCACGCGCCTGATCTGCTTCCCGAATTGCGCCTCGACGACGCTTTCCAGATGTATCTCGATTTTTTGCGCGTTGTTTTCCTTCACCGTAATCATCACGTCGCTGGATTCAAGCGTGCCGGCGATTCCCGTGCTTACAATTTTCATACCGTTTTCCTTTTCAAGCTTTTTATTACGGTTTCCGCTTCCCGCGAAACAAGATACCCATACGTCGTCAACGGAACCAGCTCCCTGATCTCTTCTAAGCGGCCGGCGGCGGCAAGCTCCCGGATGCGGGATGCGCTGACGGCCCTGCCTCCGATTTCCTTTCTCGGTATTTCGATCACCTCGATTCCCTGTCCCGGCAGGAGCGCTTTCATCGTCTCGTTGTAATTCTTCGTCACCGGATCGAACGGTTCCTCCCCGACATACCTGCGCGTGATGCCGAGCGCCGGGGCTATGCGGGTCGCGAAAATACCGAGATCGAGCTCCGCATGGGTTTCTACGATCAGTTTGCTTTCTTTCAGGAAATAGGAGGGGAAGGTTGCCTGCGAAATGATATAGTCCCCGCCGGGATGGACCTGCACGTTCGCAAGGTCGGTGGTTCCCTCGACCACGAGCCGTAGTCTCGCTTCCGCGGGGAAGACGGAGCGGTCTTCCGTTACGACGAACACATGAACCGTATCGTTCCCCGCCGCCGCCGTCTCGATCAGGTACCGGTGGCCGAGGGTGAAGGGATTGCAATTCACCACTATTGCCGCGATCCGTTTTCCCGTACGCTCCTGCGACCGCAGGCCGGCGAGGTAACCGGATATGCCTTCGGGATCGTTCTCGAGCAGCGTGACTTTTTCGGGGACCGTATGGACCGGATAAAAACCGAGCGTCCGGAAATATTTTTCGTTGGAAGGCGATGTATAGACGAAAAGATGATGCCTGGCGTAGCGGTGGTACTCCACGAGGATCAGTTCGGTGACGATCTTGTTCGTCAATCCGCCGTCCCGGTATTTTTCGTCCACCGCTATGCATTTGAGTACGCGTCCGCTGATGGACCCGGCAGCGACGATATTTTGCTCCTCATCGAACATACCGAGGGAATACTCGACATCGGCGTCAAGGGACAACTTCTGCGCGGCCAGAAACGTCCGGAGATTTTCTTTCTCGAAATTCGAGGACAGGTCGATGGTACGCAAGCTGCAGTTGGAATCTTCCATACGATGCCACTATTGCCCTGTTTTCCGGCGCTGTATGTAGGCTCCGGGCTGATGTATTTGTAGGATGAACACCTACAGTTTCGATCGTGTTGTGCTTTGGGCCTTTATGGAATATCATCAACCTGCAATGAAAAAAAGTTGGATTAAATTCGTCGCGGCCCGCCTGTTGCCGGCCCTGGTATCGATCCTCGTCACGGGCGGTCTGTACGCGTCCGGGGAAATTTATCCCGGCGATATCCAATCCTATTCGCTCGGCATGTCGGACGGACTGGCGAACAGTTCCGTCTTTTGCGCCGTCCAGGACAAGACGGGATTCATGTGGTTCGGGACTTTCGGTGGGCTTTCCCGATACGATGGAGCCGAGTTCAAGACCTGGCGGCCCGAACCCGGCAGCGGGAAAGCCTCATTGCCCGCCTCCGTCGTCTTCGCCCTGCTTGCGGATTCCTCCGGTTATCTATGGGTCGCGACGGACGGCGGCGGGCTTGCCCGTTACGAGCGATATTCCGACTCTTTCACCGTATTCAAGGCGGATGCCGGTATACCAAACTCGTTGAGCTCGGATAAGGTTTTCGCGCTTGCCGAAGACCGGAAGGGAATGATTTGGATCGGAACCGGGGATGGCATGATCGACCGCTTCGATCCCGGGACGGGACTCTTCGCCCATTTTCCGGCAGGCGAACTCGGTTTGGCTTATCCCGCAAGGATACGGACACTGTTGTGCGATCGTACCGGAATCGTCTGGGCCGGAACGGAGGGCGGCGGACTCGTCAGGCACGATCCCGAAACCGGCGCCTTCGAAACCTTCAGGCATCTGGACACGGATGGAAAAAGCCTTGCCGACAACGTGGTCCGCTCCCTCTTCGAGGACAGTCGGGGACGGCTCTGGATCGGACTCGGTTCCGGTGGAATCGACCTGTATACAGGGAACGGGTTTTCGCATGCCTCGGGCGGTGATCGTTTTTTGACGGAGGCGGTTCGCGCCCTGGGCGAGGATCCGGATGGAAGAATTTGGGTCGGCTATTCGGACTCCGGCATCGGACTGATAGATCCGGAGTCATTGATCCTTGCCTCGCCCCATGCCGATTTTCAGCTGTCCGTCAGGACGATTTACCGCGATAATCGCGGGCTCATGTGGGTCGGTACGAAAGGCGGCGGCGTTTACTCGTTCAACCTCAAGTCATCGCAGTTCAACCGCTTTGAAAAGACCGGCGAGGGGATACGCCTCCGGGATATGCGGGGTCTCGCGGCGGACGGGCGCGGTTCCGTCCTCGCCGGTTCCGACGGCGGCGGTCTTCTGGTTTTGGAGCCCGGTTCGGGAATGTTCCGACGGCATCCGGACATGCCCGGCGATTTCATGTCGCAGAAGGTATATGCGGTTCTTTCGACCCGGGACGGCAGCGTCTGGGTCGGTACCGACGGGGGCGGCCTTGTCGTGATCAAGGACGGTTTGCAAGCTGTGTATAAATCCGTCGAAGGCGACGAACGGAGCATTCCGGGCAATGTGGTATGGGCTCTGTACGAAGACCGCGACGGTTCGATCTGGGTCGGGACCGAAGGCGGCGGACTCGCCCGTACCCGGCCGGGAACGGACGTCTTCATCCGTTACAGGAGCGAAACGCAAAACAGGGCTTCGATACAGGGTTCTTCCATCAGGACCATCCTGCGCGACTCTGCGGATCGCCTGTGGGTGGGCACCTGGGATGGCGGGCTGTCCCGGATGGAAGGTGATTCCGGCATTTGGATGTCCTACGGCCCCGATTCGAGCAACCCTTCGTCGCTCGGCGACATGAGCGTCAATTGCGTCTTCGAGGATTCGCAGGGCCTGATTTGGGTCGGGACCGGCGGTTCCGGGATCGCTCTGCTCGACCCGGTGACGGGGACCTTCGTCCACCTTGACGAGAGCGACGGGCTGGCCGGACAAACGGTTTACGGCATCGTCGAGGACGGAAAAGGCCGCTACTGGATTTCGACCGCTACGGGTTTGTCGTGTTACGACCGGGAACGGGGTACCCTGTTCAATTTCGGGGAGGAGGACGGATTGTCCTCGTCCGAGTTGACGCAGAATTCCCTGCTTCTTGCCGGCGACGGAAACGTGTGGGTCGGCGCCTTGTCGGGCATCACCCGGTTCGACCCCGCACGGCTGGCGATGGACGAAATTCCGCCGTCCGTCTCGATCAACAACATTACCTTTTTCGACAGTAAAAGCGAAATAGCGCTGAAGGACGGCAGGGCGTCGGTTACCCTCGGGTACGGCAACACCGGCTTCAGTTTCGATATTTCAGTGCTGGATTTCGTCGCACCGGACAGGAACCTCTACGCGATGAAACTTGACGGCCGTCAGACTGAATGGACGAATCTCGGAAAACAGAACAACAGTTTCATCGGACCTCTCTCCCCCGGGCGCTATGTGCTCCGGGTGAAAGGCGCGAACGGCAACGGTATCTGGAGCGATTCGGCCGCTTCGATGGAAATCACCGTCAATCCTCCTTTCTGGAACGAATGGTGGTTCCGTTTCGCCGTCTTCGGATTTTCGGCCCTGGCGGTATTTTGGGTTTTCAAGAGCCGGATGAACGCGCTCCAGAAGCACAATGCGCTTCTGGTCAGTTTTTCGCGTCATATAGAAACCGCACGCGAGGACGAGCGTATAGCGGCGGCCCGCGAGGTTCACGACGGGATAGGGCAGCCGCTCGCGGTTGGCAACCTGCAGACATACTGGCTCAAATCCCATCCGGACGCCCCGGGAGACATACGTGCGGAGAAGCTCGAAGAACTTACCTCCTCCATCGCAGAAGCAATGGCGGCCGTCAAATCCGTATCGACCAGCCTGCGCCCGGTCGCCCTGGACACGCTTTCCCTCGACAGCGCGTTTCATTGGTATGTCAGTTCCTTCGAAAGGCGGAGCGGCATCGTCACGTCACTCGAGATCGACGGCAATCTCCCCGCTGTCGGCGGGGATCTGTCCACCGCCCTCTTCCGGATCCTGCAGGAAATGATGACGAATGTGTTGCGCCATTCACGCGCATCGAAGGCCGGAGTCAGTCTTTTTTTCCGCGAGGGATGTTTCGTGCTGGAAGTAAAGGACGACGGAATCGGAATGGCCAAAGGGTTGGCCGATGCCCCCGATTCCTTCGGCATAATCGGAATGCGCGAACGATGCTCGTTTTTCGGAGGGACGCTCGATGTCTCCGCCGGCGACGACAACCGGGGAACGAAAATTTCAGTCGCCATTCCGGCAGGAAGAGGGAGGGACCATGCTTAAAATTCTCGTCGCCGACGATCACTATCTGATCCGGAAAGGGTTGATGCAGCTGCTCGAGGAGAATCTCGCCACGTCGTGCATCGACGAGGCCGAGAACGGTTTCGTCACCCTGGAAAAAGCCGGGCGGAAAAACTACGATGTCATCGTTCTCGATATCTCCATGCCCGGCAAGGACGGCCTCGACGTGCTCCGGGACCTCAAGGAGATCTCCCCCGGGACGCATGTCGTCATCTTGAGCATACAACCCGAGGAGCAGTATGCCATCAGGGCTTTCAGGCTCGGCGCCTCCGGCTGTCTCAACAAGGCGGGCGACCCCGGCGAGCTGGTGACCGCGGTACGGGCCGTCGCGTCGGGCCGGCGGTACATGAGCGAGAAGGCGCAGGAACTGCTGCTCAAGGATGTGGGCAAGTCCGGGACCGAACGGCCTCACGAGAAACTTTCCGATCGCGAATACCAGGTGTTCCGGCTGATAGCATCCGGAAAAACCATCGGCGAGATTTCCGGGCTTCTGTCGCTGTCCGTAAAAACGGTGAGTACCTACCGTTCCCGGATCCTCGAAAAGACGGGATTCGAGAACAACGCGCAGCTTACGAATTACGCGTTCGTGCAGCATCTTGTAGGATGAATACCTACGACAAATTCTTGATCAATCCTACATACGGCTTCGTCGAACGGCCGCAACATGCAGGAATCGATCCTAAGGAGGATTTGTCATGAAAAGATTTTCCCGTATAGTTACGGTGCTGCTGGTCTCCGCCATAGCGGTTTCGGGCGCATTCGCGCAAAAAGCACCCGCAGGCTACCCCAAGAAACCGTTCGAGTTCATCGCCCCCGCAGGTGCCGGCGGCGGTTGGGATACCACGATCCGCATGGTGGCCAAAGCGCTCCAGGATGAAAAAATCGTCAAAGTCGCCATGCCCGTCACGAACAGGACAGGCGGCGGCGGCGGAATCGCCCTCTCCTACCTCCAGGGAAAGAAGGGAGCCGACGATATCGTAACCGTGTATTCTCCTCCCCTCATATTCATCAAGCTGAACGGCACTTCCAAATACGGCTACAAGGATGTGACCCCGATCGCGCGGCTCATCTCGGATTACGGCGCTTTTTATATTTCGAAGAATTCGAAGTACAAGAACCTGAAGGAAGTACTCGACGCGCTCAAGAAAGATCCCACGAGCGTCAAGGTCGGCGGAACCTCCGCGGCCGGTTCGATGGATCATATCGTCTTCCTGTTCGTCGCCAAGGCTTACGGCGTCAAGGATCTCAAGAAAATTTCGTATATCGCCTTCCAGGACAACTCTGGCGCCACCCAGCTGATGGGCGGGTTTATCGACGTATTCTCGGCCGACATCGCCAGCATGCGCGGACTCGTGGAATCGGGCGACCTCAAAGTACTCGGAATCACCGCACCGGAACGCATCGGAACCGGGCTCATCGCGACATACCCCACCGTCAGGGAGCAGGGAATCGACGCCGTGTTCGCCAACTGGCGCGGAATTTTCGGGCCCCCCGGAATGCCCGAGTACGCCCTCAATTACTGGCGCGACGCGTTCGCCAAGATGGTCAAGACTCCCACCTGGAAGAAGATCATGGAAGAACAGGCATGGACTCCCTCCTATCTCGACACGGCGGAATTCAACGCTTTCCTCGACCAGAGCAATGCGGACAATACCGCGATATTCGAAGAACTCGGGATCCTCGCGAAGTAAACCTGCCGTCCGGGCTTGAGTCCGGATCGCCGCCCGCTTCCGTCACGCGGATCCGGGCGGCAATTTTCATATAAGGGGCACGCCAATGATTCTGAATATCCAGATAATCGCAAATCTGTTTTTTTTGGTTCTCGGACTGGTTTATGGAGGCGGGGCGCTCATGCTGCCGGAGGCGATGTTCGGCAATCCGAACGCTCCAAAGATATATCCGCTCATCATCTCCGCAGGATTGATCGTTTTTTCAAGCGTATTGCTCGCCGCGGAATTCGGCAGGCAAAAAAAAGGTACGGCCGAAAAAGCCGTCGTGTTCAAGCTTGAGGCCGAAGGCAAGCTTGTCGCTTTCGTAACCAGTGCCTGTATCATCTACGCGTTCGTCTTCGAAAGACTGGGCTATGTCATATCGACCTTCGTGTTCCTGATCGCCGTCATGGCATACATATCCAAAGGCAAGAAATTGGTTAAACCCGTGATCATAGCGCTCTTGTTCAGCTTCGGCGTGTATGTCATTTTCGCGAAACTGCTGGCCATCACACTGCCCCCGATGCCCTTCATCGAATTTTAAGGAGATTGAGTATGGACATAATTTTTCAGAATCTTATGCTTGGTCTCTCGGTCGCCCTGCAGCCGATGAACCTGATGTGGGTAACCGTGGGCGGTGTCCTCGGCACCGTGATAGGCATGCTTCCCGGCATCGGACCGGCATCCGGCGTCGCGATCCTTCTTCCCCTCACCTTTACGATGGGCCCGGTCGGCGCATTGATCACGATGTCCGGCGTCTATTACGGCGCAATGTACGGCGGATCGCGGGCTTCGATTCTCATCAACACACCCGGCGACGGGGCGGCGATCGCTTCCTGCTGGGACGGCTATCCCCTCGCCACGACGTTGAAGCGGCCGGAAGCCGCCCTTGCCATTTCGGCGATCGCTTCGTTCCTCGGCGGCATGGCGGCTACCGTGTTCATGATTTTCCTGGCCGCCCCCATGGCCATGTTCGCGATCAAGTTCGGTCCGGCCGAATACCTGATGCTCTATTTCTTCGCGCTGTCGGCAACCGCGACCATGTCCGGTAAAGGAAAGGTGCTCAAGGGCTTCGTCGCGATGCTTATCGGACTGCTCATATCGACGGTCGGTATCGATTCGCTTTCGGGAGTTCAGCGGTTCACCTTCGGCTTGATGTCGCTCCAGGGCGGTATCGACTTTCTCATCGCCATCATCGGTATATACGCGCTCGGCGAGGTGTTCGAAAGCCTCGGCAATATCGGAAAGGGACCGAGCAAGGTCCAGACCAAATTCGGAAAAATCTGGATCACGATGGAGGACTGGAAGCGAAGCTGGCCGGCAATCGTCCGTTCGACGCCGCTCGGTTTCATCATCGGCGTTCTGCCCGGAACGGGTGCGACGGTGGCTTCGATCATGGCCTACAATACCGAAAAGAATCTTTCGAAGCATCCCGAGGATTTCGGCCACGGTGCGATCGAAGGACTCGCCGCGCCCGAATCGGCGAACAACGCGGCCTCGGTCGGCGCGCTTATACCGATGATGACGCTCGGACTTCCCGGATCGGGAACCACGGCGGTCATGCTCGGCGCGCTCCTCATGCTCGGCTTGCAGCCCGGTCCGCTCCTCTTCTCGCGGAATCCCGAAATCGCCTGGGGCGTTATCGCGTCGATGATCATCGGAAACGTGGTGCTCGCGTTCATCAATATCCCGCTTGCCGGCGTCTTGGTCAAATTGCTCGCCATCCCCGAGAAAATCCTCTTCCCGATCGTTCTCGCGCTCGCTTTCATCGGAACGTACTCGATCACGAACAATACCGCCGACTTCATCATTCTCGCCTGTTTCGGACTGCTCGGCCTGTTCATGAAGAACGCTGGTTATCCGACGTCACCGATGGTTCTCGGCGCGATAGTCGGCGGCCAGATCGAGGAGAAATTCCGCCAGGCCCTGATCATCTCCAACAACAGTTATTCGATTTTCGTAAAGTCGCCGATTTCTATTACTCTTGCCGTCCTGACCGTAGGTGCGATTTTCCTTCCGATTCTCCAGGCAAGGCTCAAAAAGGCGAAGCTGGCCCGTGCATAAGAAGGTCGGCCCGGAAGATATCGGCGATTTCGCCGTCGCGGCCCTTGTCGCCGAAGCCTCGCTTTCCCCGAAGCCGGGCCTTGTCGACAAGTACCACAACGGCGCTCATGGAGACATGAATCACGGTATGTTTCTGGCCTCGGCCGAAGCCCTGCGTCCCGCGTTCGTAGAGTGCGCGGGGGCGGGGCTTTCTTTTCGCGGCGAAGATCTCCGCGAGCTGCTTCCTTCTCTCCGCCGGATCGGTTTGGCGGGAGAGGAAGCGATGTTCCGTGCGACCGGCGGAGTCAACACCCACAAGGGCGCCGTTTTCAGTCTCGGTCTTTTGTGCGCCGCCGCCGGCATCGCAATCTCGCGGACGGAGAACGTGGATGGAGCCGTCGGCCGGGATGGTTCGCCTCTTGGCGCCGCGCCCCTTGGCGCCGCGCCCCTTGGCGAACGTATCTGCTTTCTTGTCGGCGATATCTGCCACGGACTCGTCAGCCGGGAGCTTGCCGGGCAGGGCGAAGCCGGGACCGATTCCGGAACCGCCGGCATGCGTCTTTTCCGCGCGCTCGGCATTCCCGGCGCGCGGGGGCAGGCCGAATCGGGGTATCCCGTCGTCCGGGAACTCATCCTTCCCGTGTTGCGGGAATTTCGCGGCAAGGGTTCCGCCGTCGAAACGGAAGCCCTTCTGCATTCGCTGCTGGCCTCCATGTCATCGCTCGAGGATTCCTGCGTGCTGTCGCGGGGCGGGACCGATGGATTGGCCCTGGTCCGGAATGGCGCCGCAGGGGTTCTTGCCGCTTCCTCGCGGTTGGGAGGGACGAATAAAATCTATGTGGACATTTTGGCGCTTGCCCGGTTCGACGCGGAACTTTGCTTGATGGGTCTCAGTCCGGGAGGATCCGCGGATATGCTCGCGGCCGGGATTTTTCTCGATGGTCTCGAAAGAGACGGCATCCGGTAGCGACCGGGTCGCCGTTTACGCCGATTCCACGCGGTTGCGTCCGTTCGCCTTTCCCCGGTACAGACGGGTGTCGGCGAGTTTAATGCTCTGGTCCATTTCCTGCGCGGGGTCGAATACCGCGACCCCGAAGGTCAGGGTTACGCGCATTTTTTTCCCGTTCGCCAGGAATGGAAATTCCTCGACGCTTTTCCTGAGCTTTTCCGCGGCAGTATGCCCGCCGTCCAGATCGGTGTGCGGCAGGAAAAGCAGGAATTCCTCCCCGCCCCAGCGGCATACCAGATCCTGTTTTCTAACCCCGCTTTTCAGTATTCCAGAAATTTGGGTGAGGATGAAATCGCCGAAGTTGTGGCCCCGGGCATCGTTGATCTTCTTGAAGTGATCGATGTCGGCAAGGATGAAGCAGGATCCGTACCGGTTGCGTATCATTTTTTCCTTTTCATACCCGATCTTGTCCATCACGTCCCGGCGGTTCGAAAGTCCGGTCAGGGGATCCTGCCGGGAGAGCGCCTCAAGTTCCGCGTTTTTCTGCAGGAGCAGCCGCTCCAGATCCATCGCCGAAACGCTGTACGTCCATGACAGTATCATGAAAACGCAGGCCGCGGTCAGATAATTCATCAGTTCGATGTTTTCGATCGTCAGTATCGGATGGACGGGTGCGGTTCCCCAGTTTCGCGACAGCACGTGCAGCAGGACCATGCAGAGTACCAGGATTCCCAGAGTCAGCCATTTCCTTACGACATTCAGGATCCGGTAATTGAATACGAGCGGGATGAGGCACAGAATGTAAATATGGAATCCGCTCGACCACCCCAGGTACCGGGTGGCGGCGAAGGCATGGAAAATGATTTCGACGAACGTCAGGATCAGGACCAGATGGTGACGTCTGCGCATATTCAGGAAAAAGATTAAAATAAAGAGGAGACAGCTCGCTATGTTGACATAGACGAGCGGGAAGATTTCGAGGTGGATAAAAAGCAGGAGAAATACCAGATGCCCCAAAAGCGCGAACAGCGCCGTGAATTTGGCGATGACGTAAATGGGATAGGTGCTGTATTCATCCGGTTTTTTATCCGCTTCCATATGGTTGTATTAAGTGTATCCATATCGGGCATGAAAGCAAATTCCGTCAGATGCTCAGGTATACCGAAAAGAAATGCAGGGCGCTGCCGGCGATGACGAACAGATGCCACAAAGCGTGCATCCATTTGACTTTTTTCATCGCATAGAAGGCTGTTCCGGCGATATAGCAGGCTCCGCCCGCGAGCAGGAAGTACCAGCTGAAGGAATTGCCGCTCGAAGCGTACAGATTTACCTTCAACGGACCGGCCGCGAAGAGTATGATCAGCGCCATCGGGGTGTAGGTAAAGGCGGAAAGCTTCCGCATTTTAGAGCCGAAAATCGCGTAAAAGGTGATTCCCGCGGCGGCAAGGGTCCAGATGGTACCGAGCACCGTCCAGCCGAGCGGGCCGTGCAGCGCGGTGAGGCAGTATGGCGTATAGGTCCCCGCGATCAGGAGATAGATAGAGCCGTGATCGAGGATGCCGAAGACTTTTTTTGCCGTCGGATTCGTCAATGCGTGATACAGGGTGGAGGCCATGTACAGGATGACGAGCGAGAATGGTACACCGCACGTATCGTCAACAGAACAAGGGCTGCGATCGAAAGTTGCGCCCCGATGCCGTGCGTCACCGCGCTGGCGATTTCCTCTCCGATTGAATACCGTTTTGTGATGGATGCGTTTTTCATGATTGCCTCTTCACACAATTGGACAGGGCGGCGGGCGGACCGGTTGCGTTTTTTCCCGTTTTCCGCGCGATTCTTGCCCGTCGGTGCCGAACCGGATATACTGACGGCGACCCGAAACCGGGTCCGATCAACGGGGAGGCAGTCATCCATGTCCGAAACAAATACCGGGGAT
>JFJP01012367.1_pt1 | contig 20685 bp, 18 predicted proteins | sample 431651 | NCBI WGS metagenome assembly JFJP01 (sample SAMN02602958, study PRJNA72255) | Microbial mat metagenome, whole genome shotgun sequencing project. | biome: fresh water; feature: sink hole; material: water; isolation source: purple microbial (photo- and chemosynthetic) mats found in...
CTTCTGCGCCAGATATTTCCAATACGGCAGAAGTTATGCCTGAACTTAAAAACATAAAAAACGATCAGCCAACCTCGGTTCGCCTCAAGGTAGTCAGCGAAAAGCCAGTTGTGGAAGCGAAGACGGTTGAAGTCCGGTCTCGTGTGGCAGTGTCTGCACCGGTTCTTTCTGGTCCGGCAATGGATGTGACAAACATCCAAAGTGAATACCATGAAACGGCCACTGTGGTTGACTCGGAAGAGACCAGCAAAATGCCTGGTGTTGAAGCGAAGGCAGTTGAAATGCGGCCTGGTGTTTCAGCGTCCATACCAGTAAATTTGAAAGGCGAAGTGGTTGAGTTTGTTATTCAAAATGAACAACCGGCTGCCCTGCCAGTGGTGGATGCGAAAGAAACCAGCAAAAAACCTGTCGTGGAAGCAAAGATATCTGATGTACGCGCTCATGGTTCACCAGTACCTGCGCCGGCAATGGCAGACATAACCGCAGCCCTGCCCGATGTTCAAAATAAAAAAACAGATCTTCCCGCTGCAGTGAACACAAAAGAGACCAGTGAACCGCTTGTTGTGGCAGGGAAGCAGGTTGAGATGCAGTCTCGTGCTGCAGTGCCTGCTCCTGAAATTTTTAACACGATAGTGGTTGAACCCGATGTTCAAACTGATAAACAAGACCTGACTGCTGTGGCTGGTGAAAAAGTAACCGCTAAGAAACCTGATGTGGAAATAAAGACGGTTGAAGCGCAGTCCTCTGTTGCAGTGTCTGTGGCAGATGCTGAAGATACGGCGATGGTCATGGCCGAGAGCCAAAATAAAAAAGCAGATGTTCCCGCTGCGATTAGCTCGAAAGCGGCCAGCGAAAAGTCTGTTGTGGAAGCAAAGACAGTTAAAACGCAGGCTCCTGTTGCGGCTGGTATTTTAGATAAAAAGGTCGTTGGAGCCTACAGGGAAAATGAAACATCAGTTGTTGAGGCAGCTTACCTTGAAACCGGGCAGGAGTCTGAGCCGATAGCCATCACGACTGACCCAGTCCATGAGACTGGCATGGTGAAAATTGCTGAAAAAAACACGGCACCTCAGGTTAACGTCAAAGCTGCTGAAGTGATTCAGCAGATCATGCACCAGATGAAAGCAAGGATTAAAAGCGGAGCCACATCCATGCGCCTGCAATTGAATCCCATGGAGTTAGGCGGGATCGAGGTGCAGATGACCAGAAATGCCGAGGGTGTTAGTGTCACCTTCTTTGCCGAACAGGCAAGTACCGGACATTTGCTTGAGACCCAAATGAATCAACTACGCCAGTCACTGAAGGATGCCGGCGTACAACTGACAGGTCTTAATATCAGCCAGCACGACCAACCCAAACAGGAAGGAGGATTTTTTAAGGGACACTCATATTCCAATCAATATTTTCAAAGCAGCGCTCCGCAAACTGAGACAGCAAACAAGGAACGGGAGCGCCAGGAACGCATTGGCGGATCATTGAATGAAGTCGATTATTTGATCTGACCTGTGACAACATAAATTCTTTTGTGAAAGGAGAAAATACATGGAAGTAAACAGTGTTTCAAGCGCCACAAGCGCCAGCCAGACATTTGCCAGCAATACGGCAAGTGCTGCCGGCAAAACCAGCACCAGCCTTGATTCCAACCAGTTCATGCAGATCTTGATGGCTCAGCTGACTCACCAAAACCCGCTCGAGCCGATGGATAGTAATGAGATGATGAACCAATTTTCCCAACTCAACTCTCTTCAAGAACTGCGGGATATCCATACAGCCATGGATAAAGTGTCAGTTTCCAACCAGACAACTTATCTGGCCAGCCTGATCGGTAAAACCATTAAAGCCAATCGCTCTGATGGCAAGATCCTGGAAGGGGTTGTTGATGGAGTTCTTGCCGACAAGGATAACCCCCAAATTCGAATTGGGACCGAACTTGTTGATCTGGCGGATGTCATCGAAATTAAAGGAGAGTGATTATGGCAGATCCATTTCACATTCAACTCGGACAGGTAAGTAATGCTGCTGAACAGCCTGTAAAAAAAGCCAGTACAACAGTTGCTCCTGTTGTGCCGGGGACAAGTTTCCTTGAGACGCTTCAAAATGTTCAGGGCGTTCGGTTTTCCAATCACGCACAGAGCCGCATACAAAGCCGTGATATCAACATGAGCAGTGAGAGTGTATGCCGTCTTTCAGTGGCCATCGATAAAGCTGAAAAACGCGGTGGGAAATCCTCCCTGGTCATGGTCGATGATCTGGCTTTCATCGTAAATGTTCAAAGCCGTACCGTCGTCACCGCATTGGACAAGGACCAGCGTGGCGAAGGTGTATTCACTCAGATCGATAGTGTCGTATTTGCTGATCCTGCAGATGATAGCGTGAAACCGTCTATCGATCTTAAAGGATAATCCGTTTTCAAAAAAAACAGGCTGGCCCTCCTGGAGGAAGCCTGAAAAACAACCTAAAGGAGAAATAAAATGATCCGCTCAATGTTTACCGCAATCAGTTCTTTAAGTCTTCAACAGAAATATTTGGATGTTGTTTCAAACAATCTTGCGAATGCCAATACGATCGGCTTTAAGTCCAGCCGTGTGCTTTCCCAGGATCAATTCTCACAAATGATGAGCCCCGGCTCAGCCCCCACTACAGCTCAGGGCGGCATCAACCCCACTCAGATCGGTCTCGGCGTAAACCTGGGATACATCTCTTCCAACTTTACCCAGGGTGTATTGCAGAGCACTGGCCGAAATATGGATTTGGGCGTGCAAGGCGATGGCTTTTTCATCTATGGAAACGAAAATCGCCGCTATTCACGTGAAGGTTCAATGAGCCTTGATTCAGAAGGGAATCTCGTCAACTCCGCATCCGGGCTGCGGACCCAGGGTTGGTCTGCCGATGCATCCGGCGTGATCGATACCGATCTTCCCGTGGATGATATCAATATCGTTACTGACAAAACCCTGGCCAAGGCTACTGAAGAGGTTATCCTCGGCGGCAACCTCAGCTCAAATGCCACATTGGATGAACCCGTCACAATTTCAATGGGTGTCTACGACTCTTTGGGCGCTCTGCAAACAACCTCGGTTCGATTTACCCGCGGAGGGACCGCTGCTGTCCCGACCAACACCTGGACCTGGCAGGTAATGGCGGATGTCAGTGTTGACCCAGCCGTTTTAGGAACAGGTGATGGCACGATCACTTTTGATGCCAATGGTCAGATCGATCTGACCGCATCTGTACCAGGTGCTGATATTGATATCCCGGTTTCTGAAGGCGCCGATCCACTTACCCCGACCATTGATTTTTCCAAACTGACCCAGTTGGCGGCGGCGAATAGTGCCACGGTCACCAGTCAGGATGGCCTGCCCGCAGGAAATGTAACCGATGTTTACATCTCTCCCAATGACGGCATCATTTCCCTGATGTATTCAAACGGAATGTCCGAGCAGGTTGGTCAAGTGGCACTGGCTCGCTTTACCAATCCCACTGGTTTGATGAAGGGCGAAGACACCAGCTTCCTGGCAGGTTTGAACTCAGGTGATGCTCAAATTGGTGTTGCCGGTACCGGTGGGCGTGGTTCCATTGCCTCAAGCTACCTCGAAGCCTCCAATGTGGATATGGCTCAGGAGTTCACCAACATGATCCTGGCGCAGCGTGGTTTTCAGGCTTCTTCTCGTGTGATCACCACATCAGATGAGATCCTGCAGGAACTTGTAAATTTGAAGCGCTAACCCGCTGACCAATAAAAAAATCCGGCGCCAACCATCGGCGCCGGATTTTTTTATATTAATTTTTTTATCCCAGCCGGGAAAACTGGTTGATCATTTGTGATAATTGCCTGTGACCCGATAAATATATGCCAATACTTCCGCCACCACTTGATAGAGTTCAGCGGGGATCTCTTCACCGAGGTTAACGCTGGATAGGGCGGCGGTCAGGGCAGAGTCTTCATAAATCGTAATATTGTGTTTCCGGGCTTCCGCAAGAATTTTTTCCGCCACTTTTCTTTGACCGCTTGCTATCACTCTTGGTGCGTTTCCCTTTTCAGGGTCATATTGCAACGCAGCCGCCATCAATGGCTTTGCGCCAGATTCCGGCTTTTGGGAAATTTTGAAACGTTTGTATCCCATGCTATATCTCTATGTTAACGGTTGTCAGGGATCCCCCCGGTACCCGCTTGATCCCGTCAAAGGGCTGCGCGTCTCCTACGCCAATTTGGATATCCTTAAGAGTAAAACCGAGAACCTGAAGCGCTTCCACCAGGGATGGTGACTCTTTCTGGGCTTCATGGCACCATGCAGGATCAGCCGCCATGACCGAGGTTCGGATCTGCTTTCCCACCAGTGACAGATCCACTTCAACGGTTTCTCCCGGGCTTATATCCACTTGAATGATCAAGCGGGTATAGTTTGGGTTGATTTTGTCTGAATCTGCCTTGGATTCATGGGCAATTCGCAGGCGTGCAGAGGAAAATTTTTCATCCGCTTTTTGTTGTGCACTCTGGATCATAAAACCGATTTCAGACCATACACCGCTCCCGGGAACCGGATCGGGTTTTACATTCATAAATTGATTCTGAAGTACATCGGCAAGAAATTTGTTGACGGCCTGTGCAGCTTCTTTTTGCCCGAATTGCTCCAGCATTTTCTGCAATCTAACAAGGGTTAGCAGACTTTTTTCAGGGTTGAGGGTGCTGGGGTTTTGAGATTGTTCCAATAAGATATTTTCCAAAGACCTGCCCAACAACTGTACTGAAGCTTTGAGTTGTTCCGCCAGTTGCGATGGTTCTTCATCCCCTTTTAAGACCACGGTATTTAGGATCTGTAAATTTTGATTTATCTGTTTCAAAAGTTCAGGGGGCAGATCCCGTTTGGCCAAATGCGACAGTACTTCGATCAAATGGAATAAAGCTTCGCCAGTTTGGGCAGACTGACGGGATGCCAGCTGAAGACTCTTTGCCGTTACCGGCAGACCCGCTGCTTTCATTGCAGCCGCCAGTTCTGCGTCCACTTCACCCCACGAGCCGTTTTCCGACAGGGTATCAAGCAATTCATTAAGTAAGCGGGGGGTAACCGGCAAATGTTGTTTGAGCAGGGACCGCGCCATCATCAGGCTGCTGGTCGTTACCGGGATGTTGTTTTGTTCGAGCAGCCGCATGGCCAGCTCAGGGCCATTGAAGACAGGGGCTTGAGCCGGCTCATTCTTAATGAACTTAAGCGTGACCGTTTGATTGGTCAGTTGGGTCACGATAAATTGAGCTGTAGGTTGGGATAGCAGGGCAGCTGCCTGGTCTGCGGAAGTGAGTTGTGCCACCACCGGATGCCCCTCGATGGACAGGATTGCGGTGGTTCCCGTCACCGACAGAATTTGGGCTGTAACACGCTGGAAAGTGCGAAGTCCAATATCCTGTCCAACAGTAGAGATAATTGGTGAAACGGGAAGGGGACCGGAGTAACCCATCAAATACTATTTTTTCAAATCATATAACTCATCGGATAACATGCGCAGATCCTGGATGATCTCGGTCTGGCGTTGTGAGATATATTGCAGGATCACCATGCGGCTCAGGTCTCTGAAATACAGGCGCACGCTCACCCGATACCGTTGTAAATGAAGTTCAGGATGCACCGCAACGACCCGCCCCCGGGCGGTAAGGACGATCTTGCCGTCCTGTCCTTCCGGCAGCTTTCCATGGGGGGTCATATTGATCTTCTTGTTTTCAGCGTTTGGCTTTTGAGTAAGTTTTTTGATCTTATGCGACACAGAGTCTGGAAGCGAAATTTTCATTGTGAATTCGTTTCCAGGTTGGGATAACCTGGCAGGAAACATGTAGGTGTCAAAATAAACACTGGCCCCTTCTGCTGAAATATCAGACAGTGGGGCAAGGATTTCAGAAATAAAACCGTCAAATTGAATGGAAACAACAAGCGGCTCGTTGGGTTCAACTCGAATTTGAGATCTCGCCCCAATATTATTTTTGGCCGCCTCAAAATTTGAAAATATGACATTTTCCTTTGCCAGATTTAGACTCACGACCTGGGTTCGGATCATAAAAGGAAGTTGCTCGCCCTGCAAGTAGGATTCGCCCTGGTAATAAAGGCAGGCGATCTGGTTCTTGTTACTGCGCACCTGGATTTCAGAGCCGTCAACAGAATCAATGTTGGTATCATAAGAGATCGGCAATCCCTTATAGATATTCAACATTCTTACCTCGGATCGGTTTTTGGCGATTTGCCTGAATACTTGTAATAGATCGTTACTTGTTATCAACTGAATTCTCGCGGTATTGATTTTTGGCTGTATTATATTGGCATTTACCGATTTTTGCGCGGGTATTCTTCCTTATGCACCGCTCCCTAATGTCATGGCGGTCGGGTCGATGGCGACTTTATCCTTGCGGATTTCATAATGCAGATGTGGTCCGGTGGAGTTTCCTGTATTTCCTGATAATCCAATGGTCGCTCCGGCGGTTACGGTATCGCCTACTGCAACAGGGATACTTGAAAGATGGGCATAGTAAGTACGGTACGGTCCATTTTCAACAATGACCAGGTTTCCGTACCCCTGGTCGTTCCAACCTGCATAGACCACCTCACCGTCCATGGTTGTTTCTATCGGCGTACCCACAACAATTCCAAAATCCAGTCCATTATGTCCCGGGTGATAGTCTTGAGTTAATACCCCTCCCACTGGACGACCAGACGGTACAGATTTTTGTGCCTGATCCGTCAGCAATCCGCTGACTGCCGTGGATGTTCCTGTTTCCACCTCCCCCAGGTCGATCTGCCCTTCCACTAATTTTTCAAGCAGGATCATCATAAGCAGAGGTCCCATCAGATCATTGATCCCGGAACCGCTTTGTTGATCAGAAGATAGTCCACTGCTTGTCATCATCATGTTCGAAATTATTTCCTTAAAAGACGAAATAATGTCAGTAGTTGATGATTGGGCGGCGCTGGACTGACTGCTGGTCCCTGTCAGACCGTACGTGGAGGGAATTTGGCTGATGTTATTTATCATGGTGCATCAATTTTATATTTGATGACTAAAATTGTAAGTAAACGGCACATAAAATCTGTCTTAGCTTCGTATAAATAGTTTTATCCCGTCTTTACGTAATATTCAGAGGCGCTTTATAGGGAATATTTTAATAATCAACTATACTAAACCCAAAGTTAATGGATGAAGAGCGAAAATATACTGAATGCGGGTACAAATTGTGCTTATCCTGGCTGCGGCTGCCCTTCATGAAGTCTCCAGGAAGAGCGGTTGACAGGCAGTTATAATCAGCCGCAGGACGCCTCCGGATCTTCGAAAAAAGACGGGCATACTGCAATTTCCCCTGCGGGACCTGTGGCAAACCAAGCGAAAACAATGCACGTTTTGTACCTGACCAAGAGAGGTATGCTAACGAAAAGACAACTGCTTGATGGGCACACAAGATATTTGTGGTTAAGAAATTGGTAGTAATATAAGCAAAGAGAATATGTCCAATTGGTGAAACAAATGCAACCAGAATTAAAAGTCAGGAAAATCCTGGGAAAAACCTATTTAAATGAAAACCGGCTTACTGATGCACTTGATGTTTTCAGCAGGATATTGGCCGATTACCCGGATGATCTTGAAACCCTCCACATTCTTGGAAATTTTTACCTGGCAAGCGGTGATGGTAAGACTGCTAAAAGTATTTATTTGCACGCTCAAAAACTGGATCCGGAAAATATGATCATTCAACACCAGATCAGTCTGGCTGAAGAAGCAGTCAATGACGTTGAATTTGAAGAACCTGTTCCAACCGACCTTCCGGCTGTGGCGCGTCTACTCCAGCGGTTAACCGGCAAAACCCAGGCGATCCATGAAAAGGATATTATGCGGGCAGCGCTCCTGCTCGAAAAGATCATTAATAGTGACAGCCCTGCAGAGCTGGTTTCCAAACATTTGGATGAGATCGATGAATTGCTTCCCGCGTTGATCGAATTAAATATCCGACAGGCAAATGCTGATGGCCGGTCTGACCTGGCAGAATCTTTGCGCAGTCTTCAACTTAATATTGATTATCAACTGGTCGCGAAGGATGATGGTGCGTCATTGGCTGATGCCAACCGTAGTTTTCCCAACCCCCAGTTCAATGGCAGCATCTTAATGCTCTTACCAGATCTGGAAAAAAAGTCGAATCGGATGGCATTGCTAAAAACAACATTGGAAGCCAATGGCTGCCGGCTTACTGAAAAGGGGGAGTATGTTGCCGGGCGGGATGCCAAACCGGATGTTGTGATCACAAGCAATCCCCATACAAACCCGATGCTCCTTGAAAGCCTGTCCGCCTTATCGGCTGAAGGCATACCAATTATTGTGGACCTGGATACAGATTTTGAGAAACAACCCGTCTCTCATCATGACTATAATATAAAAGGATTGGGGAACCAGGCGCGAAGCAATGCATATAACTCTGCAATTTCAATGGCAAGGATGGTTGTTGTCCGGTCTGATGTCCATGCTGCTTCTTTAAAAGCCCTGACTGCCAACGTCTTTGTAATACCTGATGGATGGTCCCAGAAAAATAAACTTTGGTCCAAGAGTTCCAATTCCCGTAAAACCATAAATATTGGCTGGGCGGGTACCAGTGGTCAATTGGAAGATCTTCTGCTTATCCGTCGTTTCATTGTACGGATCGTGCGTGAGTTCCCAGATACACGAATTGTGATCATCGGAAATCCGCAGGCATACCGCTTATTTGAGAATTTGCCCGAAAATAGGCGTTTATACCTGCCCGAGGTGGCCCATGAGGAGTTTCCCTATCTGTTAAGTCAGCTGGATATCCTGTTGGTGCCATTGCGAACGATCTCCTATAATATTTCACTTCCCGATACGATACTGATGGAGGTTGGCGCGAAGGGAATTCCATGGATCGCATCTCCAATTTCCTCATTTCGTCACTGGCACGCTGGCGGCGTAATCCCTGAGTCTCTTGATGAATGGCACCCCAATCTGCGGCATCTGATAATGGATGATGAATTTCGCCGCACGCTGGGAGAAGCGGGAAAACATGCCGCCAGATCAAGAGAAATGAATCATCTGGGCCGGTTGTGGCTGGAAATTATCAGTCAGGCAGCCAATGCCTCCAAAATAAATTCATCCTTTGTAGAACCGGAGAAGTAAAGTGATCGTTACTTATATTTATTCCAATTGCGTGGAAGACCAGATCCGGGTCCAGTTAAGGTGTCGCAACATGGTTGATGCGATTAATAGGACCGGCATACACAGTGCCAATTTATTGGATATGAACTCCTTTGCTCTAAATACTCCTGAGGCGCAGCAGATCTGTGCCGGCTCTGATCTGCTGGTCATCTATCGATATTTATATGGGCCAATACTCACTGCCCTGCAATATTGGAAGGCGCGTGACAAGAAGGTTATTGTTGACTTTGATCAGGCTGTTAATTACCTGTCTGCTGATATGCCTGAATATTCATTTTGGTCTGAGGGGAAACCCCTGGAAGACCATGCCCAGGGGAATAAGGAGATCATTTCTCCGATTCCAATTGAGCAATTCAAATGGGGACTGGGCATGGTGGATGCGGCCACCGTCTCATCCGGCAGGCTTGTGGATGACTGGTCGATGTTTACCCGGGTTTATGAGGTATCTGATTATATAAATTCATACCAATATCCCGGCTTGAACCAGTCCCACGAAAATGAAATATGGATCGGTTTGGGGCATCGGGTTAATTATGACAGCTTTAAGAACAGCGGTTTATTATCGGCAATGGAAAATGTTTGCAAAGCACGCCCACAGGTAAGGTTGATTTTGTGCAACCTCAATAAAGCCATGGATGTGGGATTGGATATTGATCCGGCGCAAATAAAAATAAGTTACCCCCGCTATTTTGAGGACTGGGTGAGTACCCTGCTTAAATTGGATATAGGTCTTGCACCTTTATATGGAAATTATGATCTTCGTCAGGGTCCGGGCAATCTGCTGGAATTTATGATATCAAAAATTCCATTGATCGCCAGTGAGCAGATGGTTTTTCATTCATTGTTCCCTTACGGGAATTGGGTGAAAAATGCATTGGACTCATGGGAGTATGCCATCCTGAATACCGTGGATCAACTTGATGCGCATCAAAAAAAGGCAGCCAAGGAACCATTCCTGTATGCGATCAGCCAGGACGTGAGCGCTAATATTGATAAAGTGCTAAAGACATATGCCTACATTATCAATCAATCATAGCAGGAAGGTGTGATATGACAAAACCCAAATTAAATGCAGAAGGATGGGAACTGACACCCAAGGCTCCCCATACAGCAAAACCCTCTGTAATGATCAGCATCCCCAAGGGAAGCTTTCTGATGGGCACCAGTGACGATAATATCAAAATATTACAGTTAAAAGAATCTGATTGGGCTTATGAATGGACAGATAACGATCTATTTATTGCCGAGCAGCCACAACATCAGGTCACTCTGCCTGCCTTTGAAATTGCCCAATATCCTGTAACAAATGCGGATTATTACACCTTCATCTGGGATCTGGGATACAGAATTCCACGCAATTGGCCGGGGTATACCTATCCCGACGGCACTGATGATCATCCGGTGGTGGGGGTGTCCAAGATCGATGTTGAGGCTTACATCCAATGGTATAACAGTAAGACTGAAATGAATTACAGGCTTCCAACAGAAGCAGAATGGGAACGTGCTGCCCGGGGTGAGGACGCCCGGATCTATCCCTGGGGTAATGCTTTTGACCCCTGGCGTTGTAACACTGCTGAGAGCCAGAAGAAAGGAACCACCCCGGTTGGGTCTTATTCTCCCAGTGGAGACAGCCCTTGCGGCGCGGCGGATATGGTTGGGAACACATGGGAATGGACCCAATCCCTATTCATGCCGTATCCCTATCGTCCCAACACGAACAGGGAGGAAATAAAACCGAATGGACGCTATGTTGTTCGGGGGGGGGCGTGGTATTACACTCGAAAACTGGCACGCTGCACAGCGCGGGAAGGTGTCTTACCCAACCATCTTTCGCCTTCCATCGGTTTTCGGCTGGCCCGCACTGCAAGTTGATGCAGTCAGGGAGCGTGATTATTCGGGGCGCTCAATATCGGGCAAAATGATAATAAATTTTGTGCCTTTACCGGGTTTGGTCTCAAAGTGCATTTCGCCCCGATGCTCTTTGATCACCTGAAGGCTTACATAGAGACCCAGCCCTGTGCCTTTGCCAACTCCTTTGGTGGTAAAGAAAGGCTTAAAAATTTGTTCCTGGTGCTCCGGCAATATACCTTTTCCATTATCTGAAAAAGTAATACGGTATTCGCGTTTTTCATAGGAGGTTGAGATCGATATTACGCCCTTTGATGACTCGATCGCCCCCAGGGCGTTATTAATGTCCAATTTGAGTTTAACGGTAATGGAACGATTTTTGATCTCAAAATTAACCATTGCAAGCGCATCCTGAATGGTTGCGTTTAACGAGATCTCTTCAAATTCCTCATGTTTTTCCCTGTGTGCGCTTTCCAAAAGACCGCCTACTATTTTTGCCGCACGAACTCCCGCTGTTTCTATCAGCTTAATCGACTCGAGCACGTCTTCATTGGCGTCCGACATGTCGCGCAGTAATAATTGCGCATTGGCAATAATTGCTGCAAGGGGATTATTGATCTCATGCGCAATATTGGCAGCCAGCTGGCCGATGGATGCCATTTTTTCTGATTGGATCAGCCCTGCTTCAAGGACCCATTTTTCGGTGATGTCTTCATCAAAGATGATGGCTCGATCGATCAAATTGGTGTTTTCCCGAATGGGGATCGTTGTAATTTCCCAGTGGGTGAATGTTTCCTTTGGTCCCCATTCTCTAAAGTTGCGAACAGCCGGTATCCCGTCAAATGCTTCCATGACACGGCAGAGGGCGCATGGGCTGGAACTTCCGAACAGTTTTTTATAACATTTCCCGCCCACGAGTTCACTTGGTTCCCTGCCAACCCGGTTACTGCGCCGGCTGTTTATGGCAAGGATGGTATAAGATCGATCGATGATGTATACGCAGGTGGGGATATTATCAAAAAAGGTCCGCAGGGTATTGCGCGAGTTGAGGATTTCCCACTGGCCAGCCTCCAGGGCGGCTTTGCTGATGGTTAATTGACGGGTATGTTCCAATGCAAAGATCGCATTGGATACCCCTTTAACCATAAGTTGCAGGAATCTTGTTCGTCTGTCCGCTTTTTTAAAATCGAGCAATGGATTAATAAAGACCATGGCGCCCAGGAATGTGTTATTCACACTTAACGGAGCCAGGATGATATTTTGAATTGGATCCGGAAAAATATCACTAAGAATGGGGTCCAGTTCGCTGAGGGGCTGGGATCGATAATCGATCAGGGTAATGGTCTTCCCCATTGAACTGCAAAGCTTGCTGCTCTTTATAAGAAAAGTTTGTTCAGATCTCCAGGAAGGACCGGGTCCAAGAAGTTTTCTGGCTGCCAGCTCGGAGTTTTCAAAATCGAATAATACCAGTATCGCTTCATCCGCCTCAACATAATCGCAGATATTGCTGAGGGCATTCACCTGCATTGTATTCTGATCGGTGTATCTGTTTTGCTCATCCACAAAAGATTCGTAGAATTTAAGCTCGATCGAATTATATAAAGTCTGCTGCATGAAGCGGTTCAGGCGTGTCATGTTTTGAATTCGAAGACGCAGTTCCTGTGCATCGAAAGGCTTTGTCACAAAATCGTCCGCACCGGCTTTCATGCCTGCCATGCGTGATTTCCGGTCATCCAATGCGGTGATAAGGATGATCGGGGTGTTTGTAAAATTTGGCATCAGGCGGAATTTTTCGCAAGTTTCGAACCCATTCATGCCGGGCATCATTACATCCAGCAGGATAATGTCAGGTTGAATCGCAGCTGCCCTGGAAATTGCATCCATCCCATTTTCAGCAAAATGCAATTCATATTCCCCCAGGGACAACATCGCCTCTATGGTAACCCTTGAGCTGAATTCATCATCCACAACTAATATTTTAGTTTGGCCGGACATTTTTTCATCCTTTACCATCTATAACAAATGTTATAGGTTTAATTTTTTTAACCATGTTACTCAATAAAAAAACCGGAATATTTTCCGAATTTAGGTAACACAAATGCCGCTGGCAACAGCGGCCAAATATCAATGATTGTCCGGTTCCGTCTGAACAATCGTACGTTATTCATCTGTCTGGATGGTATAGCCATACCCCTGAACAGTTTTTATAAATACCGGGTTCTTGGGGTCTTCTTCAATACACTCACGTATATTTTTTATGTGAACACGGACCAGATCCGCACTGCCCGTATCAGATGGGTAATCCCACACTTCATCCAGGAGAAGTGATGGTGAAAAGATCTTATTCGGGTGGGTCATTAAATGATATAACAGGGTGTATTGAACGGGCGTGAGGCGAAATTTCCCCTTCTTTGGGCTGGAAAATTCATAGGTTCGCGTGTTTAAGGAATATTTACCGATCCGGATCACGGGATCTACTTCAGGCTGAATCACATTGATCGGACGGGTTTTACGATCTGACCCTGGGGAAGTTTCTGCGCCTGTTTGGGCTGCCTGATTATTTGTATTAATCGCCCTGCGTAAAACCGCCTTTACCCTTAGGAGCAGTTCATCGAGATTAAAGGGCTTTGCAATATAGTCATCTGCGCCGACACTCAAACCGATAATTTTATCTTCCACCTTACCCTTTGCAGTTAAGAATATGATGGGGACTTCTTTCAGGAATGCATCCTCCCTCATTTCCTTGCAAACCGTGTACCCGTCCATGCCAGGCATCATAACATCCAATAAAACCAAGTCGGGTACTTTGCGCCGGGCAGCCCGCAAGCCGGCCACTCCGGTATTGGTCACCTGAATGTGGTATTCATTGCTGCGAAGGCACCGTTCGATCGTTTTTGCAACAATGGTATCATCTTCAATAATTAGTATATTAAATGTATGCATGGTTCCTTGCTTTCCTGGGTCACGGAAATTTTCCCAAATTTAAAAAAAATAAAGTCAGTACCAACAGGTTGTAATAGTTCTTAAACGAGGGGGTGTTGCTCCAATTATCACAAGTATACCCGAGACAGGCTGAATTTGAAATTTTTTTTATTCACCTGGGTAGTCCATTTTGTTAATAAAAAAACTGCGGAGGTTTTTATGCCTCCACAGTTTTCGTTTTCTAGATCAACATTTTTATTGGCTGTTCCAGGAAACCCGCCAGTACCTGCATAAATTGCGCTGCTTCGGCTCCGTCGCTGACCCGATGGTCAACCGAGATGGTGGCTTTCATCCGGTAACCTGGTTTGATCAGACCGTTCTCAACGACGGGAATTTCCCTGGCAGAACTGATTGCCAGTATCCCGGCTTCCGGCGGGTTGATGATGGCGATGAAGTCTTCAACGTCGTACATTCCCAAATTGGAGGTGGAGAAGGTGGAGCCATCCACATCCTCTGGCTTGACCTTGCCTTCGCGGGCGCGGCCTGCCATGGCTTTGACTTCCCCGGAGATCTGGCGTAATGTCTTTTGGTCTGTGTCTTTAACGACGACCGTCATCAATCCACCGGGGACTGTGACCGCCACACCGATGTTGACATGTCCGAATTGGACGATCTCATTTCCCTTGATGGCTGCATTCAAATTAGGAAATTGACGAAGCGATAGAGCTGTGCCTTTGAGGACAAAGTCATTGACCGAAACTTTTTCATTATCGGGCAAATACGCATTGACCTGTCTGCGCATTTCCATCAGCGCATCCATTTTGAATTCGTGCGTCACATAAAAGTGGGGGATGGTGGTCTTGGATTCAACCAGTCTGCGTCCAATTGCCTGGCGGAGTTTTGTGGTTTGAATAGTCTGGTCATTGTGTGAGAGGATGACGGAAGACGATGGCGGGGGGGGGGGCAAATGTCCAACGTCATGAGTCTGTCCGCTTGCAAGGGCGGCTTCGATGTCGCGGCGAACGATCCGTCCACCGGGGCCTGTACCCTTCAAATTGGATAGATCCACCTTTTTATCGCGCGCAACTTTTTTAGCAAGCGGGCTTGCCTTCACGGTGCTGACATCAGTGGGCGTGGATGGCTGAGAAGCAAGTGCAGGAGCGGCGTTGAGCGTCGATGGATCAATGTTCAATGCAGTCTCCGATTTTTGAGCATCGACTTTTAATACGCCTGGCGCAGCCACCTTTTCCCCGGCATTTCCCACGATCGCGATCGGCGCATTCACAGGAACCATTGTGCCCTGGTCAACGATGAGCTGTAGAACAACACCTGTCGCGGAGGATTCCACTTCAACGGTGGCTTTGTCGGTTTCGATCTCGGCGAGTACGTCGCCTTTGTTGATGGTCTCGCCAACCTGCCTCACCCAGCGTACAAGTAACCCCTCTGCCATGTCGAATCCAAGTTTTGGCATGGAAATTGTTTCAGCCATTATTTCAAAACCTCCTTGACCGCTGCCGTAATGTCTGCCACCTGGGGGAGCGCGGCTTGTTCAAGCGTGCGGTTGTAGGGGAGCGGTACTTCTTTTTGCGCCACACGGATTATGGGCGCGTCCACATAGTCGAAAGCTTCTTCATAAATACGGCTGGCGATCTCGGATCCGACACCGTAGGATTTCCAACCTTCTTCAACGACGACAGCACGGTTGGTTTTCTTGAATGACTCGATCACAGGTTCCATGTCGAGCGGGCGCAGGGTGCGAAGATCAACGACTTCAACTTCAATGCCTTGCTTGGCCAGTTCATCGGCTGCTTTCATGGAAAGTTCAAGACCTTTGCAGTAGGTGACAATGGTGACATCTTTTCCCGCGCGCTGGACTTTGGATTTTCCAATTGGAATGGTGTATTCACCATCGGGTACTTCGCCGCGCACTTGATACATGGTGGCGTGTTCAATAAAGAGGATCGGATCGTTTGAGCGGATGGCGGATTTGAGCAGTCCTTTGGCATCTTCTGGTGTCCCGGGGCTAACGACTTTCAAGCCGGGAAAATGCGCAAAGATGGCATCGGGCGTCTGTGAGTGGGTTGCGCCAAGCTGGCGTCCGCCGCCGCCAACAGCACGGATCACCAAGGGTAGTGTGAACTGTCCGCCGAACATATAATGCAGTTTGGGAGCCTGATTGATGATGTAGTCCATCGCAGAGAATCCAAAATTGATGGTCATGAGTTCGGCAATTGGGCGCTGGCCCACCATTGCCGCACCAATTGCGCCGCCGATGATCGCATTTTCTGCAATGGGGGTATCCTTGACGCGCGCCGCGCCATATTTATCGTAAAATCCTTTGGTTACTGCGTACGTGCCGCCCCAAACACCGACCTCTTCGCCCATAATAAAAACAGCGGGGTCGCGGTCCATTTCTTCCATAAGAGCTTGCGAGATCGCCTCGCGCATTGTGATTTTTGCCATGTTTTCCTCGTTACCAGACGGAGGGCGGCGGACACAGGACAGAGGTGTTTTGACCCGGCCTTTCGTCCCCGATCCCAGGTCTTAATCGGCGTAAATATCCGTAAACAATTCGGCCATTGCAGGCTCGGGAGAAGCTTCGGCAAATTCAACAGCCTTTACCACTTCTGCTTCTGCACGCGCTTCGATTTCATCCAAAACCTTCGCGGTGGCAACTTTCTTTTCAAGCAATTGCTTGTTGAAAATACCGATCGGGTCATTTTCCTGCCACTTCTTTACTTCTTCCGCTTTGCGATAGCGCTCCGGGTCGCCCATCGAATGCCCGCGGAAACGATATGTGTCAATTTCAAGTAAATAAGGCTGACTTTCGTTACGAACGAAGTTTAGCGCTTCTTTGGCGGCATCGTAAACTTTCATTACATCCATGCCATCCACTTCACTGTTCTTCATGCCATAGCCCTCCGCCTTCCGGCGGATTTCGTCCACAGCCGATGCTCGGTTCACGGCCGTGCCCATGCCGTACTGATTGTTTTCACAAACCCACAGCACGCGCAAGCCCCAGGTCTTGGACAGATTCAACGCTTCGTGAAAATAACCGATATTGGTCGCTCCGTCTCCGAACATGCAAATGGTGATGTTATCGTTACCCGCGTATTGGTCGCCGATGGCGAAGCCTGAAGCGATCGGCAGATGTCCGCCTACGATCGCATGTCCGCCCCACATGTTTTTGGATGTGTCTGCCATGTGCATTGAACCACCCTTCCCTTTTGACATGCCTGTTGCCTTGCCGAGCAGTTCCGCCATTACCTCATTGGCTGAAATGCCGCAGTTCAGCGCTACACCATGATCGCGGTAGGCGGTGATCACACGGTCACGCGGTTCACGTGCCGCGATCAACCCTGTTGAGACGGCTTCCTGCCCGATATACAGGTGCATGAACCCTCCGATCTTGCCTGCCTGGTACAGTTCCGCGCCGCGTTCTTCGAGTCGGCGGATCAAAACCATTTGATAATATAGATCCAGTTGTTGTTCTTTCTTCATGATTTACTCCACTAACAAATTACAAAAAATAACACCAGACTGCTTCTGGCGGTGTGCTTTTATATGGAAGGGCATGGAATTATATCAGATAATTTTAGTCTAAATTTCTCCGTCGCAGCAAACCAATGATTGAGGATGTACTGGTGTTCCATATTTTACTTTTGAAATCTCCCCCAAGTGGATGAGATACAAACCCGTCACCTGGGGGATGGATAATGAGGTGTATATAAAATAGAATGAAATAGCCTTCCGCTTACAGGCAGAAAAATTATCAACCATTAACCCAAGGAGAATGCTCATGAATATTAAACTCACACCACCCAAGGAAGTTACTTTCTGGATCGCCGTTGCTTTAGGTCTGCTCGGCTTGCTTAGTTTCCTGGGAGTTCTTACCTTGCTTCCGATCGAAGCCTTTTGGCTTGTTTTCATCGGCTTTGCTTTGCTGGTGGTTGCCCTTCTTGTCAAGGGTCTTTAAAAACCTTCCATGATCAGATTGGGAGCTCCCTGCGGCAGCGCGGGGAGTCTTTTTTTAAGATACAATAAAAATATGAACTGGCTGACTGGTGTATCTCAGGGCGAAGTAAAAAGGCTGATAGCCCAGCTTGCCGATCCAACCAAATACGATATTGCCGCACGCGAGTTGATCAAACTGGGGGCGGATGCCGTGCAACCCCTGGTGGATGCACTTCAGGTCCAGGATCTTAACCTGATCCTGACCTATCAGAATATTCTTGCTCGAATTCCTTCGGCAACCCCTGCGCTGATAAAGACGCTTGCAACGGCGCATCCCATTGTGCGTGGGCGCGTGGCTGAAGTTTTTGGCATCAGCAGGGATAAGTCAGCCATCTCCGCATTACTTGATGCGTTGAAGGGCGAATATTTTACTGTCCGTTCACGGGCTGCGCTTGCTTTGGGCAATATCGGTGATGTGAGAGGTATTCCTTTTCTCCTGCCCCTGCTCAAGGATAAGGAGGACGAAGTTCGCAGCGCCGCATGTGCTGCCGTTGCCAGGTTCTGTGACCCCTCCACCTTCGACGATATCACGACTGTCTTACTGGATGACCCCATCATTGAAGTACGTCAATCTGCGGCACGCGCATTGGGCGGTACAAAACATGCCGCCGCGCTTCCATATTTAATGGAGGCTTTGCGCGATTCATCCTGGTGGTTCGAGCGAGAACAAGCCGCTGCCGACCTTTTGGATGCCATCAAAAATATGGGCACTGCCGCCATTGAGCCGTTGATCGAAGCATTGGGAGACCGGGAAGGCACAGTCCGCAGGTATGCCGCCGCCTTGCTGGGCGAGATGGGTGACATCCGTGCCATCGAAGAGTTGGGCATGGCTCTATACGACCTGCATACTGAAGTGGGACGAATCGCGGCTGAGGCGCTTGCCAAATTCGGTGCTCCCGCAGTGGATATTCTTATTGAAGCCTTAAATCATCCTGAAGCCGCAATACGGGAAAACTCAGTGGCGGCGCTGGGAAAAATTCCGGATGAGCGTGTTGTGCCGCTCCTGCTTAACTCCCTTGGTGACCCTGCCAGAGATGTTCAAAAGCAAGTCCTGAGGGTGCTGGCTGAATTGCGTGATCCACGCGCCCTGCCTGCACTGCGCAGCATGGTCTCCAATCGTGCTGATAGAGAGTTCTCCATGCTGGCAAAGCAGATCATCGAGACCATGAGATAGAGGGCGGTTAACAACTCCATGCGCAGGGGCCAAAATCCGCATGAAGTGCTTTTCATTATCAAGTATGTGCTTTATGGTTTGGGGGTTCTGGTAGGGAGTGTGTAATCCACTTTTTGTAGACTCAGACGGGAAAACGACACAATTGCAGGGGTTTCACCTGCTGAATTTAAAAATACGCCAATTGTTCCGGTTGGATAGTTTGGGTTGCTGATGCTGAATTGAAAGCGTCCATTAAGGAATAAACGCATCTCTGTGCCAACAGCCCACACCCCAATCCGTACTTCGCCTGGCGCGCCGCGCGGCACATCACCGCTGAGCAGGGGAGCCTGTAACAATTCACGTGTGCCCACGCTGATCCTCTCCGCAAATATATTGCCGCTGCAAGTCAGAGAAAAACGATAGTATGCTACAGCATTGGCGCGTATCAATAAACCATAGCTGTCTTCGCCGCGGCACAAGTTCGGGCGGGCGGTGATCTCTGCATAGTAATTTCCTTCCGAAAGTTCATGCCGCAGACTGATCATATAGATTTTGCTTTTCACAGCCAGGATGAGACGATTGTCATTCACCTCTGCGCTGGCTTTGTCGGATGCAGCTGTATCCCACAGCGCCGGGTCGGAGAAGTCATCGGTAAGGTATGAAGCGCCGATGCCAGGCCGCATCTCAGGGGTGGGCGGTTTGGGAGTGGCGAACGCTCCCTGGGTGGGCGTGACCGAAGCGGGAAACCAGGCAAAGGTTGGGCTGGGCGTTGGGGTTTCTGTCATAATGGCGGGGATCGGTGTCGCGTTCCAGGCTTCCAACACGGCGCAGGAACTGATCAGAAATGTAAGCACGAGCGCGACAGGAAATACAGCCCAATGCAGGAGCCGTTGTGGGAACTGCCCGCCGCACGATGATGACAGGTGGATTTGATAACAGGTTTTCATGGATTATGTCGTAAAATAAAGTGAATGTCATTCTAGCATAGAAGGAGCGAACATGAGCGAAAAGCAAGTGCTTGTGACTGGGGCTTGTGGTGAGATCGGACAGGCATTGGTGCAGGGGCTGTCAAAAAGAGGTGATTATAAAATTGTAACTTCAGATTTTATGCCGCTGCCCGATTCGATCAGGAACCTATCAGCGGAACATGTTCAGGGTGACCTGGTTTACAAGATCAAAACTTTTTACGATTACGATTTTGACATTATCTTCCATCTTGCGGCTTCGCTCTCTTCCAAGGCTGAAATTGCCACCGAGGAGGCGCATCGCATCAATGTGGAAGGCACGATGCAATTATTGATGCTGGCGGCGTATCGTTCTGAAAAATATAACAAGGCGGTCAAGTTTCTGTTCCCCAGTTCTATTGCCGCCTATGGAATGCCGACCATTGAAGCGAAGAATCAGGCGGGCAGGGTAAAAGAGGCGGATTGGAATACTCCGCATACCATGTATGGATGCAACAAGTTATATTGCGAAAAATTGGGGATGTATTATGGAAAATATTATGGTCAAAAACATTTGGATGAGAAACCACCCCTGATGCTGGATTTTCGGGC
>JFJP01039480.1_pt1 | contig 20679 bp, 11 predicted proteins | sample 431651 | NCBI WGS metagenome assembly JFJP01 (sample SAMN02602958, study PRJNA72255) | Microbial mat metagenome, whole genome shotgun sequencing project. | biome: fresh water; feature: sink hole; material: water; isolation source: purple microbial (photo- and chemosynthetic) mats found in...
TCAAGGTAAGAAAAGCATTCAGTCATAATTTGCTGAGCCAGAAAATTTATATCCTTCTTAAGTTCTTTGCAACTTGCCATACATAATTATTTTTTAAATGCTTAATAATAAAAGCATAATTAAAAAGAAAGATATTGGTAATTATTTAAAAAAACAATAGTGGTAGCATAAAAAGTTATAATAACAGATAATAAGAATGAATTTTATATAAAATTATCTGTACAATTTATTATTTAGGCTAAATCATTTTGTTTTATTCTTGTCTCAGAACATGCAGGGGTTTATTGATATTCTTGTTATGCTCATTAATAAGAGTAATAGTGTAATCTTTTTCGTATCGGATTACTGACATTCCTATATTTTCATATCCTGAATACTCAAACCATTTAACAAATCTGAAATCAGCCTGCAACTGATCAATATGATGCTGATGAATGCAACTTTGAAAATCAGAACCATAATTTTGAAGTGCAGTAAAAAAATACATGCCAATATCAAAACCATGCATTACGTATTGATCTGGTTCAGATTTAAAAAGTTTTCGATATTTTTTTATAAAGTCTTTAACTTGCTTTTCATTATAATCGACATAAAATGGCACAACTAAATGGGCATTGAGAGTATAAAAATATTCTGGATCGATATTCCCAAACCTGTACCATCTTGACATTCCAAATGTTTTTATTTTGTATCCCATAGATACAAGTGCATTCAAATTTGTTACAACCAACGACACAAATGCCTGATCGTTTGAAGGAACAATAACAATATTATCTATTGTTTTTGATAGTGCATGTTCAATAATATGGATACTATCTGTATAATATACTTCTTTAAATTGCAAATCTATTAATGCTGTATCAATTGTATAATAATTAAACAATTTGTCTTTTAATAATGAGATATTATAGTATTGAAGTGAATCAATGTTATGTAATAACACTATATTTTTATCCTTATATTCGGAAGATGATTTTGCCAATTCATCAAATTGCGATGAAAAGCCTGGGCTAACTTGAAATATAAAAGGATTTGTTTCGGTTAGTGTCAAATTATCAGATAAAGGGGAAACCATTTTTATTCCATGCTGTGATGAAAATCGCGATACAAGTTCTACCTCATTTGAATAAACCGGACCAATAATTAAATCAAGGTTTTTCATTTGTGGTAATAATAATATGTTGTTAATTACATTTGTATCGCCTTGTGTATCAAAAACATATAAGTTAACTGAAAGACCTTTGCTCTTTAGCGAGTCCACAGCAATAAGAATACCCTCATAAAACTCTATAAAATTTATCGCTCTTGGAAAAATATAATTTGGACTGCGATAAATAGTTTCATAAACTTTTCTACCAAATTCATTTGTTTTTGACGAATCAATGTAAAACTCTTGCTCGCTATTATCGATATAAAATGGCAATAAGACAGCCACATCAAAAATTTCAGTAGTTCTCTTTTTAAAGATATCACAATTTTCATATTGAACCGAATCTGAATAGGCTATTTTGCCACGCTCTTCGTAAACAAATGAATCTTTTGCCTGAGCTGTAATATTTTCAAAAACAAATCCTTCTTCAGGATCATGAACTTTAGGAATTTTTAATAATTGTCCTACTTTTAATCCATCTGATAAGAAAGGGTTTAAATCGTATAATAGTTCTTCGGAGATATTATACAACCTTGTCAAAGAATAGATAGTTTCTTTGCTTTTTACATCATGATATATAAATTGATCTGTTAGTCTTATAGTATCTGCATTAGATTTTGTTTGTGGAACAGATATTTCCTCAGCAACATAGCCAGTTTTTGGAATTTTAATAATTTGATCTACATTAATTCCATAACGAGCTGATGGATTGTGTCTTATAATATCCTCCTGTGAAATATTATATTTTCGAGATAACGAATATAATGTTTGACTTCTTTTAACTCTATGATAAATAAAGTTATCTGTATCTTGAATATTATTATTACCTATTTCTGTTTTATTAAATGGGATTTTTAATGCTTGCCCAACAATTAATCCCAAAAATATTTCTGGGTTTTCTTTAGCAATCTCTTTTTGCGAAACTTCATAAGCTTTACTTAGTGAATAAAGAGTTTCTCCTTTTTTAACTATATGAACAAAATAAATCTGTCCTCCAATAACTACTTTGTCATTAGATTTTTCAATCTTTATTGAATCGGTTTGAGCAAATAGAATTGTTCCTATAAATAAACTTAAGCAAAACGTTAAAAAGAGATTTTTCACCTTTGTAATATTTCTTATTATTAAAACAACCAAATAAACAATAAATTGTATCAAAAACAGAACCACAAAAATAACTTATCCTAATCAATAAAAAAATAAGCCTGAAAGTAATTCTCTCTGGCTTATTTATCTTTTATTAGGAATTAGTTTTCTCGTAAAACAAATTCGTCGTACTCAATTTCAAATCTTAGTTTGTGCTTTGATTCTTCTTGTGCAAGAGAAAGAAAGAGGTCTTTCATCTGGGCATTTTTTACTCTACTTGAAAGCTCCAGATATAACTTAAAGGCCGCTTTTTCCTTTTTCATGGCTAAAACCAGAGCATCCTGATAGCTCATATCTGGTGATGCTTTTGCACTTACTATATAATCGGCTATTTTCAAATCTGCAATTTCCTGCTTTTCAAGTTGGAAAATACCTTCTTTCTTGATTTTTGTTAATCGAGTTTTGTGTCCAATCTCTTCCTGAGCAAATTGGACAAAAGTAGTTTTCATATCTTTGGTTTTGGCAACCTCTGATAACTGATTGTAAAAATCAACTGCATCCTGTTCTGCATTAATTGCAAAATCCAGTATATCATCAATAGAATTGAATTCTTTCATGGCTATATTTTATTTTTTTCGGTAACTACTTTATTTTCAGACTTAACGAATGAATTCTCAAAATTTTCATCAAAATATTTTACTACAAAATCACAACCAAATCTAAACGACTTATTCAGGTTTTCTTTTTGTGTAAATACAAATGGATATTTCAATTTATCACTTGTTTCAGGCAAAAGCTTGTAAATTTCTTTGCGAACTTCATCAATTGTTTTTTGTTTCTTTTCGGTAAAATGATTAAGTATTGAAAGCAATTGCTCAAAATTTTCCTTTTCGACAGCAGTTTTAGTTTTCTTTTCAAACTCCTGAATATTTTTTTGAGTATTCGTAAAACTGCCTGAAGTTTCCAATGGGAATACAGCAGGTAATATTAAGTTTGCGATTTTGGCTGTTTCTGACATAAAATAATCCTGAACCATAATAAACTCAGATTCAGCAAACCATTTTTGCACTTTAACCTTATCAATAGCACAACCTATAGGATCTTCACCAAAAATAAAGAAAGCCTTGATTGAAACATCATTTAGAAGCTCGTTCATACACTTACTATTCATTTCAGGCAAACTATCAATGCCCCAATTTTCCTTAAGCTTCGAAATAAGTTTTGGATTATCCATTTGGGTATAACCAACTCCATTTTTCGATGAAATCCCCATATCAAATAATCCTTGTGAGTTGTTCTTTTCTTTTAGTGAAATAAGCCCATTAGCTGTTTTGCCCAATTTACCTGTAATCATAGCCAGATTAAACAACTCTAAACTTGCATTAGCTGAAACTTCTTTTTCTGAGAATACGATAATCGCATTTAACTCTTTATTGTAGTTTTCGGCAAATTCTTCGAGACACTCTTTGCAACAAATACCTGATTCTTTTACCAGCAATTCATAATCTTCTTTTAGCAGGTTTTTCTTGTAATCATCAAAACCATCGCATTGATCTTTAATAAATAACGAATTTTGCAATCCTTTTTTCAATAGATAATGGTTCACAGCTTTCACAAAATGATAATATGATTTAACTTTAAATTCTTTATCAACTTTGTGAGATAATTTGCTGTGATCAAGATTGGTAATTAGCTCAACAGGTATTTTCTCAATCTCGCGGGCATTATTAATCATAAAACCAACAACAGCATTATCACGATTAATTTCAGATCCTATTAAATAAATTTTGCTTGCTTGTTTTATTTGATCAAAGGGAACATTTGCAACGGAATTGGTTGCATACCCCTTACCTTGCCCAACATAGTGAAAACTTGTAATATTATTTGTTTTTGCTCCTACCCTAGCAAGCTTCTGAATTAAATACATTTCCTCGTTAGATAGACGTGCACCAGCAAAGAATCCAACTTCTTTAGGCTCTGAATCTTTTATCTCATCAATAATTATCTCAAAAGCTTTTTGCCAGGTTATTGGTTCAAATTTATTATCAACTTTAAATAAAGGTTGGGTTATCCTTTTTGTATCATGCATTATCTGGTATCCAAATTTTGGAAAGCGGCAAATATTGCCATCTTTGTTTATCATTCCTTCTTTTCCTGTAACTTTCCAAACAAAATCACCACGATAATGATATTCGACTTCGCATCCAACCGAACAATATTTACATAAAGTATTCATTGCAGTAAGTTTTACAGGCCCAGGTTTAAACTTGAAATTTTCAGTTATAGCACCTGTAGGACAAGTAGATATGCACAAACCACAAGATTCGCAATGTGTTTCGGTGAGTGACATGCCCATGCTTGGAGCCACGTAGGTTTTAAACCCACGATTAACTAATCCAAGAGCATTTGCACCAACAACTTCTTTGCAAATTCTCACGCAGCGTCCACACAAGATACATTTGTTATTATCAATCTCAATATATGGATGGCTAAAATCAACATTGTACGTATTGTAATCACCTTCAAAATGCTTCTGATCAGCTTGGTATTCGGTAGAGTATTTTTTAAGGTCGCATGTAAAGAACTCACTACAACCACACTCCAGACAACGTTCTGTTTCGTGTTTTGCAACTTTTTCATCAGCATAGCCCAATTCAACCTCGTTAAAATTCGATCTACTTTCGGCTTTTAGTACAGGCATTTCCTCGCGCATCTGCTTTTGATAACGACCAAGAAAATCTGATTTTGAGAGCTCTTTAAAATTATCCTTTCGACTTACAAACTCTATAGGTTCGGGTTTTAGATCCTCACCCATTAAATACTGATGGCAACTTCGGCTAGCTATTTTAGCCTGAGCTACAGCTTCAATTATTGTTGCAGGTCCTGTAACTCCATCACCGGCAGCGAATATTGATTTTATTCCGGTTTGGAGCGTTACTTTATTTGCATCAATATCTCCCCATTTGGTCACTTCAAGTTTGCCATCTTTTGTATATTTATTAATATCGTCTAAAAAACTAACTTCTGTTTTTTGTCCAATTGCAGCAAGAGCAAAATCAAGTTCGATATCAAATTCTGACCCTGTAACAGGAACAGGACGACGACGACCTGATGCATCGGGCTCGCCCAATTCCATTTTTATGCAAGTCATCGACTTAATTTTACCATCCTTATCTTTATTTACTTTTGTAGGATTGGTTAAAAATAAATATTCAACACCTTCAATTTTAGATTCATGTATTTCGATAGGATTTGCGGGCATTTCTTTTTCGGTACGTCGATATACAACATATACTTTTTCAGCTCCGCAACGAATTGATGTGCGGCAACAATCCATGGCAGTATTTCCTCCGCCTACTACTGCAATAGTTTTTCCTTTAAAATCATATTTTTGTCCGGTAACTTCCATATTTCGAAGGAAATCGATTCCTGAAAAAACATTTTCTGCATCGTCACCTTCGCAGCCAATAGTTGTTCCACGTTGTGATCCTATGGTAAGAATAACAGCATCATAATTTGATTTTAGCTCTTTATAACCAAGATTTTCACCTAGTTTTTTATTGTAAAAAATATTTACTCCAAGCTCTGTTACACCTCTTACTTCTTTATCAAGAATATCATTAGGCAAACGATATTCTGGAATTCCATATCTTAACCATCCGCCAGGATTTGAGTTTGCTTCATAGATATCGCATTGATGCCCTTTTTGCTGTAAAAAGTATGCAGTTGATAATCCACCAGGCCCTGCCCCAATAATGGCAACTTTTTTCCCTGTTGATGGAGCAATCTCGGGTATATATCTGGTTTTTGATAATAAATCCTGATCTGCAGCAAACCGTTTCAGATAATCGATTCCAACAGCTGCACCTTCATCTAAATAATTTCTGCGGCAAGCAAGTTCGCAAGGGCGAACACAGACACGACCACAAATAGCTGGTAGCGGATTGGTTTGTTTTATTAAACCTATTGCTTCGCTATACAACCCCTTTTCTATTAGAGAAATATAACCCTGAACATCTACATTTGCGGGACATCTTTGTTTACAAGGAGCTTCACAATCAGCATAATGATTACTTAAAAGTAAATCCAGTGCGGTTTTTCTGGCTTTTTTAACTTTTTCATTCTCTGTATCGATTTTCATTCCCTCCTGAATTACAGTAGAGCATGAAGGTTGAAGGTTTCTATTTCCTTCGATCTGCACCACACATACATAGCACGACGAAAAAGGCTTTAACCTCTTGTCATTGCATAGTGTTGGAATTTCAATACCATTTCGTTTAGCGAGATGCAGAATAGTTTCTCCAAGATTTCCCTTAACATTTTTTCCGTTAAGAATTATATTTAGTTGGTTACTCATTTTCATTTCATTTTGGTTATTGACACATTGGTAAAATACTACGATACAATTATTGCATCGAATTTACATTTTGTAAAACATGCTCCGCATTTAATACAAGCATCCTGCCTGATAAAATGAACTTTTTTCCGTTCGCCATCGATTGCATTTGATGGACAGTTTTTTGCACAAACAGTGCAACCGGTACATTTTTCGGGATCGACCGAATAAGTAAGAAGTTGTTTACAGCTTTTCGCTGGGCATTTTTTATCAATAATATGTGCTTCGTATTCGTGTCTGAAATACTTAATTGTTGTTAAAACCGGATTAGGTGCTGTCTGGCCCAACCCACACAAGGATGTTTCTTTTATTTGATAAGCGAGCTCTTCGAGCTTTTGGATATCTCCCTCTTTGCCTTCACCTTTTGTAATGCGTGTTAAAATTTCAAGCATTCGTTTTGTACCCACTCTGCAAAATGTACATTTACCACATGACTCTTTGCATGTAAAATCGAGGAAAAACCTGGCCATATCAACCATACATGTTGTTTCATCCATAACCACCATGCCACCAGAGCCCATAATTGCACCTGTTGCAGTTACTGAATCATAATCTACAATGGTATCTGCAAGATATTCGGGAATACAACCACCTGATGGTCCTCCCAACTGAACAGCTTTAAATTTTTTACCACCGATAATTCCACCACCCAATTTAAAAATAATATCACGAATTGAAATTCCCATTGGAACTTCCACAAGTCCTCCATGACTAATTTTTCCTGTCAATGCAAAAACTTTTGTTCCCTTACTTTTTTCTGTTCCATGTTTAGAATAGGATGCTGCACCATTTGTAATGATATATGGAATATTTGCAAATGTTTCAACATTGTTAATATTGGTAGGTTTTGCCCACAATCCTGATTCTGCAGGAAATGGTGGTCGTTTTCGTGGCATTCCACGTTCACCTTCAATAGAAGCCATAAGTGCAGTTTCTTCACCACAAACAAATGCTCCTGCACCTTCCTTAACATATAAATCGAAATTGAAATCTTTAGCACCTAAAATATTTTTTCCCAAATAGCCTTTTTTGCGCGCCTGATCCAATGCAATATTTAATCTTTTAATAGCCAGTGGATATTCTGCACGGCAATAAATCACTCCTTCTTTTGCTCCAATAGCATAAGCACCAATTATTAATCCTTCGATTACAGCATGTGGATCACCTTCAAGCAATGATCTGTCCATAAAAGCACCCGGATCGCCTTCGTCGGCATTGCAAATAATATATTTTGTATCTGCTTTGTTATTGTGTGCAAATCGCCATTTCAGTCCTGTTGGAAAACCACCTCCACCTCGGCCACGAATTCCAGAATCAAGGACAGTTTGAATAACTTCTTCGGAGGAAATCTTTTCTCCCAATATCTTTTTAATAGCCTGATAACCGCCCATCTCTTCATACTCATCAATATTTTCAGGATCAATTACACCGCAGTTGCGCAAGGCTATTTTTATTTGTCCATCCCAGAAGATATCATCTTTGGTTTTAAATAAGTCGCATTTTACAATATAATCTTTAACTGGTTCGTTTTGTTTCAGATGCTTGTCAAAAATCTCTACAGCTTTTTCTTCATTAACATCACCATAAAGATAAGATCCTGAATCATCAATAACCTCAACCAGAGGTTCCCTAAAACACATCCCGATGCATCCAGTCCTTTTTAAAACTATATCGAGCTTTTCAGCATCTTGTAACGCTTTTAATTTATCGTAAACTTTCATGGCACCAGCAGCAATACCGCAACTGGCTAATCCTATAAGAACTTTGGTTTTTTTCATTTCAGTCAGATTTGAAATTCAGATTTATAAAGATGGTTAGTTGCTTTCTTTGATCTTAATCTCCTTTAAGATCTTAACTGCAGAGCTTCCTGTCAGTTTGCCGAATGTATTATCACCGATCATCATAACGGGAGCAAGAGAACAACACCCTAAACAGGCTACGGATTCGAGTGTAAATAATCCATCAGGTGTTGTTTCACCATCTTTAATACCTAGCGTATCTTCAATAGCTTCGGAAATAGCAGAAGCATTCTGAACATGGCAAGCTGTGCCGTGACAAACCTTTACAATATTTTTTCCAACTGGGTTCAGCCTAAATTGAGTATAGAATGTAGCTACTCCATACATTTCGTTCAATTTTAGTCCGGTAACTTCTGATATTTTAGCAAAAGCGGTATGAGGCAAATAGCCATATATATTCTGAGTACCTTGCAAAATGGGAATAAGATTACCTTTTTTGTTTTTATATTTTTCGAGTAGATGATCCATCAGACTTAAGTCAACAGGAGCGTTTTTCTCTTGTTCGTCTTTGGATTGAAGAATTCTTTTAACACGCATATGAGAAAAGGTTTGGTTTAAAATTTTCAGTTAAAATAATGGATTAAAATATAATTTTGGCTAAATATTTGCAATAATTAAAACCTGTCGTACAATATAAAATTTGTAATTACAAATAGGTCTGATATTTTCGTAAATTATTTAGAATAATTCTAATTAGTTATTGCTTGAAAGTACTTTTGTAATGGATTTTTTTAAATACATTTATCAGATTTTTAAGTTTGAAGATTTTACAATAAAATGCCATTTAAAAAAGAGTTGATCATAGCCATAACAGAGCATCCTATTTTGGGTATTTTGTTACAGCCATATATTATTACAAAGAAGCTTAATCATGGTTTTCATGCTATTGAAGCGCGTATTTCGAAATTGAATATCAGTAAATATATTTCTGAATTTTCTGATCAGGAGAAAAGATTGGTTCAACTAACAGATGATTACAGCGACCAAACCTTAACCAAAGTTTTCTCGAAAAAGAAAGGTCAAACATCCGTTGATTTCATTAATACACTAAAAAAAGACTTTGCAAACCAGCATATTAGGCCATACGTAGAAAAACGGTTAATCAAAATTACCGATTTGTTGCAGGAAATGGATATTGAAGTCTATCTTAAAGGTAAACCCCAATATATAAATAGTGATGATCAAGTTGTTATTGCCAGAGGAAAAGCTCAAACAGTATTTAATATTACAAAACTCGAAAATGAGAGCCAATATTTTTTAACCATTCGACATGGCAATAAAGAATTAAGCTTACTCGACAAGCCATATCAGATACTCGTGAATGATCCGTGCAGAATCCTAATTGACAATACTTTATTCAATTTCGAGGATATAAATGCAAAAAAGCTACTTCCATTTTTTGATAAAGATTGTATTCATATTCCAAAATCATCTGAAAAGAAATGGTACGAAACATTTGCATTGGAAAGTATTAAGCAATTTAATGTTAAAGCATCAGGTTTTACAATAAATAATTTGATTCATGAAAAGGAAGCTATCATTTCGTTAGATAATAATTTAACAGGTGAGTTAGCTCTATTCTTATCTTTTATTTATAATAATGAAACTAAGTTTGATGCATTTAAAGGAAACTCTGGATCGGCCAAATTTGAAATTAAAGGCAGCGAATACATATTTAATAAAACAGAGCGGGATAAAGAATGGGAAGATGAAGTAATTAAAAACCTTGAGAAAATTGGGCTACAAAACATTCAGGACAACTATTTTATTCCACAATCGCTGCCAGATATTGACACTGAAATTAAAAACTATGAAGTTTTAAAATGGATAGGACAAAACAAAAACAAGTTTGAGCAGCATCGTTTAACCCTTATTCAGAAAAATAAAGAAAAAGAATATTTTTTTATTCAGCCGGTTATAACATCCAACGTATCTGACAAGAATGATTGGTTTGATATTTATATCGAAGTACAATTTGGTGAATTCAGCATTCCATTTACAAAATTCCGCAAACACATTTTAACAGGAACCCGTGAATATAAGCTTCCAAATGGACAGATAGCAATATTGCCATCCGAATGGTTTGAACAATACAAAGAAATGTTTCTGTATGGGCATGATGTTGAAAATCACTTACAGCTTGAAAAACATCATTTCTCGGTTCTGGAATCGGGCATGCCACAAGAAAACACTTCGATTATAGAAAAGTATAAAAACATTATTGAGAACTACGATAAGCTCGACACACCTGTTCCCGAAGGACTAAATGCAACATTACGACCATATCAGGAACAGGGTTATAGATGGATGAATTTGTTGCAGCAAAATAAATTTGGAGGCTGCCTGGCTGATGATATGGGATTAGGAAAAACGATCCAGACATTAACCTTGCTATTAAATTTGAAAGGTAAAGGAAATGGTCAATTTGTATTACCAGATAGTAAGCCTGCTTTACGGCAATTGAGTATTTTTGATACACCCGATAAACAAAAAACGATTAAAACATCAACTTCAATTATTGTTATGCCCACATCATTAATACATAACTGGGTTGAAGAAATAAAAAAATTTACTCCACAATTAAGTTTTTTCAGGTTTATTGGTCAAAGTAGATCAAAAAATTTAGAAGAGTTTTCTAAATACGACATCATTTTAACAACCTATGGTGTTATTCGTAATGATTTTGAGTTATTGCGTACGTTCCCATTTTACTATATCATTCTGGATGAAAGTCAGTATATAAAAAATCCGGATTCGAAAATCTATAAATCTATTATTCAGCTAAGGGCAGAACACCGATTGGTTTTAACTGGCACACCAATAGAAAACTCACTAACCGACCTGTGGGCTCAGATCAATTTTCTGAACAAAGGATTATTAGGAAATCTACGATTTTTTAAACATGAGTTCGTGCAAGCTATAGAGAAAAATGGTGATAAAAATAAAAGAGATAGGTTACAGCAGTTTATACAACCCTTTGTGTTGCGCCGAACAAAAGGCCAAGTTGCTAAAGATTTGCCTGATAAATCAGAACTGGTTTTATATTGCGACATGACCGATGAACAAAAATCGATTTACGAGGAAGAAAAATCAAAAATACGTAACTCATTACTCGAAACAATTGAGAAAACTAGCGATAAACCAACAATACTAGCAATTGAAGGATTAAGTAAATTACGACAGATTGCTAATCATCCTGTATTGATTGATGAAACCTATTCGGGTGAATCGGGAAAGTTCGATGAAATAACACGAAACATCGAAAACCTAATTGCAGAAAAGCACAAGGTGCTCGTTTTTTCGGCATATGTAAAACATCTAAACCTGGTTTCGAAGTATTTATCCGAACATAATCACAATTTTTCGATGTTAACAGGAAGTACCACAAATCGGCAACAGGTGATTGAAGAATTTCAATCGACATGCGATAATCATGTATTCCTTATCCAGATAAGAGCAGGTGGTGTTGGTTTAAACCTTACATCAGCCGATTATGTTTTTATTATTGATCCGTGGTGGAATCCGGCAGTTGAAGAACAAGCAATAAATAGAACTCACCGTATTGGACAAGATAAAAAAGTGATGGTTTACCGCTTTATTTCGGCAGATACAGTAGAAGAAAAAATCCAAAATCTGAAAGCGAAGAAAACCGAACTGGCTGAATCCTTCATTAGTACAGAAGCAGCTGTAAAATCATTTAATCTGGAAACTATTCTTGAGATTCTAAATTAACAATGATTAACAAAATTAATGTAGGCTGTAAAATGAATCATGTTTATATTTGCAACTTATCTTAAAATTTGAAAAAAACTGAATGAAACACGGAAAAGCTAGTAAAACCGCCGAACTAAGTGCAATGATAAGAACTCTTGCCACTAACAATAAATATGGCAAAAAGGTTTTTAATGATCCTTATTCAAGATATTTTATTAGCACTAAAACCCGTTTTATCTACATTCTAAACCGAATTCATTCACTTATTAATCCTGCATTTTGGAGTACTGGCATGAACTCAGTCGGTTACCTGCTTTCTTTATGCCGCCATCGTTATATTTATGAAATGCTTGTTTCTGAGTTAAAAAATCAAAACACTCAGATATTGATTATTGGTGCTGGTTATGATACAAGCTATCTTTTACTAAAAGATAAACCGGGGTTTTCATCATTTTTTGAGCTTGATTTTCCCGCAACGCAGCAAAGAAAAAGGAAGATTCTACAAAAATATTTTAAAGAATTACCAAACTTATATTTTTGTGAGATTGATCTGAAGCTGAAATCTGTCAATCAGGCTTTGCTAAACAGCAATTATAATAATACATTGCCAACTTTTATAATTATTGAAGGAGTTTTATCATATCTTACAAAACCAGAAATTGAAAAACTATTAAATGAATTATCAGTACTAAGTAATCAAGTAAAAATTATTGCTGATTACCGTAAACCAGGACTTGATATGCAGAAAAACACAACTGCAAAAAAATGGACAAAAAGTTTTAGCCAATACCATGAGAAATATGTTTCGTTTTATAACGAAGACGAGATGAATGATTTGCTAAAAAAAGCAAATTTTAATATAATAGAAAATAAGGATTTATTAGATTTGTGGATTACCCAAAATCAGTTAGTGCCAAATAAAAATCTTAATGGTTTTGGCGGGATTTTTATTGCAGAACATGGAAAATAACAGCAATCATAAGATATTAGCCATTTTTAATGGCAGAAACTTCGCCAATAAAAAGGTTGACTCGCTATTAAAATTCTTTGATAACCAGTCAATCGATTATATTTTCACTTCCAAAAAAGATCATATAGACGAAATTTTAAAGGACAAAAATCAATATGAAGGTTATTTGATATTTGGAGGCGACGGAACAGTGCATGAAACCATTAATCAATTATATGGATCCGAGAAATGGCTTTCTTTTTTTCCGGGTGGTACAGTAAACTGTATTTCNNAATTCGATGTGATAAAAGCTGATTTTTTCAGAAATGATCAACATTTTACGAAATATGTGTTAGGATTTATCACTATTGGACATTTAGCTAGCATGACTATTGATGCTGAAGAATACCGATGGATGCCTCGTTTCATACGTTATCCGTATGTTGGATTTTTGAGTTTTTTTAGAATACGAAAATTTAAATTAGATATAAATACACCAAATTCGCAAGAGAAAAATAGGACATTAACCTCAATAATAATAAATAATTGTAGCGCCGAAAGATTTAGCTCCCTGCAAAAATCAAGCTACAATGATGGCAAATTTGAATATCTATTAGAAAACAATAATCCTTTTAGCCAGATTGCATCTATTTACTCACAGTATTATTCATTCTCCAGCAAATCGAAATGGATTACTACGAGCGATCTTTTAACAATTGATTTCAAGAAACCTATACCTGTAATGGCAGATGGAGAAGTATATGAAAATATAACCAGAATAGATTTATCCATCCAACCTTCCATCCTAAAAGTAAAGCTCCCTGTAAAAAAATAAGTTCTATTTTCTTTCACAATTGTATTCTGCGTAATTTAAACCTTTTTAGATATTTTGACATCAAAGAAAAGATATCTTACCTTAGTTTAAATTTTAAATTTGAATATATGAAAAGATTTTTACCCTTATTAGTACTAATTTTTATTAATATTTCTTTAGTTGCACAAGTTAATCAGGCTTTCTTTTTAACCGATCCAACACTTTCGCCAAATGGTGATTTAATTGTTTTTGTGTACGAAAATGATTTATGGAAAGTTGAATCAACTGGTGGAACCGCTTATCGCATAACAGCCATGAATGGCGCTGAATCAAATCCTGTATTTTCACCTGATGGAAAATGGTTGGCATTTTCATCTGCACAAAATGGTAATGCAGATATTTATGTAATGCCTGTAGAAGGTGGTGAAATAAGGCAGCTAACTTTTCATGATGCGAATGATTATGCTGATAGCTGGTCATGGGATTCGAAATCTATTAATTTTACTTCGAGCCGATACAATGCTTTTTCATCATATAAAATTCAGCTTGCCGGAGGAACACCTTTAAGACTTTTTGGTGATAATTATTTCAATATGGCACATCATGTTGTTGAATCGCCATTAGAAAAAGCATACTACTTTACCGAGTCGTGGGAGAGCTATTTATTTGCGCATAGAAAAAGATATGTTGGTGATAATAATCCTGATATAAGATATTATAATTCAACAACAAATGAATATAAAAGCCTTACCGATTATATTGGTAAAGATCTTTGGCCAAGTATTGATCAAAACGGCACTTTATATATAGCATCAGACGAAGCTAACTCAGTTTATAACTTGTATTTATTGAATAATGGTATAAAAAAACAACTTACCAATTTTACTTCAGCAATTATTCGTCCACAAGTTAGTGCATTGGGTAATAAAGTAGTTTTTACAAAAGACTACCAGGTTTGTATTTATGATGTAAAAACAAATACCACATCTACTCCTGAAATAAAAATATTTAAAAATGAAACACTGCAAACAGAAAAATCTTTTAAAACGAATGGAGAAATATCCGATTTCGACATTTCTGAAGACAACAAGAAAATTGCATTTGTAAGTCGTGGACGACTCTTTGTATCCGATATCGAAGGAAAATTTATCCGTGAAATAAATACGCTTAAATCAGAAAGAGTTAATGAAGTAAAATGGTTAGCAGATAACTCAAATTTACTTATTACAAGAACAAATAAAGGATGGACCAACCTATTTACTATTTCTGCTGAAAAAATAGAAATTGAAAAACAACTCACGAATACAAATAAAACAGAACGTTTTTTGGAGTTATCTCCTAAAAAAGATAAAGCGATCTACATTAGCGGAAATAATAATATCAACCTTATTGATTTAAAAACAAATATTGCCAAAACTATTATTACTGATGAATTCTGGTTCCATGGCGACAGACCAAGGTTTTCGCCCGATGGAAATTTTATTACATATACTGCTTTCCGAAATTTCGAACCAGATGTTTTTGTTTACGATCTTAAGCTAAATAAAATTAGCATTATAACAAATTCGGGCGTTCCTGAAGCTGATCCCTTCTGGGCACCTGATGGAAAATATTTGTACATTTCGGCAAATCGTTATAATCCTGGATATCCAAGAGGCGAGGGAGAAACAAAATTGTACCGCATTCCTCTTTACCGTTTTTCTGAAGAATACAAATCTGATGAATACAACAATCTTTTTAAAACAGAAAAGAAAAAAGATACCATAATTGTTGATATTAAATTTGAACTTGAAAATATTGAAGATCGTTGGGAAAACTTGGAATTTGAAGGAGGAAATCAGGTAACACCCTATGTATATAATGAAAAAGGAAAAACATATGTTCTTTTTAATTCGTACTTAAGTTACAATAATAGTTCGTTTTGGAAAATGGAGCTTGATCCTTTTGAGAAACCAAAAACTGAAAAATTATACGATAAAGCCTTTACTTCAATTACAAAATTAAAAGAAAAATATTATGCATTAGTTGAAGGTGATATATACGAGGTAAAATTAAAAGAGACTAAACTCGAAAAAATAAAAATTGATTTTACATTTAGTAAAAACCTGCATGATGAATTTGTTCAGATGTTTTATGAGAATTGGGCTGCGCTAGCTGAAAATTTTTACGACGAAAACTACCATGGAATTGATTGGGTTGCAACCAGAAATCAATATGAAGCATTTCTTCCACATATAAGAAACCGTGAAAATCTCAGAACTTTACAAAATGATATGCTTGGTGAGTTAAATGCTTCGCATCTCGATTTTAGAACTCAGGGTGATGAACAAAAAACATTTTATAAACTTCAACACAATGCTACAGGAATTATTTTTGATGAGAATAATCCATTTATCGTAAACCGATTTGTGCGTAAATCGCCAGTTGATATTCTTTCAAATGAAATTCAACCCGGAGATGAACTGATTGCAGTTAATAACCTATTAATTGATAATAGAATTAACCGTGAATTCTATTTTTCATTTCCTGAGTTGCAGAACGAAATTAATTTGAAGTTTAAGCGTAAAAATAACACTTTTGATGTAAAGATTCATCCGATAACATCAGGAAGATTAAATAATTTGTTATATGATGAATGGATATTTAACAATCAACAATATGTAGATAAGTTTTCGCAAAACAGGATTGCTTATGCTTATATGAAAAATATGAGTACAGGTAGCCTCAATGAATTTTTGATTGATATGACTACCGAAGCCATGCAAAAAGATGCGTTAATACTTGATTTGAGATATAATACAGGTGGAAATGTACATGATGATGTAATAAAATTCTTATCTCAAAAACCTTATATGGAATGGAAATATAGAAATGGGAAGCTTTCGCCACAACCTAACTTTGCTCCTGCTGCTAAACCAATTGTTTTGTTAATAAACGAGCAATCGTTAAGCGATGCAGAAATGACTTCAGAAGGTTTCAGGTATTTAAAACTCGGGAAGATTATTGGCACTGAAAGTTATCGCTGGATTATTTTTACCTCAGCACGCCAACTTGTTGACGGATCATTTACCAGACTCCCTGCTTGGGGATGTTATACTTTAGATGGAAAAAATCTTGAAAAAACCGGAGTAAAACCCGATATTTATATAAAAAATACATTTTACAACAGGTTGATTGGAACTGATCCACAACTTGAAAAAGCAATACAAGTAATTATGGAACAACTTAATAAGCAACAATAACCCTGCTAAATTTATAATTTTAGTAGGTTTTTAAACTATTAAATAAATAAAACGTATAAAATTAACAAAACTTAAATTCTAAAAATTATGAAAAGAAATTCTACCCTTTTTTCAATTGTGCTAACCGTTTTATTGACTTTATTTATTATTCATCCAGAAGTATATTCACAAGAAAACGCTGCAGCACAAACCCTTACAAAAGAACAACTTGCACTTAAGAAACTTGAAGATAATGTTCAAAAGAACCAGAATAAGGTAGATAAGTTAACTGCAAAGCTTGCGGAATCTGATTCTCTTATAAACGCTGGAAACGAGTTGGATCAGGAGGCAAACACAAATCTTGAAACATTAGAAAAAGAATATGCGGCTTATACAAAAGAAATGTCGGCTCAAATGAAAAATCTCGAAAAAAGCAAAAAGAAACAATCAGATGAAGAAATAAAAACCATAGATAAAGAGATGAAAGCACTTGAGAAAGAATATAATACAGGTGTAAAAGATTTCGAGAAAAAGATAGCTGCTGAAAACAAGAAGATGATTACTGCAGAAAACATGGTTAAAAAAGGAATAGAAAAAGAAAAACTAAATAAACCCCTTTTAAAAGATGCTCAGAAAGCACTTGAAGAAGCAAAACTTAAACTTGAAGAGTACGAAAATCAATAATGATTTGATGTTCCTGGTTGTTGGTTACTTGTTTCTGGTTAAACCCATAAATATTGAATTCAGAAAATAATTCAGAATAATTTAAATTCACTAGAGATTCTGCAAATGCAGGATCTTTTTTTATTCAATTAAGGTTGTTTTGAAAAAGCTATTTGTAAAATAGTATCTTTGCGCCTCATAAAAATTGGCAATATGATTTCAGTTGATGGATTAACAGTTGAGTTTGGCGGAACAACTCTTTTTAAAGATATCTCATTTGTTATTAATGAGAAAGATAGAATTGCATTAATGGGCAAAAACGGTGCAGGCAAATCTACTATCCTTAAAATTATTGCCGGAGAAAAAACACCAAGTCGTGGACGTGTTTCGGCACCCAAAGATGCGGTTATTGCTTACCTTCCTCAACACTTAATGACCGAAGATAACCGAACCGTTTTTGAAGAAACATCACAGGCTTTTGCCCATATCTTTGCAATGGAAAAGGAAATTCAAGACCTGAATGACCAACTTGCCTCACGAACAGATTATGAATCACCCGAATATTACCAAATAATTGAAAAGGTTTCTACGCTGAGCGAACATTTTTATGGAATTGCAGAGACAAATTTCGACGCCGAAGTTGAAAAGATATTAATAGGATTGGGATTTGTGCGCGATGATTTTAAACGACCCACCAGCGAATTCAGTGGTGGTTGGCGAATGCGAATAGAGCTAGCTAAGATATTGCTTCAAAAACCTGACCTTATTTTACTCGATGAGCCTACAAACCACCTTGATATCGAATCTATTCAATGGCTCGAGGAATTTCTGATTAATAGTGCCAAAGCCGTAATTGTGATTTCGCACGACAGGGCATTTGTTGATAATATTACTTCGCGTACAATAGAGGTAACTATGGGACGTATTTACGATTATAAAGCAAACTATTCAAATTATCTGCAATTACGTAAAGATCGACGCGTACATCAACAAAAAGCTTTCGACGAACAACAAAAAATGATTGCCGAAACCGAAGAATTTATCGAACGATTTAAAGGTACATACTCAAAAACACTTCAGGTACAATCGCGTGTTAAAATGCTCGAGAAACTTGAGCTTGTTGAAGTTGATGATGAAGATACATCAGCTCTTCGATTAAAGTTTCCACCATCACCGCGCTCTGGAAGTTATCCTGTGATTATTGATGGATTATCAAAGAATTATGGAAATCATAACGTTTTCACTGATGTAGGTTTAACCATTGAACGAGGCGAGCGTGTTGCGTTTGTTGGAAAAAATGGCGAAGGAAAATCAACTCTTGTAAAAGCCATAATGGGCGAAATCGATTTTGATGGTAAATTGACTTTAGGACACAATACGTTGATTGGTTACTTTGCACAAAACCAGGCATCGCTCCTTGATGAAAACCTAACTGTTTTTCAAACGATTGATGATGTGGCAAAAGGTGATATCCGAAATAAAATTAAGGATTTGCTTGGTGCTTTTATGTTTAGCGGTGATAATATTCAGAAAAAAGTAAAAGTACTTTCCGGTGGTGAAAGAACACGACTTGCAATGGTAAAACTTTTATTAGAACCGGTTAATTTACTTATACTTGATGAACCTACAAATCATCTCGACATGAAAACAAAAGACATTTTGAAAAGTGCATTACAGGATTTTGATGGAACAATTATCCTTGTTTCGCACGATCGTGATTTTCTGGATGGATTAGCTCAGAAAGTTTATGAGTTTGGAAATAAAAAAGTGAAAGAACACTTATACGACATTAAAGGATTTCTGGAGAAGAAAAAATTGGATAATTTGAAAGAACTCGAAAGAAGTAAAAAATAATAATCTTAATAAATGGAACGCTGATGACGCGGATTTTTTATGATCTATTATGATTAATTAATCTGCGAAAATCCTTTTAATCTATGTCACCCGCCTGCCGGACGGGCCAATGTCAATTAGTTAAGACTTTTTATTTTTCACCCTCCGGTCTTCGACCACCTCCCTCGAGGGAGGACAAAATCAGACATATTCTCCCTTGAGGGAGATGCACGCAGGGCAGAGGGTGAATATTCCTTAACTTATTGACAATAGCAGAACGGGCACATCTGAAGTCCATTCTACAAAAATGCAGGTGTACCCGAGAACAAATCATCAGAGGTATTTTGAATAGCCGCGTTAATCTGATTGATAAGTAAAACTTTGTCTTTCGATAGGACACCTTTCAAAATCAGATTATTCGATACATGGTCGCTGCGGTAAATAACATTGTTAACATTTAGATTTTCGATAAAGAGTTTTAGTTCTTCGAATAATTCCTTAATGCTTTGTTGTTGATAATCTCCAGCAAACCGATTCTTAAAATGATCTAATCCAAAGGGCATGCTTAGTGTTAAGGTCGATAAAAATTTAGGATTTATTTGATTAATAATTTCAGCAGAACGAATAGCATGCTGATGGCTGTGTTTCTTCCCTCCCAACCCGTTTATTATCATTATGGATGTTTCGATTCCGGCATTTTGAGCTTTTAAAATTCCATCAATAGTTGATTGAAATGTTTCTCCTTTGTTGATAAGCTGGAGTAATTCATCATCGCCGGTTTCTATTCCGATATACAGCAATTTTAGTCCTAGGTTTTTTAATTGAATTAACTCCTCATCTGTTTTTGAGTTAATATCCTTGGGTAATGCATACGAAGAAATACGTTGAATCTTGCCAAACTGACTATTTATTTCTTCCAGAATAGGAACTAATTTATTAGCCGACAAAACAAAAGCATCTCCATCGGCCAGGAACACTTTGCGAACACCCAAATAAATCGTTGCCAATTTTTCGATGTCTGATTTAATCTGATCAAATGATCGAACACTGAACT
>JFJP01012203.1_pt1 | contig 20678 bp, 18 predicted proteins | sample 431651 | NCBI WGS metagenome assembly JFJP01 (sample SAMN02602958, study PRJNA72255) | Microbial mat metagenome, whole genome shotgun sequencing project. | biome: fresh water; feature: sink hole; material: water; isolation source: purple microbial (photo- and chemosynthetic) mats found in...
ATGCCGCCGTTTCTGGGCGGTGGCGACATGATAAGGGAGGTGAAGTTGCGCTCGTTCCGCGCGAATTCATTGCCGCATAAATTCGAGGCGGGTACTCCGGCTATCGCTGAGGCGGTCGGCTTTGGCGCGGCAGTGGATTATCTTTCCGCGCTTGGCATGGATAAGATCGCCGCGCATGAACATGATGTGACCGAATATGCATTGGAGCGCTTGGAGGAAATTCCTGGCGTAAAGTTGTTTGGTCCTTCTGCCGATAAAAAAGGCGGAGTTGCCTCATTCACACTCCAGGGTGTTCATCCCCATGATGTAGCTCAGATATTGGATCAAGATGGAATTGCCGTGCGTGCTGGACATCATTGTGCCCAGCCTTTGCATGAGAAATTTGGAATTCCTGCCACCAGCCGTGCTTCCTTCTATTTATACAACACAAAAGAAGAGGTGGATTTGTTGGTGAATGGTATCTATAAAGTCAAAGAAATGTTTGGATAAATTATGGACGACCTCTATCGTGAAGTAATCATTGAGCATTATAAAAACCCAACATATCGTGGAAAACTTGATCCGAACGATATTTCAATCCGTTATGCGGCGATCACATCCAAATTGATTTGCGCGTAGGCGCGGACGGTGTTGTAACCGATGCAAGGTTTGACGGTCACGGATGTGCCATCTCTCAAGCCTCTGCAGATTTGTTGATCGAGTCCATTATTGGCAAGCCGCTTGAAGAAGTGAAAAAACTCAACAAGGAATCCATCCTGGAACTGTTGGGCATCGAACTGGGTCCTGTGCGGTTGAAGTGCGCTCTTCTTTCATTGAAAGTTTTGAAAGCGGCTGTCTATGGACTACATGAAGCCAGCGACTCATTGGTGGCAACCTTTGACGAATCCAGAGTTGATTTTGTAGAGATCGCTCCCGTATCCGAACTCCCCAACGGCGAGCGGTTGTTTATTGAGGTTGGCGATAAGCCGATCGTCATTTTCAATATTGCAGGACAAATGTTTGCGATTGGCGATGTTTGCACTCACGATGACGGTCCACTTGGTGATGGGGATTTGGAAGGTCATCATATTGTTTGTCCGCGTCACGGGGCAGAATTTGATGTTCGGACTGGAAAAGCCATGTCCATGCCAGCGGTGGTAGATATTCCGGCATATCCCATTCAGGTTAGGGATGGGACGATTTTTGTAGGTATACCAAAGTAATAAAAAATCGGCGGATCAAGTCCGCCGATTTTTTATTACTTTCACGTCCACCAGCTTGCTGATGGACGTTTTGACAGGGCTACAGTCGATCTTTGTTGTCACTTGCTCCATCTGAAATGCCGCCATGATGCGGAAGCCTCTGTGTTACTTGACTCCAAGGTTCTTGTCGCTCAGAGTCGAGCTGGTAAATCGAATCCGCCTGAAAACTTGTCAGGTATTCACTAGAAACATTGAGTTGAATTGCAGCCCGCAATATTTCGGTGTTGATACTGTATGATTCTGGTTTGCAGGCAAAACCTTTAGGGTCTGACTTAAGAAACGCTCTCTGGCAATCCCCGCACTTACAATTTCTTCACAGCAAGGCATTCACCCACTCCAAAATTAGTGCAGCAAAGTATCTCGCGTGGTTATCAGTTACAACCATATCCATGCAAACAACATGGCGACTGGTGAAAACCAGTCGCCATGTGCGTCCCAATCGGGGACTTACCAAGGAGAGACAACTAATACCAGAAGAAGGAGGCTTAGTGTTACTTCCAAAAGTATAGGCGATGGAAAAAAAAACGTCCATTCCCCAAACGGGTAGTGTCATATTTTAGCGCAGTCAAAACTGGCAGGCTGTCGGAGAGACAGTATGCGGTGAAGAAAAAAACAGTTTGAACCGCTAAGAGCGCAAAGAACGCGAAGTTTTAATAGCAAGTTATGCGGTACTGCGTTTTTCGCTTCAGATTTGGAGTTGCTGTAATTCTGCTGCTCAGGGAATATTCTGAGGGTAAAATAGATTCATCGTCTGCTTTCGCCTCACAATTACGCGTGTGATAGGCAAGCAGTAGCCAGCGCAGAGACACGATGTGAGTAAACAATACACGTCCCCTTCAATGCCCCCTTTGCTAAATTTATTTTACTCAAAATACTTTTGCTGTTATACTAAATTGTGAAACTCATCACTAAATTAAGGATAAATATTCCAGTAAAGCATGTAGAATGAAACTCACTCAAACAATCAAACTGATGATCAATTGATATATCGAAACATCTTGGCGCTAGTTTGCAAATCTTTATTGAAAGGATACACTAAATTATGAACTTAACGAAAATTATAAAATTATCAGACGGTTTATTGTTAACCCCAGATATAAATATCGACGTGGATATAAGCGGCGGTTATGGAGCAGATTTAATGAGCGATGTACTGGCTTTCAGTCAGCCTGATTCTGTTCTGCTAACAGGGCTTACAAATCCGCAGGTTGTGCGAACGGCGCAAATGGCTGAATTTCGCGCGATTATTTTTATCCGAGGAAAACAACCACAAGCTGAAACTTTGTTGCTCGCCAAAGAGGAAAGCATTCCATTGGTTAGCAGTCCCTATGGAATGTTTGAATTAAGCGGGCGTCTCCATAAAGCCGGTTTGCCGAGCTTCGAATCAAATGAGTCCAACTAGAGCGCCTACCAGAATACCCACCGCGCAAGAAACTCATGGACGCCGCGATCGCTTAATCACAGATCACGACGCCAATGCGATTAATCGCGTCGAAGAACTTTCGTACGATTTGAAAGTTCACGAAGTGATGACTGTAAAAATGTATACAGCCAGTCCTGAAATGCTGCTCTCTGAAGTTCTCGAAATACTGCGGGTTAACCGTATTTCTGGTGTGCCGGTTGTCAATGACAATGATCTAATTGGCATTTTGAGTCTGGAAGATATTGTACATGCCATGCAAAACAACGAACTTTCGGCGCCAGTTCGTCAGTACATGACCAAAAAGCTGGTCACAGTAGCAAGTTATGACCCCATTGTGGGCGCCATGCAAAAATTTAGCGACAGCAGACTGGGGCGCCTGCCGGTTGTAGACGAAAATCATAAACTCGTAGGCATGATTACCAAAGGCGACATTACCCGCGGTATTCTGGTTGCCCTGCAAAAAGATTACAAAGAAGAGGAAGTCCGCCGCTATCGAGCCAGCCACCTCTTTGAAGACATTATTTCTGATCGTACAACGCTTGTCCTGCGCTATAACATTAAAGCTCAAGATTTTACACATGGCGGCAATGCATCCAGCAACATCAAACGCGCTTTGTTACGACTCGGCGCAGACCCACAAATTGCGCGTCGTTGCGGCATTGCAGTGTACGAAGCCGAAATAAATCTCATCATTCACACAACACATGGCGGCATATTAAAGTTGGAAGTGGAGCCGCACCGCATCACCATGTCCACTACAGATGACGGACCCGGGATACCTGACATCCCACAAGTCCTCCAGGCTGGTTACTCAACCGCAACCGAACAAGTCCGCGAAATGGGATTTGGCGCAGGCATGGGCTTGGTTAATATCAAACGCTGTGTCGATAAAATGGAAATTGAATCAACACTAGGCAAAGGCACAAAGCTAATCATGCGAATTTATGTGCCGACCGAAAATTTTACGGGACGCAAGGAAGAATAAACACATGAACCTCCAACAAATTATTGACCATCTCGGACTGACCGTTTTAACTGAAGCACAAGATTTTACAGTGATTCACCCTGAAGGCGGCTACACCTCAGATTTACTTTCCTGCGTCATGGCTGGCGCAAAGGGCAACTATCTTTGGATCACACTGCAAGCCCACCTGAACATTGTTGCGGTAGCTGCATTACTTGAGGTAGCCGCCATTATCATTACCGAAGACGCAAAACCCGACTCTGCTACAATTTCCAAAGCAAACGCACAGGGCGTTGTTTTACTTTCAACGCCCAAGCCCACCTACGAAATCGACGGCAAATTATGGGAGATGGGTATCCATACTCAGGAATGAGAAAGTTTCGCGCCGACCTGCACGTGCATACTGTCCTTTCTCCCTGTGCAGAGGTGGAAATGATTCCACCCTTAATTGTGCAAAAGGCGCTTGAGCAAAACATTGACCTGATCGCCATCACAGACCACAACGCCAGCGCCAATGTCTCCGCTGTGCAAAAAGCGGCGGCAGGAAGTACGTTGAAAATTCTGCCCGGCATGGAAATACAAACCCGTGAAGATGTTCACCTATTATGTTTGTTTGAAACCTTGAGTGACGTTGACATTTGGCAAATCGCAGTCAACGCGTCTTTGCCAGATGTTTTAAATCGCGCAGAATTCTTTGGTGAGCAATATGTTGTGGACGAATACGGGGAATATATTCGCACAGAACCGCGCATGTTACTCACATCCACCCGCTTTTCGATTGACGATGTATTTGAGCAGGTCAACGCCCTGGGCGGATTGGTCATCCCAGCTCACGTAGAGCGAACGACAAATGGACTTTTCCCCACCCTCGGCTTGATCTCTGACCACTGGCCCCTTCTTGGCTTTGAAATTTCCCGCCACACCACCCCCGAAAAAGCAAGAGAACTCTTTCCCGTACTGCGCGGTTATCCATTAATTCAAAGTGGAGATGTTCACAGATTAAATGAATTCATTGGCTCAACTATTTTTACGCTTGAAGAGCCCACAGTAAGTGAAATTCGTAAGGCGTTGAAAGGGGAGCAGCATAGGCAGGTTTCCATAGAAAATAAGCCTGATAAGTAACACCCATCAAAATGTGACATTGGTCATTGACTAATTGCATGTGCCAGATTAAACTAAAATTGTGAAAAAAAACACAAATCTTATTTAAGGTATTCAGATGACAAAGCTGCTACAAAATATTCCTGCCAACGACCCTCTTGGTGTCGCGGAACAAAAGAAAATCATTGACAACGCAATTGTTGAAAATAAAGACCGACCTGGCGCTGTAATGTTAGTGCTCAATTCAGTACAGGAAAAGATCGGGCATGTTTCTCCTTCAATGCAAGCATACATTGCCCGCAAATTGAACGTACCCTTGGGGCAGGTGCATGGCGTTGTAACATTCTATTCTTTTTTCAAAACCCGTCCACGAGGAAAACACACCATCAAGTTTTGTTTGGGCACAGCCTGTTATGTAGCTGGTGTGGGTCAACTGGTTGAAAAGGCAAAACAAACCCTTCACATTGATTTAGGCGAAACTACGCCCGACGGCATGATTACACTTGAAGAATGCCGTTGCGTGGGGGCTTGCAGTCAGGCACCCGTGATCGTGGTTAATGATGAAGTGCAAGGGCGCCAGCGACCAAATAAATTTCCCCAAATCATCAAGAAAGTACAAAACCTGCCGTGAGAGAAATTGCCCTGCACCTGCTTGATATTGCTGAAAACAGTGTGGCAGCACAAAGCCGCAATATTCGCATTGCAGTACACGAAAACCTGCAACGTGACCTGCTTTCGGTAAGTGTCACAGATGATGGGCGCGGCATGAGCGAGCAAACAGCCCAGCAGGTTTTAGACCCATTTTACACAACACGGACAACCCGCAAGGTAGGTCTTGGAATTCCGCTGTTGAAATTAGCAGCCGAAATGTCTGATGGTGGATTAAGTTTGGATACAGAATTAGGCAAAGGTACGAAGGTTGAGGCATCATTTCGCCACAGTCATATTGACAGGATGCCCCTGGGCGATCTGGCAGTCACATTCCTGACATTGCTGGTTTCCTATCCTCACATTCATTGGGTCTTTGATTATCAAATTATTGACCATGATGGAAAAAGCGATGAATTTAATTTTGACGACGTTGAGCTAAAAACAGTATTGGGCGATATGTCAATGACCGAACCACAAATATTGAAGTTTGTGCGCGGTATGCTCGAAGAAGGCATTGAAGCAATTGCGTCACAAGCTGTTAACTAAAAAGGAGAAAACATGCCCGCAATTAAATCACTTGAAGAACTAAAACGTGTGCGCGAAGAAGCGTTGCAAAAGAAAAAAGTGAAAGCTGCATCTGGTGACGTGCAAGTGATCGTCGCCATGGGAACCTGTGGAATTGCTGCCGGCGCGCGCGACACCATGAAAAGCGTTTTGAACTTTATTGAAACAAACAACTTGAGCGGCGTAAGCGTGACTCAAACAGGTTGTATCGGCATGTGCGAACAGGAGCCGATTTTGCAAGTTGTCGTTGGCGAGAATTCGAAAGTTGTGTACGGCAAAGTTAACGCAGAAATTGCCGAGCAAATTATGAAGCAGCATGTGCAAAATGGAGTACCGTTGAAAGACCACGTTTTGCCAATCTAGTTTTTTTGGAAGTTAGGATTTTGGAGTTTTTATGACGTTTTATCGTTCTCATGTGTTGGTATGTGTTGACCCTGAGTGCCTGTCGAAAGGCGCGCACGATATTATTGACGCGCTTCAAGATGAATTTGTAGCGCAAGGGTTAATTGACGAAATTCAGGTGTTGGAAACTTCGCGCATCGGCAAGTGCAGTGATGGACCCGAGATGATGGTCTACCCCGAAGGGGTTCACTATTATGGAATGAGCGTAGATGACATCCCTTATTTGGTAGAGGAGCATTTCCTCAAGGGACGCATTGTTGATCGTTTCCGCGAAGAAGTAAAACTCGTAGTGGATGAGGAACTCGGTCCGCTGCGCCCAAAGGAAGTACGCGTCGTCTTACGCAACTGTGGGCAGATTGACCCAAATAATATTGAAGACTACCTTGCAATTGATGGGTATCAGGCGCTTGGAAAAGCATTGCTCGAAATGACGCCAGAGAAGGTCATTGATGAGGTTATCAGTTCTGGCTTGCGCGGACGCGGCGGCGCGGGCTTCCCAGCAGGAAAAAAGTGGGCGCTTACCCGTCAGGTTCAAGATAGCCCTAAATATATGGTCTGCAATGCAGATGAGGGCGACCCTGGCGCTTTTATGAATCGCCGTGTGCTGGAAGGTGACCCACATTCTGTAATTGAAGGCATGATTATTGGCGCTTATGCTACTGGCGCAAGCTACGGGTATGTTTATTGCCGTGCTGAATATCCAGTGGCAGTTGAGACCCTCAATATTGCCATTGCGCAAGCGCGTGAATTTGGTTTCCTGGGAAACAACATCTTCGGCACGGATTTTTCCTTCGACCTGGAAGTTCGTGTTGGCGCAGGCGCATTTGTCTGCGGCGAAGAGACCGCGCTCATGGCTTCGATCATGGGCAAGCGCGGAGAGCCAAGTCCGCGCCCGCCGTTTCCTTCGGTCAAAGGTGTTTGGGGTAAACCGACAAATAACAATAACGTTGAAACCTATTCCAATATTCCGCAGATCATCTCAAAAGGCGCTGCTTGGTACTCAAGCATGGGGACAGAACGCTCCAAGGGCACAAAGACCTTCGCCGTCGGTGGAAATGTTGTCAAGCCAGGTTTGATCGAAGTTCCCATGGGCATCACCTTGCGTGAGATCATTTATGAAGTAGCAGGCGGAATTAAAGAAGGTAGAAAATTCAAGGCTGTTCAAACCGGCGGACCGATGGGTGGATGTTTGACCGAGCAGCACCTTGATCTGCCGCTTGATTATGAAGCATTGACCCAGGCAGGCTCCATGATGGGCTCTGGCGGTCTTGTCGTAATGGATGAAACCTCCTGCATGGTGGACATTGCCCGCTTCTTCATGGATTTTACACAAGCCGAGTCCTGCGGAAAATGCACCCCCTGCCGCATTGGCACACGCCGCCTTCTTGAACTTTTGCAAAAAATTTGCGACGGGCTTGGGGAAGATGGCGACATTGAAAAACTTGAAGAACTATGTCGTGAAATTTCACGAAACAGCCTGTGCGGACTTGGACAGGGCGCGCCAAACCCGGTTGTCAGCACGCTCAAACACTTCCGCCACGAATACGAAGCGCATATCTATGAAAAACGTTGCCCAGCCAAGGTCTGCCGCCCGTTGATCCGATTTGAGATACAAGCGGCGACTTGTACAGGTTGTACCGTCTGTACAAGAAATTGCCCAGTGCAAGCCATCACTGGCGAGCGGCGCCAGACGCATTTTATTGATCCCAAGACCTGCATCCGCTGTGGAATTTGTGTGCAAGTCTGTAATTTTAATGCCATTGAAGTTCTATCCTAAACGATCTTGACAGTAAAATAAAAAACTTTGATTGGAGGTAGGATGTCTGCATTAATAGTTGAGTCCGACGTTGTTGCTGTGGTTCAGGCGGCAATTGAAAAACACGGCAAAAAGCATGATGCGTTTATACCGATTCTCAGTGAGATCAATCATGTTTTTGGATATGTCCCTGGTGCTGCTTTTCGTGAGGTACGCAAGCAATTGAACGACCCTGCCGCACAAACCTATGTCGCTGAAAGCCAGCTTTTTACTCTCGCCAGCTTTTACGACATGCTTTCCACCAAACCGCGTGGGCGGCACGTGATTAAGTTTTGCGAAAACGCGCCATGTCACGTAGTTGGCGGCAAGGCTGTTTGGGATACCTTAAGGGAGACTCTTAATTTGAAAAATGGCGAAACTACGCCGGATTTCAAGTGGACGCTCGCAACCACCTCCTGTCTGGGGTTATGCAGTGTGGGACCCGTCCTTTTGGTGGATGACGACATGTATGGCAATGTCACGCCTGAACAAGTTCCTTCCATTTTGAACCAATACGAATAGAGGATCATCATGAAAACAAAACGCTCCATGATACTGGTCTCCAATGATCCTGAAAGCATTCGCCTGGGAGCAAATGAGATCGTTCAACACCTGAACGAAGCCCTAGCTACCTACGATTTGCAGGACGAAGTGGATGTATCCACTATTTCTGATGTAGGCTATTCGAACATCCTCCCATTGGTAATCGTCTATCCCGAATCCGTTGTGTACGGCTCTGTTAAGCCATCGGATGCGCGCTATTTGGTGGAGGAACATCTCTACAAGGGACGTGTTGTCACTGATCTGCTTGCCCCGCCCAAGGCGTTGACGGGTCCCATCGGCTGGCTGCGCGGACATAAAGGCTATAACCCTGCCGAACAGCGCATTGTGCTCGAACGCGCAGGACGCATTGATCCCGACAGCATCGAGGAATTTATCACCGCCAACGGCTATGAGGCGCTCGGAAAAGTGCTAAGCGAGATGACGCCTGAAAGTGTAATTGACACGATCGAAAAATCTGGAATGCAGGGACGCGGCGGCGCTGGTTTCCCAACCGGACGCAAATGGCGTTTCGTGCGTGGAGCGAAGGGCGAAAAGAAATATATCGTCTGCAATGCAGATGAAAGCGAACCCGGAACATTCAAAGACCGCATTGTGCTCGAAGGTGATCCACACCTTGTGGTTGAGGCAATGGCAATTGCGGCGTACGCAGTCGGCGCAGACGAAGGCTATATTTACATTCGCGGAGAATATGGGCTTGCCTATCAGCGCCTTCAAAAAGCCATCCTCCAGGCAGAGGAATTTGGCTTCCTGGGAAACAATATCTTCGGCACCGATTTCAATTTCCACCTGCATCTTCATGCGGGCGCTGGGGCTTATGTTTGCGGCGAAGAAACTGCCTTGATCGAATCTATCGAAGGCAAACGTGGCGAACCGCGTTCGCGCCCCCCATACCCGGTCACCAACGGCTTGTGGGACAAGCCAACCCTCGTTAACAATGTGGAAACGCTGGCAAATATTCCCGCGATTTTGCGTAATGGCGCGGAATGGTACAAGTCTCTTGGCACACCATCCAGCCCTGGCACCAAAGTGTATACCATTATGGGCAATGTTAATTTCAGCGGCGTGATCGAAGTACCGATGGGAATCACCCTGCGTGAGGTTATCAACATTTATGCCAAAGGTATGAAGCCGGGCAGCACGCTCAAGCTCGCACAAACAGGCGGCAGCAGCGGCTCGATCATCCCCGCTGTTTTGCAGGACACCCCCATGGATTTTGAATCCTTCCGCAAGGCGGGTGTTTCGCTTGGATCAGGGGCATTACTCATCTGCGACCAGCACACCTGCATTGTTGACCTTGTCAAAGTTCTTTTACAATTCTTCCGCTTTGAATCCTGCGGAAAATGCACACCCTGCCGCATTGGAACCCAGCGCGCCTATGAGATCGTGGATCGCATTACACAGGGGCAGGGAAAACTGGAAGAGTTAGACTTCCTTTTAGCGTTGACCGGAGAGATGGAACGGACATCCAACTGTGGGCTGGGGCAGACCGCCGGAGTTTGCATCCGCGACATGTTAAAACATTTCAGGACCGAAGTGGAGGCTCATATTCGCCTCGGCTCATGTCCGACCGGTGTTTGCTCTATGGAACCTGAAAAGGTGCCAGCTTGATTATTTTTATTGACCCTGTTCACGCGAAAAGCGCGTGATACCACAAAGATAAAACGGGTTTGCCCGCCAAATGGGCAAACCCGTTGCAGTTCTATATTTGATCTATTGTTTTGGTTGTTTTACTACAAACAGCACATTGAGCGGCAATTTTTTATCTGATTGTACTTTCTGTAACCCGAAACAGCCCCAACCTGATCAATTCTAAGACAGGAAAAGCTAAGGAGAAATTTATGGTAAAGCTAAAGATCAATGGACAAGAAGTGGAAGCGCCTGAAGGGACAACCGTCTTGCAGGCTGCTGCCAAAGCCGGAGTGACCATTCCCACTTTGTGCGACCACGCCGACATGCATCCCTACGGCGGGTGCCGCCTATGCGTTGTGGATGTCAAAGGCTGGCGTACGCCGATGGCTTCCTGCACCATGCCCGTCAGCGAAAATATGGAAGTGGAGACACACAGTCCTATTGTTGAAAAATCACGTAAGACTATCCTTGAACTGTTGCTATCCAACTACCACGACGCTGGTTATGAAAACGGGCAGAAGGAAGAAACACAGTTCATGCATTGGGTTAATCACTACGGGTTGGATGTAAAAGCCGGCATGGCTGCCACCCCGCATTACGAAGTTAACAGCGACCCCAATCCATTTGTGCATGTTGACTTGAACAAGTGTATCCAGTGTACGCGCTGCGTGCGGGCATGTACCGATATTCAAGGTCGCTTCGTCTGGAACATGGCGGAGCGCGGATTTACCACCCACCCCGTTGCAGGCATCGATACCGACATGCTCGACGCGCGCTGCGAATCATGCGGCGCATGTGTTGCCTACTGCCCAACTGGTGCTCTCGACAATAAAATGTCGGTTGGCGCCGGCAAGCCCGACAAACTGGTGATGACCACCTGTACCTTCTGTGGCGTGGGCTGTCAGTTTGAACTCAATGTCAAGGACGGCAAGGTCATTCGCGTTACCTCCACCGAGAAAGCCCCGGTCAACGGAAACCATCTTTGTGTAAAGGGTCGTTACGGATATGACTTCGTGCATCACCCCGACCGCCTGACAAAACCGAGAGTTCGCCGCTACCTGCTTGAAGGCGGCAAAAAATCGCATCACGACGCAGGCTGGGATTGGGTCGAAACCTCGTGGGATACCGCTCTTGACCTGGCAGCCAGAAAAATGCACGATGTTCGCTCCACTCATGGAGCAGACAGCATTGGCGTTTTGACTTCAGCCAAATGCACCAACGAAGAGAACTATGTGATGAATAAATTTGCGCGTCAGGTCTTGGGGACAAACAACATAGACCACTGCGCCCGTCTCTGACACTCCAGCACTGTGGCCGGTCTGGCCACCTCCTTTGGCTCGGGTGCAATGTCCAACTCTATGGACGATGTCGCAGAACATGCGCAACTACTATTTATCATTGGTTCCAATACCACAGAACAACACCCCGTTTTTGGCGCAATGCTGCGCCAGGCGGTACGTCAGCGCGGCGCAAAACTCATTGTTGCCGATCCGCGCCGCATTGATATTACCGAATTCGCCACCTTGCACCTGCAACAGAAACCAGGTTCCGACATCGCCCTGATCAATGGCTTGATGTATCTCATTCTCGAAAACGGTTGGGAAGACAAAGCCTACATCGAAGAACGCTGCGAAAACTTTGATGAATTCAAAGCCACGGTCATGTTGTACCCGCCCGAAAAGACCAGCGAAATCACCGGCATATCGGTCGAAGACCTGCGTCAGGCAGCCCAGATGATGGGCGAAAACCACCCGATGGCGGTCATGTGGGCGATGGGTATTACACAGCATATCGTCGGCGTGCGCAACGTGATGGACCTGGCGAACCTGCAAATGTTGCTTGGCAACATGGGCAAACCCGGCGGCGGCGTCAATCCACTGCGCGGACAGAACAACGTGCAAGGCGCATGTGATATGGGCGGTTTGCCGAATGTCTACCCTGGCTACCAGCCCGTCATCAACGAAGAAGTTATCAAAAAATTTGAATCTGCCTGGGGCGGAGCCGCCCCAGCGAAAGTGGGCTTGACCGTAACCGAAATGATGCCTGGCATTCCTGAAGGCAAAGTTCATGCGTTGTATGTGCTTGGTGAAAACCCAATCATGTCCGACCCAGATAGCGCCCATATTCGCCATTGTCTTGAAGCAATTGACCTGTTCATCTTGCAGGAAATCTTCCCGACTGAAACCGCCGCATATGCCGACATCCTTTTGCCTGGCGTAACGTTTGTCGAAAAGACAGGCACCTTCACCAACACCGAACGCCGTGTACAGATGGTACACAAAGCCATTGAACCGATTGGCGAAGCGCGCGACGATTGGCAAATCACTGCCGAACTGGCAAAACGTATCCTGGCGTTGGGCGGGCGCAACCTGCTGGCTGATGCTCCCCTCAAAGGTTGGGACTACGCCAACAGCGAAGAAATTCTGGCAGAAGTAAGCAAGTTGACGCCGAGCTATGCCGGCATTAACCATGCCCGCCTTGACAATGGAGAACGCTTGCAATGGCCCGTCCCGACGGTAGATCATCCCGGCACGCCCATTCTGCACACCAAAGCCTTCTCGCGCGGTAAAGGCAAATTCATGCCGATTGAATTTGTACCGCCTCCAGAATTACCCAACGACGAATATCCATTCATCCTGAGCACCGGTCGTGTGCTGTACCACTGGCATGGTGGAGAAATGACCCGCCGCGCCAAGGGACTCATGGAAGTTTATGGTAAACCGCTGGTCGAGCTTAATCCTGACGACGCCCAAAAAATGGGTGTCAACGGCAACAAGACACTGCGCATTGCCTCACGCCGCGGCGTTATCGAAGCTGAAGCCTTCGTGACAGATCGGGTTCCGCCTGGCATGGTCTTTGCCAACTTCCACTTCCCCGAATCTTCAGCCAACGAGTTGACTCTGGCGGCGCTTGATCCGGTGGCGAAGATCCCTGAATACAAGGTCTGTGCTGTGAGCGTTGAATTGGTCAAGTAAAAAAATCGACTTACAATAGTGGGTACTTGAACATCAAGTACCCACTTCTTATTGGCTGTGAATGGTCAGGTCTGGTTGATCTTGTTGCAGGCTCCAGAGATTGCCAAGCAGCGTTTGAGATTGGGATATTTCCTGTCCGATTTTGCGTTTCACAATCATGAAGATATGTGGCATAATTAATATACACAAACCAAAGGAGGCACACCATGACCACTGTCCGCAATCTGCTTGAATCAAAAGAGAAGGGAACAAATTTTTCTGTTGCATCCACCGATACTGTCCTGCAAGCCATTAAGATGATGGCAGAAGCGCGTATTGGCGCTGTGCTGGTGACTGAAGGTGGTAAAGTTGTTGGCATCTACACCGAGCGTGACTATCTCAGAAAAGGCGAGAACGAAGGTCGTGTCGCAAAAGACACAAAGATCAAGGATGTGATGGTATCGAAAATGCTTACCGTCACCACCGACACATCTGTTGAACAGTGCATGGCGCTCATGAAACAATATAACGTCCGTCATCTACCCGTTGTCGAGAAAGACCATCTTCTGGGTGTGGTTTCCATGCGTGATGTTGTTTATGCCGTTCTGGATGACAGGGAATTCGAGATTCGCGGGCTCGAAAATTACATTATGGGTTCAAACTTCGAGTCATAGGTGCAGACTGAATCTCAGGCAATTTAGCCATAAATTTGCTGCCGTACATCGTAAATCTTTTGCCGTGAATGTCGCTAATTAGCGCGAATTTTTTCTTCAATCTGCGAACATTGGCGTAATTCACGGCTACAAACAACCTTGTCGTGTCAAACAGAATCTAAACGTACGGTAGAAAAGCCACAAATAAAATGCGGCGGATGCGCCAGACCTGGCATCCGCCGCATCTGTATGTCTGCCAAGATGCGCCTGCGGTTTGGCTTCAAAAAACGTTGGCGAGAGCGCGCAGATGGGAAGCTTTGCTGGAGGCTATCAGCAACTTCGCTGTACTGGTAAAATCACTTTCATGTCTTTTCGTCAAAATATTACATTCACCACTACGCTTTACTTTTTGCTGATCACCGCCCTGCTTGTTTCCTGCGCGCCTGCTGCGAGTCAGTCTGTAATTTACCCAACCTATGACCCGTTTTTGCCAATTCAAGAGGAGACGCTTCTACCCGTCAGTCTTTCCACGAGTACGCTGACAAATTTGCCTTTGCCGCTTACAGAAATACCTACCGCCACACGTGAGCCAACCCCAACACGCGCGCCGCTTTCCATTGTGCTTCCCACCATAGTTCCCACTGATCAGCCCTTAAACACGCCCACACCTGATGTGGAGCGCATCTTGCCAACACCCCGCCAGCAGGCAGATCAGTACGTGGTGCAGGAGGGAGATAGTCTGGGCTTCATCGCTGAACGATATGGCATCAGCGTAAAAACATTGATGGAATCCAATGCCATCACAGATGCCAATCTGCTTTATTCTGGCATGGTTTTGAATGTCCCGCCGCCAAATACGGGAGATGAAGGAACATCTTTCAAAGTTATTCCTGATTCTGAATTGGTTTATGGACCTGCCGGAGTTTATTTCAATATCAGCAGCTTTATTGATAGCCAAAATGGCTATCTTGAAACATACGAACAGGATGTGAACGGATTTGTATTATCAGGGCACGAAATCGTTTGGATCGTTGCCCGCAATTATTCGGTAAATCCGCGTTTGCTGCTGGCTTTATTGGAATATCAAAGCGGTTGGGTCACCAACCCTAATCCATTTAATACATCCTACCCGATGGGCTTGGCAGATGAGAATCATTATGGCTTATATCGCCAGCTTACCTGGGCGGCTGACACTTTGAATCAAGGCTACTATCTTTGGAAGGCAAATGCTGTCTCGACCTGGGTGATGAATGACGGCACGGTGATTCCTGTTGATCCAACCATTAACGCGGGTACAGCATCTTTACAATATTTTTTTGCCAAACTTGATGACCGCCCAACCTGGGAGAAGGATGTCAGCGGCACGGGTCTCCTTCTTTCCTACTACGTTTTCTTCGGCAACCCATTTGATTACGCCATTGAGCCATTGATCTCACCTTCGATGGTTCAGCCGCCCATGAACTTGCCTTTCAGCGAAGATGAAACCTGGTATTACACCGGCGGACCGCATGGCGGCTGGGATTCGGGTTCAGCGTGGGCGGCGCTCGATTTTGCCCCGCCCGGCGACAATGGCTCCTGTCTGGCAAGCCCGCTCTGGGTTACTGCATTGGCTGACGGGCTGGTCCTGCGCGCCTCGAACGGCGCATTGATCCAAGACATGGACAATGATGGTTACGAGCAAACAGGCTGGGTTATTTTGTACATGCATGTCGCCGCAGAAGACCGCGTGGAACCTGGCGAATATATCTTTGCAGGTGAACGTGTTGGGCATCCATCGTGCGAAGGCGGCGTCTCCAATGCTACGCACATTCATATTGCGCGCAAATATAACGGCGAATGGATCGCCGCCGACGGTCCTATGCCCTTTAATCTCGACGGCTGGGTCTCTAGCGGGGGGGGCAGGGAGTATGATGGCTACCTCACACGCGGCAGCCAGACCATCGAGGCTTGGGACAGTGCGAGCGAGCTAAACCAGGTTTACCGTTAATTCATCTAAACTTAATCCAGGCGTATATAATTCAACCACCTATGTATCGCATCTATGTTATTCTCGTTATTCTGTCATTGACGTTATCTGCCTGTGCCCCCGCTTCGGTTTCGATTTGGGGCGTGGCGCAAACTCCCACGCCAGATTCTTCGTTGAATCCGGGTATATCTCTTTTCGACCCGTTTGTGGTTCAAGACAGCCCGATCATTTTTCCCACCTCAACCACTCCGCCGCAGATAGAAACAGAAACAGCGTATACACCCACTGCTACGGCGACTCAAAATGGCATACTACCTGCGGTCGAATTAACAACCGCAGTTACTGCCATTCCTTCTTTTGACACTGCTCCCTTTTTGTACTACGCCCAAAGCGGAGATATGCTATCAGCCGTCGCAAACAGGTTTGGGGTGGAGGAATCTGAAATCATATCCGATGCTGATCTAACCAAAACAACGTTAATTGATCCCGGCACTTTACTCATCATCCCCAACCGTATTACAGAAGAGATGTCGCCCAATATTGAAATCATGCCGGATGCTGAGATCATCTTCTCTTTCACCGCCGCTGATTTTAGCGTGAGCGAATATGTCCAACAGGCTGACGGCTATCTTGCCAAGTTCAGAGATTATCTTGGTTCCACAGGCTGGATCAATGGAGATCAGGCTGTGGAACGTCTTGCCGTTGAAAACTCTATCAATCCGCGCTTGTTGCTTGGACTGCTTGAATTTGAAAGCCGCTGGGTGCGGGGGCAGCCCATAGACGCGCTGCACATTGATTACCCAATGGGTTTTGATGACTATCATTACAAGGGGATGACCGTACAAATGGTATGGGCAATCAACAATATGGCGATTGCTTATTATGGGTGGCGGGCAGGCACGCTTACCCACCTTGTCTTCCCCGACGACTCTACGCTCCGGATTGACCCACGTTTGAATGCCGGTACGGTTGCCATACAATATTTATTTTCACGCGTTCACAGCCGCTCGCAGTGGGAGCAGATCATTAATCCGAGTTCAGGCTTCCCTGCCATGTACCTGGAAATGTTTGGCGATCCCTGGGCGCGCGCAGACGCTGTCAATCCAATTTTCCCAGCCGTATTAAACCAGCCAGCTCTCACTCTTCCCTTCGAGCCTGAGGTGGAATGGAGCATGACTGGTGGTCCTCACAATGCTTGGGGACAGATCAACCCCAATATTTACGACACAACCCACAGTGTATTCGCCGCTATTGACTTTGCCCCATCCACCGATCATGGCGGATGTGATCCAACCCCAACCTGGGTAACTGCTTCTGCGCCAGGGTTGGTGGTGCGCTCCAATAATGGCGCTGTGATGGTTGACCTGGATGGCGACGGTTATGAGCAAACCGGCTGGAACATACTCTACATGCACATTGCAAAAGTAGACCGCGTTCCCCTAGGTACATGGCTTGAGATTAATGATCGGATTGGTCATGCATCTTGCGAAGGCGGCGTTTCTACCGGCACGCATCTCCACTTTGCGAGAAAATACAATGGCGAGTGGGTGACTGCCGATGGTCCGATCCCATTTATTATGGACGGCTGGCGGGTTGTTGCTGGCGAAAAAGCATACGATGGAAAACTTGTCAGGGGCGACGAAGTTGTTCTTGCCGATCCCGTCGGACAAAAATGGTCGAATATTTTCCGCGATATACCAGAAGATGAAGAAGAGTAGGCTCGCAAAAAATAGTCAGCGGCTGACTATTGCAATGCTGACCTTCATTTTATTTCTTTCCTCCTGCAACCTCAGGGTCGCATATACGCCCTCTGCCCCGATAGCCACTTCCAGCGTCAACATTCCTTCCCAGGCGCAGACCCCGCTGCCGGTGCGCAGGAACTATGCGCCTGGTGAACTGGTGGATTACACTGCCCAGTCGGGTGATACTCTGCCGGGGCTGGCGGCGCGCTTCAACACCACCGTGGATGAAATCTTCGCCGCCAATCCTCAAATTCCGCGCGACGCCACCACCATGCCGCCCGGAATGCCAATGAAAATTCCCATTTATTTTCTTGCGTTGTGGGCAACCCCATTTAAGATTATCCCCGACCATGCTTTTGTTTATGGTCCTACCTTAATTGGGTTCAATACATCTGCCTATCTCGAATCACAGCCTGGCTGGTTGAAAAACTATCGCGTATACGCAAGCGGCAAATGGCGCACTGGCGGTGAAATGGTGGATTTTGTCGCTATTAATTACAGCATTAATCCGCGCTTGCTGCTTGCTCTGCTTGAATATCAGGGTGGCGCATTGACGAAGTCTGAACCGCCCGTAAAAAAGAATTTACTTGGCTTTACCCGTCTTTATTGGGAAAATCCATACCTTCAACTTGTCATTGCTGCCAACACCCTAAACAACGGATACTATGGCTGGCGGATGGGGAAATTATTAGAATTCGAAGGGCTTGATAAAATCCTCATCCGCCCCGATCCCTGGCAGAATGCTGCTTCGGTTTCACTTCAATATTATTTTTCGTGGATGTTCGCTGGAGATGCGTACACCCGTGCCATCGGACCCCAGGGCTTGATGCAGACATACGAAAGTCTTTTTGGCAACCCGTGGGATGATGCCACCGTCATCATTCCGGGAAGTTTGCAGCAACCGGAACTTCAACTTCCATTTCAACTTGACCAGACCTGGTATTACACGGGCGGACCTCACACAGGCTGGGGAACCGGCGCTCCTCTGGCTGCTGTAGATTTTGCCCCACCTTCGGATAAATCAGGTTGTTTCATTGCAGAAGAAAAATACTACGCCACCGCCATGACGGATGGTCTTGTTGTGCGTTCTGCTCTCGAAGGTGTGGCGCTTGACTTGGATAAGGATGGCGATGAGCGCACGGGTTGGGTTATTTTCTACCTGCATCTTGCCACCAAACAACGCGCGCCCCTCGGCGCAGAGTTGGAGGCAGGCGATCTCATTGGTTATCCATCCTGTGAAGGCGGGCGTGCCACAGGCTCGCATGTTCACCTTGCGCGAAAATACAATGGGGAATGGATTACAGCCGATAGTATCATCCCATTGAAGATGAGCGGCTGGTATACGCACGATGGCTCCCGTGAATATTTGGGAACACTCTCAAAACAAGGCGCTATTGTCACCGCCAGCGAGTTTGGAGAATTTTTCACTTCCATTAGTGGTAGTTATCCGTAATTTCAGCAGACAAAAAATGATAAAAAACACGCAGACTGTCCAGTCCGCGTGTTTTTTTTAATTACCAATTACCAATTACCAATTACCAATTACCAATTACCAATCACCAGTTACTCATACGCCAGCGTATCTCTCACCGTCAACTTCGACGCCCGTCTTGCGGGCAGCGCGCTTGCCAGTGTGCCAAGCACGATGGTGAAGATCAGCCAGGCGATAACTCCGCTTGCGCCGTAGACCACAGGCATGGGCGCGGTTAGGATCGCCATGCCTACTCCGTAGCACAAGACATTCGTAATCGGCAGTGAGACAAGAATGCTGATCGCCCAACTGATAATGCCGATCACCATCCCTTCGACGATGACGATGGTTTGAATATCCAAATTGGATGCGCCAATGGCGCGCATCACGCCGATCTCACGCGTGCGCTCCAGCACGTTGATGCTCATCGTGCCCATCAATCCCAGTCCGCCGACGACAGCGATCAGGCTTGCCATGACCAGCATAAAATAGACAAGGATATCGGTCTGAGCCTTTTGACTGTCAATAAACTCCACGCCCAATTGGGTCGAGCCGATCTGGATTCCGCGCTCTTCAAACGCTGCCTGAATCTGGTCGTTGATTCGTCTTTGGGTGGCGGCGTCGTGCTGTGAGGTGATGATGCGCAGCGAGTACGCCATGTCAGGTTCGCCAATCAAAACGCTGAGATATTCATAATTGGCGTACAACAACGGCGGACTGACATTGCCTGCAATGCTGTACGTGCCGACAATCAGCCAGTCCGATTCCTTGCCGTTCGTTTCGATGGTCAGCCAGTCGCCGACTTTCAAGTCTGGAAATATGTTGAGCAGGTGATTGCCGATGACGATGGCGTTCTCATCACCAGGCTCCAGCCAGCGACCCGTCATGATGATGGGATCAATCAAAATGGAGGTGGACGGAGGCGCGACGAACAAAATTTGCGTGCCTGCCTCTTCATCGCCCATCTTGAGCGTGCCAGGATATTCCAGCCAACCTTCCGCGCTTTCCACGCCAGGGATGCTTTCGGCGATATTTGCCACCTTGTCAAAACGATAGCCATGATCGAAAGAGATGTTGATGTCCGCGAGGAAATATCCTTGGATGTCTACCATCACTTTGTCAAACGAAGCCCACAGGTTGTAAACGGCAATGAACACCGCGCCGCCCAGCACCAAAGTGAACAGCGTGATGCCCAGCCTTGTTTTACGCCTGAACGTGTTGCGCAGCGAAATACGGATCGGGCGCGGAATCAATACAGATTTCTGGTTGACCGAATCATGTTTCGGTTTGGCGTTGCCGCCGATGCCGTAGTCGCTGATCGCCTCACGCACCGTCACCCGCACGCTGTTGTAGATTGGAAAGACCGCCGCAAGCAAAGGCACGATCAGGGCAACAATCGCCTGCTGAATATATGTGGCTGAATATCCTTGATACGGCGCGGCATAAAAGTTCAGCCATTCCGCCATTCCGCCGCCGATTGTTTGCGCCGCAATATTCCCCAGCGGAATTGCGATCAGCAATGCGCCCACGCCGAATCCCAAAATCAAAATTATGTACA
>JFJP01015315.1_pt2 | contig 20678 bp, 28 predicted proteins | sample 431651 | NCBI WGS metagenome assembly JFJP01 (sample SAMN02602958, study PRJNA72255) | Microbial mat metagenome, whole genome shotgun sequencing project. | biome: fresh water; feature: sink hole; material: water; isolation source: purple microbial (photo- and chemosynthetic) mats found in...
TGTGCGGCTTCGCCGCGCACGCCTAATTATTCACTTTGTAACGCCTATTCTTTGGGTGGGAAGAGAGTATGCTGGTCTGTCTGGCTTTTAAATTTTTTCTTGGTTTGAGTGCGAAGCGCTGTAAAAGCGCTGATCGCCGTAGCTTATGATTAATTGCTCAAACCATTTCTCTAGGCGATCGCCCCAGACTTCTAGGGAATATTCCGCCTCTAGTTGCTGACGACAGGCAAGGCGATCGATAGTTTCTAATTTTGAAACTGCTTCAATCAGTCCCGATACATTTCCCATATCTACGAGAAATCCCGTCTTGCCATGACGCACTATTTCCGTAAGCCCGCCGCTACGATAGGAAATCACAGGTACACCACAGGCAAAGGCTTCGATCGCCGCGTTACCAAAGGCTTCAACCCAGCGCGGTGTCATTAATAAAGCACTGGATTGTCCCAACTTTTGCTGCAAATCATGGGTAGATAAAAATCCTTCATAATGGATTTCTGCTTTTGGGAAATCTTTTTGAATTTGTTGCCAATAGGCTTGATCTTGAATTAAGCCAAATACCCGCAAGGGTAAACCTGTAACCTGAGCAGTTTCCGCCGCATCCTCTAGCCCTTTTTCTGGCGAGATCCGTCCCACCCAAGCCAGACTAGGTTTCTCAGGCTTTGCCACAAAATTATACTGAGATACATCAATACCTTTACCCATAATCATCAAGCGATCGCCGTCGCTAAAGGTATCCGCACAGGCGCGAGTATTCACCGCGATCGCTTTCGGGCAAAGTTTAGCCGTTTTGCTAACCATTGCATCCATTACAGGCGACAGCGATGACATACTAATCCAATGGGCGATCGGGCAATGGAAAAATGGTGTGAGATAAAGGGGAAGCCAATCGTAGGCAAAATTAAATATTAAATCAAATTGATCTTGGACTTCCCTCGCGTAACTCCACATATTTTCGAGAACTGAGTTTTGTGGCAATACAACTAGATCGGCTCCCACTTGAGTTTGGGCTGAAATTTGGCTATTACCTGCTATTTGGGTTAGTTTCGTGACATCGGTAACGGAACCTTCAGGAGCCACGATTTCTACTGTATGTCCTTTAGCGATCAGCGCCTTGGCTGCATTCTGGATCGTCAATTCTACACCACCCCCAATTCCTGAACCTAATGCGCCGACGGGAGTAGATAGAAATAGCAATCGATAATTTTTTTTATTCATTTCTTTATTCTCGCAGTAATAACCGCCAAGAAATTTTTAAAAGCGTTGCGAAGCAACGCTTTTAAAAATTTCTTGGCGCTCAAAAAGAATGGTCACGCTTTGCGTGACCTGTTTTGTTACTTCATTCCTAGTAAGCCTTTCGTGAGACGATTTATTGCCGCCCCTGCCACATCGCGATAACGCAACTCACCGCAGAGAATTTTACCCATACGCTGGCTGGCACTGGGGCGCTTTACCCCCATCTTGTAACCAAAACTAGGCACACGGTAGAAAATGTTGGCAATACGTTGCGCCCATACCATATCTTCACCCCATTCTTCATGGACTCTCTGGGTATATTGTTTCAGCGCATCGGTATTACCACCGATCGCTTCGTCGATCGCCTGACCTGCCAACATTCCTGTTAACAAAGAAGGACGAATTCCCTCGGCAGTGAAGGGATCGACAATACAGGCTGATTCACCTGTCAGGAGCGCATTTTGGGTATGTAGCGGTTGATTGCCATCCCATAAACAGAGAGGGTGTCCATATTGCTTAATGGAAGTGATGTCAATGCCAAATTTTTCCGCGTAAGCCGCGCCAAGCTCTTTAAGATTTTGCTTCTCACCACCAAGAAATGTACCTGCACCAATGGAATAACCGTCAGGTTTAGGAAAGTTCCAGATATAACCATTTTGGACAGAACCAAAGTCAAAATGGGCGGCGCTGACATCGGGCGCAGAATGGGGCGCTTCGACTTCGAGGGCGGCTCCCATGCGGCGTTTTCTCTCTTTAAATCCTAGCCATTTTGCCATTGTACCTTTTGCGCCATCGGCAGCAATTACATACTTAGCTTCAAAGACATCATGTTCGGTTTTGACTAACCAGCGATCGCTTTTCCATTCAATGCCTGTAACGCCAGTATTATCGTGGAGTTCTACGCCTAATTTTTGGGCTTGCTGGACTAAGTAATGATCAAAAACATCGCGACGCACCATCCACACAGGTTCTTTGGTCGTTAGTTCGACCAGTTCAGGATCGTCCATTTGCCATGTGTAGCGAATATTGCTAACGGTCAAGGCAACGGCTGGCGAGAAGTCAAAGTCAAACCACTCTTGTACCATCGGCGAAACGCCACCACCACAGGGCTTGTATCGAGGCAGGCTTTCTTTTTCGAGTAACAAAACCGATCGCCCTCGTTTTGCCAAATGATAGGAGGCTGAACCACCAGATGGACCTGCTCCCACAACAATGCAGTCGTACATAGGAAAATTTCTTTTGGGTAAAGGTACAAGAAAATCTTTTAGATTTTACCGTTAAACGTAAATTTCAGCACTTTAGACTAACTCAAAACTCACATAATTTTTTGAAAGCTATGCTTTGCATAGCTTTCAAAAAATTATGTTATAAAAAGTTACGCTTAACTACTTTGGCAGGAAATTCCTTATCGCGGATTTGGACTTGGACGATTTGTCCAAGCGCCGCAAGGTGGGGCGGCACATAACCAAAGGCGATCGCCTTGCCTAGAGTTGGCGACATCGTGCCACTGGTAACGATCCCCACAGTTTCGCCTTCAAATAAAATTGGATAATTATGACGGGCAATATTACGACCTTCTAATTCTAAGCCGACTAATTTGCGGGGGACTCCATTCTGTTTTTGATCTTCGAGAACAGCACGACCGTAAAATTCTCCCTTCTCTTTGAGATGGATAATCCAATTGATCTCCGCTTCCCAAGGCGTAGTTGTATCGTCCATATCCTGACCATAGAGGTGCATTCCTGCTTCTAGTCGCAGGGTGTCGCGACAACCTAAACCGCAAGGCGTAACACCGAGATCCAGCAGTTTTTGCCAAAGTGCTTTACCTGTGGCGATATCGGTCATGATTTCGCAACCATCTTCGCCTGTATAGCCTGTACGCGCCACAAAGCTGCGAACGCCTAATACTTCCGTGTAGGTATGTCCAAACCGCAATCTGGGTAATTTGGTTAAATCGGAACCCACTAGACCTTGCAAAGTGGCGATCGCGGTTTTACCCTGCACCGCAATTAATATCTGTGAATCGGAATGATCAACTAAGCGATCGCCTAAATGCTTTTGTAACCATGCTTTATCTTTGTCGGTGGTCGAAGCATTGACGATTACTGACCAATTTTCGCGATCGACCTCTGGCTGATGACGATAAAAAATCACATCATCAATAATTCCGCCCTGCTGATTAAGCAGCACCGTATATAATGCTTGCCCCACCTTGACCCGTCCTAAATTCGATGGCACGAGCTTATTTAAGATATCAAGAACACCTCCCCCAGAAATCGCAAATTTGCCCATGTGGGACACATCAAACATCCCCACCTGCGATCGCACAGCATTATGCTCAGCAATGATGCCTTTGTACTGCACAGGCATCTCCCATCCACCAAATTCTACTAATCGCGCCCCAGAGCTAACGTGAAGATCATATAAAGGGGTGCGCTTGAGAGTGTTGCTCATGATTGCCATTCAAAAAATTGTTACACTTTATAATAAACCCGAATATAGGGCGGCGGCGCGATGCGCCGCCGCCCTATATTCGGGTTATAAATTTTAGAAAAAGCAAAGCGCCATAGCTTGGAATTATGAATATTGCTCCCCTCAGTTGGACTGAATTAGAATCTCTTACCGATTTTCAAATAGATTATGTCAATGGAGTTACAAACGCCCAATCAAGACTGCGGCTATTTGGACATGATCAAACGGAAGTGCGCGTTACTCTATATCGCGATCATCATGCTTGGTGTCCCTACTGTCAAAAAATTTGGTTGTGGCTAGAAGAGAAGCAAATTCCCTATCGCATCGAAAAAGTTACTATGTTCTGCTACGGCGAAAAAGAGAACTGGTACAAACAGAAAGTACCGTCGGGAATGTTACCCGCGATCGCCTTGGATGGACGCATCATCACGGAAAGCGATGATATTTTGATTGCTTTAGAACAGGTATTTGGTTACGCATCATCACGGAAAGCGATGATATTTTGATTGCTTTAGAACAGGTATTTGGTTCCCTAAATCGCAGTATGACCGATGCTCAAGTATTGCCGATGAGGAGACTAGAACGCACCTTGTTTAGAGCTTGGTGTGAATGGCTCTGTCGCCCGATCATGTCAGCCAGACAGGAGCAACGGGGGCGGGAGCAATTTATCGAGGTGATGCAAAAGGTTGAGACAGCCTTGGCAAGTACGCCTAGTCCCTATTTCTTAGATGAATTTGGGACTGCGGATGTGATTTTTACGCCCTATGTCGAGCGCATGAATGCCAGTCTTTATTATTACAAAGGCTATTCGATGCGCGAAGAAAATCCGCGCATGGCGGACTGGTTTAACGCGATGGAAAGCCGCCCTACCTATCGCGGAACCCAAAGCGATTTTCATACCCATGTCCATGATCTGCCGCCACAAATGGGAGGCTGTTGGGAAAATAGCGAGCCACAGATGCTAATTAATAAGGAAAAAGTGGATCATGGATCTTGGTTTGGCTTGCCCGATGTGATGTATCCCGAACCAGAGAACTCGCGTAAGGAAGCTCTCCATCGTGTAATTAAGCATCATCAAAATATTATTCGGGTGAATCCTGCGGATGATCAATTATTCGATCAAGCCCTACGTTGTGCTTTAACAAATCTGATTACCGATGCGGAATCTGTACCGCCTCCTGACTCAGATCTGGCGCTACGGTATTTACGCGATCGCGTTAGTGTGCCGCGTGATATGTCCATTTATGCCGCGAAGCGTTTGCGTGAAGCCTTAGAAAAAACTGCGGCTTTAGTAGGCGATCGGCAAGGTGTTCCCATTCCCTTTAAACATCGCCGCGATCAAGACCCGATCAATTTTAAATAGTTTCAATTATGTCACCCGCGTAGCGGGTGACACAATTGCTGATTGCGCCGCCCGCTACACGGGCGGCACAATCAACGGGTAAACATTTGGCGAGGTATGACTCTTAGGGCTTCTTCGAGGGTGGTGACTCCTGTAGATACCTTTTCGCGCACACTATAGGCAAAGGATTCATAATTCTGTTCTGCCAAATAATCTATCAGTTCATCTTGATTATCTCCACTAATAATTTTTCGGAGCTTGGGCGTGATATTTAGAACTTCAAAAACCGCTTCACGCCCTAAATAGCCTGACCCAAAGCAATGTTCGCAGCCCTTACCTTTTCGCCAATCTTGATATTTGATATCTTTCGCTGTGATCTTGAGAAAGTCCATTTCTGCTTTTGTAGGGACATAGGACTCAGAACAAAAGGAGCAATTTTTTCGGACTAATCGTTGAGCAACGACACCTAACAAAGATTCCATAATTAAATTGGGATGTAATCCTAAATCTTTTAATCGACTGATTGAGCTAAGTGCATCGTTAGTGTGCATGGTGGATAGCACTAAATGTCCTGTTAAGGCAGCGCGAATCGTAATTTCAGCAGTTTCTAAATCGCGAATCTCTCCCACCATGATAATGTCTGGATCTTGACGCAAAATCGCTTTTAGCCCTGTCGCAAAGGTCAATCCGCCGACCTCCTGCACCTGTCCCTGTGTGATATTTGTCAGGTTATATTCAATCGGATCTTCCATCGTGATGATATTAACTTGATCCTTTGCTAAAAACTGGAGAGTGGCGTAGAGGGTGCTGGTTTTGCCTGAGCCTGTTGGACCAGTCACAATGATCAATCCTTGCGGTTGATCTAGCCAACTTCGATATATTTTTTGCGATCGCTCATTAAAGCCAATATTTTCGATGCGCGTTGCCATCATCTTGTTGCGCGGTAATAGCCGAATCACCACTTTTTCGCCACCAACACAGGGAAATGAGCTAACCCGCATATCTAAATCAAGATCGAGATTATCGGCAGTAACATAGTGTTGACTGATTCGACCATCCTGAGGGCGACGACTTTCGCCGATGTTCATATTGCTCATCACCTTGAGCGCCACGATGGTTTTACGGCTGACTTCGGGGGGCAAAATGCGCGTTGTTCTAAGGATGCCATCAATGCGATAACGTACCCTCAATCCCAATTCCGTTGGTTCTAAGTGAATGTCACTGGCTCGATGTTGTAGAGCCACGGAAATTAAAGCATTAATGCGATGGGTTTGGTCAAGGGCTTGAGATAAATAGATATCAGAAATTTCATCGAGATGAGCTTCTTCATTAACGCCTGTGAGAGGATTTACGATTGGTGGGGCGATATTGCTGGGTTCGGGTAGGTTTTGCCTGAGAAACCAGAGTAAGTAACTCTCAGAAGAGACGATTATATTTTTGATGCCTGTTAAGGTGCGATTACTTAAAATTTTAATTTCTTCACTACTAAGCTGGCGCGGTGAACCCAAATAAAAGTAGCCATGCCATAAAAGTAGAGGAATTACAGGCGGCAAGGATTTTCGATCTTCAAAATGGTGAAAAAATCGATAATTAACATCTTCGTCAAGCAAATCAATGTGTAAACTTCCTCTTTTATCCACTAACATCTGAATGGCTTCTTCACAGGTGATTTCTTGGCTGCGAAGACGCTTCCATACTGAAATTAGATTATTTACAGGTAATGCATTCATACTAAGTTTTGGGGCAAGTACTTTTGCTTGCGATCGCGATCGCCAATATAGCAATCCTAAATGGTTTACAGTGCGATGTGCTTTCATGAAACCTAGATAAAGTTTTAAAAAGCTTGCTTCGTAGGCTTTTTAAAACTTTATCTGGAATACTCAAAAACTAAATAGGCTGTGTGTAAGCGCACCTTGAAGGGATGTGCTTGCTATAAGAATATGATTGTAAGTATGTAGGCTTAATCAAATATAAAACCCTAAAACCTGTGGCGCACGCGCAGTTTGCGCCGCAGGTTTTAGATCTGGTTTTTAATTATGCCGATGTACTTAGTTAAGTTCGCGGAGAGAAAAAATATGGCTGATTCACAACAATTAAAAACTTTAGAGCAAGGGGTAAATACTTGGAATCAATGGCGATGCGATTATCCAAATGTGCCGATCGCATTGCAAGAAGCCATACTTAATATTGCTAATCTCCGCTATGCAAACTTAAGTTATGCCAATCTCGAAGGTGCAGATTTATATCATGCAAATTTGATTGAGGCAAATTTACAATATGCAAATTTAAAGCAAGTAGTTTTAAATGGGGCGACGGTGACAGGTTCTTTGAGTCATGCTGATCTTAGTGATGCCAATCTTTATAGTTCAATTTTTACTTTCGCCGACCTGACTTGTATAAATCTCCAAAATTCTACGGCGATCGCCGCAAATTTTAATAGTGCCAATCTTCAGGGTGCAAATTTACAAAATATTAATGCTAGTCATGCGATTTTTTGGCAGACAAATTTGAGTGATGCGAATCTGAGTAATGGGGTGTTTTGGGGGGCTAAGTTCTATTGCGCGAACTTCCAGCGATCGCTATTGCGGGAAACAGACTTAAGTGGAGCCGATCTCAGTGGAGCCGATCTGCGTAATACTGATTTAAGTGGAGCCGATCTGCGTGAAACTAATTTAAGTAGAGCTAATTTTGAAGGGGCGAATTTAGATAATATTATTTGGGGTAAAGATATTCGCGGACGTGATACTAATTGGCATAATGCGATCGGTTTGGTGTCGGCAAAAAATGTACCTAAGGCGCTTTTGTTATAGGAAAGAATGATGTTAGGAAATTACCCTCTCCCCCCAGCCCCCTCTCCCATTAAGGGAGAGGGGGAGTAAGACTAATTTCTTGTTCCCCTCTCCCCTTTTGGGAGAGGGGCTAGGGGTGAGCCTCTCCCCTTTTGGGAGAGGGGCTAGGGGTGAGGGTCTTGAGAACTTCCGCGTAACATCAGTTAAGGATTGCAATAGGAGCAGTAGGTTGGATCGGCGAATTGAGTTCCATCGGGAAATAATATTTCCTGTTGAAACTCACAGCGATCGCATTGATATATATGGGCGCGAGTTGATTGGGTGGGTAATCCGCAAAGCTGACAGGGTAAACCTTTTACCCGTTCGACAATATCAAAATTTATAAAATCACAGTTGGGACAAAGTTGTTGCAATTTGCGAACTAGATCTTCTGTCGCTTTGGCAATATTTTTCATGCGGGTAGGATTATGGAGCGCTCGCATATCGGGTTCTATATGAATTGTGGGATATGTTTTTAGTAGTTCTATTACATGATCTTTAAGAAGTTCTATGGAGTTAATCCCCTTATAGATTGATTGCTTGGCGGATGTTTGAGCGTCTGGTATTAAGACAATTGCATGATCGGGAAAGCCAATTTTGAGCGCAAATTCGTGGGCTTGTTCGTAGCTAGAAATTTCTTGATGGCGAAAATTGGTGTCTGTGGAGAGGGATTCGCCATATACGGTGAAGTCATGCTTCTGATCCATTAATAAAACCAGTTCACGATTGTAGGCTATTCCTAAAATTGGATGGGGAAAGAAGCTGCCTTCACTGGCGATCGCTAAGTCTACATTTATTAACTCTAAAGCTTTCGTAGCCTTAATTTTGGCGGTTTCGATTTGATTGGCAGGGCGATCGATATCGCGGGTAAATGTGCCGAATAAGTCGCTATCAAAATCCTGTGGAACTGTAACTTTAATTCCTAATGATGTTTGTAAGATGGGCGCGATCGCTTGTTCTTTACGGTGCATCGTGGCAATTACGGCTAGGCGATCGGCAAAATCTATGGTGGTCATTACTTTGGTCATTTTGGGGCGAAATCAAGTTTTTAGTATTGTGCTTCGCACAATACTAAAAACTTATTTTACAAATTTTGGCGCGATCGCTGGCTGCGAAATTAGGCATAATGGGGTTAGCCAATAATTTCACTAGACATAAAGTTTGATGATCGTCAACAAGCTCGACCCTAAGCAAGCATTAAATAGTAAGTATTTGAAGGTGAAGCCCGATCGCGAAAGTGTGGCGGAGTTTAAGGCGAATTTGGGGCGATTGCTTGATCTGTGTGATAGCAAAAAGGATGAGGAGTTTAACAAAAATTTACTAAGTGATTTTTTGAAAAAGAGCTTTTATGGCGATCGCTATTTCATTAATACGAAGGAAAATAGTGATCTGGTAATTCACAATGACAAGTAGTCCCATAGCAATTCAATTGCGTCTGCAAGCGTAAGGAGCAAATTTAGAGTAAAGTTAAATTAAATAATAATCTATTGTTATGCTTCACAAAGATATTCAGTTAGATGAAGAACAAATTCAGCTTAACTTAGGAAATGATCCCGATGAAGATGAGGACAGCATAACTCAGCCTTTCGATCCTGAGAAAATTAGAGTTGATACTCGTCCTTTGACTATTGATTTACTCCTTAATCGTATTAAATATGAAGAACTCAATTTAGCGCCCGATTTTCAGCGTGGTGACAACATTTGGAATCCTCGAACTCAAAGTCGATTGATAGAGTCTATTCTTGTGCGTATTCCATTGCCAGCATTTTATATGGATGCAACTGATGAAGATAAATGGGTTGTTATTGATGGACTACAGAGACTTACAACCTTAAAACGATTTGCTTTAGATAAGTCTCTAATACTTAATGACTTAGAGTTCCTAGAGCTTAATGGCAAAAATTTTGACGAATTACCTCGTAATCTCCAAAGACGAATTACAGAGACTCAGGTAACAGTATATTTAATCGAAAAAGGAACGCCTCCTGAAGTAAAATTCAACATATTTAAGCGCATCAACACTGGAGGTTTGCCTCTGTCTTTACAAGAAATAAGACACGCACTTAATCAAGGCAAATCTACTAAGTTTTTAGAAAAACTTAGTAGATTACCTGAATTTAAAAAGGCAACAGCAAAAAGTATTTCGGATCAACGAATGGGCGATCGCGAGTTTATCCTCCGTTTTTTGGCTTTTGTAATCAATCCATATCATGATTATAAAGCAACTGAATTTGATAGTTTCCTCAGTGATGTGATGGCAACAATTAACAAAATGGAAGAAAGGGATCTTTATAGTTTAGAACACCGATTTAGTAAATCGATGGTTGCTGCCCATCAAATTTTCGGTAATGATGCTTTTCGCAAACGATATAGAATGGATGCTCCACGCTCTCCAATTAATAAAGCATTATTTGAATCTTGGGCTGTAAATCTTAGTAAATTGAATGAAGAACAGATCTCTATACTAATAAAGAAGAAAGATATTGTGAAGGCTAAATTTGTTGATTTAATGAATGGTCAGAATGACAATGATACAGAACCTAGGTTTGATTCTGCAATTTCACAAGGTACAGGAGATATTAGAAAAGTAAAGCGCAGGTTTAGTGCAGTTGAGGAATTAATTAAAGAGGTTTTAGCATGATTAATCAATTAAGGTTACAAAATTTTAAGCGTTTTGAAGACTTATCGCTTGGAATAAAACCATTGACTCTCCTGTCTGGATTAAATGGTATGGGTAAGTCATCGATTCTACAAGCGTTACTCCTGCTTCGCCAATCTTATCAGCGAGGTTTACTTGAATCCATAGGTTTATCATTGAATGGTGATTTAGTTAGAATTGGAACTGCTAGAGATGCACTATTTGAAAATGCTACAGAAGATAAGATTTCTTTCCAATTAGATTTTGGTGATACTAATAGCGCAGTTTGGGAGTTTGATTATGATCCTGAGAGAGAGATACTTAAATTAGTTACATCAAATAAATCACCCGAAGTATACACAGAGAGCTTATTCACTGATGAATTTCAGTATTTACAAGCTGAAAGAATAGGTTCTCGTACTTCTTTTGAAATGTCTGACTTTCAGGTTCGTGAGCATCATCAATTAGGGATTATGGGTGAATATACGGCTCACTTTTTGTCAGTTTTTAGAGAGTCTGAAATTCCAAATCCTAGCCTAAGTCATCATCAATCAGAATCTTTACAACTACTTCGACAAGTTGAAGCATGGCTTGGGGAAATTAGTCCTGGCACTAGAATTTATGTTGAAGAAAATTCAGGAATGGATTTGATGCGAGTAGAGTATTCTTTCGGGCTTAGTAAAAAGTATCGCTCTACAAATGTGGGCTTCGGTATCACTTATACACTACCAGTAATAACAGCTATTTTGGCAGCTAAAGCTGGAGCTTTACTTTTATTAGAAAATCCTGAGGCTCATCTTCATCCTAAGGGACAATCTCAAATGGGACAACTCATTGCGCTTGCCGCATCTCAAGGTGTACAAATCATACTGGAAACCCATAGCGATCATGTACTCAATGGTATTCGTTTAGCTGTACATCAAGGGAAATTAGATCATGAATTAGTGCAATTACACTTTTTTCAACGTCAATCTGCAATTAGTGAAGTTATTTCCCCAAAGATGAATCGGAAAGGACGCATCGATCAATGGCCAGATGGATTTTTTGATGAATGGGATAACAGCTTGGCAGAATTACTTCAACCAATTGAGGAGTAAACAATGCCTGTAGAAATAGTTTTAAATGATATTTCTTTACCGACTCCCGTGAAAGATAAGGGTACAGCTATATGTCTTATGTCTGAGTTGATTGGTGTTTTGAGTACAGCATGGACATATGGTATTAAGACTTTGCGTACTCAGGACAACTTTTACGATCTATTACTTGCTGACAATTATCGTGTGGCTAGTTGGTTGAATGATAATCGAGTGGAAAGAGAAGAACAAAGTTTTATGCGTAGGCAACTAGACATAAAAACTCCACTCTTAGCTGATTTAGCAACAAATATTTATGATGAAGATGCCTTATCTGAGTTTCGCTGTCAAGGGGTTGTAGCCAGAGCAATTGGCATTGCCTATTTGATAGACGCTTTAGCAGTTAGCTTTCTCTCTGATGCCAAGTGGGATGTCGACACCTTAGATATTGGAATTGAATCTTTGGAGGAAGTTTCTGAAGAATTGAATGTAAGAACTGAATCTATAATTCATGCAAGTCGCAGAGACCATATTCTCAAACATAAGCCGGAAATTCAGAATCGTCTTAATTCTGAACCTTGGCATCCTAAAGATGATATTCTCCCCTGTTATTTTAACGAAAATGGAATCAGTCCTCTGTCAGAATGGTTAGATTCCTTGAGAGATTTGCCAGCAAAAAAGGCAATTTATACTCGACTGCAACAGGTAAAGCGCGGAAGTTTAGGTGATTGGAAGGTAATTGAAGGATATGAAGGAATAAAGGAATTAAGAATTCATATTAATGCAGGATACCGAATTTATTTCGGTCAAGTTTCAAAAGATAGATATTTACTTTTGTATGGAGGAAATAAAAGCACTCAAGAAGATGACATAAAAATGGCAAGTGAATGTTGGATAAATTCTAGGGAAATACAAAAAATCAGAAATTCACCATGAACTGATGAAACGACAAAAAGGCGATTGCGATCTATGTTGAATTTGGTGATCCCTATAAACAAGTCAGCACATGCAGCTAATTCGATGGCTATGGATAACCAAGATATGTTCGATATATTTGTACTTTTTTGCCAGAACAGAATGGACTTCAAAGCATCTTATCCCTATCAGTTGACTAATACTCAGATCGCCATGCTGATACGAGCAAATTAGAAAAGGCGATCGATCGCTTAGTTTACAAACTCTATCAACTCACCTATGAAGAAGTAAAAATCATTGATCCAGAATTTGAGCTAACAGAACAAGAATATACAGCAATTAAAATAGAATAAGAGGCAAAAACAATGATTTATCCACAAAATACTATTAGTCCCAAATTACATAAATTACTTGATGAACTAAAAATAAACTTAGTTAATCTTTATGGTCAGCAATTGTATTCCTTAATTTTATTTGGTTCACAGGCAAGAGGAGAAGCAACCCCAGACTCTGATATTGATATCATGACTGTTCTCGAAGATCCCATTGATGTAGCAAAAGAAATACATAAAACATCTGAAATAAAATTTTATTTTATTGATAAATATGAAGAGCTAATTTCAATTATCCCCGTATCTAGATCAGAATTTACATCATCATCTATTTCCCTAATAAGAATAGCTAAACGTGAGGGAATTAAACTATGAGTGAAATAAATAAGCTATTAAATCTAGCTTTTGAAGACTTAGAAACTGCTGAGTTTTTATTTGCAGGGCAACGTTATCGATCTTGCTTATCTCGTGCTTACTATGCCATGTACTACTCTGCTCAAGCATTATTGCTATCAGAAAATATAGAAACATCAACTCATAAAGGAGTCATTAAACTGATAAACCTGCATTTTGTTAGAACGAATCAACTTGATCACAAAATTTTAAAACTATTAAATGATGCCTATGATCTTAGACAATTAGGAGACTACAGCCCTAACTTTACTGCAACATCATTATCCGCAAGAGAGGCAATAGATAATGCTCAAATATTTATTAATGAAATCAATAAAAAATTAAATCTCGAAAAGGATAATCGATAATTTAGTTTACAAACTCTATCAACTCACCTATGAAGAAGTAAAAATTATCGATCCAAATTTTGAACTAACAGAACAAGAATATACAGCAATTACAATAGAGTAAGAGGTAAAAAACAATGAGAGCAATAGCAGGACTAAATCGCATTACCTTTGACCCAAAAATCATGGCAGGTCAAGCTTGCATTCGCGGAATGCGGATGCCCGTATCGGTAGTTATCAACCTCATCGCCAACGGCTTATCAACAGCCGAAATAATTGAAGACTATCCCTATCTCAAACCAGAAGATATCCAGCAAGCGCTGAGATATGCCGCTTGGCTCACCCAAGAGCGAGTCATTTTTTGGCAAATTCCCCAAGCAGTATGAAATTTTTAGGCGATATGGGTATTTCTCCCCGCACAGATGTTTCAATTCGATTCAGGTACTTACCGATCTAATTATGAACATCAAAAAAGGCGATCGCCATGCTGATACGAGCAAATTAGAAAAGGCGATCGACGCTTTAGTTTATCAACTTTATAGGTTGACAGAAGAAGAGATTAAAATAGTAGAAGGAGAAAAGTGACAAGGAAAAAGTAGAAAGGAAAAAGAAAAAAATCAGAGTAACTTTATAAATATCCAATTCAAAAAACTATGACACTTAAAGAACTAGAACCTCAACTACTCGCACTCTCACCCACAGAAAAATCTCAAGCAATTCAACTAATCCTTAATAGCCTATTAAATAGTTGGCACGGCATTGAGAAAACATTAAACGTATGTGGCGGCGATGCTTGTATTCGTAACACCAGAATCCCAGTCTGGCTATTAGTCAGCTACCAACAACAAGGACTTAGCGACGCAAAAATATTAGAAGCATATCCAGCCCTAAACGCTGTTGATCTAGCAAATGCTTGGATATACGCCGAAAGCCATCCCCAAGAAATTGCCAATGCTATCCTTGAAAACGAGGCAGATTAGGCAATGGTCAAACTCTATGCAGATGAGCAATTTCCATTGCCCGTTGTCAAAATTTTGCGTACATTAGGATACGACATTTTGACCGTACAAGATGCAGGAAAAGCAGAACAAAAAATCCCCGATCCTGAAGTCCTGCACTATGCCATTAGCCTCAATCGAGCCGTCTTAACCATGAATCGCCGTGATTTTATTCGTTTACACGCACAAACACCTCAACATAAAGGCATCGTGATTTGTCGAAGTAGCGCCAACTGGGAAAAAATCGCCCAAGCTATACATAATTATCTCTCTCGATTTGAGACTATAGAAAAACAAATCATTAGAATCAAATTACCATCGGTGTAAAATTCTCACTACTAAAAAAGGCGATCGCCATGCAGATACAAGCGAATTAGAAAAGGCGATCAATCGCTTAGTTTACAAACTCTATCAACTCACCTATGACGAAGTAAAAATCATCGATCCAGAATTTGAACTAACAGAACTAGAATACACAGCAATTACAATAGAGTAGAAATTATGACACAACAACTATCACCAATCTTACAAAACTTACGACATCAGATGGAAATACTCTATCAAGACAGATTAGATAGTCTAATCTTGTTTGGTTCGCAAGCTAGAGGAGATGCAAACATAGATTCAGACATTGATATTTTAATCGTGTTAAAAGATGAAATCGACTCATGGACGGAAATAAAAAGAACAGGAGGTATTATTTCGCAAATATGTCTAGACAATAGCATTCTAGTAAATAGCTTATTTGTATCTGTAAAACAGTTTATAAACCAAGATACAGCCCTATTCCGCAATATTAAAAAAGAGGGAAAATATATATGACAGATGAACAAGAACAGCTAATTGCAAAAGCCAGTAACAGTATAAAAGCTGCCCAAATATTATTCAATGAAGAAATTTATGACGTTTCGACATCTAGAGCTTACTATGCCATGTTTTATCTTGCCGAAGCATTTTTAATTAGTGAAGGATTATCATTCTCTAAACATTCAGCAGTCATCAGTAAATTTGGACAAACATTTGCCAAGACAAATCGCTTACCATCCGAATATCATCGATATCTAATCGAAGCAGAACAAGCCCGCATTAGATCTGACTATGACTCAGCCTTTAATCCAACGGAAGTCGAAGCAAAAGAGAATATAGAAAGAGCAATTATGTTTTTAGAATTAGCAAATCAATATTTAAAATAGAAAGAGGTTAAAATAGTAGAAGGAGAGAGGTGACAAGGAAAATATGTGAATGATGTGAATTTGAATAAAATTCTTGATATTTCGCTATAATCAAGACATTTAAACTAATTAGGAGATCGAAAATGGTTACATTAGAAGAAGCTATTTTAACAGTTAATCAGCTTTCAATTGAACAAAGAGAAATGCTTTTAGAAATCATTAAAAACCAAATGATTGAAACCCGTCGCGATGAAATCGCTCAAGATGCCAAAGAAGCGATCGCCGCATTTCATCGTGGAGAGCTAAAACCTCAACCCATAGAAGACATCATTTCTGAACTACAAGCAACTTTGGCAGAAGACGAATGAGAGAACTAGTCTTACTTGATATTGGTACTCACAATGAAGTCTACTAGCGATCGCCATGCTGATACGAGCGAATTAGAAAACTAGCTTTTATAAGGAGATAGATTATGAAAAAAAGCATTCTAACTGATGTAATTACCATCGACAACGAAATCCAACATGGTAAACCCGTACTAAAAGGAACTCGTCTTCCGATCGCCATAATTATCGGCTCCCTTGCTGGTGGCATGACCTATGACGAAGTAATTCAAGAATATGCAGTTACCCGCGAACAGATTCTTGCATCACTTGCTTACTTCTCCGAGCTTCTAAACTATGAAACAGTCTATTCAATGGAGAAAGTAAGTTGAAATTACGTTTTCTAATCGATGAAGATTGTCCAATAAGTTTAGAAACTTTACTCAAAGACAAAGGGCATGATGCCATTCACGTTAAAACGTCTGGACTTAGCGGCACAAAAGATCCCGAAATATTTATATTCGCCCAAACAGAACAAAGAATAATCGTTAGCCGCGATCTCGGATGGTCAAACATCAAAAACTATCCACCAAATACGCATTGCGGCTTAATTATTTTAAGATTTCCCTTTGAAGCGATCGCCATAGAAATTCGACAAGCATTAGAACAATTTATCAATCAAGTTAACTTACCAGAAATAATTGGCGCAACTGTAATTGTCGATCAGAATAAATTCAGAATCAGGAAAAGGTAAACATTAATCCTAATGCTGATACGAGCGAATTAGAAAAGGCGATCGATCGCTTAGTTTACAAACTCTATCAACTCACATATAACGAAGTAAAAATTATTGACCCAGAATTTGAACTAACAGAACCAGAATACAAAGCAATTACAATTGAGTAAAACTTCTAACTAAGGAATAAAAACATGAAAGCACTTAAAGCAATGGCAACCATCAATGAACAAGGGCAAATAACCCTAGACAGTCCACTACTGAAAAACAAAAATAGTCGAGTAGAAATCATCGTACTAATTCCAGAATCACCAGAAGACTTCACTAAAGAAGAAATAATATCTGACTTTCGCCAAGCATGGCACGAAGCGATGACAGGTCAAACAATTCCACTATCTCAACTTTGGGAAGGGCTAGAAAATGACTAACCCAATCCAAATTGAAGCCTCACCAATTTTTCGGAAAAATATACGCACTCTTGCCAAAAAATATCGAAACATTCGTCAAGACCTCCAGCCAATTATCAATCAACTTGAGCAAGGAGAGCTACTCGGTGATCAAATATCAGGGATTGGCTATCCCGTGTTTAAACTAAGAGTTAAAAATAGTGACATTAACAAAGGAAAAAGTGGAGGATATCGATTAATTTATTACCTCAAAATATCAACAAGAATAGTTTTACTGACCATTTATCCGAAGTCTGAACAGTCAGATATTGAAGCCGACGAGATTAGGAATATCATCATAGAATATCAACAACAAAGTTAATTTAAACTGGACAATGAAAATTCTCGCTGTTAAATCATGCGATCGCCATGCTGATACGAGTGAATTAGAAAAAGCGATCGCTTAGTTTACAAACTCTATCAACTCACCTATGACGAAGTAAAAATCATCGATCCAGAATTTGAACTAACAGAACAAGAATACACAGCAATTAAAATAGAGTAAAGCCTGTAATACAAATAAAATCAAAAGTTTGATAAACAATAAAAAATAGTAGGAATAAATACCATGTCAGACAAAGAACAACTAATCCGAGAACTCGATCAAGCTCCCGATTTTCTGGCGCGCGAAGTCTTGAACTTCTTTTTATTCATCAAAACTCGAACCATTGAAAACTACAGACAAGAATCTATTCAAAAAAATAAAGAATCTAACATTCCAGATTTTTTGAGATTTATCGATCAAGTCAATTCTGAGATGCCAACAGAAACAAATATTCCCCAAGACCTTGCCAAAAATCTAGATCATTATTTATATGGTAGCCCTAAAGAAGAAGCATGAAGAAAGTATTTGCAGTCACAGGCTACTGGATCGCCCTACTCAATCCAGAAGATGATTTACATCAAAAAGCTCGACAAATATCAGTCAGCTTAATTTCAACGCCCATAGTGACCAGTGAAATGGTATTTACTGAACTTCTCAACGCCTTCTCTGGTAAAGGTAAATCCTATCGACAAAAAGCCGTCAGATTCATCAAACACGCATTTATAAATCCTGAAATCGAAGTGATTTTGCAAGCTGATATGCTATTTCAAAAAGCTCTTGAGCTATACGATCAACGCCCCGATCAAGCTTGGAGTCACACAGATTGCACATCATTTCAAATCATGCAGCAGCAAAATATATTAGAAGCGATCGCCTATGACAAACATTTTGAGCAAGCAGGATTTATAGCCTTGCTGAGATAAACCTAATGGGCGATCGCGCTGCTGATACAAGCGAATTAGAAAAGGCGATCGTTTAGTTTACAAACCTTGAAGATACAGAGCGGTAAATTATTATTGATAGCCTGCGGCTTGTAATGAAAACAGATGGGCATAGCGTCCATTGGCGGCTAATAGCTGCTCATGGCTGCCCTGCTCGGTGATTTGACCATCCGCCATAACGATGATTTTGTCAGCCATGCGGACAGTGGAAAAACGATGGGAAATTAACACCACCATTTGATTTTTGGTGAGCGCCCGAAAATGATTGAAAATATTCATTTCCGCTTCTGCATCCATTGCGGCGGTTGGTTCATCGAGGACAAGAATATCTGCCTGCGATCGCATAAAAGCGCGTGACAGAGCAATCTTTTGCCATTGCCCTCCTGATAGTTCTTGACCACCCTTAAACCATCTGCCTAACTGGGTTTCAAATTTTTTGGGCATATTATTGATAAAGGGTTTCGCCATACCTTTTTCCGAAGCAATTTCCCACTCTTGATCATCGTTAAGGCGATCGACATCACCAACACCGACATTCTCTCCCACTGTAAATTGATACTGCACGAAGTTCTGGAAAATTACGCCGATGCGCTTTCGCAATACATCAATATCCCAATCATTTAAGTCCACTCCATCCAAGAGAATTCGACCACTGCTGGGAATATATAATCTGGTTAAGAGCTTAATCAGTGTGGTTTTGCCAGAGCCATTTTCACCAACGATCGCTAGTTTTTCGCCATGTTGTAAATGTAGTGAAATATTCTTTAAAACTGGCGATTGGCTTTCGGGATAACAAAAAGAGACATTCTCAAATCTAATCCCATCAAGTTCAATTCCTCTAGTAATTTTGCCATCTGATTTAGGAATTGGTTGTTCTAGAAATTCGTAGAGATTTGCTAAATAGAGATTGTCTTCGTACATACCACCGATCGAAGTGAGGGCGGCGGCAAAGGTGGACTGACCCTGTCGGAAGACGACTAAATACATGGTCATTTCCCCTAGGCTGATTTTGCCCGCGATCGCCTCCATCACAATCCAAGCATAGGCGGCGTAAAATGCACCTGTACTAAGCAATCCCAATAGATAGCCCCAAAATCCCTTTTGAATTGTGAGATTCCGATCCGCGTCATAGAGTCGATTAAAAATATCGCGATAACGCTTTAATAACATTTCGCCTAATTGATAAAGCTGGACTTCCTTGGCGTAGTCTTCCCGCGCTAGTAATGTTTCTAGATAATGCTGTTGACGGGTTTCTGGCGATCGCCATCGAAATAGACGGAAAGCGTGTTCAGAAAATCTGGTTTCAGCAATGAAAGAAGGAATTGCGGCTAAGACTAAGACAATGACTGCCCAAACCGAAAAATTCAAGAGCAAACCACTAAAGGTCAATAGGGTTAAGGCAGATTGTCCTAATCCAAAGATGCGACTGATTAAGGATAAAGGACGACTGGAAGCCTGCGATCGCGCCTGTGTCATTTTGTCATAAAATTCTGAATCCTCAAAATGGGCTAACTCTAAGGTGAGCGCCTTTTCCAAAATTAAAACATTTACTTTCTGCCCTAAGAGAACCCTGAGCAAAGATTGTGATACGTTCAATCCCTTCTGGGCGGCTGCCAAAACCATGATCAGAACTGCTTCCATTCCCACATAACTTAGCGCCAAATTGCGATCGCTTAATAAGCCGCTACGGGAGGCTAAGACCACACTATCCACAATCAATTTGCCGACATAGGCGATCGCCGCAGGTAATAGACCGCCGATCAGCGTGAAAAGGGCGATCGCTAGGGTTAAAACTGCGCTAGTTTGCCAAACCAATCCTAAAGCTTTGCTCCCATAGCGAAAGATGGATAAAGGCTTTTGCCAACTCTTGTTAATAGATTTCCATTTCTTTAATTTATCTAACAGGGCTTTTTTTTGCTTGATTTTCTTTTTGTCTGCCATGAAGTCTATTTTATCTCAGCCCTATTCGGCAATCGAGTTGTGTTGATCAAATTGAGGTGGTTTCTTTGGTGGCGGGTTTGATCGAAAATTCCTGTACTATCCTAAAATGAAATAAACAGAATAATCAGAAAAGTCAGCAACCCCGCACTGAAGTGACGGGGCTTCGAGCCTAAAGTTTGAAGCCGTGCTGACCAGCCTAAGTCTTAACTGACTACGTTATTTA